>Ga0100377_1003717_pt1 | contig 12139 bp, 7 predicted proteins | sample CryGeymeta201501_FD_83664 | JGI IMG/M metagenome (GOLD analysis project Ga0100377, IMG submission 83664) | Groundwater microbial communities from Crystal Geyser aquifers in Utah, USA - Crystal Geyser metaG 2015-01 | ecosystem: Environmental > Aquatic > Deep subsurface > Groundwater | place: USA... | reverse complement strand
CCTCCTCGCTGGCGAACGTGGCTCCGTCGTTCCCATCCAGCCCTCCAGCACGGGCTCCGCAGCGCGCCTCTCTGGACGCTTGGCGCCGCTGCTCGCCGAGCGTCCCGCCGTGGCGTGGCGCGCTGGGCGCCGAGGCCGTTGTGGAGGGCCTCGCTTTCGGCGATCGGGGTTCGGGGGCGTTGATGGGGCTCGGTGGCGGCCCTTGTGGCCGCCCAGGGGGTGGCCGGAACGATGACCGAGGCCCCTGTGCGGGACGGTCAACGAGCCTGCCCGCCCGCCAGCGTCGTGTCGCCCGGTCGCTGGCGATAGAAGTCCGCCATGAGGGCGAACAGCTCCGGCGCCTTCGCCTCCAGCCGTCCCGGCTGCTCAAAGAACATCTCGGTCGCGCACGCAAAGAACTCCGCCTCGTTGGTATAGCCGTAGTCGCGCAGCACCTGATGGCGGCGGCCGGCACGATCTCGACGCTCCATCAGCACCTTCATCTCTTCCAGCCACGGCCGGATCGCCGCCCAGTTCAGATGCGACGGCAGCCCATCCACCTCGCCGTCCTCAAAGTCGAGCACGTGGGCGAACTCGTGAAGGCCGACGTTGTGGCCGTCGTTCGACCGGGCGAAGCCGAGGCGAAGCGCGCGGGCAGAGAAGATGATCGGCCCCTGACGGCTGACCTGGCCGAGGCGCCCCTTGCCCTTGCCGATCGTGTAGTCCTCGTCGAAGGCGTCGGGGTAGACCACGATGTCTCGCGTGGCGTCCCACTCGTACTCGGGCATGCCGAACGACAGGATGACCGCGCTGGCGGCGACGAGCGCCCGCAGCTCGTCGTCCACCTTGATGCCGACGCCCGTGATGGTCTGGTCGAGCAGGAAGTAGCGGACCGCGTGCCGAAACCGTCGCTGACCGTCGGGGTCGAGGCGCTGGTAGAAGTCGACGTCGCGCTCGAGCGCCGCCGTGATGACCGGCGCCGGTTCGGGGCTGTGGGCCAGCCGCCGGAGCCATCGGCGCATGCGCAGCAGGATGACGCCAGCCGCCACCGCCCACATCACCCCGAGCGCCCACGCGGGCACCGACGGGTTGCCCATCAGGAGGACCGTCAGCACGGACGCGACCCCGCCCACCATCACGACGTTGAACGCCAGGGCTCCCGGCGAGAACCGCCTCAAGGCAGCGGCCCGGCCTCAACGCCCGACTCGACGAGGCGGGTGATGAGGTCCAGATCGAACGGCTTGCGGATGGTGCGTTGAGGAAACCGGGAGACCAGCTCGCGGGCCCTCGGCGTGAACGCGCCGCCCGTCATGAAGATGAACCGATCGCTCAGCTCCGGGTGCGTCGCGCTGACGCGCTCGAACACGTCGATCCCTGAAGGTTCGGGCATGATCAAATCGCAGAATACAATATCGAACAGGTCGTTCGATTCGATCGCGGTGATTGCGTCCCTTCCGCTGTTGACTGTAAGCACGCTGTGCGCTGGCAGCCCCCGCACGAATACATCCGCCACGTCCGGCTCGTCGTCGATCACGAGGATCCGGCGCCCGACGACCTCCGCGCGGGCCACCGTCGACTCGTCCGGCGAGGTCGCGCCGGGTGGGGTCTCCACGAAGCGCGCGTCCAGCGCTGGCAAGGTGACCCGGAAGCACGTCCCCGGCCCCTCCCGGCTCTCGACCTCGATGGTACCGCCCATGCTCACCACGATCCCGTGGCAGATCGACAGGCCAAGGCCCGTGCCGACGCCCACCGGCTTCGTCGTGAAGAAGGGGTCGAAGATGCGCGAGCGCACGGCCTCCGTCATCCCCTCGCCCGTGTCCTCCACCTCCACCGCCACCCGCCCCTCTGGCGTCGTGAAGGTCCGCAGGCGAATCTCGCCAGGCACGGCGTCCTCCGGGATCGCCTGCGCGGCGTTGATCACGAGGTTGAGGAACACCTGACCGAGCTGCGCCTCGTTGGCCTCCACATACGGCGTCACGCCGTAGTCCTTGTGGACCACGGCCTTCTGGCGGATCGAGTTCGCCGCCATGCCGAGCGAGAGGTCGAGCACTCGCCGCACATCGATGGGCGCGACGCTGTTGTCGTCCACGCGAGAGAACGTGCGCACGTCGTTCACGATCGTGGCGACCCGCATCGCCCCGCGCTGGGCCGAGTCGATCAGGCTCGCCATGTCCTCGATCTGCTCGGGCACCATCACCGGATGCAGCGCCTCGATCTCCTCGCTCAGGTAGCGGAGGTTGGCGATGACGTAGGAGAGCGGGTTGTTGATCTCGTGCGTGATCCCCGCCGCGAGCGTGCCCACCGAGACCAGGCGGTCGGCGAGCAGGAGCTGCGCCTGCATCTCGCGGCGCTCGGTGATGTCGCGGCTGACCACGAGCGTGGCCGGCGTGTCCTCAAACCGGATCGCCTGGGGGATGGAGATCTCCAGGGTCACCCGGCCGCCGATGCGCGTGCGAAAACGGGCCTCGCGCACCGCCATCGTGGTCTGGTCGTGCGGGCCGAGCAGCCACGCCGTGATCGGCTCGCGGTCCTGCGCCTCGATCAGGTCCACCAGCGACCGACCGATCAGCGCCTCGGCGCTGTCGTGCTTGAGCGAGCGCACGAACGCCGGGTTGGCGTAGATCAGGCTCCCCTCGCGGTAGATGGCCACCCCGTCAGGCACGTGCTCAATGACCTGCTTGAAGTCGCGCTGCACCTGCTGCAGAGCCGCCTTGACCCGCCGCGCCTCCGACAGGTCGCGGAGGACCAACACCAGCCCGCTCACCTCGCCGTCATGATGCATCGGCGCCAGGCGCGCCGTCACAGGGTTCAGCTCCCCGCCGCGCTTGCGCACCGCAAGGCCCCCCGGCTCGATCGGCACGGGCTCCAGGCGCCGGGCGACCTCGTCGATCGGCAGCTGCCGGACCCGCTCGGTCGCCTCGTCGACGAGCTGCACGATGTCGGCGATGTGACGGCCGTGCACCTCCTCCAACCGATAGCCAAGGATGCGCTCGGCCACGGCGTTCAGGGTCGTGATGTGGCCCGTGGTCGAGGTCGAGACGACGCCGTCGCCGATGCTGTCCAGCACGGTCGACAGGCGCTCCTTGCTCTCACGGATCGCTCGCGTCACCACGACGCGCTCGGTCACGTCGATGAAGATGCCGTCCCAGACGAGCTCGCCCTGGGTGGTGCGGTAGGGGCGCGCCGTGCACTGCAACCACTGGTGTCCGAACCGCCGGATGGTTCGCCCCTCCCAGTCCCACGGGCTCCCCGTCTTCGCCGCGGCCCGGCGGGACGCCTCGAACTGGGGCCGGTCCTCGGCGTGGATGACGTCGAGCAAGCACGTGGGGTCCTCGACGAGCACCGCCGGCGAGATCCCCAGCAGCTCCTTGGCCCCCTCACTGACGTAGTTGAACGTCAGGCTCCCGTCCTCTCCATCCACGATCTCGAAGATGAGGCCCGGCGTGTGGCGGGCGACCGTCTCGTAGCGGCGCTCGGTGATGCTGAGCGCGTGCTCGGCCTCCCGCCGCCGCCTCGCCTCGGCCAGCCGCCGCTCGGCGATGACGAGGCGCGTCTCCAGCCAGGTGATGCGCAGCGGCTTGGTCAGGAAGTCGGAGGCGCCCGCGTCGAGGACCGTCGCCAGGATGTCGTGGCTGCTGTGGCCGGTCACACAGATGATGATCGGCTCCTCGCCGCCGGGCATCTCCCGCACGCGGCGGCACAGCTCGGTGCCGTACATGCCGGGCAGGTTGACGTCGACGATGAGGATGTCGAACGGCTTGTGCTGGTGCAGCTCGAGGGCGACCTCGGCGTCCTCGGCGCCCTGGACGTCGTAGCCTCGCTGGGCGAGCACAGTGGCCAGGAAGCGACGGATCGACGCCTCGTCCTCGACCACGAGCGCCCGAATGGGCTCGGTCGTCCCCAGGATCGCGGGAGGCGGCGGGACGAGTCGTTGCGGCACGGTTCATCTCCGGGGTGGGGTCGGCGAGGTCCGAAGGGTTCCGGACGCGCGCGGTGCGCAAAGTGGGGTCGACCTCAATGGTTCGGGGGGGGAGTGTAGCGTGCCGCGCGTCACACTGCACGCTCCAAGTCTGGATTGTGGGGTCACAGGCGACGAGGCCGGGTTGATTCGGTGGGAGGTTGTTGGCTATACCTGCATCACGTCGCCTGGCCGGTCGCGCCGCGGTCACCCCAACCCCTGGATGGCGCGCCGCCGCTCATCGTCTCTCGCCCCTTCCACCTCACCCACACGCCGATCCGAACGCCATGAAGCACGGCCCGCGCCTCCTGATACCCTTCGCCCTCCTCGGCACGTTGCTCGCCGCCCCGTCGTGCGGCAACGGCGATGGCGCCGAAGCGGCCGCTGACGCCCCCTCCGCCGAGGAGAAGGCGCTCCAGCCCATCGTTGACGCCGTCGTGACGACTCACGCTGCCCTGCATCGCGAGGAGGGGGGAGACAAGGCCCCGGCAGCGCTCGTGCGACGGTTCATCGACCGCGAGGAGGGGCTGGTGAGCGCCCGGCGCAAGTTCCTCGACGAGGCTGGCGCCTGCCGCTTCGCCTGTGGCGGCGCGCTCACCCCGCTCGGCAAGGCGCTGATGGAGCGCCTCGACCCCGCGCGCCTCGAACGCCACGGCTTCGAGGGCCGCGACTTCGACATGCCTGCGCTCGGCGAGCGCGTGACGGCGTTCACGGCGGCTCGCCAGAAGGCGCTCACGCTGCCGGCACCTGCCGAAGCCGCCGCGCGGGTGGTCGCGGCGCACCTCGGCCGCAAGGCCATCGATCGGGCGGTCCTGACGCGCGAGCTCATGGCCGCGGACGGCCACGCCGCGCTGACCGTCGCCCACGTCGAGGACCTCGGCGCCCAGCTTCAGAAGCTGTCCGGAGACGAGGAGCTGCTGCGGGACGAGGCGAGCCTCGAGGCCGAGCTGAGCAAGGCCCTGCTCCAGTACGTCGTGGCCTGGCGGGAGGCCGTGACCACGGGTCCCGCCATCACGCCGCCGCTCATCAAGCTCGTCGCTGGCCGCGAGGACGAGCTCGTCGCCCGCATGACCACGCTCGCCAACGCCGACGATCCCGGCAAGGCGCTGGACGCCCTCGAGCCCCGCCAGAAGGCCTACCGCACGCTGCTCGACTATCGCGACCGCTACCGCGAGCTCGCCCGCAAGGGCGACTGCCCGAAGCTCCCCGACAAGTGGACCTTCAAGGCCGGGGTGCGCCCCGGCTACGAGGTCGTCAAGCTCAAGGAGCGCCTGGCCTGCGAGGGCTACTACGAGGGCCCGATGACCGAGGAGTACTCCGACCTCGCCAGGGACGCGGTCAAGAAGTACCAGCGCCATCACGACATGGAGGAGACCGGCTACCTCGACGAGGGGGACCTGGCCAGCCTCAACGTCCCCATGGAGCGCCGCGCCGAGCAGCTCGGCCTGGCGGCGATGCGGATGCGCGAGGCCCGCGAGGACGAGCTTGGGGACTACTACATCCGGGTCAACATCCCCCAATACATGCTCGAGGTGGTCGAGTTCGGCGACGTCATCAAGCAGCAGCGGGTCATTGTTGGGACCAACAAGCTCGATGACAACAAGGTCAAGCTCATCCAGGGCAACATCAACCGCACGCCGCTGCTCCGCACCGAGATCTACGAGGTCGTCGTCAACCCCGACTGGATCCTCCCCAACCGCGTCTCCAAGGGCGAGATCATTGGCCAACTCAAGAAGAACCCAAAGTATCTCGAAGAGAATAACATCAAGAAATCCAAGCTGGACAACGGGCGTGAGGTGCTCGTCCAGAGCGCAGGCGACGACAACGTGCTCGGCAAGATCAAGTTCCTGCTGCGGAACTCCAACGCCATCTTCCTGCACGACACCAACGACCGCTACCTGTTCACCTACCGCCACCGCGCCCTGAGCCACGGCTGCATGCGCGTCGAGGACGCCGTCGGCTTTGCCGAGTGGATGCTGGTGCGCGACGGCTGGTCGGAGGCCGAGGTCAAGGACACCTTCAAGAAGGAGAGCGTGCAGCGCGGAATGGACCTGCACAAGCCCATCCCGTTCGTGTCCGTTTACCGCACCGTCGCCCTGAGCGACGAGGGCCTGCCCCTGTTTTTGTCCGACATCTATCGGTACGACAAGGCCTTTTACGACAAGGACCTGCCGCCGGTCGAGTCGGTGCGGTGGGGCGACTCCAAGCTGCGACCGAACTGGGTGCCAAAGGTGGACAAGGAGATCGTGGAGGGGTGGCGGGCCGAGGGCAAGCCCGCCCCGCGCGACTACAAGCCGCCGAAGTAGGGCAGGCCGCTCAGAACACGATCGCCTCGATCCGGTAGTTGTAGAAGTGGAGGTCGTCGATGTTCTGGATGCGCAGCAGATAGATGTCGCTGCGCGTGTTGCTCGTGCCCACCGAGATGGTCTGGTTGACCTGGACGCCGGTGTCGAGCAGCGTCGCGCCGTCGCTCTCGTAGAGCTCGACGAGGATGGCGTCGAACGGCGTGCCGCCGTCGGTGCCCTCGGGGATGACGTCGATGAGCAAGTCCTGGCCGGCGTTGGCGCTCAGCACCCACCAGTCGAGCTCGTCCGCGCACAGCCCGAGCCCGTCCACCTGGTCTCCCTCGATGAAGCTGGCCACGGCGATGGCGTCGTTCGGCTCCTGCGCCTCGATCCGGCAGGCGCTGTTGGGGTTGTTGGCGTTGTTGCCGCCGTTGTTGGCCGCCGCGCCCGCCGACAGGTCGAGCGTGTAGGGCCCCGTGCCCTGGTCGTTGGCGTAGCGGTAGACGTGCACCCAGTGGATGCCCGTCGTGGCGGCGGTCGCCGATACCGCCTCGGTGCCCTCGATGCCCTCGGAGCGGTCGATCGCCTGCATGTTCGGGCCGAGCAGCGCCATGTCGAGGTCCAGCGTGTTCGGATCGAACCGGATCTGCGAGGTGATCGGGTCGCCAGCCGTGGCGGTGAATGCGTAGAAGTCGTCGTCACCGCACATCGTCGCGGAGAAGCCGCTCAGGCCGCCCTCGATGGCGAACTGGCGGGCCTCCTCGGCCGTGTTGTTCGGCTCCATGAAGTCGCGGGAGCAGACGTCAGCGCCGCCCTCGGTGATCTCGAGCTCGAGGCTGTAGTCCTTGGGGTTGTCGTCGTAGGTGCGGGCCTGGAGCGTGAACGAGCTGACGGCGGTGTCGTTGATGAACACCAGCTCCTCGTTGTCGGTGGCGCTGACCGCCCGGGCCACCACGTTCTCGCGATCGTCGCGCAGGAACAGATCGATGTCGCCCTGGCTCTGGCTGAACCGTGCCCTCACCCGCAGCGTGTTGTTCGGCGGCACCCGCACCCCGAAGTAGTCGAGGTCGCCCGAGCACAGCTTGAGCCCGTCGTAGGTGCCCGCCTCGAGGATGATCGCGCTGGTGGGCGAGTCGTTGGGCTCGAGCATCGTGTCCACGCAGCTCGCGTCGATGCCCTCGCGCACGACCACGAAGAGGCTGTAGCTGTTCCGGTCGCCGGTCACCTCGAGGTAGTGTTTGCCCGCGCCCTGGCCGGCGAACAGCAAGAAGGCCTCGTCCTGCACCGTGCTGTTGGACTCGGCCAGCATCGTCGACCCGTCGGTGCCGAGCGCCTTGAGGGCCAGGACGCCGTCATCCTCGCGGAAGACGATCAGCGCCGACGCGCCCTCACCCTCAGCCAGCTCGATCGCGTACAGGTCGCGGTCACCGTCGCACAGCGAGAGGTTGTACGCCTCAAAGCCCGAGGCCTGGTCGATCTCGAGCGTCGGCGCGGCGGCGGTGGTATCGTTCGGCTCGTAGCTGTCCATGCGGCACGAGGTGTCGCCGGGCGGGAAGGCGGTGAAGCTGTACAGGCCCTTGTCCGGCGCGCGGTTTGTGCACACCTCGGCGCTGGCCTCCTCCCCGGACGAGACCGAGACGACGAAGTAATAGATGTCGTCGGTCTTTCCGGCGGGCAGGAGCGGGTTGGGGATGGTGCCGGTGTAGTGGCCACCGCCGCTCGACGCCATCGCCACGCCCTCGAAGCCGCCCGAGTCGTTCGGGTCACCGCCCTTGCGCCAGAACAGCGTGGGCGCGTCGGTGGCGCCGGCCGCCGGGATCGTGACGTCCACCACGTACTCGCCGATCCCGCGCTGCTCGCCGAGCGGCGTGTGCATGATGGCGACGCCGCTCTCACCGCAGGCCTTCGAGACGAGGATCACGCTGAGGTTCTGCTCGACGGCCGGGGAGGCGCCGTCGTCCGCGACGAGGGTAGCGCCCCAGACCAGCTTCTTCTGGACCTGCTGCTCGTTCGGGGTCCAGCGCAGCTCGGCGCTCTTGTCCTCGAGCTGGACGAGCTCCATGCCGTCAGGTGCGTCGCGCAGGGTGAGCTCGACGCGGGTGGAGTCGTCGTCCTTGACCTTGACCTCGGCCACGAGCTCGGGGTTGCGCGACAGGTCGAGCACGCGCTGATTGCTCGTCACGAACCGCGGCGCACCGTCGGTGGGCTCGACGATGATGGTGGTCTTGAGGGTCGCCCGACCGCCCCGGGCGTCGACGGCCGCGAAGATGACGTCGTGGGACTTGCCCCCGGCCTCGGCGTCCGAAGAGATCGGGGCCCAGTAGAACAGCCCCAGCGCATCCGGCGCGACGAACTGCGCCCCCTCGGGCCCCTTGTCCATGGTCAGCGTGACCCGCTCCCCCTCGGGATCGGTGGCGCTGACCTCGATGCGGACCGGCTGGTCGACCTGGGTGCGGTACTCGGCGTCGACGCCGATGAACTTCGGAGGCTGGTTGGCGGCCTCGTCGTCCCCGCACGCCGAGGCGAACAGGGAGACGGCCACCAGGGCGGAGAGGAGGGGACGCAGGAACCTGGGCTGCCGGGTCATGTCGTCTTCCATGGGAGGCGCAGGGCGGTGGTCGAAGAGCGTTTGGCCCGATCCGACAACGACGGCGGGCCTGCACAGTTGGAGCGATGATAGCAGCAGACCCGCTCCCGTGCACGCGCTGCGGCCGCCGCGACAGCCCGCTCAGTCCAGCGGCGTAAGCAGCGACCGTCCGGCAGCCTCGGCGAATCGGCGCGCCCCGGCCATCATCGCGTCGAAGCTGGCAAAGGTGAGCGACTGCTCACCATCGGAGCACGCGGTGGGCGGGTCGGGGTGGACCTCGACGATCATGCCGTCAGCGCCGGCGGCGATCCCGGCGAAGGCCAGCGGCGCCACATACCGATAGATCCCCGCGGCGTGGCTCGGATCGACGAACACCGGCAGGTGGCTCTCGTGCTTGAGCACCGGCACCACGCCCACGTCGAAGGTGTTGCGCACGGCGTCTTCGTAAGTGCGTATACCACGTATACACAAAATAACACGATGATTACCTTGCGCCATGATGTACTCCGCCGCCAGGAGAAACTCCTTGATCGTCGCGGCGAAGCCCCGCTTGAGCAGCACCGGCTTGTCCGTCTTGCCGACCTCGGTCAGCAGCGGGAAGTTGTGCATGTTGCGCGAGCCCACCTGCAGCACGTCGGCGTACTGCGCCACGAGCTCGACCTGACGGGTGTCCATGACCTCCGTCACCACCGGCAACCCGTGCCGCTCACGCACCTCCGCCAGCAGCTTGAGCCCCTCCTCACCCATCCCCTGAAAGCCGTACGGCGAGGTGCGCGGCTTGAACGCGCCGCCGCGCAGCATCACCGCGCCGGAGGCCTTGACCGCCACCGCCGTCGCGTCCAGCATCTCCCGCCCCTCGACCGAGCACGGCCCGCCGATCACAGCGATCCCCGGCCCGCCCACGACCACCTTGCCGCCCGGCCCGACCCCGAACTGGCTGGGCTCCACCCGAAACTCCCTCGACGCCAGCTTGTACGGCTTGCGCACCGGCAGCACGGCGTCCACCCCCGGCCACGTCAGGATCGGCATCCCACGCAGCCGCTCCACGTCGCCCACGCAGCCGATCACCGCCTGATGGGCGCCCCTCGACAGGTGCGGCGTCACGCCCACCTCCTCGATCCTCGCCAGGAGCTGGGTGAGCTCCTCCTCGCTGATGCTGGAACGGGTCACGATGATCACGGTGCCTTCCTCTCAAGGTGGGGAGCCTGGGTCCACGGGGACGCCGCCTGGGTGAAACGGTGCGAAGGGCCGCGCCCTGACTCGCCGTGACACGGCGCGTCATGGGGACAGGGATAGCACATCGGGTGGGTGGGCGCTACGGAGGGCTCCTGCGCCGCCGCGACGGAGCCTCAGTGCACCTGCGTCGTGCCAGCCGTCGCCGCGATCAGCTCGGCCGCGCGCTCGATCAAGATCAACAGGCGGCGCTCCAGCGAGGTGCACTCGAGCATCTCCTGGCACCGGGCCGGGGTCGCGAGCATCGGACCGCTCAGCACGTAGGCCAGCACCACGGGGTCCTCGGCATTGAAGAGCGCGGCGGGGAACGCGCCCTCGCGCCCAGCGCGGTTCATCTGCTGCTGCAGCGACATCAGGCAGTTCTTGAGCGTGCTCACGTGCTCGGGCACGGCGGACGGCTCCTCGACCGGTTCGTCGTTCAGGAGCTCCGCGCGGAAGCGGCGGAACGGCTCGTCGGTGACCACCTCGTCGAGCAGGCGGACGCGGTGGACGCCGCCGACCAGGATGTTCGAGCGGCCATCCGTCAGCGGCTCGGACTGTACGATCAGCCCGGCGGTGGCGACCTCGCGGAGCTTCGGGCCCCGCCCGCTCGACGCTGGCGGCGCGTTGGGTGCCAGACTCACGACCGCGAACGGCCAGTCGCGCTCCAGGCACGTCCGCACCAGCTCCTGGTAGCGCGGCTCGAAGATGTGCAGCGGCAGACCCGTGTTCGGGAAGAACACGACGCCCGGCAGCGGGAAGACCGGGAGGGAGTTGAGGTGCTCGGGGAGGATCAGCGGGGATGTTGTCATGGTGGTGTCCTTGCCTTGATCGGGGTTCACCCTACATGATGATGTCCTGGTCCGCACACGGGTTCACCCGCAGCCTGACAAAGAGTGTCCAGCCATGCGAAAGGTCTACCGAGAGACGGCCGAAGGCCCCGGCGACGGCAAGGTCTTCTACTTCTTCTTCGGCGTCGATACCGTGGGCGATCTCGCCTCCCGCTTCGCCGAGATCAGCCGCGACATCGCCTGCCTCAACCAGCACGGCTACCGCGTCGTCGTCGAGTCGACCGCGGCGTGGGACGATCTGCGCCGCGCCCTCTACGAAGAGGACACCGACACCGACGAGCGCCAGACCGTCGGCTTCCTCTGGTCCAGCGCCCCGGGTGCCCGCGGCGAGCTTCGAGCAGCCGACGGCCACTGGATCGAGCCCGAGCGGGTCGATCGGTGGCGCCTCGGCCGCGCCCTCGACGTGGTCGTCTTCGCCAACAGCCTCGGCGACTCGACGAAGACGAGCTGGGCCCGGGTCACCCGCGGCGCCCGCGCCTTTGGCTGGGCCGGTGATCCCGCGACGCTCTACACCCCGGCAGACCACGCCGCCGTCCGCGCCGCCCTGAGCGCCTTCCTGACCGACGGGCTCGGTCTGCGCCACGGCACCATGCAGCAGGCCCACGCCCCGGCCCAGCCAGCCCACTTCATCGGCGACCCGCCCCCCTCCTACACCAGCGCCTTCGGAGCCCCTCGCCACTTCGAGCGCCAGCCCCCCACGGCCGTCCGTCAGGTCGTCGCCGGCGCCGCCGCGCTCCTCGGCGTCGGCGTCGGCCACTCCCCCGAAGACCACCTCGATTACGTCGAGCTCCGCACCACGGCGGACCGCGTCCAGGCGGTCTGGATCTCCCAGCGCCCCCACCAGCTCAAGTGGTTCGCCGAGGCCGAGCCCCTCGTCCTGCTCGAGTCCGACATCGGCCCGCTGCGCCCCCCTGCCAACCTCCAGCACCTCCTGGAGACGGCCAGCAACCTCGATCTCGGCCGCATCGTCATCCGCGAGGGCGTCCGCAAGATGCTCGCGGTGCAGGTGGCCGTGCCGCTGTCGCTGGCGACCCCGCAGCTGCTCGCCTCTGCGATCGTCGAGTGTGGGCGGATGGCGGACTGGCTGGAGCATCGGATCTTCGGGTACGACAAGGCCTGATTCGGCGTCACCCCCGGCGCCCTCACCCCCCAGCCCCCTCTCCCCTATGAGGGTAGAGGGGGAGGCCCTCACCCCCCAGCCCCCTCTCCCCTATGAGGGTAGAGGGGGGGCCGGGCACGATTTTTACTTATACAGCAATAACTTACT
>Ga0100377_1003711_pt1 | contig 12147 bp, 12 predicted proteins | sample CryGeymeta201501_FD_83664 | JGI IMG/M metagenome (GOLD analysis project Ga0100377, IMG submission 83664) | Groundwater microbial communities from Crystal Geyser aquifers in Utah, USA - Crystal Geyser metaG 2015-01 | ecosystem: Environmental > Aquatic > Deep subsurface > Groundwater | place: USA... | reverse complement strand
TTTCTGGCCAAGTTTGTTATTCTTCAGATTGCAAAGTAGCGCCATTTGTAAAAATTAATTTTGCGGTCCAGACAGAAAATTATTCGGCAAAAGCGGCTGGCCGGCGAGCGAAAGTTCAACTCCAGACTCAAGTCAGCAGTCGAAGCTACTGACGTACACGGATCTTTTACGCTGAATTAACGCAGATAAAAAGTCAATGTTAGAATATTCGTATTTTCGTAATTTCGGGATTCATTCGTAATTAGTAGGAGGCGCAAGCCATGAAAAGAGTATTTTCTGGCATTCAGCCAACAGGCAACCTGCATCTAGGTAATTATCTTGGGGCGATCAAGCAGTGGGTTGAGCTGCAAAATCATGTTGACGAGTCAATATTTTGCGTTGTTGACTTACATGCAATTACTGTCGAACGTGATCCCGATCTCGCGAACAATATCCTAAATGCGACCGCCTGGTATTTAGCTTGCGGTGTTGATCTTTCTAAATCAAAAATATTCGTCCAATCAACTCGGCCGGAACATGCAGAACTGGCATGGATTTTAAATTGTTTTACCACTATGGGTGAGCTTTCGCGGATGATTCAATATAAAGAGAAGTCAGAGGGTAAACGCGAAAGCGTTTCCGTTGGGCTGTATGATTATCCAGTTTTGATGGCGGCCGACATACTTCTTTACCAAACAACAGATGTGCCGGTTGGTGAAGATCAGAAGCAACACGTAGAGTTGGCACGCGATGTTGCAGTGAGATTTAACAACCAATACGGTGAGGTTTTTACAATTCCTGAGCCGGTAATTAAATCATCATCAGCAAGAATTATGGGGCTTGATGATCCAACAAAAAAAATGGCAAAGTCAGCCGGAAGCGGATATAATTATATTGCCCTTGATGATTCATCTGACGTGATCAGAAAAAAAATCCAGCGTGCCGTGACTGATTCCGGCGATGAAATCATTGCTCGCGAAGATAAACCGGCAATGACAAACTTGCTTAATATTTTCTCCGGTGTCTCTGGTCGCGATATAAAAAGCTTAGAAGCCGATTTTAAGGGTAGGGGATACGGTGAATTCAAAAAAGCCTTGGCGGAAGAAATAGTTCTGTTTTTAGAGCCGAAACAAAAAATGTATCAAGAAACTATCGCCGACAAGGAAAAATTGCGAAAAATCTTGCGTGATGGTAGCGAAAAAGTAGCACCAATCGCCCAAAAAACCCTTGCAGAAGTTAAATCAAAAATTGGTTTGGGAATTTGATGGATAAGATCTATATCAATACAGATGGAGGTTCTCGCGGTAACCCCGGTCCGGCAGCGATCGGAATTGTTTTTTCTGATGCTAATGGAAAAGAGATCCATCATTACCAGAAATGTATCGGTCGGACGACCAACAATGAAGCCGAATATCAGGCAATTATAAAAGCGCTGGAAATTCTAATGCAATCAAAGTGGTTTGCCGAAAATAATATTGCCGACAAAGAGGTAATTTGCCGGCTTGATTCGCAACTGGTCGTCGAGCAAATTAATGGCAATTACAAAATCAAACAGGACCATATAAAACTTCTTATTGCTCAGCTGCGGCAGATGATTTCGCAAATGCACCTGAACATCTCTTTTATCCATATTCGGCGAGAAGAGAATAAATTGGCTGATAAATTAGTCAATCAGGCGCTGGACGGTGATCTGTAGCTCACGATTTATCGTGTTTTCGTCATTGCGAGGAACGAAGCAATCTTTTCTGTCATTCCCGTGAAGACGGGAATCCACAAATAGTTATTATGAAAATTTCGATCAAAGCGACACAAGGTATCGTCCTGAGCGAAGTCGAAGGATCCCGTCAATTATGATAAGAATTTTTGTAAAAGTGAAACCCAACTCCAAAGTCGAACAAATCCAGGCGGCGCCTGACGGCTCGCTGAAAGTCTGGCTTCGCGCTCGCCCAAAAGAAGGGGCGGCAAATAAGGCCTTGATTGCGTTGTTGTCAAAACACTTTGATGTCGCAAAAAGCCAGGTTAAAATAATTTCCGGCCTGACCTCAAGAAATAAAGTTGTTGAAATTTAAGGCTAAATTCGATATGATTTATTCAGTGTAACCTTAATATAAGGTGTTTTTTATTTGACGGATTATGTTCAAAAAAATTGATCCGCAATTAGATCTGCCGAAATTAGAGGAAGAAATCCTCAAATTTTGGGATGAGAATAAGATATTTGAAAAGAGTTTGGAAATTCGCAAAGATGCGCCGCTCTATACTTTTTATGATGGACCGCCGTTTGCCACCGGCACGCCGCATTATGGCCATATTGTTGCTAGTTTGATGAAAGATGTTGTGCCACGATACTGGACGATGAAAGGTCGGCTTGTCGAGCGAAAATGGGGCTGGGATTGCCATGGACTCCCGATTGAAAACCTTGCCGAAAAAGAACTTGGAATCAAAACTAAAAAAGAGATTGAAAAAATGGGCGTTGATAAATTCAACGAGTTTTGCCGTTCAAAAGTTTTGGGTTATGTCGATGAATGGAAAAAGGTTATTCACCGTCTTGGCCGCTGGGCTGATATGGATAATGCTTACATGACGATGGATCTATCATACATGGAATCGGTTTGGTGGGTTTTTAAACAACTTTGGGACAAAGGCCTTATCTATGAAGGCTATCGTTCAATGCATATCTGCCCACGTTGCGAAACAACTCTTTCACAATACGAAGTGACAGAAGGCTATCAGAATATAAAGGATTTGTCACTGACGGCAGAGTTTAAGTTAGCTGATGAGCCTGATACCTCAATTCTTGCCTGGACAACAACCCCCTGGACTTTAATTGGCAACGTAGCATTGGCTGTCGGGGATGATATTGACTATCTTGAGTTTTCAGTAAAAAATTATCCGGGAATTTCCGACGGAGTATATATCACCTCAAAACAGGACTTTTCAAATTATAAGAAAGAGATTGAAGAAAAAAGCAAGGGCAACAATGCAGAAGTAAAAATTTTAAGAGAATTTAAAGGCAAAAAGTTAGTTGGCAAAAAATATATACCACTTTTTGATTATTATTCTAGCGACAAAAAGTTGAAAAACCATGAGAATGGTTGGAAAATTGTATCTGCAGATTTTGTGACCACCGAAGACGGCACTGGCATCGTCCACATTGCTCCGGCTTTCGGCGAAGAAGATATGGAACTTGGGCGCGAAAAAAATCTACCATTTATTCAACATGTTGGCATGGATGGAATTATCAAAAAAGAAGCTGGTGAATTTTCCGGACTTTCGGTCAAACCGAAAGATGATTTGCAGGCAACCGATAAAAAAATCATAAAATATCTGGAAGAAAAAAATTTACTATTTTTGCAAGAAGAGTATACTCACTCCTATCCGCACTGCTGGCGTTGCGAGACACCACTGATAAATTACGCCACATCTTCCTGGTTTGTCGCAGTCGAAAAAGTCAAACCAGAAGCGATAAAATCAGCGAAAGAGATAAATTGGTTTCCAAAACACATCAAACGCGGCCGGTTCGGCAAGTGGCTAGAAGGAGCCAGAGACTGGTCAATTTCAAGGCAGCGTTATTGGGCGTCAGTGATGCCAATTTGGCGTTGTGGAAAGTGCAAGGAATTAAAAGTTTTTGGATCAGTCGCGGAATTAGAAAAAGCCAGCGATCAAAAAGTTACGGACCTGCACAAGCATATTATCGATAAAGTAACATTCAAATGTTGTAAGTGCAAAGGTGAAATGAAACGAGTTCCCGATGTTCTTGATACTTGGTTTGATTCCGGCTCAATGCCTTACGCTCAGATGCACTACCCGTTTGAAAATAAGAATAAGTTTGAAACTAATTTCCCGGCAGAATTTATTGCCGAAGGTTCGGATCAAACCCGCGCCTGGTTTTATTATTTGCACATTCTGGCAACTGCAGTAATGCAAAAACCGGCATACAAAAATGTCATTGTCAATGGAATTGTTTTGGCCGAAGATGGTAAGAAAATGTCAAAACGGCTGAAAAATTATCCTGATCCAATGGAGGTTTTTGATAAATACGGCGCTGACGTTTTGCGATTTTATCTTTTATCTTCTCCTGTAATGGCTGCGGAAAATTTAAGTTTATCTGAGAAAGAGCTGGTTGAAATTCAGCGGGGGATGTTCAGAATGCTTTGGAATTCGTATTACTTTTTCATACTTTATGCCAATGTTGATGGCTGGCAGCCGAAAAAATCTAATGAAATAAAACCGAAAAATCTCCTTGATCGCTGGATCATCTCCAGAGTTGAAAAGTTGAATCTCGATCTAGACAAAAGTATGACGAATTATGATCTTGTAACATCTGCCCGGCTTCTCCCTGAATTTGTTGACGATCTATCAAACTGGTATATACGTCGCTCAAGAAAAAGATTCTGGAAGTCAGAAAATGACGAAGATAAAAAAGATGCATATGCAACCTTGCATTATGTTTTAATGAAACTGTCAAAACTCTTAGCTCCATTTACTCCGTTTATTGCCGAAGAGATTTATAAGAATTTAGCTAATGAGGAGTCTGTCCATTTGGCTAATTTCCCTGAAGCGCAAGGGAATCTGATTGATTCAAACCTAATAGCTGAGATGAGTCGTGCTAGGAAAATTGTCGAGCAGGGATTAGCAAAACGGGCTGAAGCTAAGATTAGGGTTAGACAGCCCCTAGGAAGTCTATCTTATCATGGAAAAAAATTAGATAAAGAGCTAGAGTCAATTATTGCCGATGAAGTCAATGTCAAAAAGGTAGTAAATGATGAAAAAGCCAAAGAGGGGATTGTACTTGATACAAAAATTACCGCTGATCTAATAGCTGGGGGCCAAGAAAGGGAGATGATTCGAGCGATTCAATCTCTACGCAAGAAAGCTGACTTTGAGGTTGATGATCGTATCGAAACCTATTATTCTACTGACAGTAAACAGCTTCAGGGTGTTTTCACTGGTGAGCATCTAAAAAATATATTAAGAGACACATTGACAGCGGAGATAGAGGACAAAAAAGATGATTCAATATAAACTTCTGGCAGTTTTAATATTGATGGCGAAAATATTTGGCTTGGGGTGAGAAGGAAAAAATAATCTATGCTCTCAAAGTTAAAGAATCTCGATTTTGGCCTATTGATTGTTCCAATTCTTCTTTCCATTGCAGGTATAGCCTTGATTTACAGTCTTGTTTTTTCTGAAACTGAAAGTAGTTTGGCACTCAAGCAGCTAATCTTTTTCTTGATCGCGGCGGGGATTATGCTCTTAATCGTCGCTGTAGATTACCGGATTCTCTCCGACGCTAGCTGGTACTTATATCTTGGAGCAATAGTGCTACTTATATTTGTTGATATATTTGGCAAGACTAGCGGCGGAGCAACCCGCTGGATTGACCTTAAAATATTTCAGCTTCAACCATCAGAGTTCTATAAGTTTGTTTCAGTTATTTTTCTGGCCTCATTTTTTTCCCGGCGAATTGGCAGAGTCAGAATTATTGATATCATTTATATGTTCCTCATGCTTCTGCCGCCATTGTTTTTAATCTTGATTGAACCCGATCTTGGCACTGCTTTAGTAATCATTTTTTCTTGGACAACGTTAGTTTTATTTTCGAGGTTAACTCTCAAACAATACGCGGCAATATCTATTTTTATCATTGTAGCAATAACAGTTTTCAGTTTATCTGTATATGATGTAAAACCCTTCAGCCCGCTACTAAAAGATTATCAAAGACAGCGTATTGTTACATTTGCCAATCCAAGTTCAGATCCATTTGGTCGGGGTTACAATGTCCAGCAGGCTTTGATTGCCATTGGTTCTGGAGGAGTATTTGGCCGTGGACTCGGCCATGGGTCCCAGAGCCAGCTGCAATTTTTACCAAAGCCGGAGACTGATTTTATCTTTTCCGGATACTCTGAAGCTTTTGGCCTGATTGGAGACCTGATACTACTTACAGCATTTCTATTCCTAATTATTAGGATTATGGATATCTCAAAAGTAGCGAAGGATAATTTTGGCTATCTTGTAGCAGTTGGCGTGGGATCAACATTTATTTTTCAAATTGTCATTAATATTGGAATGAATATCGGCTTGGCGCCGGTAACCGGAATTCCTTTACCATTCTTGAGTTATGGCGGCTCATCACTTCTGACTTCATTTTTTATGATTGGTATCCTCCAAAGTATTTACATCCACCGGAAGAAAATCAACTTTTAATGTTCTAGAACTGGCAAATAGGGTTACATAATATTCCAACATTCTGCAGAATACCAGAATAGCTGCAGAACCATTTTTTGTTGACTTTTTGAATTAGGTTAATATTATCTTATTCATACAGCCCCTAAAGAGCTGGGGCGAAATCAGAAGAAACGGGTGAGAAGAATGACCGAGAAGAGAGAATGGAATCGGATTAGTAGCTGGGAGGAGTGATTGTCGTTGTGGGAAGAAAATGCCAGCGGTAGGCGTCTCGAGTTTCTTGCTTGTAGTTTGTTACATCTACTCCCCAAGATTAACCAATGGCCTTTTTCTGATGCCCGACTATCTCGTCCGGAAGAAGAGAAGATGGCCAATTTCTGTCTTCCGATGATTTTTGTCATCGACATTGCCCTAGCGGAGCTAAGACAGTTTTCATCTCTTGACAGGAATGTTGGCTACTACGCTCTAAAGGCAGTAATCTCCATGGCAGAACCGATGTACCGAAATCACAGCAGTGGACTGGTTATGGTACATGAGCACTACAGTGACTTGGACGCCTGGAACTACCCACTAGCGCCGCCGATTTATCGAGAGATGGTTCAAAAGTTCATCGCCCTATGGGCTAGCCATCGCACCTATCCTGCTACAAAGCAACCTTTTCTGGAGGTTGCTCAAAAAATGGTAGAACATGCTGCGCATTTGCTAGCATATCGTGATTTCTCTGGCCCTAACTTTCGACGTATTCAGGGTGATCAAGAGGAGATTTGGCACAGAGGATCATGGCAAACTCCGGAAGTTTGCCGGGCCTGTGTTCTGACTCAAATGACATGCTATCTAACAGATGTGCCCACCGAAATCGGTTTTGAGGTAGTAAAGCAGGCCAGAAATGCGATCGGTAACGAATATGGATGGGAGTGGCCGATAGATCCGGACTACGGAAATGAGTTACACCTAGTGTTGCTTGACATTGGTCACCGTCTCCGCAAACCGGCTGAAGAGATGGACTGGCCAAAGCGCGAACCTGTGTTCTAGCAGTATTCCCAGAGCGTATTACCTATACGCTCTTTTTTACACGCTTTTTTAATCTATTGACTAATTACGATGACTTTGTTAAGATCAAAATGTATTCCAACGGGGATTTTTTAGATTTAGGGGTATAAATAATTTATAGATTCCTGCCTCCGCGGGAATGGCAAGGAATTGTCAAATGTTCGCAATCGTCCGAATTGCCGGCAAGCAGCAGATTGCTGAAGTTGGCAAAAAAATCAAAATTGATGCTAAAATAGAAGCGAAAGAGAAAAAATTGAAGCTTTCGGAAATTTTATTACTTGTTGATCAGAAACAAACAAAGGTTGGAAAGCCTTTGGTTACCGGTGCTTCAATTGAAGCGGAAGTTATCGCCGAAAACAAAAACGATAAGATTTTAGTTGTCAAACATCATCCGAAAAAGAGATACCGAAGAGTTAGGGGGCATCGCCAGGATCAAACGATATTATTAATTAAAAAAATAAATGAGGAATAACAAAGTCGTAAAATATTTTATTGATTCTTATCAGGAACTTAGAAAAGTCACCTGGGCGACAAGAAAACAGCTGATTCGAGATACGGCAATTGTTATCATCTCAGCAGTCGTTGTCACTGCTTTTGTCGGAGTAATTGACCTGGGACTTTCTAAACTAATTGAATACTTGATATCTATCAAAGGATAATATGAAAAGCTCAAAGCTCTCGGCCAAAGGCCGATCCGCCTCTGGCGGAAAAGCTCCTGTCTCGCAAATAAGCGGGCAGAGCTCAAAAGCAGAAAAGGAAAAACCGGAAAAGGCCGGGGCAGAATTAGATGAAAAATCCAAAAAGATTTCTAGTGAAGCTGAAAAGAAAGAAAAGCCAAAACATCTGAAAACTTTTCGTCAATCAGGGGAGCGTAACTGGTATGTAATTCATACTTACTCCGGCTATGAAGAGCAGGTAGCTGATAATTTAAATCAAAGAATAGAATCATTTGATATGGGAGATAGAATTTTTGATGTCATTGTGCCAAAAGAGAAACAGATTGAAATTCGCAACGGCAAAAGGCGAACGGTGGAAAAAAGGATTTTTCCTGGCTATGTTTTGGTTGATATGATTGTTGACGATGATTCCTGGTATGTTGTCCGTAATACACCGAATGTTACCGGCTTCATCGGTTTCGGCGTTCGGCCGACGCCAATGTCGCTAGAAGAAATTGAGCGAATTAAAAAACGAATGGGCGTTGAAGAGCCGAAATATAAAATTGAATTTTCAATTAATGATTTGGTTCGAATTACTGATGGTGCCCTGAAAGGTTTTGAGGCCAAGGTTGAGGAAATTGATCACGATAGGGGCAAAATCAAAGTATTAGTAAACATGTTCGGTCGCGAAACACCGGTAAATCTGGACTTTCTTCAGGTGAAGAAAATTTAATAAGTAACTTAAGAAACTTAAATTACTTAGGAATAAAAATGAAAGAAATAAAAGCAATTGTAAAACTTCAATGTCCAGCAGGCAAAGCAAATCCTGCACCTCCAGTCGGTCCAGCTTTGGGACAGCATGGTGTTAATATTATGGAGTTTTGTAACGCCTTTAATGAACAAACTAGAGAAATGGGCGATACAATAATTCCAGTAGAAATTACCATATTTGAAGACCGAAGTTATACTTTTATTTTGAAAAATCCCCCGGCTGCAATTTTGCTCAAAAAAGCGCTGGGCATCGAGAAAGGCTCTGGCAGTGCAAAAAAAGAGAAAGTCGGGAAAATATCCAGAGAGAAATTACGAGAATTAGCTGAAAAAAAATTACCAGATCTTAATGCCAAAAATGTTGAAGCAGCAATGAGAACTCTTGAGGGTACTGCCAGAAATATGGGTATTGAAGTTGAGAAATGAATACTAGGGCGGGGGATTAATTTTTTCTCCGGTCTCCCACACCAGCCCTATATTTCGGTTCGTGTTATACTGTATCAGACATGTTAAATATCTCTTCCGATAAATTTTCCACCAAGAATTAGACGCAGATGCCGACCTGCAAAAAATCAATTCCCCCGCCCTAGTAGCAAAAAAATCCCCTGAATTTCGGTAGGGGATTTTTGCTAAAATAGATCAGTTGTGTCTAGTTGCTACCTACGACCCGAGAAGCCAAAGGAGGGGCAAAGGCTTTCGTGATGCGTAAGTAGCAAACTAGATACAAGACAAAAATTAAAAACTTAAAAATCAAAATTCAAAATTATGGAATTACTGTTATAAACTCTAACAAAACCAGAAGCCAAATGTCAATTAAATTTCAGAAGTTAAAATTATCTATCGGGCAAAAAATCAAATTTGATGAAGTTATCATACAACTTCATAATTTGGGTTACGAGCGGGTAGAACATCTCAATAATTTCGGCCAGTTTTTGGTTACTGGCGGGCTGATAAAAATTTATTCTGCTGCTGTCATAAACCCCGTTATAGTAGATTTTTTTGGCAACCAGATTGAAAAAATTTACTCATATAACTTAGCCACTAACACTAGAATTGATAATCTGCAGATGATTGATATCCCAAATAACATTATTGAAATTGATGGTAATTTAATTCGTTATGGCGATCTAGTTGTCCATGTTAATCATGGAATTGGTATATATCGCGGGAAGATATTAAAAAAAATTAACCAAAAAATTAAAGAATTTATTGCCATCGAATATCTTAATGGAGACTATTTGTATTTGCCATTGAATATAATTGATAAAATCACTAAATATCTCGGTGTAAGTCGTCGAGTGCCAAGACTTTCCCGACTTGGCTCAATTGTTTGGGAAAAAACTAAAAAGAAGGTTGAGGCTAGTATTTGGGCTTTAGCTAAAGAACTTCTGGAAGTATATGCTAAAAGGGAGATAATCAAACGTAAGAGATATCACATTGATTGGGATTGGGATCAAAAGCTAAGAGCTACATTTGAGCATTTTGAAACGCCTGACCAGGAGAGAACAATTACTGAGATTTACTCTGATTTAGAACACGGCATACCAATGGATCGGCTTTTAGTCGGTGACGTCGGCTTTGGTAAAACTGAAGTTGCTGTCAGGGCTGCCGCCCAGGTTATTAGTAATGGAGCTCAGGTAGCAATATTGGCACCAACAACGATACTTTCTCGTCAGCATTTGGTCACTATAGCAGAGAGATTGAAAGATTTCCCCGTTAAAGTTGCTGAACTCTCTCGTTTTGTCAGCCAGGAAAAGCAAAAAGGAATTATTGAGGATCTGAGTCTTGGGAAAATTGATCTGATTGTTGGAACGCATCGGCTGCTGAAACAAGATATTTGTTTCAGAAATCTGGGACTTCTGGTTATCGACGAGGAGCAGAGATTCGGAGTTAAGGATAAAGAAAGATTGAAGGGGCTGAAAAATGATGTAGATGTTTTGTCTTTATCGGCAACTCCAATTCCCAGAACTTTATTTATTGCGCTCTCGGGGATTCGGCAAATTTCGATAATTAAAACTCCACCGGCTGGCAGAATTTCAATTCAAACCCATGTCGAAAAATATCAAGTCGAAAGAGCCAAAGAGTATATATCTCGGGAATTGAAAAGAGGTGGTCAGGTCTATTTTCTCCACAACGACATCAAAACCATTGAAGCCAAAGCCAAAGAATTTGAACGATATTTCCCAAAAGCAGTTGTTGCCATTGCCCACGGACAAATGCCCGAAGAAAAATTGGCAACAACTATGGCAGAATTTGCTGCTGGGGGAATTGATATTTTATTTTGCTCAACGATTATAGAAAATGGTCTCGATATTCCAACGGTAAATACTTTGATTACTGAAGATGCGGATAATTTTGGTCTGTCACAGCTTTACCAAATCCGCGGCAGAATTGGTCGTGGCAAAAACCAAGCATTCGCCTATTTTACTTTCAAAAAGAATTTGGTTGGCAATGCTTACAAGAGATTGCAAATCCTAGTTGAAAAAACTGATTTGGGCAGTGGTTTTGATATTGCCTATTCAGACCTAGAGATTCGCGGCGGCGGCAATATCCTCGGCCGCCAACAGCACGGGAATATGGAAGAACTAGGATTGATATTATATACGAAACTTCTGAATCAAGCAGTGGAGAGATTGAAACACTCATAATATAGTGAGTGATTTGTAGCGATCGTTACAAATCACTCACTATATGGCTTGATAAATAATATTGATAAGAAAAAACACCCCTGTGGGGGTGCTATAGGTCTCGGAAACCATAGGGGCCGCCGTCTTCAGCACTTTCATCGGCAAACAATATTGTGCCGGTGGGGAGGTCAAGGGACTTTCCCCAACCGTCACAATCGCAACCGTGCTCATCGGAGTGCTGTCCGATGACCAACTTACCACCACTGATAGTTGCTTTCACATCCGCGGAGCAAACCGGGCATTGGACTTTCAGCATCAGCCACTACTCTCTCCGACCTCAACGAATTGCTCGCCGTCCCAGTGGTAGTCGTACCATTCTTTCATGGTGTGGAAGACGCGGATGTTCTTGCTTTTCGGCAAGCTAGTCAATTTCAGCCAGAAATCGGCAACTGCCTGATGCTGCTCTGCGCCGGGACCGGTGACACTGGAAATGAAACCAGGTTCGTGAATGGGCACGGTTGATGTGCTACTCTGCCCATCAACTTGCCAGAGCAGTAGATCCGGGTTCCAGTGAATGCAAACCTTGAACATCTTTTCCAGAACGGTAAGTCGTAGCTTCATCAATGCTTCTGCGTCCATCCCTTTTCTACCTCCCGGGTCCCTGTTGATAAATGGCAGATTTTAAGTATATCTTTTGTCTTCAGGATCACCTTTTTTCCCGAAAGGATTGAATTTTTTTGGTTTTGGTTCGCCGAGTTTAGCATCTGGTGGGAGTTCTATCTTTTTCTTTTTAGGTTTTGGTTTTGGCGCTGCAAACTCGTCGAATTCAAGTTGTCCATGGTTCATCTCCGGGTTTCTTCCGTTCATAATTCCTCCCAATTTTT
>Ga0100377_1003707_pt1 | contig 12151 bp, 7 predicted proteins | sample CryGeymeta201501_FD_83664 | JGI IMG/M metagenome (GOLD analysis project Ga0100377, IMG submission 83664) | Groundwater microbial communities from Crystal Geyser aquifers in Utah, USA - Crystal Geyser metaG 2015-01 | ecosystem: Environmental > Aquatic > Deep subsurface > Groundwater | place: USA... | reverse complement strand
CCAATCGGCTCATGTGTGCTCCCTTTGACCCTCACTCCGCCCTCACCCCCCGACCCCCTCTCCCGTATGACGGGAGAGGGGGAGGCCCTCACCCCCCAGCCCCCTCTCCCGTATGACGGGAGAGGGGGAGCCGGACAGTAAGTTGTTGTTGGGTAAGTGAAAATCTTGTTCTACCCCCCCTCTCCCCGTCGAGGGGAGAGGGGGTTGGGGGGTGAGGGCCTCCCCCTCTCCCGTCATACGGGAGAGGGGGTCGGGGGGTGAGGGCGGAGTGAGGGTCAAAGGGAGCACACATGAGCCGATTGGGGCCGTTCGAGATCACCGGTGAGCTGGGCCGAGGGGCGATGGGTCGCGTGATGCGGGGGCGTCATGTGACGACGGGGCTGGATGTGGCGATCAAGGTGATCGCAGCGGAGCTTGGGGCGGATGGGAAGTATCGGGCGGCGTTCGAGCGGGAGGCGCGGGCGGTAGCGGCGCTTCAGCATCGGTCGATCACGGCGCTGTACGACTATGGGGTGACGCAGGAGGCGACGGGGGAGTGGCCGGAGGGGGCGCCGTGGCTGGCGATGGAGTTCGCGCCGCAGGGGTGTCTGGCGGACTATGCGCTGGAGCTGAACTGGGTGAGGGCGCGGTCGCTGCTGGTGCAGCTGATGGAGGCGTTGGCGCACGCGCATGCGCGGGGGGTGATCCACCGTGACCTGAAGCCGGCGAACGTGCTGGTGGTGGACGACGAGCCGGCGCGGGTGGTGTGCAAGCTGACGGACTTCGGGATCGCGCATCCGATCGACTTCCTGCATCCGCGAACGACGGCGCAGATCCCGGCGCGGTCGGCGGGGACGCCGTCGTACATGTCGCCGGAGCAGGTGGATGGGGCGTGGAGGGACTTCGGGCCGTGGACGGATCTGTATGCGTTGGGGTGCATGGGATGGGAGCTGGTGACGGGGCGGCCGCCGTTTGCGGGGCCGGGGTTGGTCGCGTTGGCGGTCCAGCACCTGACGGAGGCGCCGGGGGCGTTCAGGCCGCGGATCGCCGTGCCTGCGGGGCTGGAGGGGTGGCTGCGGGTCTTGTTGGCCAAGGCGCCCGCGGCGCGATATCGGGACGCGGCGGCGGCGCAGGCGGCGTTGGAGCGGCTTGGGGAGGCGATGGTGGAGGCGGTGGTGCCGGCGGTGGTGCGGCGTCAGGCGACGGTGGTGTCGGGGCTGGAGGCGACGATGGACTCGGCGCGGGGGGCCTCGGCAAGCGGGGAGTGTGAGACGGGGACGCTGGACGGGTACGCGGAGACGGCGGCGAGCGGGGGAGGCCGCGAGGGAGGGGAAGGCGAGGGGGTGTCGGCCGAGGCGGAGACGGCGACGCGTGAGGTCGTGCCGTCGCTGGACGGGGCGTCGACGGGGGGGAGTGGGGAGGCGGAGACGGCGGCGGCATCGTTCGGTGGAGTCGAAGGATCTGTCGCGACCGTGGGTCTGGCCGAGACGTTGGCGTCGGTGGACAGCGGGTATGAGGTCACGGCGGCTGGGGAGGGCCGGGGAGCGGGTCGGGCACGTCGGCGCCTGTGGTAAACCTGCCGGGTGCGGTGGCGGCGCCGCTGGCGGAGGTGCCGAAGGTGGCGCCGGCGGTGCCGGAGGACTGGCGGGAGGCTGTGCCGTTCGACGGCTACCCGACGGTGCTGGGCGCGGGGCTTGGATTGTTCGAGCTGCGTGACCCGCCGTTCGAGGGGCGGGTGGAGGAGCGGAGCCGGCTGTGGAAGGTGCTCGGGGAGGTGCAGGCGACGGGGGCGGCCCGCGCGGTGGTGGTCCGGGGCCCGTGGGGATGGGGAAGCGGACGCTGGTGGAGTGGGTCGCCAGGCGGAGCGCGGAGCTGGGGGTGGCGACGGTGCTGCCGCGGGTGACGCCTTCGCTGGGGCCGGGGCGCACCTTCCCGAGGGCGTTGGCGCTGCATCTGCGGTGTCACGGTCTGTCACGTCGGCGTGCGGGCGCGCGGGTGGCGGCGCAGCTGTATGGGGGCCCGGTAGATCGGCGCGCGGAGGAGGTCGCGGCGGTGCTGGAGCTGCTCGGCCCGGAGCTGGACGGCGCGCCGCTGCCGGCGCCAGCGGTGGCGGTGCGCACGCTGCACGGCGTGCTGGCCGCGCTGGGGGCGAGTCGTCCGGTGGTCGTGTGCCTGGACAACGTGGAGGAGGACCCGCTGGTGCTGGCGACCGTGACGGCGCTGCTCGACGTGCAGGACGTGGCGCCGCTGCCAGTGCTGTTCCTGTTGACGAGCAGCGACGAGAACGTGGCGCCGGACTCGCCGGTCCAGGAGGCCGTGGAGGCGCTGGGGGCCCACAGGTGCGCGGAGCCGCTCCTGCTGGGACCGCTGTCGAGGCAGGAGACCTGGGGGCTGCTGCGGCGGATGCTGGTGTTGGATCACGAGCTGATGTTCGTGATGGAGGGGCGCAGCGGCGGGATGCCGCTGGTGATCGTGCGCCTCGTGAGCACCTGCTTGCAGCAGGGCCTCATCACTGCGGGGCCGGACGGGTTCCGGGTGGAGAGCACGGCGAGGGTGGAGCTGCCGGGGGATGCGCTGGGGGCGTCGGCGCGGGCGTTGGATGGGCTGCTGGCGTCGCTGCCGGCGTCGGAGCGGGCGGACGCGGCCGGGGCGTTGGGGATGGCGTCGGTGCTCGGAGGGTGGGTGCACGATGTGGAGTGGCGCGAGGCGTGCGCGCGGGTGGAGGTGCGCGTGCCCGAGGGGCTGATGACGCTGGCGGATCGGTTCGGGCTGGTGCGGCTGGACGACGATGACTCGTGGACGTGGAGGTCTTCGCTGACGCGCGAGACCCTTGAGCAGTACGTGCATCGGGCGGGTCTGTGGAACCGTTGGCACCTGGCCTGCGCGGCGATGCTGCGGGCGGGGCACAGTCAGACAGCGCTGGCGCTCAATCACCGGGTGGGCGTCCACCTGTGCGCGGCCGGGGAGCTGCGAGAGGCGCTCGGCTTCGTGTTCGCGGGGGCGCAGGAGGCGATCCGCATCAGCCACTTCGCGATGGCGCTGCGGGACCTGACGGTGCTGTCCGTGGCGCTCGACGCGTTGGAGGTGCCGACGGATGCGCCGCAGCGGGGCGTGGTGGCGCTGATGATGGCCCGCGTGGCGCTGGACCGGGGCCTGGTCGGCGACGCGGTGGCGCTGATCGACGGCCAGCCGTGGCGAGGAGAAGACCTGTCGCCGGACGCCCGGTCGTGGCTGTTCCGCCTTCGGGCGGCGGCGGCGGCACGCCTGGGCCGTCACGCCGAGGCGCGAGGTCACCTCGCGCGCGCGGCGGAGGTGGATCAGGCCATCGGCGACCCGATGTTGGTGGCCGATGGCCTGCGGATGATGGGGGAGCAGCACCGCCTGGCGGGGGAGCACGAGGCCGCGCTGGAGCGTCTGTCCGAGGCGCGAGCGCTGCGGGAGGCTCATCCGGGGCATCCGTCGAGCCGCATGGCCTGGGTGACGACGGAGCTGGAGATCGGCTACACGCTGACCGAGATGGGTCGGCCCGCCGAGGGGTTGGCGGTGATGGAGACCGTCGTCGCCGAGACCCTCGGGGCGCAGGATCTGTACAACCTGGCCCTGGCGAGGCTCGGCTGTGCGGTGGCGCTTCGGTGGCTGGGCCGTCACGTAGAGGCGGAGGCGGCCCTCGACCTCACGCTGAGGGACCTGGTCTGGTTCGAGACCAAGCAGGTCTACATCGTGCACCTTCACCGCGCGCTGTCGTGGCTTCAGACGGGCCGGTATGCCGAGGCGGTGCAGCTCCTCGCGCGCTCCGAGCACGAGTTCTCGCGCGCGGGGGTGCCGAGGGCGAGGGTGCTGTTCCTCGGCGCGATGGCCTGGGGTGCCGTGGGCCTGGGCGACTTCACGGCGGCGCAGGCACGGCTCGCGGAGCTCGAGGGGGAGCCTCACGGCGGTGGGACCGGAGACATGGAGCTGCGCCTGGCGCTCGACGGGATCGTCGAGCTGGCAGCGGTCGCCAGCCGTCCAGAGCTGACCCGTCAGGTCGCGCGGCTGCGGGGAGGATGAGGGGGTTCAGCTCGCGACGGTTCAGCTGGCGACGGTTCAGCTCGCGACGCGGACCGGGGCCTCGTGGATAGGCCCGTCGGCCACGACCTCGACCCACGCCGCGTTCAGCCACCACGACTCGCCGTCAGGGTCGATCACCCCGAGCCGTGCGCCATCGTCGCCGCGGCTGGTGCCCACCCAGAAGACGGTGCCGAACCGGGCTCCGTCGGAGTCGCGCCAGCGCACGACGTCTCCCTTCTCGGGTGGACAGAGGCTGCAGGACCAGGGCGCGGGGGAGTCGGACGGGGCGAGGTGCCTGGGCTCCACCCACCAGATCTCCCCCTCGTCGCTTCGCACGCCGACCCTCACCCGCTCCTCGCCGAGCCGAAACACCGTCCCGGTCAGGCCAATCGCGGCGGACGGCCCGCCGACGACATGGACCCTCGCGCCTCGCTCCCAGCTGCGCTCGCTCATCGCTTCACTCCACTGCAATCCCCCTCGACACGGCGAAACAATAGCGATCACAGCGCGTTGCCGCTGAACTGGAACACAGTGATCCACGATGGTCCGGCGTCGCTCGGGGCCGGTCAGGGTCTCCGCCGGTGCCACCTCGTGCCAGAAGCGCCGCGTCACAACGGCCGCGGGCTGGCTCCAACGGACCGTTGTCGCTATGGTGGCATGAGCGGGCTCGGAAACAGCTTCGGGGAGATCGGGACATGAGAGCGTCATCGGTGGTGGGTTGGGTGGCAGGGCTGACGTGCGCGTTGGTGTCGACCGTGGGGATGGCGCAGGCCATCAACCTCGAGATGGACAGCGAGGCCGAGCTGACCGGTCAGGGCTGGGAGTGGATCCAGGAGAACTCGACGGCGACGTTCCAGGGGGGCCAGATGGTCGTGCGCACCGGCACGCAGGGCTACGGCGAGTGGATGCTGCGCGGGGCGGAGTTCCAACGCCGCTGGGCCGATCAGGGAGCGGCGTGCGGCCCGTGGGCTGCCGAGGCCCGTCTCAAGGTGGTCGACGCCGATCCGGACTGCTTCGATGGGCCGCTGCTCTGGCTGAGCGATGGCCAGCACCTGGTGATCGTGGGCATGAACGAGGCGCAGGTGGGCTTCGCCTACCCCGTGCGCGACCCGCAGGACCAGGCCATGACCGGCGGCTTCCACACCGTGCGCGTCGAGTCGCTCGCCGATGGCCGCAAGCGCCTGTGGGTGGACGGCGCGCAGCGCCAGGAGCGCGCTGACCTCGATACCGGGTCGGGGACGCCCGCGCTGACCTTCGGCCACACCGGCGGCTGCACCGTCGCGCTCGAGACCGTCTGGGACTACGTGCACTACGATCCGGCGCCCCCCGTGGCCGACGTGGACAGCGATGGGGACGGCGTCCCCGACGATCTGGATCTGTGCGAGGGCGTGGCCGACGCCACCAACCTCGACACCGACCACGACTGCCGCGGTGACGCCTGCGACCCCTGCCCGCTCGACGCGCTGGACGACCAGGACGGCGACGGCGCCTGCGACGGCGTCGATCCGTGCCCCACGGACCCGTCTGACGCGGACCTCGACCAGAACGGGATCTGCGACGTGGACGAGCTCTCGCAGGGCTGCTTCAAGATCGCCCAGCCGTACTGCGAGGGGGCCGGCGATCCGTGCTGTGACTGGACCGGGTACGACCCGGCCGACCCGGACGCGGTGCCGCCCGGCGGCGGCCTCGACTACCCGCCCGACAACCGCGACGACGCCTCCGGCGGTGACGGCGCCTCCGGCGGTGACGGCGCCTCCGGCGGCGACGGCGCCGCCTTCAACGGGGATGCGAGCGAGCACGCGGTCGGGTGCAGCGCGGTGGGCGCTCGCGCGTCGGGCGTGAGCGGTGGTCTGCTGGCCTTCGGGCTGGTGCTCGTGGGTCTGGCGGGGCTGCGCCGCCGTTGATCGGCGCTGCGCTCGGGGCCTCGAGCGTTCAATAGGGTTTGCACGTGGGGCGCAAACCCTATAATGGACTCCGTAGGTCGATATTTGCGCTCCGCGCTCAGCCCTCGCCACGGACCCGCCATGATGCCCTCAGCCCCGGCCCTCTTCGCCGCCCCCGCCGCCCCCTCTACCCGCGCCTCCGCCCGCTTCTTCCCGATGACGCGTGCCGAGATGGACGCGCTCGGCTGGGACGTCTGCGACGTCATCATCGTCACAGGCGATGCCTACATCGACCATCCGAGCTTCGGGATGGCGGTGATCGGGCGGGTGCTGGAGGCGCACGGGTTTCGGGTGGGGATGATCGCGCAGCCGGACTGGCAGAGCGCGGAGGCGTTTCGGGTGTTGGGGCGGCCGCGGTTGTACTTCGGGGTGACGGCGGGGAACATGGACTCCATGGTGAACCGGTACACGTCGGAGCGGCGGCTGCGGCACAACGACGCGTACACGCCGGACGGGGAGGGGGGCAAGCGGCCAGACCGGGCGGCGGTGGTCTATGCGCAGCGGTGTCGGGAGGCGTTCAAGGGCGTGCCGGTGGTGCTGGGCGGGATCGAGGCGAGCCTGCGGCGAGTGGCCCACTTCGACTACTGGTCGGAGAAGGTGCGGCGGTCGATCCTGTTCGACGCCAAGGCGGACATCCTGCTGTACGGCAATGCGGAGCGGGCGGTGGTGGAACTGACCCGGCGGATGGACGCGGGGGAGGCGCTGCAGGACATCCGGGACATCCGCGGGACGGCGGTGGCGATCAAGGAGGTGCCGGAGGGGTGGCACGCCGTGGATCGGCTGCCGAGGGGGGACGAGGAGGCCGGGGGCGCGCGGCCGCCGCGGGATCGGATGGTCGTGCGGCTGCCGTCGTACGAGGCGGTCAAGGGCGATCCGGTGGCGTATGCGCACGCGTCGCGGGCGCTGCATCTGGAGACGAACCCGGGGAACGCGCGGCCGCTGGTGCAGGCGCACGGGGATCGGGAGCTGTGGTTGAACCCGCCGCCGATCCCGCTGGAGACGCCGGAGATGGACGGGGTCTACGACCTGCCGTATGCGCGCGGGCCGCACCCGGCGTACGACGGCCAGAAGATCCCGGCGTGGGAGATGATCCGGTTCTCGGTGATCATCGAGCGGGGCTGCTTTGGAGGGTGCACGTTCTGCTCGATCACCGAGCACGAGGGGCGGATCATCCAGACGCGCTCGCAGCGGTCGATCCTGTCGGAGATCGAGAAGATCCGGGACGAGGTGCCGGGGTTCACCGGGGTGATCTCGGACCTGGGCGGGCCGACGGCGAACATGTACGGGCTCAAGTGCAAGAGCCCGGAGATCGAGGCGGCGTGTCGGAAGCCGTCGTGCGTGTTCCCGGACGTGTGTCCGAACCTGTTGACGGACCACAGCGAGCTGATCGACCTGTATCGGCAGGCTCGCAAGGTGGAGGGGGTCAAGAAGGTCTTTGTGGCCTCGGGGGTTCGGTACGACCTGGCGGTGAAGGACCCGCGGTACATCGACGAGCTGGCCCAGCATCACATCGGGGGCTACCTGAAGATCGCGCCGGAGCACGTGGCTGAGGGGCCGCTGGCGGCGATGATGAAGCCGGGGATGGGGGCGTATGACCAGTTCGCGGAGCTGTTCGCCAAGGCGTCGGAGAAGGCGGGCAAGCAGCAGTACTTGATCCCGTACTTCATCGCGGCGCATCCGGGCACGACGCTGGAGGACATGCTGGAGCTGGCGCTGTGGGTCAAGCGCCAGGGGCTCAAGCTGGACCAGGTGCAGACCTTCCTGCCCGCCCCCATGGCGACCGCGACGGCGATGTATCACACGGGCAAGAACCCGCTGCGGCCCGTGCGCGCCGACAGCCCCGACATGGTGGTCCCCGAGGGGGCGCGGCTGCGGCGGATCCACAAGGCGTTCCTGCGCTTCCACGACCCGGAGAACTGGGACCTGCTGCGGTTCACGCTGCGCAAGATGGGGCGCACGGACCTCGTCGGGATGGAGGAGCGCTGCCTGGTTCCGCCCGAGGGCACGAAGGTCGAGCGCCAGGCGTTGGCCAAGCGCAAGGCCGAGACGGCCAGGGCCGAGGGCGGGGCGAAGGGCGGCGGCAAGGGGGCGGGTGGGCCAGCGAAGCCCACTGCGGGGGCGAGGCCGGGCAAGGGCGCGCCGGCGGGGAAGGGGCCTCGGGGGCCTGCGCCGAAGGGCGGCGGGTCGGGGGCGGCGAGGCGTTCGGCGCGGCAGAAGAGCCGATAGGGGCCTGCTACGAGGACGTCGGCAGCTCGCGGGGGGGCGGGCCGACGTAGCGGGCGCGGGGGCGGAGCAGGACGTCGTCCTGGCGCTGCTCGAGGGCGTGGGCGACCCAGCCGGCCAGGCGACCGATCGCGAACAGGATCAGGGAGGTGCCTGGCGGCAGGCCGGCGGCGTCCGTGAGGGCGACGAGGCCGAAGTCGAGGGTCGGCGGCGGGTAGCCCGCGTCGGCGAGCGCGGAGCGCAGGTCACGGGCCACGGCGTCGTCGCCGACGGTGGGGGCCAGGCGCAGGAGCTCGGTCGCGCGGGGGTCGCCGGCGGGGTAGAGGGGGTGGCCGAAGCCGGGCACCCACTCGCCGCGCCCCAGCCGTTGGCCGACCGCGAGGCGCGCCGAGCCGAGGGCGCGGACCTCGGCGAACAGGCGCTCGACCTGAAGACACATCCCACCATGGCGCGGCCCGGAGAGGGCGGCGAGTCCGGCGAGCAGGGCGCTGTAGAGATCGGCGCCGGTGGAGGCGGTGACGCGCACGGCGAACGTGGAGGCGTTGAGCTCGTGGTCGGCGCACAGGACGAGGGCGGCGTCGATGGCGCCCAGTAGGGGCTCGGAGGCGTCGGGGCCGGCGAGTGTGCGGGCGATGGTGGCGTCGGGCGGGCGATGGGCGGCGGCGGCGGCCAGGGTGGGGAGGAGGCGTCGGGCGCGGGCGCGGTCGGCGTCGGGGAGGGGGCCGAAGCGCATGGGGTCGTCGAGGGCGAGGCGGGCGACGGTGAGGGCGAGGCGATCCATGGGGGTGGCGTGGGGCGGGGTGTCGGGTGGGGGCGGGGCCGGGGGCCAGCGGAGGTCGAGGGGGGAGGTCGCGTCGCTCCAGAGCAGCTCGGCGACGGCCTCGAAGGTGGCGGCGCGGCTGAGGGTGACGGCGTCGAAGCCGCGGTAGCGGAGGGTGCCATGATCGATGGTGGCGATGGCCGAGGCGATCACGGGCTCGCCCCACTGGAGGGCGTCGGCGGCGACGGGGCCGTGGCCGGAGCGGGCGCGCTGGCGCAGGCGGAGGCGCTCGACCTCCTCGGCGCGGTAGAGGCGTCGGCGAGGATCGGTGGGATCGGGGAGGGTGAGGAGGAGGCCGCGGCTGGCGTAGGAGTAGAGGGTCGCGAGCTTGACGTCGAGGCGTGCGGCGGCTTCGTGGGCGGAGAGGGTGGGGGGAGAGGGCATGGGCGGCTCCGGGGACCAGTTCTGTCGATGTATCGATGTATAAGGTCCATGGCGCGGGGGTGCAAGCGACGTTCGAGCGAGATATCATCGCGGTGAACTCGCCACACATCGAATGTCGAATCGAGATTGAGCCATGGCGACGGACGCCCCACCCTGGAGATCAGTCGATCAAGGGTTGATCGATGTATCGATCTTTCAGGAGGGCGACGGGATGAGCGAGTCAGGACAGGGAGCGATCACGCCGGGGCTGGCCGGCGTCATGGTGTGCGAGACGCGGCTGAGCGCGGTGGACGGGGCGCGGGGAGCGCTGGTGCTGGCGGGGCAGGCGGTGGAGGACGTGGCCGGGCGGCTGACGTTCGAGGAGGTGGCGGGGCTGCTCTGGCGCGCCGTGCCGGAGGTGGCCGTGCCCGAGGACGTGCGCGCCGCGCTCGCCGAGGCGCGCGCTGAGACGTGGGCCTGGATGGCGGCGGATGGTGGGTGGCGGTGGCGCAGCCTCGATCGCGGCGACGCCATGGACGCGCTGCGGTCCGCCGCGGCGCTGCTGCCCGATCCGGGGGAGCGTTGGTGGCTGCCGACGGGCGCGATGGCGGTGCTGCTGGGCGCGTGGCTGCGCGGTCGGGCGGGGCTGGGGCCTGTCGCGCCGTCGCTGGGATTGTCCCACGCGGCGGACCTGCTGCGGATGGCCAGCCCCGTGGCCGCCGAGCCCGACCCGGCGTTGGCCGCGGCCCTCGACGCCTACCTTGCGACCGTGATCGACCATGGGCTGAACGCCTCGACCTTCGCCGCCCGCGTGGTCACCTCGACGCGGTCGGACCTGGTCTCGGCGGTGGTGGCGGCGATCGGCGCGCTGAAGGGGCCGCTGCACGGAGGCGCGCCGGGGCCGGTGCTGGACATGCTCGACGCCGTGGGGGACCCGTCGCGGGCGAGGGCGTGGGTCGAGGCGGAGCTGGCGCGGGGCGAGCGCATCATGGGCATGGGCCACCGGGTCTACCGGGTGCGCGACCCGAGGGCGGCGGTGCTGGAGCGGGCGCTCCGGGCGCTCGGGAGCGCAGGGGGCGGGGGCGTCCGTCTGGCCCTGGCCCGCGCGGTCGAGGAGGCCGCCGAGGCGGCGCTGGCGGCGCGCAAGCCGGACCGGGCGCTGCGGGCGAACGTGGAGTTCTACACGGCGGTGCTGCTGGAGGCGGTGGGGCTGCCGCGGGAGGCGTTCGCGGCGACCTTCGCGGTGGGGCGGGTGGCCGGGTGGACGGCGCACGTGCTCGAGGAGCGCCGGTTCGGGCGGCTGATCCGGCCGACGTCGCGGTACATCGGGCCGATGCCGGCTACGGTCGCAGGCGCACGCTGAGGAAGTCGAACAGGTCGGCCTCGTGGTTGATCCCGCTGCCGTCGGCCACGCCGTCGGGCCAGCTCAGGTGGTTGAGCGTGGCGGTGGCGGGGCCGCACAGGGCGGCGCCGGTGCACCGGACGGCGGGCTGGCCGGAGCCCAGGATGGGCCGCCACTGCACGTTGGGATCGGCCATCCGGCCCCGCAGATCGCTCACCCAGGACTCGACGACGTGGCCGGGCGCGACCGGGAAGCCCTCGGCCACGAGGTCGGCCTTCTGCGCCTCGTCGCAGGCGACGATGTCGCAGGCGCGGCTGACGAGGAAGATCGGCAGGGTGGTGGTGGGGTAGGTGGCGAGGCGGCAGGAGGGCGAGGCGTCGTCCGTGGTGGTGTGGAAGGGGTCGGCGGCGGTGAAGGCGGCCACCGCGGCGACCCGGTTGCCGCCGGGGGTGGGGGTGTCGTGGCGGGCGATGCCGTACATCTGGGCCATGAAGCCGCCGTTGGACCAACCCATGAGGTAGATGCGACGGGGGTCGACGAAGAAGTCGTTGACGGCGGTGTCGATGAGCTGGTCCAGGAGCGCGACGTCCTGGTTGGTCGAGGGGCTGGCGAGGTCGCGGTGGAAGTGATCGAAGTGCGCGCCGTCGGCGGTGTTCACCCAGTGCAGGTTGCGGCCCTGAACCGACACGAAGGTCCAATCGCGCGCGGCGACCTCGGCGCGGACGGAGGTGGAGTTGTAGACGTTGCCGGCGGCGCCGTGGGCGCCGTGGAGGAAGATCAGCAGGGGGCGTCGGTTGCCCGCGGAGGCGGTGGAGCCGTGGTAGCAGAGGTACCGGTCTGCGCCGTTGATGGCGACGGCGACGGGGTCGCCGTCGTTGTAGGAGGGGCGGTCGGAGACGGTGGTGCGGCAGGTGGGGACGTCGGTGCCGGAGGTCAGCGGGTTGCCGTTTGAGACGTTGGTGCACGGGTGGGCGGCCGAGCACGGCTCGAGCGGGCGCGTGGCGCCGATGGAGGGATCGCAGAACGCGGTGGGAGGGGCGTCGGGCTCGGCGTCGGGGAGGGCGTCGGGGAGGGCGTCAGGCTCGGCGTCTGCGAGTGCGTCGGGTTCGGCATCGTCGAGGGCGTCAGGCTCGGCGTCGATGGGCTGGGCATCGGCGTCGTTGGCGTCCGTGGCTGCGTCGTCGGGCTCGGCGTCAGGGTCAGGCGAGGAGGTGTCTTCGACGCGGTCTGTGTCGGGGGTGGCTGTGTCGTCGGGGGGGATGTCGGCGCGGTCGGTGTCGGGTGTGGAGACGTCGGCGGTATCGGCGCTGGCGTCCCCGGAGAGGTCGTCCGAGGGGGTGGTGGAGTCCTGGGCGCAGGCGAGGAGGTTGGGCAGGGCCGCAGCGATGAGGAGCGTCAGGATGAGGTGAAGGTGGCGTGAAAGCATGGTAGGGT
>Ga0100377_1003705_pt1 | contig 12155 bp, 8 predicted proteins | sample CryGeymeta201501_FD_83664 | JGI IMG/M metagenome (GOLD analysis project Ga0100377, IMG submission 83664) | Groundwater microbial communities from Crystal Geyser aquifers in Utah, USA - Crystal Geyser metaG 2015-01 | ecosystem: Environmental > Aquatic > Deep subsurface > Groundwater | place: USA... | reverse complement strand
GGGCCTCCCCCTCTCCCGTCATACGGGAGAGGGGGTTGGGGGGTGAGGGCCTCCCCCTCTCCCGTCATACGGGAGAGGGGGTTGGGGGGTGAGGGTGCGCGTTGCCGGACCCGGAGGATGTGTGTGAGGAGGCGGCGCGGTATCGGGAGATGTGTCTGGGGGACTATGTGACGCCGCCGGTGTGTGACGAGGACGCGGCGGCGGCGGCGGGGCAGCTGTTGGGGCTGAGCTGCGAGGAGGTGGGGAAGCTGCATAGCCCGGGGAAGGCCGATGGGGCCTTCTGCGACTGGTTCGGGACGGGGTGCACGCCGGATGAGGCGATCTTCACGGGGCCGGTGTGCAGCGATGACGCGAGCTGTGGGGAGGGGTTCTGCGCGGAGGGGCATTGCTTCGGGGGCGTGCTGTCGGAGGACCTGACGAAGATGCTGGATGCGTGGACCGGGACGGCGTGGGAGCGGGAGGCCGGGTGTCCGAACGCGGACAAGTACGGGCTCGCCTGTCCGGACGCCGAGGAGGTGCTCGACGACTTCATGCTGTACCCGACGCTGGACGAGGTCGGTGAGGCGCGGACGCGGGCGATCTACAGCGATCCGTACAACCAGCCGACGCCGCACGGTTATCTGACGACGCTGGCGTTGGTGCGGTCGGCGCGCACGTCGATCACGCTGTCCAACTCATACTTCGTGCCGCCGCGGCGGCTGAGGAAGCACCTGCTGGCGGCGGTGGCGCGAGGGGTCAAGGTGACCGTGCTGACCAACTCGAAGGAGAGCACGGACGCGTGGTGGATGTACTACGCCTCCCTGAACTACTACCAGGAGCTGATCAGCGGCGGGGTGGTGATCCACCAGTACCGCGGCACCGAGACGATGCACTCCAAGACGATGCTGATCGACGACGAGCTGGCCGTGGTGGGCTCGTACAACCTGGACCCGCGCAGCGCGGTCGACAACTCGGAGTCGATGCTGGTCATCCGGAATGGCGAGACGGTGCGGGAGCTCCGGGAGGCCATGGACGTGGACCTGGCCTACTCGGACGTGGCCAGCAGCAAGATCTCGCTGATCGACAAGGCCAAGGCCAAGGCGTTCCGGCTGGCCGAGCCGCTGCTGTAGCGCGCGGGGCTCATGTGCGGGCTCATTCGCGAAGCTGACCGAGCCAACCACCTGTCATTATTATACTTTTCTGCCCTGGCGATCAACGGTTGGCCGCGCCGCGGGTCGGGGGCGTGAGCGTCTGGAAGGCGCCGGTGCCGTTGGGTCGACGGCCGAAGCTGCTGCCGTCGGGGGCCTCGCCGTCGCGCCAGTCGGCGTAGTCGACGAGCTGGCCGACGCGGTCGTAGAGGAAGACGGCGTCATCGGCGGCGAGGCCGAAGGTGAAGGAGTCGGCGGCGTCGCGCTCGAAGACACGGTACGTGCCGGGGGCGATGCGGACGCCGGCCGGGACGGTGAAGCCCTGATCGAGGCCCTGGCTGTCGGCCAGCACCCAGCCGGACAGGTCGACCGTCGCGGCGCCGGTGTTGAGGAGCTCCACCCAGTCGGCGGTGTTGGCGTCGCGGGCGACGACCTCGTTGAGGACGACGTCGCCGGGGGTGACCTCGAAGCGGCAGGTGGGGCTGCAGCTGTCGCCGGGCACGTCGGCGCCGTTGTCGCAGTGCTCCTCGCCGGCCACCACGGAGTCGCCGCAGCGCGTCTGGCAGACGGAGGGGGCGCCGGTGCAGGTCCAGCCGTCTTCGAGGCGACAGCCGGGGGCGCAGCCGTCGCCGGGGTCGGGGTTGGCGTCGTCGCACTGCTCGTCACCGGTGGTCTGGCTGTCGCCGCAGTCGGCGGCTTCGGCGTTATCGACGTTGGGGGCGCCGGGGGTGGGGTTGAGCAGGAGCTTGAAGTCGCCGGTGAGGTCGGGGAAGCGGCCCCAGGAGGCGCGGTCGGGGGACTGGCCCTCGTCCCAGTCGGCGGCGTCGAGCACGGCGCCGTCGGGGGCGAACAGGGCGACGGCCTCGTCCGAGCCGAGGCGGAAGCCGGGGAAGCCGTCGGGGTCGAGGTAGATGACGAGGTAGTCGCGGGGCTCGATGCGTGCGCCGGCGCCGAAGGGAACGGCGGTGGTGGCGTCGGTCGGATCGTCGCCGAGGGCGACGGCGCTCAGGTCGATGGCGCGGTCGGAGTTGTTGTAGAGCTCCACCCAGTCGGCGGGGTCGCCGGTGGCGGCGACCTCGTTGAGGATCAGGTCGTCGAGGGAGCCGGGGGTGACGGGGGTGTCGCCCTCGGGGACGTCGGCGGCCACGTCGGGTTCGGGGGTGTCGGTGGAGGTGTCGTCCTCTGGGGCGTCGGCGGCGGTGTCGGCGCCGACGTCGTCAGCAGCGGGTCCGGGCGAGGTGGCGGGATCGGAGCAGGCCGCCGCGGCGAGCGCGGCGAGGAGGAGCAGGGAGGCGAGGCGGGAGGCGCGTGTCATGGGGGGTCTCGGGGTGGTGGGGCTCAGCGGGGGCGGCCGGTCTGGAGGCCGGGGTCGTCGCCGTCGGAGGCGATGCCGCGGCCGGGGCTCGGCGCGTCCAGCAGGAGGGTGTCGGTGAGGAGGGCGGTGCCGGTGACGTTGCCCTGGCCCTCGGGGGCGGCGGCGTCGTCGAGGAGGCAGCGGTCGAGGGTGACGGCGCCGGGGGGGCCGGGCGCGCCGGTGAGCAGGACGAGGTCGCGCACGGCCTGCTCGCGGTTGCCGAGGAAGACGGTGTCGCGGACGGTGAGGGTGCCGCTGACCTCCCAGTCGTAGGAGTCGCCGTAGCGGGCCCCCACGCCGTTGTCCATGAGCAGGAGGTGGTCGGCGATCAGGTCGGGCGCGCCGTAGCCGGCCTCGATGCCCTGCTCACAGCCCGTGACGACCGAGTCGGTGATGGCGACGGTGCCACCGGTGGAGGTGGCGAGGCCCTCGTGGGTGAATCCCTCGATCCAGAGGCGGCGCAGCTCGAGGGTGGCGCCGTTGTGATCGACGCCATCGTCCAGCCCGAACATGAACACGCAGTCCTCGAGGACGCTCGGCACCGGGGCGCCGCCCTCCTCCAGCGCGTCCTTGAGGTAAATCCCATCGTTGTCGTCGTCCTGATAGGCTGCGCCTATGGATGGGAAGTCGAGGAACCAGCTGCGGGTAGCCGTCAGCGCCGTGCGCTCCAGCTCCCCGCCGGTGTCGGTGCGGGTGATGAGGCTGTCGCGCAGGGCGATGCGGGCGCGCTGGGCGCCGAGCGCCTTGCCGGGGCCGTCCTGGATGACCACGGCGTCGAGCTCCAGCGACGTGCCCGGCGAGGCGAACAGGACGGGCTGGCTGTTGGAGTGGCCGAAGACGCGCGCGGCGTCTTCACCGCCGCCCACGAAGAACACGCTCCGCCAGACGCCGCGACCGGCCAGGCGGACGCCGCCCCACGGCCCACCGTCGCCGGGGCCCATCAGGATCGGCGCTCCGGGCTCGCCGAGCGCCTCGACCGCGCCGTCGACGTCGAGGTTCACGGCCGGGTCGGCGCGAACGACGGTGCCCGGCGCGATGACAAGGGTGGCGCCGGGGGGCACGGTGGCGTCGGCGGTGAGTTCGATCGTCTCGTCGGGGCCCCAGCGGAGGTCGTCTCCGGTGAGCGGGCCAGACAAGCGCCGCGTCGCGACGGGCGCGGCGTCGAAGGTGCGGGCGGCGATGGACACGGACGCGCCGGGGGGCACCTCCAGCGTCACCGAGCCCACGCCGCGTCGCAGCCACACCTCGACCGCGCGGGGCTGCCCGGCGACGGTCACCTCGATGGCGATCCGACCGGTCCGGGCCGGGTCGATCGCGCCGTCGGCGTCGACGGCGTGCACGAGCAGCGGCCACAGGCCTCCGGCGGGGTCGACGCGCGGGGCGATGAAGAGGAGCGCGTCGTCGGGCACGTCGACGGGGGCGTCGGCGGCGTCGGAGGCGTCGCGGGTGGCATCGGAGGTGTCGGGGGTGGCGTCGGGGGTGGGGTCGGCGTCGGCGCGGTCAGGGGCGGAGGTCGGACCGTCGGGGTCGGCGCAGGCCGCGACGATCGACGCGGCGCAGGCGAGCGTGGCCAGGTGGGCGAGGGCGCGGCGCGTGGCTGGGCTCATGGGTGGGTCTCCCGCCAGGTCGCGATGGCGGCGCGCAGCTCGGCGACGCGGGCCACGAACGCCTGCTGGAGCCGCTGGAGGCCGGCGATCACGGTGGCGCGGGCCCCCTCGGCGGTGCTCGCCTCCGGCCAGTCGCGGAGCAGCTCGCTCATGGCGCCGCGCACGGCGTCGCGCTCGAAGAAGCGGAGGAGGCGGTCGCCGACGACCTCCAGCGTGCGGGTGAACAGCTCGGGGGTGATGAGGTCCATGAGCGCGTCGAGCGTCTCGACGTAGCGCGCGTAGATGACCGGATCGGCGAAGATGGCGTGGTCGAGCACGGACTCGGTGCAGTAGAGCAGGCCGTGTGGGTCCTCGATGGCGAAGCGGCTGTTGTGGTGGCACTCGGAGAACAGGTCGTCGGGGTCCCAGCCGATGACGTGGAAGCGGGGGTGTTCGGCGCCCGTGGCGTCGCGCTCGGTGGTGCCGACGAACCAGACCTCGTCGACGTAATCTCCGTTGTGCAACAGGGACATAAGCGCGATCCAGCGCAGGTAGCCGTCGAGGTCCATGCGGTCGCGGAGGCCAGCCAGCAGGGGCTCGCCGGTCTCGCTCCGGGCGAAGGTGATGACCGCCTGGTACTCGGCCAGGGCCTCGGCGTCGGTGCCGGCGGCGAACTTGAGCTCGGGGCCCTTGCCGTCGATGTCGATCAAGCGTCGGATGACCGAGCGGGGGGCGGACCACTGGCTCCGGGCGGCCTCCTCGGGCTTGTCCATGACGAGGTAGACGCCGCGCGGCGCGCCGTCGACCTCCAGCTCCCGCAGGCCGTGGCGCAGGGGGAAGACGCCGAGCTGCGCCATCAGGGTGTCGCCGGTGAGCTGGTTGATGTAGAGCTGGTCGAGGCACATGGAGAGCAGGTCGACCTCGTCGCGCTCGAGGCCCGGGAGCCAGGGGACGCCGCTGCCGGCGACGTGCACCGCGTAGCTCTTGCGGTCGCAGCCGAGGGAGGACTGGCCGCGCAGGTGAGCGGTGGCCTCGGTGGGGGGGAAGCCGGGCGCGGGGCGCACGGCCAGGGCGAAGTCCTCGCGGCTGAGCGTGGCGACGCGGTCGGCGTAGACGGCGCGCTGGGCGTCGTCGAGGTCGAGGCTGAGCGGGAGGCCGGGCGCGTCGGGGGCGGGGGGCGTTTGATCGAGCGCGCAGGCGCCGGCGCCGCGACGTTCGGCGGGGGGCAACCGCAGCGCCCCGACCTGCGCGCCGCCGGCCTCGAGGACGGCCAGCCCCACGTTCGGGGGAGCGCAGGCGCGCCCGCGGTAATACCCGCGGCTGAGCTGCTCCTCGAGGCGATCGGAGAGGCCTGCGGGGTCGTCCGGGGGGGCGAGGTGGCTCGGTGGGACATCGGCGGGGGGCTGGGCGAGCATCCAGAAGGTGGCGACCTCGGGGGCGGTGTCGGCCCAGGGGCGGTGGAGGGTCGCCTCGGGGGCGATGACGACGACCTGCCGGGCGACCAGGCTGCCCGGCGTCCCGGTGGCCAGGATGAGCTCGACGGCCTCGGCCACGCGGGTGGGCAGCGCCTCGGGGGGGGCGGCGAGCATCGGGGGGGCGGCGGCCATGCGCTCGGCGAGTCCGGCGGTGTCGAGGTCGAAGTCGGTCCAGCGCCAGAGCGTGGGGCCGGCGACGGCGACGGCGACCGACTCACCGAACGGCCGGGAGGCGACGAAGGTCCGGGCGGCCTCGACGGCGCGGGCGGGGTCGGCGCCGGGCCAGATGAGGACAAGGGTGCGCACCTCGTCGGGGCGGGTGAGCGTGAAGCGGGCGGGGATCGGGGCGCCGGTGCCGGGCGCAGCGAGGGTCAGGCAGGCGCCGAGGTCGACGGTGGGGGCCGCGCCGGTGTCATCGGCGAGCCGGACGCCGAGGGCGAGGCCTGCGGCGAGGTCGGGGGAGGACTGGAGGAGCGCGCTCTGGAGGGGGGTGGGGACGCATTCGGCGGGTTCGAGGTCGGTGGCGTCGGTGGCGTCGGGATCGGCGTCGGGGTCGCCGGCGTCGGGGTCGCCGCAGCCGTCTCCGGTGAGGTCGACGCAATCGCCGGTGTCGGCGGGGGGGGTGGAGGTGGGGGCGGCGGGGTCGGGGGTGCAGGCGGCGAGCAGGGCGCACAGGAGGCAAGGCGCCAGCGCCAGGCGCCGTGGGGACGGGGGGCGCGGGGGTGAGGCGTGTGCGTGCGAGCGGGAACGCGTGGCGAGGATCATGGGCGTCTGCTATCAAGGAGGCGTCAGGTCCGCGCAGGCGCCGTGCGCCGCGTCGGACCCTGCGAACATTAGCACAGGCGCCGGGCAATGCCACCTCGCCCCTTCCCCACCCTCTCGACCCCCTTCTGCGCGGCGCTCCTGCTGTTCTGGCTGGTCGCGTGCGGCGATGCGGCGCCGCCGCCGCCCGCCGGTGGCGACGCGCTGCTGCCCGACCTGCCCGACCTGAGCGACGACCCGCTGCCCGATCTCGACGCGGCCGATCTGGACGTGGCCGATGCGCCCGCGGACACGCCCGTGGAGGATCTGGAGCACCTGGGCGAGCGGCTGTTCGGGCTGCCGGTCATGCACGTGGAGGTGGACCACGACGCGCTGCTGGGCCTGCTGAGCGCGCCGCAGCGTCGGGACAGCCTGCCGGTCTCGGTGCGCTACGACGGCCGGCAGTACGACGACGCCGAGCTGGAGCTGCACGGGGGATTCGCGCGAACGGTGCCCAAGCGCTCGTTCCGCCTCGACTTTCCGGACGACGAGCGGCTGTGGATCGCCTTCGGGGGCGCGGTGGAGGGGCACCGGACGATCGTGCTGCAGGCGTCGTGGATCGACCCGACCTTCCAGCGCAACCGGGTGACGTTCGACAGCGTGCGGCAGCTGGGTGGGCTGGCGCCGCGGGCCACGTATGCGCCGCTGGCGTTCAACGGGCGGTTCTACGGTTTCTACGTCGTGCTGGAGCGGGTGGACGAGGTATTTTTGTGGCGGCACGCGCTCGATCGCTCGGGCTCGATGTACAAGGCGGAGAACCACGCGGCCAACTGGGCGTGGCGGCCGGACGTGCTGGCGGGGTACGCGGTGCCGCTGCACCCGGAGCGCAGCCCGGACGACCTCGACCTGTTGCTGCGGCGGGTGACGAACACGCCGACGGACGCCGTGGCCTTCGCGCGGGAGGTCGAGCCGGTGCTCGAGCTCGACGACGTGCTGACGTGGCAGCTGGTGCACTCCTACGCGCAGAACACGGACGCCTTCACGAAGAACTACTACCTCTACCACGACCGCGCCGCCCTGCCCGGCTCGCCGGAGGACCGCTTCCGGGTGATCTCGTGGGACGCGGACGCGACGTGGGGCATGAACTGGGACGGTACGCCGCTGCCTTCGGACCGGGAGACGTGGTACGGCACGGACCGGTTCGCGCCGCGGCTGTTCGCCATCGCGACCTGGCGCGACCGCTACCTCGCGCGGTGGTCGGACGCGCTCGACGGGCCGCTGCGGGCCGAGATCCTCATCGGGGACGTCGAGCGCACGCACGGGAGCATCGGCCGGCTGGTCGAGCTCGACGCGCGGATCTGGCCTCGGGGGCGGGGCACGGAGGCGGAGGTGGACGCGCTCAGCGAGAGCATCGCGGAGCGACATCGGCGAATGCGGAGGGTGGTGGACGAGGTGCGGTGAGGGGGCGTCGCGGTCAGGGGAGCGGGGTCAGGCCGAGCGCCCGGCGCAGCGGGTGGTTCTCTTCAAGAACCGGCCCGTGCGCCTGGAAGAATACGAGCATCTCCACGCGCCTCACCTCCGCGCGCTGGCGGCCGCCTTCAAAGACGCCACGCACGTCGTCATCATCGAGCTCTGGCGAGACGATCCGCGCGTAGAGCGCTGCGTCGTCGTGGCTCAGGAGGTGTGCCAGGCGTGGGTCGTTCACGAGATCCTGCGTCCACGGAATACACGGCGCGTCGTATCGAAAGCTCCAGGAGCTCACCGCGCCCGCGTGCGCCGCGAACACCTCCACCACCGCAGGATCGTTCCACGGGAGCGCGGGGTTGAAGACCAGCTCCTGATACCGCCAACGGCCGGCGAACCGCTTGAGAAGCGGTTCGAAAAATATATGCCTTGTTTCCTCGTATCTTCTGTCCCCAGGCGTGTCTTCTGCTCGGTCATGGGCCTCTGGGCCCAATCCCTCCCATCAGACGCCACCTGGAAACAGAATCTACGTCGGATCCATCGGCATCTATTTTCCGAATGGCTTCTGACCAACCCCCGCGACCAGGGCAACCCGGGGTTCCGCGACAGCGCCTCCCAGGTCCAGCGCGACGCGTGCCGCGCGATGAACGCCCCCGACCAGGGCAGCGCCGGGTTCGCGCTCAGCGCCTCCCAGCCATACAGCCAGTCGCTGTGCGCCACGAGGAACGCCTCGGTCCACGGGAACGTCGTCACCCGGCAGAACCGGCCCGGGTCCATCCAGGCGCGGCGACGCGCCACGGTCGCGGGGGTCCAGCCGAGCCCGTCGTTGGCGCTCAGGTGCTCGGGATACCAGCGCCGAAACCGGTGGCGCAGCCCCGACGCCCAGGGCAGCGCCGCGTTCTGGCTCAGCAGGTGCCACGACCACTCGTCCCCGTAGCGCGTGATGAGCTCCGCCGACCACGGCAACGCCGGGTTCGCCGACAGCACGCCCCAGTCCCACCTGTCCGCGTACCGCTCCAGCAGCGCCTCGCTCCAGGGCACATCCGTGCGCGCGCTCACCGCGCCCCAGTGCAGCCAGTCGGCCCAGCGCTCGAGACGCGCCTCGTCCCAGCGCACCGCCCGGTTGCGACCGAGCCACCACCACGACCACCGGTCGGCGAACGCCGTCAGGAGCGCGTCGTCGAAGGGGATGCCCGGATTGGCGCTCACCCGCTCCCAGTCCACGCGGTCGGCCACCGCCTCCAGCAACGGCCGGTGCCACGGGTAGAACCGCGCCAACATCGCCGCCACGTCCACGGCGGTCGAGCGCGCGAGCCCCTCGGGCAGCCGGACCCCATCCAGCTGCTCCGCCACCGTCGGCGCACGGTCCACCTCCCCGAGGTCCTCCGCCAGCCAGCCCAGCCACGCCACCAGCGGCGCGAGCCGCGACGGCACCCCAACGTCGTCCAGCGCGCCCTCCAGCGTGCGCGACGGCCGGGTGAACAGCGCGGGCGCGCACGCCACCGCCGTCACCAACCGCCGCTGCGCCGCCGAGAGGCTGGAGGCGTCCGCCAGCCGCTCCGACCTCGCCTCGAAGACCTGCCGGATCGCCACGCCGACGAGCTCCACCAGGTCATCGGCGTCCAGCCCGTCGCCAGGCTCGTCCGCAGCCCGCAGGTCCGCCGCCAGCGCGCACCTCAGCACCCCCTCGAACCACCCGGCGAGCGACCAGCCCCGCGCCGACGCCCGCCCCTCGAGCACGTACAGCACGAGCCGCCCCAGCGCGCCCGAGAACCACGGCAGCGGATAGACCGACACCCACGCCAGCAGCGCCGCCTCCACCTCCTGCAGGAGCGACGCGCCGGGCGCCTCGTCGCACAGGTACAGCGCCAGCGCCGTGTGTGTGGCCTGGCGCGAGGCGCTGGCACCGCGTCGCGGCCGGCGCGTCGCGCCAGGCCCGCAGCTCGGCGCGCGGCGCCCCCTCGGCCAGCGACAGCACCCCAAGCGCCAGCTCCATCGACAGCCGCGCCCGCAGGTTCCGCTCGACGACGACCGCCTTCAGCAGCGCGGCGATCGACGCCGCAGCGCTCGACGGAATCCAGGCCAGGGCAAAGGCCGCCTGCGTCCGCACCCCCGCCTCCCGGTCATGGAGCAGCCCGGCGAACAGCCCCGTGTGCGCGGCGAACAGTCGCTCACACGCCAGGAAGTCCTCCAGCGAGGTGCTGTCGTCGGCGCCGTACCATCGGCTCAACCACGGACGCGGGTCCACGTGCCCCGTCCCGATCGTGTGATAGCTCCCCTGGGTGTGCCCCAGCTCGCTGACCAGCGCCAGGATGCCCGCCTTCTGACGGACCTCGGGCTCCGCCAGCAGCTTCAGCAGGTGCTCCATCGCCGGGGCGCTCGCGCTGTAGCCGCCGCTCTGGTGGTAGACGCTGTGGGAGAGCGCCGTCAGAGCGCCGCGCCGCGTCGCGCTCGACGGCGACAGCAGCCGCTGGAGGTGCCACGGCGTGTCGCTCGCGTCGCCGTAGGCGTGGCTCAGGCCGGACCAGTCCGTATCATCCAGATCCGTCAGCACCATGGCGTCCCTTGCGCGTCGGCGCGGACTCCATCAGGCCGACGGGGTGTCCCGGTAGCCCGCAGCCCGCAGCACCGCCTCGATCTTGTTCGCCGTCTCGTGCTCGATGCCCGACGAGACGCCCCCTCGGAGCTCGTCCAGGACGCTCAGCCCCTGCGCCGTCCGGAAGTTCACGTCCGCCCCGGCGTCGATCAGCCGGCGCGTGCACGCGATGCAGCCTCCGAACGGCGCCACCGCGCGGAAGAGCATCGTCCGGCCCCACCGATCCTCCTCGTCGAACGTGCCCTCCTCCAACGCCTCCTCCAGCCCCGGCACGCAGTCGTGCTCCGTGAAGGGTCGATACGGCCGCTCCTCCACCGCCAGCGGCGCCGCGGTCTTCGACGGGCCGACGACCCGCCTCGCGGTCCCGGGCTTCGGCGGCTTGACGCCCATGTGGCCCGCAGCGGACCCATCCCCGTAGAGGCGCTCCACCAACGGCAGGTTCGGTGAGAGGCGCAGCTCGGCGATCACCGCTGGCGACACAGGGCACAGGAGCAAGCTCAGCGAGGTCAGGTTGGACAGCCAGGGGCTCTGCCCCAGCGCCCTCGCGCCCGCGTCCGTGAGCGGGTTCCGGTACAGCCCCAGCGTCCGGAGGTACTTCAGAGACGCCGACCCCGCGATCACCCGCGCGCCCTCGTCCCCGATGCCACACGCCGACAGCTTCAGGATGTCCAGATGGGCCAGCGCGGGACGCGCCAACATCCGCCTCAGGCTCTCCACGTCCAGCGGCCGGGACGCCATCTCCACCTGCGTCTCCGGCGCCGCGACCAGGGCCCACAGCGGATGGGCGTCGGCCCAGTCCAGCCACGCCGGACGGCGCCGCAACAGCTCCGGCCAGCTCGCCAGCCCCACCAGCGCCCGCTCCACCCCCTGCTGCACGCCCTCGCCCGTCCACCGCTCGAACAAGCCCGCGAGGTCGTCCCACCCCTCCGCCGACGGCCCCCGCGCCAGCACCTCCTCCAGCGCATGCAGCCGATCGCCCGGCGTCATCGCGACGGCGGCGAACCGCATCGGATGGGTCGGCGTGAACCGGCCGCCCCGAAAGCGCCCGTCCCCCACCCCGCCCAGCCGATGCGTCCCCCGCACAAAATCGCTCGCCACGATGTAGGTCGCCGGGTCGCTCGGGTGCAGCCTCCCCTCCACCTCCCGCCCCGACGGCATCGCAAACGTCCGATACCGCGTGTCGAACCCCGGATCGGTCGACTGCACGAACAGCCACTCCCCGTCCCGGCTGAACGCCATCCCCTCGATGTTCGGGTCCGACTCCCGATAGGCGACGTCCCCCCGCACCTCCACCGCAAAGTCGACGTCGGTGTCCCCCATGCACCGCTCCATCGACACCCGCAGCACGACCCCCGGAAGCTCCTTGTGCCTGTAGACCTCTTCGCTCATGGCCTGACCCCCTGTCCGCTATGGTCCATGACGCGCTGTCGCACCCGCATTGGAGTGAGGCTAGGCCGTTGAGGGCGTGAGGTCAAGGGGCCCTCACCCCCCAGCCCCCTCTCCCGTATGACGGGAGAGGGGGAGGCCCTCACCCCCCAGCCCCCTCTCCCCTCTGAGGGGAGAGGGGGAGGCCCTCACCCCCCGGCCCCCTCTCCCGTAGGACGGGAGAGGGGGAGGCCCTCACCCCCCAGCCCCCTCTCCCCTCGACGGGGAGAGGGGGAGCCGGACCAGTAAATCGTTGCTGTATAAGTCAAAATCCTGTTCTACCCCCCCTCTACCCTCATAGGGGAGAGGGGGTTGGGGGGTGAGGGCCTCCCCCTCTCCCGTCATACGGGAGAGGGGGCTGGGGGGTGAGGGCCTCCCCCTCTCCCG
>Ga0100377_1003703_pt1 | contig 12161 bp, 3 predicted proteins | sample CryGeymeta201501_FD_83664 | JGI IMG/M metagenome (GOLD analysis project Ga0100377, IMG submission 83664) | Groundwater microbial communities from Crystal Geyser aquifers in Utah, USA - Crystal Geyser metaG 2015-01 | ecosystem: Environmental > Aquatic > Deep subsurface > Groundwater | place: USA... | reverse complement strand
GGGGTGTGGGTTGACGCCGTGAGCGGCCAGGTCGGGCGACCTGGGGTGTGGGTTGACGCCGTGAGCGGCCAGGTCGGGCGACCTGGGGTGTGGGTTGACGCCGTGAGCGGCCAGGTCGGGCGATCTGGGTGAGCGATTGACGCCGTGAATCGGTCGCTGGGATGGGTCGAGCTGCAGCTCTGGGGCGTGGTGGGGGCACGCGCGGTGGCCTGAGGAGGGGGAGCGGTCATGGCAGGCCGGTGTGTGCGGCGACGGAGCCCGCGCGGGCGGGGCGGGGTGCGGCGCTTGCGAACGGGCTCGAAGCACGCTATCTCCGAGGAGGTAGAATGAGGCAGGGCGTGCGCGACGTCCTCGCCGCAAGGGCTCACCGCACCGCGGGCAGCTCAGTTATCGGGTCGATCCAGATCAGTGGTCCAACGCAAGAGGGTACACCGTGCACGACGGCATCAGGCAGTGGTTTGACCGGGGAGCGCTGCGTGCGGCGCCGCTCCTCGTCCTGTTCGCGCTCGTGGCGATGGGGTGTGAGCCGACGAGCGCACCTCCGGTGCCTGCGGCGCTGGACAGCGCGGCGCGGCCCGTGGTCTACGGCGAGGACAACCGGAACGACATCTACGCCGAGCCGGGCGGGGGCGCGACCATTGGGCGCCAGTCCGTGGTGGTCATGGTGGACAACGACGCGCTGGACACGACCGATCCGACCAACATCCGGGTGCTCGGGGACCCGCTGGGCCAGGTGCAGGGGCTGTGCGATGGCGAGCGGTTCGCGGACCAGCCCACGGGGGGAGGGTGCTCGGGGACGCTGGTCTGGGATGATCTGGTGCTGACGGCGGGGCACTGCGTGGACGCGCAGAGCTGCCCGACGAAGAGCTTCGTGTTCGACTACCTCTACACGGCGCCGGGTCGGCTCGAGACGATCTCGCAGGATGAGGTGTTCGGGTGCGGCGAGGTGGTGGCGAGGGAGCTGACGGACACGGGGGTGGATTACGCGGTGGTGCGGCTGAGCCGGAGGGTGGACACGCGGGTGCCTGCGTCGGTGCGGCAGGGCGACACGGCGCTGGCGACCGGGACGCCGGTGACGCTGATCGGCTTCCCGAGCGGGATCCCGATGAAGGTGGCGAGCGGCGGGAACGTCGTGGACCCGCGGGCCGGCACGCTGGACTGGTTCGGCGCGACGGTGGACGCCTTCGGGGGGAACTCGGGGTCGGGGGTGTTCGACGCGGACTTGTCGCAGGTGGGCATCCTGGTGCGGGGGGAGACTGACTACGTATTCCAGAATGGCTGCTTCGTGGTGAATCAGCTCTCCGAGACGAACGTGGCCGGGGAGAACGTGGTGTACGTTGGAAGGGCCATCGAGGGGCTCTGTCGGGCTGAGCCTGGCCATCCGCTCTGTGTACAGGCTGGAGGGGGCTACTGTTCGGTCTGCGTGGCGGATGGGGACTGTGAGACGGACTTCGGGTGTGCGACGAGCGCGGTCAATCCCCAGGTGCGCTCCTGTGGGCGCTTCTGCATGACCAACGCCGATTGCCGCACCGACCATGTCTGCGGCCGGACGGGCGTGTGCCGCCCTCGCGTGGCCGACGCGTGCGTGGGCAACGACGTGTGGCGCGTGGACAGCTGCAGCCGCCCGCTGGTGGTGTCCCAGGCCTGCGCGAACGGCTCGACCTGCCAGGCCGGTCAGTGCGTCGTGCCGACGGCGGGGGACGTCTGCACGGCCGCCGAGAGCCTGGCTGCCCGAAGCCAGGTGCTGACCGGCACGCTGAGCGCCGACTTCGCCAACGACTACACGGGCAGCTGCGCCGGTCGCGGTCCAGACCGGGTGTTCCGCTTCACGGTCAACGCGCCGACGCCCTTTACGGCGATCGCGGAGGGCTTCGACACGACCCTCTACCTGCGCCAGTCCTGCGAGGACGCGGCGACGGAGCTGGTCTGCAACGACGACGAGGACCCGCCGGGCAACTTCGGCTCCCGGATCGCGGCGGACCTGGCGCCGGGCGAGTATTTCCTGTTCCTCGACGCGTGGGGGACGGACGTGGGCGATTACACGCTCACCCTGACCTTCGGCGACTTCTGTCCGGCGGTGTGTACGGTGGGGCAGGTCCAGTGCAGCGGGTCGAGCGTGCAGCGGTGCGCGGTGGATGCCCAGGGCTGCGCGACGTGGCAGACCACGCAGACCTGCCAGCTGCCGCAGACGTGCGTGGCCGGCGCGTGCCAGCAGCCCGCCGCGGGCGACACCTGCGATGCCCCGACGGAGATCGACGCCACCGACGCCACCTTCGTCGGCGACCTGTCGCGCTATCAGGACGATTACGCGGGGAGCTGCGGCGGCGGCGGTCCCGAGCGGGTCTACACCTTCTTTGTGGCCCAGCCCTCGCGGCTGCTCGCCGAAGCGGTGGGCGGGACGGGTCCGGTGTTGTTCCTGCGGTCGCGATGTCGGACGGCTTCCTTCGAGGAGGCGTGCGATCAGGCGGCGTGGCCGAACGATCCGTCGGCGCGGCTCGACATCGAGCTGGCGCCGGGGCGCTACTTCCTGTTCGTGGACACCGACGGCGACGTGGGCACCTACCAGCTCGGCGTGCAGCTCGAGCCGATCTGTCCGCAGGACTGCGCGGCCGGCGCGAGCCGCTGCGTGACCGGTGGCGTGGAGGTCTGCCAGCAGGACGCGCGGGGGTGCAGCTTCTGGGGCATGACGCAGTCGTGCCCGCCCGGCGAGGTGTGTGACGGGGACCAGTGCGCGGTGGTGTGCGGGGTGGCGTGCGACCTGGGCACGACGCAGTGCCAGGGCGGCGGCGAGTCGATCTGCACCCGCGACGCGACCGGCTGCCACCTCTGGACGCCGCCGACGCCGTGCGCCAACGGTGAGCAGTGCGTCGGCGATGCGTGCCAGCTTGTGTGTACGGACCAGTGCATGATCGGTGCGAGCCGGTGCGCCAACGGCACCAACGGGGGGCTTCAGCAGTGCGTGGCGAGCCCGCTCGGCTGTGGCGTCTGGAGCGCTGTGCAGGCGTGTGGCGCGCGCCAGGCCTGCGTGGGGGGGCAGTGCGTGGACATCTGCACCGACCGCTGCGCGCTCGGTGACAATCGGTGCGCGACCAACGGCAACGGCTTCCAGGCCTGCGAGCCGGGGGCGGCGGGCTGTACGGTCTGGGGCGCGACGCTTCCGTGCGATCGGACCGAGCACTGCGAGGCTGGCCAGTGCCTGCCGAACTGCCAGCCCCAGTGCGTGCCCGGCGACTCGGGGTGCGCAGGCAACGCATCGCGGCAGTGCATCGCCAGCCCGGACGGCTGCCATGTGTGGTCGCCGCTGACGCCTTGCGCCAACCGGGAGGTGTGCATCAACGGCGCCTGCCAGGGCGTGTGCGTGCCGGAGTGCAACATCGGCGACCGCCAGTGCAGCGGGACGGGCGCGGCGCAGGTCTGCGAGCTCAGCCCCGAGGGCTGTCAGGTGTGGTCGCGCCCGGTGACGTGTGTGGATGGCGACATCTGCCAGGCGGGGCAGTGTGTGGCGTCGTGTGTGGCCGAGTGCCAGCCGGGCGCGGCGGAGTGTTTCGGGGGCGGGGTGCGCACGTGCCGGCGTCGGCCGGACGGCTGCCATGTCTGGTCCTCGGCGTTGGCCTGCGACGCCGGCCAGCGGTGCGCATCCGGGGTCTGCGAGCAGGTGTGCGTGCCCGAGTGCCGGACGGGCGAGCTGTCCTGCCAGGGCGACGGCGTGCGCTCGTGCGTCCCGCGGGCCGACGGCTGCAACGTCTGGTCGGCCGCGACGGCGTGTGGCGCCGGGCGCACCTGCGACAACGGGGCGTGTGTGGAGGCCTGCGTGCCCGAGTGCACGCCGGGCGCCGAGGAGTGTGTGGGGAACGGGACGCGCAGCTGCGTCGCGCGGGCCGATGGCTGCCACCAGTGGTCTCGTGTGCGCACCTGTCAGCCCGACGAGGTGTGCCGCGCCGGGCAGTGCGAGCTGACCTGTCAGGACGAGTGCCGGGGCGGGGAGCGCCGCTGCGCCGGGGATGGGACCCAGAGCTGTGAGCGCACGGCGCTCGGGTGCCTGCGCTGGTCGCCGCTGACGGCGTGCCTGGATGGCGAGCGCTGCGTCGCCGGATCGTGCCAGCCGCTCTGCACGGACCTGTGCGAGCGGGGTGAGCGGCGGTGTGCGGGCAACGCGACGCAGACGTGCGCGGTCGACGCGGCGGGCTGCAACGCGTGGTCGGACGTCGTGGAGTGCGGGGCGGACGCCAGCTGCCGGGAGGGCTGGTGCGAACCTGCCTGCGCCGACACCTGCTCGCTCGGCGACCGCACCTGCGACGGCGACGGCTACCGGGACTGCGAGGTCTCCCTCAGCGGGTGCCGGGCGTGGTCGAGCCTGCGGTTCTGTGGGGACGAGGCGGCGTGCCTGGGCGGCGAGTGTGTGCTCGACTGCGGGCAGGAGTGCGTGCCGGGGGAGGGCGTGTGCCTGGACAGCGAGACGCGCCAGACCTGCGTCGAGGACGCGCGCGGCTGCACGCGCTGGACAGCGCCGCTCCTTTGTGGCGCTGGCGACCTGTGCGTGGAGGGCCGGTGCGCGGTCCCGGACGACGAGCCCGACGCGGGCGGTGGCCCGACCGAGCGTCCCTACGCGGGGCCTGCGGGCAGCTCGCAGCTCCTCGGCCGCCCGGCGGCGGGTTGCCTGGGGTGCCAGACCTCTGAGGGGAGGCCCTACGGGACGGGGCTGCTGGGGCTGGTGCTGCTGGTGGTCTGGGGGGTTCGGCGCCGGGTGGGCGGATGAACCGAGGGAGGCTCCACGTCGGAGCGTGGGTGCTCGTCGCGATGGCGGCGGGCTGCGTTGAACGGGCGGACGGTGGCCTGGTGGATGAGGAGGTGAGTCAGTCCGTGGTATACGGTGCTGACAACCGGGTGGAGCCCTGGGCCTATCCTGACCCCGCGTGGCGGGCGATCGCCGAGCGGTCGGTCGTGGCGCTGATTCAGCCGTCTCGCCTGGATCGGACCGATCCGGAACACATCGTCGTGAGCGGGGAGGTGCTCGGGCCGTCGCTGGGGCTGTGTGCGGGCGTGCCGTTCTTCGACCAGCTCCGGGGCGCGCGTTGCTCTGGCACGGTCATCGGGGACGACCTCGTGCTGACCGCGGGCCACTGCGTCGATCGGTACCGCTGCGACAGCCGCCTCTACGTCTTTGACTGGCGCTACGAGGCCGAGGGGCAGCTCGCCGCCATCGCCGAGGCCGACATCTACCGATGCGCCGAGGTGCTGGCGTGGCAGCTCACCGACGACGACCTCGACTACGCCATTGTCCGGCTCGACCGGCCGGTCAACCGCGACCGCACCCCGGCGAGCGTGCGCCCGAACGACGACGCGCTGGCGCGGGACACGCCGCTGACGCTGATCGGCTTTCCCAACGGGCTCCCGGTCAAGATCGCCGATGGCGGACACGTGAACGCCCCCGGCGGCCGCGACCACCACACCTTCCAGGCGGCGCTTGACGCGTTCAGCGGCAACTCCGGGTCAGGCGTCTTCGGCGCCGATGGCTCGGTGGTCGGCGTGTTGGTGCGCGGGGAGTCGGACTACGTGGCACGGGCTGACTGCGACGGTCTGAACATCGTGTCTGAGAACCTCGTCGATGCCGAGGACGTGGTCTACGTCGGCCGCGCGATGGAGGCCCTGTGCGCACGCGCCGACGTGGACCATCCCGTCTGCCAGGGGACCGAGCGGAGCTGGTGCTTCCCGTGTGCGGCGGACGGCGAGTGCCGGGACGGCTTTGGCTGCGGCCACTTCGAGGCCAGCCCCGCGGTGTCGTTCTGTGCGCCAGCGTGCACCGCCGACGCCGACTGCCGGGCCGACCATCGGTGCGCGGCGGCTGGCCGGTGCGAGCCGCGCGTCTCGCGCGGCTGCTTCGAGGGCGATGCGTGGGAGGTGGACGCGTGCGGCCGCGGCGTGACGCGCGTCCAGGACTGCGCGCCGACGGAGGTGTGTCGCGAGGGCGCTTGCGCGCTCCGGGCGCCGGGCGACGGGTGCGCTGAGGCGATCGGGCTCGCGCCGGTCGGTCAGCTCGTCGAGGGTGACCTGACGGCGGGCTACACGCGCGACTTTGTCGCGAGCTGCGGCGGCTCGGGGGTCGATGCGGTCTACACCTTCGAGGTCGTCGCGCCGACGTCGTTCACGGCGTTTGTGCGCGGCCCCGACACGGTGGTGTCCCTGCGGTCGGCGTGCGACGAGCCGGCGAGCGAGGTGGCCTGCAACGACGACCACGACCCGCCCGGCGCGCGCGGCTCCCGCATCCAGGCCGAGCTGACGCCGGGGCGCTACTGGCTGGTCGTCGACGTCTTCGGGGAGGAGCCGGACCTGTTCGAGGCGGTGCTGAGCTTCGGCGAGTCGACGTGCGAGGACTTCTGTGTGCCGGGGCGGCTGAGCTGCGACGCCGAGGGCGTGATCGCGTGCACGCCGGATGCGACGGGCTGCTTCGGCTTTGAGGCGGGCCAGGCGTGCGCGCAGGGGGAGGTGTGCCTCAACGGACGGTGCGGTCAAGCCGGGGAGGGCGACACCTGCGATGAGGCGGAGCGGCTCGAGGCGATCGACCAGGTCATCACGGGGGATCTGTCCACCGGTTACGGCGATCAGCTCGCCGGATCGTGCAACGGCGCCGGGCCAGACCGCGTGTGGACCTTCACGCTCGATCGCCTGACCCTGGTCGACGCCCGCGTGCGCGGCTTCGACTCCGTGCTCTATCTCCGGAGCGCCTGCGAGGACCCGGACAGCGAGCTCGCCTGCCACGACGACGTGGACCGCCCCTCCGACCTCGGCTCCCGCGTTCGCCTGCCGCTGCCCGCGGGCGAGTACAGCCTCATCCTCGACGCCTTCGACGCCGATGTCGCGCCCTTCGCGCTGACGCTCACCTTCGATCCCCTGTGCGACGACGTCTGCGAGCTCGGCGGCACCCTCTGCCGGGAGGGTGCCGCCCGGCCCTGCAAGGACGGCCCCGACGGCTGCCGCGTCTGGGGCGAGGCCGCCACCTGCGACGTCGCCAGCCCCTGCACCAACGGCACCTGCGACACCGTCTGCCCGACGATCTGCGAGGCCGGCGCCACCCGCTGCGCCGAAGACGGTGACGCCGAGCACTGCGCCGAGGGCCCCGAGGGGTGCCTCGACTGGGTCGTGCGCGATCGCTGCGCCGCCGACACGGAGGTCTGCGCCGAGGGCGCTTGCTTCGCCGTGGCCGAGGCCCCGCCGCCTCGCGTCGTGCGCGTCGGCGGCGGCGGCTGTCAGGCGGCGCCCGGCCATCCCACCCCGACCACCACGCTGGCGGCCGCGCTGGGCCCGCTCTTGTTGGCGCTCGCCGTCCTTCGGCGTTGAATGGAGGCGCACGTCGATGAGGCTGGGCCCCTTCAAGCTCGACGAGCAGCTCGGCAAAGGCGGTATGGGCACCGTCTGGCGCGGTGTCCACGTCGAGTCGGGCGCCGTCGTGGCGGTCAAGGTGCTCTCCGACTCTGTGTTCGAGGATGGCGACGTGCTGACCGAGTTCCGACACGAGGTCCGCGCGGCCTCCCGGCTCGATCATCGCGGCATCGTGGATGTCTATGACGCCGGCCAGACCTCGCCCGATCTGCTCGCGGACGGCGCCATCCCCGCTGGCTGCCCGTACATGGTGCTCGAGTACGTCCCCGGCGGCACCCTCCGCCACGCCGGCTTCCCCCGCGACTTCCAGGGCGTCCGACGGATCCTCCTGGCGATGCTCGACGCCCTCGCCCACGCCCACGCCCGCGACGTCATCCACCGCGACCTCAAGCCGCTCAACATCCTCGTCACCCGCGGGGACGACGGGTTGCCGCACTACAAGTTGACCGACTTTGGCATCGCCCACGCGCTTGACCCGCGTGGCCGCGCCGGCGTGGTGGAGCGGCGAGCCAGCGGCACCGCGCACTACATGGCGCCCGAGCAGATCCTCGGGCGGTGGCGCGACCAGGGGCCGTGGACCGACCTCTACGCCCTGGGCTGCCTGGCCTTCCAGCTCACCACCGGCCGCCCGCCGTTCGTGGTCGGCACCGCGATGGACATCCTAAAGGCCCACCTGCGCGAGGCGCCGCCGCCGTACACGCCGATGATGGAGGTCCCGGACGGCTTCGAGCTCTGGCTCGGCCAGCTCCTGGTCAAGCGGCCCGAGCGCCGCTACACCCGCGCCGCCGACGCCATGCTCGACCTGCTCGACCTGGGCCTCCCCCTCGACGAGTCGAGCGGGCTCCGGGACCTCGAGGCGCGATCGGAGGTGGTCGTCGCCTCAGCGCCGATCCCCTCAGGCGAGCCCGGCACCGACAGCGCGGGCTCGTGGGGCTCGCTCGCCGACCTGTCTCCCGCCGCCCCGACGCTCGCTGTCTCTTTCGCGTCTGAGCTCGCCGCGCCCGTCGTGGCGGAGCTCGGCCGTCGCGGCCGCGCGGGGGTGCACGGCGTCGATCTGCCCGACACCTGGCAGGCGCCCGCCGGTCCGCCTCGTCCGCCTCGCCTCCCCGGCGTCGGTCTGGGGCTGTTCGGGCTGCGCCGCACGGGCTTCGTGGGCCGGATCGCCGAGCGCGATCGGCTCTGGGCCGCGCTCCGCGCCACTGTGACCGAGCGCCGTCCCCACGTCGTGCTGCTCGAAGGGGACGCCGGCGTCGGCAAGAGCCGGCTGGCCGAGTGGACCTGCGAGCGCACCCACGAGCTCGGCGTGGCGACCGTGCTGGAGGCCACCCACAGCCCCGGCGGCCTCGCCTCCGACGGGCTCTCCCGCATGATCGCCAACCACCTCCGCTGCGCCGACCTCGAGCCGGAGGAGGTTGGACCCCGCATCGACCGCTGGTTCGAGGACGCCGTGCAGGCCCCGGCCGACCCGCTGCTCCGCGCCAACCTGCTCGACATCGTCTCCTCCGCCTTCGTCCGCGTCCACCTGGGCGCCTCGGGCGACCTCGAGGAGACCGCGGTCGGCACCTCCGGCGTGCGCGCCCGGAGGCACCTCGCGCCCCAGGAGCGCTTCGCCGCGCTGACGGCGGTGCTGCGCCTCCTGACCCGGCTTCGCCCCGTCGCCCTCTGGCTGGACGATCTGCACTGGGGCCTCGAGTCGCTCCTGTTCTGCGGCCACTTGCTCGAGACGGCCCCGGACCTTCCGATCCTCGTCGTCGGCACCGTCCGCGTCGCCGATCTCGAGGGGAGCGCCGTCAAGCTGGCGCTTGACGGCCTGGGCACGCGCACCTCGGTCGACCGCGTCCCCGTCGTCCCCCTCGACCCGTCGGCCATGCGCGCCCTGCTCGGTGAGCTCCTGGCGCTGACCGACGACGTCGCCGAGGACATCCTCGGCCGCGCTGGCGGTTACCCGCGGTTCGCGGTGGAGATGGTCTCGGACGGCGTGCGCCGAGGCGTCCTTGTCCCCACGCTGGACGGCTTTCGCCTCAAGCCCGGCGCCCGCTTCGAGGCCCCCGAGGATCTCCAGGAGCTCGTCGCCCGCCGCCTCCAGGAGGTCGTCGACCAGACCGACGGCGACGCCCGGGCGATCTGGGCCTCCCTCGAGCTGGCCGCTGTCCTCGGCCTCGAGGTCGATCTCGTCGAGTGGGCGGCCGCCGCCCGCCTCGTCGGCTTTGCCGCCGTCGGCCCGATGCTGGACCGGATGCTGGCGGCCAACATCGCCCTTCGGCGCCCTCACGGCTGGGCCTTCGCCTCCAGCACCGTCCGCGATGCCCTCCTCGACGGCGCGGCCGCCCGCGGCACGCTCGCCGAACACCACCGCCGCTGCGCCCTCGTCCTCCACCGCGGCTACGGCGAGGACCTCACCGTGGCCGAACGCCTCGGCGCGCACCTCGCCGCGGCCGGCGACCACGCCGCAGCGGTCGACCCCCTCCGCCGCTCCGCCCTGGCCTCGGTCGCCGACGGTGACTTCGCCGCCGCCGAGCGCGCCCTCACCGCCCTCTCCACCGCCCTCACCGCGCTCGACGCCGCCGCCGACGACCCTCGCCGAGCGGCCTGGGTGGCCATCTCCGCCTGGTGCTTCATCCGTCAAGCGCGCTTGAACGATGTCTCCCAGCTGCTCGCCGACCACCCCCACGCCTGCGCCGAGGGCGCCCCCGACAGTTCACGCGCGCTCGCACTCCACGTCCGCGCCTACACCGCCCTGCGTCAGGGTCGCATTGAGGACGGGCTCGCGGACTACGCCGCGGGCCAGCTCGCTATCGACCGCACAGGTGATCTGGAGCAGATCGCCCGCTTCCGGCACTTCCACGCCATCGGCCTCCGCATGGCCCGCCGCGAGGCCGAGGCCGAGGCCATGCTGGTCGCCTCCGTCCGCGCCCTCGAGGCCCTCGGCATGCGCAAGGAGGCCGGCACCTCCCACCTCCACCTCGGCATGATGGCGATGGCCCGAAAGGACTTCGCCGAGGCCGGCTATTGGCTCGAAGAGACCGAGCGCCTCTACACCGAAGACGGCTATCGCCTCGGCCTGGCCTTCCACGCCAACACGCTCGGGGAGCTCCACCGCGCCGCCGGCGACATACCCGCCGCGCTCGCCGCCTACGAGCGGTTCGAGGTCCTCCTTTCCAGCCTCGGCAGCAAGGAGGTCTTCGTCGCCTCGCTCAACCGCGGCTACTGCCTGATCGATCTCGGCCGCTTCGCCGCGGCCCGCGCCCCCCTGCTCGAGGCGCGCCGCCTCTCGGCCGCCGTCGGCTTCACCGCCGCGCTCGCCGGAGCGCTCGCCGGTCTGGCCGCGGTGGCCGGCGCCACCGCAGAAGGCCCCGACTGGGACGAGGCCACCGCCAGCCTTCTTGCCGTGTTCGCCCGCGCCCGCGTCTTCAGCGCGGAGCTGTCCCGCTACCTCGAGCTCGGCGCCGCCCTCATCGCCGAGCGCGGCGATCCCGACCGCGCCCGTGCCGGCCTCCTGATGGTGCGCGGCGAGTGGGATCGGATGGGCAACGCGGCGGAGGCCGCCCGGGTGGCCGAGGCGCTCGCGGCGCTGGGAAGCTGACGCGGCCGTGCGCGGTCGTTCGCCGGCCGCTCTATCCCTCTGGCTAGGATTGTATCCGAACCGCGTGCAGCTTGCGCTGCGACGCCCCACCCAGGCCCGCGCATGCGGTTCTGACGCCGCTGGCACGCCGACTGCACAAGGGTCAGAGCGCCGGCGAGGCGGACCGCTTCACCGGGCTGGGGATGTAGCACAACTGGACAGTGCATCGGATTGTCGATCCGAAGGTTGCGGGTTCGAACCCCGTCGTCCTCGCTGAGCGCCTCGGCGCTCAACCCGACCACCCCCCGTGGTCACCGCAAGCCCAGATGGCGGAACGGGTAGACGCGCAGTGCTCAGAACGCTGTGCCCGAAGGGCGTGTGGGTTCGACTCCCACTCTGGGCATGCCGGCACGGACCGGCGCAACGGCGACCTCGGTCGCCCCAATTTGCGGTCGTGGTGGAACTGGTAGACACGCCGTCTTGAGGTGGCGGTGCCCCAAAGGCTTGAGGGTTCGACTCCCTCCGACTGCACTGTGCGGCGGACGTGCGACGGAAGCACGGATCGTTCGCGCATGGACGGGTAGCACAAGCAGGCAGTGCACCGGACCGATAATCCGGAGGTTGCTGGTTCAAGGCCAGCCGTCTACTTTGGCAAGACAGGCTAAAACTCTTTTCTGGAGCGTAGCTTAGCGGCGAAAGCGCCTCCCTGACACGGAGGAGAGCGTGGGTTCGAGTCCCACCGCCCCAATCCTGTGGAGACGTGGCCGAACTGGCGATGGCACCGGCCTTGAAAACCGGCAGCGGCGACAGCCGCTTGAGGGTTCGAGCCCCTCCGTCTCCTTCCCGCTCCAGCCGATCAGCTCGGCGTCACCCCGTGTGGCGCCGGGCTGTCTGGCGTGGGGGGACTCCGTGGCCGTAGCGCCGCGTGGAGTCGGCCCCCTCACTTCCCCTCCCAGTCCATCTTCTCGAAGTGCACCACTGCGAGGTCGATGAAGGCGCGCACTTTGGGCGACAGGTGCCGGTTCGGCAGGTAGACCGCGTGCAGCGACACGTGCGTGTCGAGCAGGTCGTCGAAGACCGAGTGCAGCCGCCCCTCGTCGAGCTCGTCCCGGATCAGCATCTCTGGCAGCATGGCGAACCCGAGCCCCGCGAGCGCGGCGCGCTTGAGCATCACGAGGTTGTTGGCCCGCAGTCGACCGCGGACCGTGACGGCGTGGGGGCC
>Ga0100377_1003698_pt1 | contig 12166 bp, 12 predicted proteins | sample CryGeymeta201501_FD_83664 | JGI IMG/M metagenome (GOLD analysis project Ga0100377, IMG submission 83664) | Groundwater microbial communities from Crystal Geyser aquifers in Utah, USA - Crystal Geyser metaG 2015-01 | ecosystem: Environmental > Aquatic > Deep subsurface > Groundwater | place: USA... | reverse complement strand
GGTGTATGCCGTGGACGACGGCGACCACACGATGCGCAAATTCACACCGGAGGGGAAGCAGGTGATGATGATCGGAACCCCCGGCAAGGCTTCGGACACGGGCTACGACGGGAAGAGCCACCGCAGCGTCCAGCGGGGCGGGCCGCCCTTTAACCGGCCGACCGACGCCGCCGTTGCCCCCGACGGAGAGCTGTACGTCTGCGATGGCTACGGCAACGCCCGGGTGCACCGCTTCAGAGCCGATGGGACGCTCATCCAGTCCTGGGGCGAGCCGGGAACGGGTCCCGGCCAGTTCCGGTTGCCGCACGGCATCGGGATTTCGCCGGACAACCGCGTCTTCGTGACCGACCGCGAGAACGACCGGATCCATATCTACACCCGGGACGGCCGGCTCCTGGACATCTGGACGCACGTCCAGCGGCCCACGGACATCTCCTTTGACCGGGAAGGACGTGTCTATGTCTCCGAGCTTTGGTGGCGGGTCGGCCAGGAGTCATTCACCAACGGTCCGATCCGGTATGACCTGCCGGGCGGCGTGCGGGTGCTGGACCTTTCAGGGAACGTTCTCCTGCACTGGTGCAGCGCCGACCGGGAGGCCGCAGGAAACTTCGTCGCCCCGCACACCCTGTGTGTGGATTCGCGCGGGGATCTCTATGTGGGCGAGGTCACTTGGACGTTCGGCGTGTCGCGCGGCGGCGTGCGCGAGGACGCCCACACCTTCCAGAAGTTTGTACGCAAATCCGCGTGATCGATAGCGGAAACGGGTCTAAGATCCATTCGGTTCCATAGGCCCGACCAGGCCAGACCAGGCTTGGTCGGGCCCGTCCCCTTTGCTGTCATTTTCGTTTTTCCCGGAGCCCAAACGAGCAGATCAGCGTCACCGCGAGCAGCGCCCCGCCGGCCGCCGCGAAGGTCGTGGTGAAGCCGAGATGGTCGATCATGTAACCGATGACCGGCGTGAGGATCCCGCCGCCCTCCATTCCCGTGAAGTAATAAATGCCGAGGATCGTTGACCGGCTGCCGACCGGCGTCTGCTGAATGAGGAAGGATTCCGAAGCGGACATCCGGGTGTAGATGATCACGCCAAAGAGAAGGAGCAGCGCTCCCAGCGCCCATCCAAAGGGAACAACGGGGAGCAGGAAGATCGCCGGGCCGGCGCTGAAGGAGACCGCAAGGATCATCCGGACGCTCCCAAACCGGTCGGCGAGATAACCGCCGAGCGGGCTCGCCCAGAAGACCGCAGAAAAGGGGACGGAGAGGGAAGCGGCGGCCATCTCTTTGCTGACGCCGAAGTGGTCAACCATGAGCAGCGGGATGAAGGAGAAGGTGGAGCTGATGGTCGCCGATATGACCGTGGTGAGGATCAAAAAGACCACGAGGCGCCTCTTCTCCGCGCGGCGCGGCGCGCCCTCGTTCCCGTTTACCGGTAGGGGGACGGGAGCTGGCCGAAGCCGTAGGCGAGCGTGAAGGCCGAGACGACGAGCCCCGATTGCGTGTAGTCCAGGTTGAACGCGCTGCGGATGAAGGGGGTCAGCGGCACGGTGATCGCCGTCAGGATATGGTGGCTGAAGTGTCCCAGCACGAACAGGGGCAGCGCCCCCCCGAAGATTGCACGCAGATTCAATGGATGGTTCTCCTTTTAGTCGCCTTGAAAAGATGGTTCCGGACATACCATAAACGGCCGGTGCAGGAAAGCTATGTTGCACAGGGCCGTTTGGAAAAAAGAAGGAAGCATTCATTTTTCTTGCCTTTTCCGGTCGATTGGTTTTATGATTCACCAGCTTTTCGGCTGGGGTGGCGTTTTCATCGGTTCACAACCATTACAAGGGGAAACATGATGAAAGGTGACCGCGCAGGACCACAGGAAAAAACCTCCGGGTTGCCGTTCCCCATCTTGCGTTCGGCGCCCCCTATTGGGCAACATGGAAGCTCTGGTGGGTTGCCGACGGCTTGGGGATGATCCTCATTGCGCCCCTCCTGATCTCCTGGTCCACCTGGAGAAGGACCATCGCGTCGCCGCCGACGCTCCCCCGCCTGGTCGAAGGCGCCGCCATTCTTCTTTTCACGCTTGCAACGATCCTTTGCATCTTCCGAATATTGCCGACGGACATTCCGATTATCAATCGTCCTTATGCGCTTTTCCTGCTGGTGATCTGGATGGCGATCCGGTTTGAAGCTCCCGGCGCATCGTGTCTCTCTTTGCTGATATCGCTTTCCCCGGTGTTGGGTCGAGAGGTCCATATGACGGTGAGCATCGGTCTGGCGCAGTACAAGACGAAGGAAGAGATCAAGGCGTTCGTTCACCGGGTGGACCAGTGGATGTACCAGGGAAAAAAGAACGGAAAAGACAGGGTTTGTTGTGAATCATAGGCCGCCCGTTCGCGTTGCCTATTGGCAGTTTATATGAAAATAGATCGTCATCCCGGCGTAGGCCGGTATCCAGTCCTTTACACCTGGATTCCGGATCTGGTCCGGAATGACAGGCGGCATTTTCGTACTTCGTTGTGCCCACGCCGGGCATGGAGGTTATTCTGGAATGGATCATCTCCGCCGGCTTTCTCAGGATGAGATCGCGGGGAGGAGGGGGGCGAGCCCGGGGAAGAGCGCCCGCTCTTCCTGCCAGTCGTAGATCAGGATGTCGATATTCAGCCGCTTCAACTTGTCCCGGAGGGCGACCTCCGGCGGCCGGGGGAGGATCAGGATCAGCAGGGGATTGTCGGGCAGACTCAGGCCGTTCAGCAGGAGCTGCGTCGCCCCGGCGTGAAGGTCCGCGAGGGTCGTCTCCGTCCGGACCTGAAAGACCGCCCGTATCCGACCCGCCCGGTTCATCACCACCAGATCCCGGTACCCGTCATTCCCCGCCCTCAGACCGGCTTGCTTCAACATTTCGGAGAGATCCCGGACGATCAGGCCGTGGTCGCATTCGGCCCCGATCTCCCTCTGCTGCTCGCGGCAGCGGGCGCCGATCAGCTCTTCACGGAGGCGAAGTTCGCCGAAGGTCAGTTCCGCCTGCGAAGAACGGGCGGCGGCCGTCTCCTTGATTCGGGCGATCTTCCGGACGAACTCGGCGATCTGTCTGGCAAAGCGCGGGGATTGGAGAATCCCGATGACGGCGACCGGCGTCTCCTCGCCTCCGTCATCCATCACCTCCCAGACTCCCCGGTAGTGGTTTTCGAAGAGTGATTTTCCGATCCCCTTTCTCCCGCCGCCTAACTTTCCCCGGTGGACGACGAAGAGACGACCGGCGCGGTCCTGGGCGAAGGCGCCGCCTGTCCGCCGGTCGACGCCGCAGAGGGGGAAATTGATCTCGCAGGTGATCGCGATGGCGCCTCCCTCCTCAGGTCGGCCGATCCCGAAGCCATTCCAATAGCGACTTCCGGCGATCTTCCGGGAGAAGAACCAGCCGCCGAGGCTCTCCGACCAGGCGACCTTCGCCTTTTCGCTCGCCCCCGGATGGCCGAGCTTCACGGGGATCGTATCGGTCGTTACAGCTTTGAAACTCCTCACGAACTTCCTCTGGCAGCGTTGGATCGCCGCCTCGTCTGTGATGACTTTCAGCATGGTTTGTCCTTTATCAATCCAGACGTTTCCGGAAACGCCCGACCGCCCCGGTGAAGACCATGACGCCGAGGACGGCCAGCGCGACGTACTGGGGCCAGAGGATAAGCAGCCCCACCCCCTTGAGAAAGATGCCGCGGATGATGACCAGAAAATAGCGCAAAGGGTTCAGGTATGTCAACCATTGAACGACCTCGGGCATGTTCGCGATCGGGAAGACGAAACCGGAGAGCATGAAGAACGGGAGGATGAAGAAGAAGGTGGTCATCATCGCCTGCTGCTGGGTCTTCGACACCGTCGAGATGAAGAGCCCGATGCCCAGGGTGCTCAGCAGAAAGAGGCAGGTCGCGAAAAAGAGGGCAAGGACGCTCCCCGCCAGCGGGACATCGAACCAGGAGAGCGCGAACACCATGACGAGGACCATCTGGCCGATCGCGATGATCGTATAGGGGATGGTCTTGCCGATGATCAGTTCGATCGGTTTCAGCGGCGTCACGATGAGCTGCTCCATTGTCCCGTTTTCCCGTTCCTTGATGATCGCAATCGAGGTCAGAAGCAGCGAGATCAGCATGATGACGAAGGCGACGATCCCCGGGACGAAGAAGTTCTGGCTGTCGAGGTTCGGGTTGTACCAGGTCCGGATGCGGGCGTCGATCTTCCCGTAACGGAGGTCGCGACCATAGAGCTCGCGGGCCAGCTCCGCGTTCAGCCGGTCGAGGACCATCACGGCGTAGGAAATCCGGATGGAGGCCATGTTGCTCATTCCGCCGTCGGCCAGGATCTGGACGTCGGCCGTCTCCCCCCGGCGGATCCAGTTGCTGAAATCGGGGGGGATCCGGATCCCGATGTCGGCCGTCCCGTTCAGAAACAGCTCCTCCATGCCGCGGGCGAAAGCCGGCCGGTGGGTGATCCGGAAGATCCCACCCGCGGTGAAGGCGTCGGCGAGAAGCCGGCTTTCCCGGGTCTCGGCCTGGTCGATCAGCGCGACGCGGATGTCTTTGATATCGTAGTTGACCACGTAGCCGAAGACGAGGAGCTGGATCAGCGGCGCCATGATCAGGATGGGACGGCTCCGTTTGTCGCGGAAGAGCTGGATGAATTCCTTGCGGACCATTTCCCGGATTCTGAGCCAGCTCATAGCCCCTCCCTCTTCAGGACGATGACGTTCAGGACCGCCAGGATCGCGAACATCCCCGTCAGGACCAGCAGGTCGGGCCAGAGGTGGGAGAGGCCGAGGTTCCGGAGGTAGATCCCGGAGAGGATGTCGATGTAGTAGGTCGCCGGGACGAGGTAGGTGACGATCTGGAGGGCCTTCGGCATGTTGATCACCGGGAAGACGAAATTCGACAGCAAGAGCGACGGGAGGTAGGTGAGCAGCACGGCCGCCTGATTTGCGACCATCTGGGACTTCGTCACCGACGAGATGAGGAGTCCGAGCGTCAGCGCGACCAGAATATAGAGTGAGGAGGCCAGAATCATGAGATAGAAGCTTGCCTTCATCACGATGCCGAAGAGGATCTGCCCCATCAGGACGGCAATGAGGACATCGATCAGCGCGATCACGAAGTAGGGGATCGCCTTGCCCACGAGGAATTCCCCCGCCCGGATCGGGAGCGACCGGATCGTCTCCATCGTGCCGTTCTCGTATTCCCGGGCGATGACGAGCGAGGTCAGCATCGCCCCGACGATCATGATGATGATCGCGATGATCCCCGGGACGATGAAGTTCCGGCTCTCTAAGTCCTCGTTGAACCAGACCCGGATGCGCCCCTCCACGGGCGGCCGGATTTTCTCCATCCCCTGCCGGTCGAGGAAATCGGCGAGGAGCTTCCGGTTGTAGTTCTCGATGAAGGCGCTGATGTAAGCGCGGGAGATCCCGGCAAAATTGGGGTCGCTGCCGTCGAGGAGGATCTGGACGGTCGTCTCCCGGTCCGCCCTAAGGTCGGCGGTCCAGCCGGCGGGGATGATCACGGCCAGCGTCGCCCGGCCGTAGTCGAGCGCCTCCGTTACGGCGTTGGCGTCCGGCAACTGGGCGGTGATCCGGAAGTAGGCGCCGGCGCCGAGGCGGCGGATGAAATCCCGGCTCAGGTCCGTCCGGTCCTGATCGACCACGACCGTCTCGATGTGCTCCACGTCGAGGCTGAGCGCATAGCCGAACAGCAGGATGAGGATGAGCGGGATGGCGAAGGCCAGGTAGAGGCTCCGGAAATCCCGGAGCAGGTGGTAGATCTCCTTGCGGGCGATCGCCTGGATATTTCTCGGATTCACGCTTGGTTTCCTTCCCTATTTTCCGCTCTTCATCAACGTGATGAAGGCGTCGTTGAGGTCCGCGTCGGGCTTTCCCGGACAGGTTCCGCGGATGATCTCCTCCGGACTTCCCGCGGCGACAATCCTCCCCTCGTTGATCATCACGATCCGCCCGCAGTGGCGCGCCTCATCCATATAGTGCGTCGTGACAAAAACGGTGATGCCCTCTTTGGCGATCCGGCCGATGAAATTCCAGAAATGGCGGCGGGTGATCGGATCGACGCCGGAGGTCGGTTCGTCGAGAAAGAGGATCCGCGGGCGGTGGAGCAGCGCGCAGCCGAGGGCGAGGCGCTGACGCAATCCGGGCGGGAGCTCCCGGGTCAGGCGGTCGCGGGCCTCCGCAAGGCGCGTCATGTCGAGGACCCAGGCGCTCCGCTCCGCCCACTCCTTCTCCGGCACGCTATAGATCCCGAGATAGAAGCGGAGGTTCTCCGCGGGGGTTAGATCCTCGTAGAGGGAGAACTTCTGGGACATGTAGCCGATCGCGTGTTTGACCTCCTCCGCCCCGGTGACGATGTCGTGGCCCGCCACCTTCGCCTCTCCCGATGTGGGGGTGAGGATCCCGCAGAGCATCCGGATCGTCGTCGATTTCCCCGAGCCGTTGGCGCCGAGAAAGCCGAAGATCTCGCCGGTCCGGACCGTGAAGGAGATCTTATCGACGGCGGTGAACGCCCCGAAGCGCTTTTCGAGCTCCCGGACGACGATGGCCGAGGAATCGCGGTTTGCTTGATCATTCATTATCATTGACGAACCCGTATTTTCAAAAACCGTGAGGGGTGAGGGGTGAGGAGTAAGACCCTAACCCCTCACTCCTTACCCCTCAGATTTTGAAGGCATCCTGCGCAAGCTCTCCGTCCGCCTCCCGGATCCGTTCGATGATCGCCTCCTCCAGGTTCGGGAAACGGGCGCGGATCTTGGCGGGAGCGGCCGTCGTCAGCAGTTCCCCACGATGCATCAGACCCAACTGGTCGCACCGCTCGCCCTCGTCGAGGTAGGCGGTCGAGACGAGGATGGTCATTCCGTTTTCCCGCATTCGGTTCAGGATTTCCCAGAACTCCTGCCGGGAGACCGGATCGACGCCGTTCGTCGGTTCGTCGAGGATGAGAAGCTTCGGCTCATGGACGAGGACGCAGGCGAGCCCCAGCTTCTGTTTCATCCCGCCGGAGAGGTTTCCCGCCGCCCGGTCGGTGAACGGGAGAAGGTTGGAGAAACCGAGGTAGAGGGCCTTCCGCGCCTTTCGCTCCGTGCCGCGGATTCCGAAGATATCCATGAAAAAATCAATGTTTTCCTCGACCGTCAGGTCCTGATAGAGGCCGAAGCGTTGGGGCATGTAGCCGATCCGGTCCTTGACCGCCGCCCGGTCGGCGACGACGTCCAGACCGTCGATCGTGATTCCGCCTGAGTCGGGCTTGACCATCGTCACTGCCATCCGCAGAAGGGTCGATTTCCCCGCCCCGTCGGAGCCGACAAGGCCGAAGATCGCCCCCCGCTCGACCGAGAGCGTTACGTTCCGGACCGCCTCTACGGCGCCGAAACGGCAGGAGACCCCCTCGACCCGGAGATAGGGGTCAGCGAAGGGGAGGGGCGCCCCGTTTCCGTCAACGTAACCAGGCATCGGCGGGCATCCCTGACTTGAGCTCCAGGGCGGGGTTGGGAATGGAGACCTTGACGAGATAGACCAGCTTCACCCGTTCCTTTTTCGTCTGGATGATCTTGGGCGTGAATTCCCCCTCGGGGGAGATGAACGTGACTGTTCCCGCGAAAGTCTTGTCGGGGAAGGTATCGACGCGGACCTCCGCCTTCTGTCCCGGCTTCACCTTGCCGATCTGGGTTTCGTCCACGAAGATCTTCAGATCGACCGTCGCGAGATTAGAGAGGGTCAGGACCTCCCGCCCCGGCGTGACCACCTCGCCCGGCTCGACGTTGCGGCTCGTGATGATCCCCGGACCGGGCGCCTTCAACTGCGCATAATCCGTCTGGATCGCGACCTGAGCGAGGACCGCGCGGGCTGCGGCGACGGCGGCGCGGGCCGCCTCGGCCTCCCTCTTCGCGGCGTCCACCCGCAGGAGATTGCTTTGCGCCTGCGTCAGCGCCGCCTTCCCTTCGGCGAGCCGCGCCTCGCCAGTGCGGATCGTCTCCGCCCGGCTTCCCTCGCGTGCGAGATCGTAAGTCTCACGGCCACGCTCGTATTCCCGGAGGGCCGTGTCATACCGGAGACGGACGGCGTCCAGCTCCTTCTCCGAGACGGTTCCCTTCCGGAAGAGGTTCTCGTACCGGGCCAGGTTCTTCTTCGCGTCCTCCGTGACGGATGCGGCGCTCTGCATCCCCTGCTTCGCCCGCTCGATATCCTGCGTCCGGCTTCCGGCCCGGAGCTCGTCCAACTGCGAAGCGAGGGCGCGGACGCCCGCCTCGGCCCGGGCCACTTCGGCGGGGAGGCTCTTTTCATAGACCTTGCGCAGGGTCTCCGCCTGCTCCTGGCCTTTCAGGGATCGGTCGAGATTGGCCCTGGCCTGTTCGATTCGGGTGCGGAATTCGGCCGGATCCAATTCAGCGAGCAGTTGATCCTTCGCGGCGGCCTCTCCCTCGCGCACCGCCACCCGGACGACGCGGCCGCCGGTCTGGAAGGCCAGATGGGACTGGGTGGCCTCAACGGTTCCGGAGTAGAAAAGCTCACCCTGCCGGACCTTCCGCTGCCCGTAATAGACGAGAAGCCCCACGCCGGCAAGGATGACAATGAAAATGATCACGATTCGCTTTCTCAGGATGACACCTCCTTGGAAATCAGGATGGGCCGTACATACCATTTTCCTGTTGAAAAGTTAAGAGGGATCACTTATACAAATCATAAGCAAAAGAATCTCTCATCGCGCTTCACCCGTTTACCATGCGCCTTTTTGAAACGACAAGGCCATCCGGGCGGATGGCATCACTTTCATACAGGAGGCTTTTATGGGACAGATTTACGGCGGTCATCTGGTTGCCAAAGTTCTCAAGGAGGTGGAGGGGGTCGTCACGGTCTTTTCGCTGGCCGGGGGCCATATCGACCGGATCTACGACGGTTTTTACGAATACGGCGTCCGGATCGTCGATGTGCGGCATGAGCAGGCCGCGGCGATGATGGCCCATGCCTGGTCGATCTTCGGGGAGCACCCCGGCGTCTGCCTGGTGACGGCGGGGCCGGGCTTCACAAACGCGCTGACCGGCCTCGTCAATGCGGCGCTCGACAACGTCCCCCTGGTCCTGATCAGCGGAACGGCCCCCGTGCGGGACTGGGATCGCGGCGCCCTTCAGGAGATGAACCAGTCGGCGATGGTACGCTCCGTGGTGAAGTGGTCCGGCGTCTGCCACGACATCAAACGGATTCCGGAGTACATCGCCAAGGCCTTCCGCCATGCCGTCTCCGGCCGTCCCGGGCCGGTCTTCCTCGAGTTTCCCCCCGACATCCTCAATATCCGCGTTGACGAGGCGCTGGTCCCGTTGCCGGCGAAAGGGGGCCGCATCTATCGGTCCGCCGCCGATGCGGAGGCGGTGAAGAAGGCCGCGGAGCTGATCAACCGCGCGGAGAAACCCCTCATCGTCGGGGGGAGCGGCGTCGGCTTCAGCCCCTGCGAGGCGGAGCTTGCCGCCTTCGTCTCGAAGACGGGGATCCCCTTTCTGCTCCTCAACAACGGCCGGGGCGCCCTCCCGGACAACCACCCGCTCTCGCTCTGGGACGGGGGGCAGGTGGCGCTCCTCACGGCCATGTCGCTCGCCGATCTGGTCGTCATCCTCGGCATCCGTTACAACTGGCTCCTGATGTTCGGCCAGACCTTCCCGCAGGCGAAGGTGGTCCGGGTGGATATCGACGCGACGGAGATCGACCGGAACCGGGCCTCGGACGTCGGTCTCGTCGGAGATACCGGCCTGGTCTTGGGTCAACTTAACGCCGCCGTGGAGAAGCGCGATCACGGTCCCTGGCTGAAGAGCCTCAAAGAGCTCTACCTGCCGGGCGTCGCCGGCGAGGTGGCCGCCCGAGAGAATCCTTCCGCGCCGATCCATCCGGCCCGTCTCGTCGAAATGGTGCGCCGAACCATGCCGGAGGATGCGATCTTCATCGTTGACGGCGGCGACACCTGCTATTTCGGTCTCATGGGGCTCCGGGCCAAGGCGAAATCCTCCGTCATCATTGGGGCCGGCGGGCTCTTCGGCTGCCTCGGGACGGGGTTGCCGTTCGCCCTGGCGGCGAAGCTTGCCCGGCCGGAAAAGACCGTCGTCCTGATCAACGGAGACGGCTCCTTCGGCTTGAACGCGATGGAGTTCGACACGGCCGTCCGCCACGGGATCCCCATTGTCAGTGTGATTTGCAACGACCAGGCCTGGGGCATGATCCGCCACGGCCAGGAGATCTCCTACGGGAAGGCGCGGACGGTGGGCTCCGGTCTCGGGGTGGTCCATTATGAGAAGATGGTCGAGGCCCTGGGCGGCTACGGCGAACTGGTCACGAAGGACGAGGAGCTCGGACCCGCGCTTATGCGGGCGCTCAACTCGGGGAAGCCCGCCTGCGTCAACGTGATGACCGATCCCACGGTAACCAGCATGGCGACGCTCCTGTTCGTCGATTCCCTGACGATGGAGAAAAAATAGGGATCCGACCACCCTTGGGATCGGAGGGTTCATGATTGGAGGTTTCATGGGATGAAAGCGCTGCGATTTGCGGTCTCGGTCCCGCAGTTCCTGACCCTGAAGGCGCTGGGCGCCCTTTTTCCGGGGCTCTACTATCGGGGGCCGCTCTCGACGGTCCATCTGGACGAGGTTCCGGAGCCGACGCTCCCATCGCCGGAGTGGGTGAAGATCCGGACGCTGATCTGCGGCTTCTGCGGATCGGACCAGAGCCTCATCTTCCTCCGGGATTCGCCGACCGCCTCTCCCTTCACCTCCTTCCCCTGCATCCTCGGCCACGAGCTTTCCGGGGAGATCGTGGAGACGGGAAGCCGCGTGATGAGCTTTCACGTCGGGGACCTCGTCACCGTCGCTCCCCACCTGAACTGCGTCACACGGGGGATCGACCCGCCCTGCCGGAGCTGCCAGATGGGGAAGCCCGCGATCTGCGAAAACATGGCCGAAGGAAGTCTCGCGCCGGGGATGTTCCTGGGCATCTGCCGGGAGGTCGGGGGCGGTTTTGCCCCCTTCCTCACCGCGCACGAAAGTCAGCTCTTCCGTCTCCCGGAGGGGGCCTCCCCGGAGACCGGGGCGATGATCGAGCCCTTCGCCGTGACGCTCCAGGCCGTCCTCGAAAACCGGCCGGAGCCGGGCGATCGGGTCCTTGTGATCGGCGGCGGCGTGATCGGGAACCTCCTCGTCCAGTCCATCCGGGCCCTCGGGATCGCCTGCAACATTACCGTCTCCGAACCGTCGAAAGTGCATGCGGAATGGGCGGCCAAGGCGGGGGCGGATCAATTGATCAACGACGGCGACGTCTTCGGCCATGTGTCGGAGCTCACCGGGGCGCGGCGCTACAAGCCGATGCTCGGGCAGGACCTCTTCATGGGCGGCTTCACGAAGGTCTTTGACGCCGTCGCGACGTCGGAGACCCTGCGGACGGCGATGCGGGTCCTCTCCGGCAGCGGTATCCTCAGCGTCGTCGGGATCGGGGACGAGGTGAAGCTGGATCTGACGCCGCTCTGGCTCAAGCTCCAGACGATCAAAGGGGTGTACAGCTACGGTTTTCACGAGATCGACGGGAAAAGGCGCCACGCCTACGACGTGGCGCTCGATCTCGTCCGGGAGGGGAAGGTGCATCTCGCGGAGATGATCACCCACCGCTTCCGCCTCGATCAGTATGAGGCGATGATCGAGGTGAACCGCAACAAAGCGGCCCACCGGGCGGTCAAAACGGCAGTGTCGTTCCTGTGACGGCAGGGAAAACGCTCTTATTGATTATTCCAGAGGAAAATAGAACCGTCCCCTTTTCCACGCGCCTCCACATCATTCGCCCCGAGATAGCGAGGGTGGGTCTTGCCGCCAAAGTGGTGGATGTAGCGCAGGATCCATTGACAATAGGTCTGCTCTGTGCGATACGCATAGTGGTGGTATCGCAGGACCTCTCGCACCTGGTCCATTAACTTGAGTTTGGGATTCGGGTGGAATTTCGGCTTATTTTCCATGTTTGCTATTTTAATATCTTAATAAGTGGAATATGGCAAGCGATTTGTGATAAGTGGAAATAAATTTAACCGTTTTTCCATGTTTTAAGCTACAATATGACAATAAGTGGAAAATCCGGCCACCTATAGGGGGTGATATGCCGGACGATTTTCCGCTT
>Ga0100377_1003692_pt1 | contig 12177 bp, 6 predicted proteins | sample CryGeymeta201501_FD_83664 | JGI IMG/M metagenome (GOLD analysis project Ga0100377, IMG submission 83664) | Groundwater microbial communities from Crystal Geyser aquifers in Utah, USA - Crystal Geyser metaG 2015-01 | ecosystem: Environmental > Aquatic > Deep subsurface > Groundwater | place: USA... | reverse complement strand
TGAGCGCAGGCGGGCCGGTGGCCCGTCGAGCATCACACGCGGACAGGGCGCCCGCGCAGCGGCGATGCAGCTGGCCCCGACTGAGACTCACGCCGCTCTAACGGGCCGCGAGCACTGAGCTCCCCCGCCATGCCTCGAGACGTGAACCCGAAGTCCTGGGTAGACAGAGAGCCCGAGCACCCCTCGTTCACGAGGGGGAGCTCCGCCCACCGCGAAGTCACCGACCTCATGAGAGCCCGAGCACCCCTCGTTCACGAGGGGTCGAGGCCGCTCGCGGAGCTTTGCTCCGCGATTGCGGCCGCGGGGGAGCCTCTCCCTCACCACCACCACCCCGCCCTTCGAGACGTGAAAGCGCAGCTCCCCGCCACCCCACCACCACGCTCAGACCACCCCCACCGGGCAGCTCACCCCCGTCCCGCCGATCCCACAGTACCCGCCGGGGTTCTTCGCCAGGTACTGCTGGTGGTACTCCTCGGCGTAGTAGAAGGTCGGCACCTCCACGATCTCCGTGGTGATCCCCCCAAAGCCCGCCTCGCCCAGACGAGGCTGGAACGCGTCACGGCTGGCCTCGGCGGCCTGGCGCTGCGCTGCCGTCGAGGTGTAGATCCCGGAGCGGTACTGGGTGCCCACGTCGTTGCCCTGGCGCATGCCCTGTGTCGGGTCGTGGTTCTCCCAGAAGATCCTCAGCATCGCCTCGAAGCTGGTTCGGGTCGGGTCCCAGACCACCCGAACGACCTCGTTGTGCCCTGTCTGGCCGGTGCACACCTCCTTGTAGGTCGGGTTGCGCGTGTAGCCTGCGGCGTAGCCGACCTGCGTGGAGTGCACCCCCTCGGCCTGCCAGAACTTGCGCTCGGCGCCCCAGAAACAGCCCAGCCCGAACAGCGCCGACTCCATCCCAGCGAAGGGCGGATAGAGCGGCGTCCCCAGCACGAAGTGTTCGTTCGGGACCTCGATCGCCGTGTCGCGCCCAGGCAGCGCCTTGTCCGGCGAAGGCATCTCGAGCTTGTGTTCGTAGCGAAGGCGGAAAAGCTTGTCGAGCACCATGAGGGACTCTCCTGTGGTGATGGGGTCGGCGAGCGGGGCGGGCGACGTCAGCGCCCGGCGCCATGAAGGATACCCCAAGAGGACCGGCGAGCGAGACCGATTCATCCCGCAGACGCGGCACATCGTAGCCCTCGCCGCCGGGCCCTCGCCGACCAACACCGAAAATCCATTTCCTATCAGGTGGATACGCCCATGGGCCTCAGCGTCGCACCGCCCTCGGGATGCCGCCCGTGCGCGCGTCCTGCGCCCCCTTCCAAAGCCCCGTCAGGAAGTGCCGGGCGTTCGTGCCCAGCACCCGCGTGTCGTAGCCCCCCTCCTGCACCACCACCGTCGGCAGGCCGAGGCGGCCGATCATCCGGCCGTTCAACTCGAAGTCCTTCGACGCCAGCGGCCACGTCCCCGTCGGGTCCCGCCGGGCCGTGTCCAGGCCGAGCGCCACGACCAGGAACAGGGGCTTGTGGTGCTTCACACGCTTGAGCGCCGTCTCCAGCGCCTCGCGGTAGCGCGCGCCGTCGATCGTCTCGGGCAGGGGAAGGTTCAGGTTGTAGCCCTCGCCCTCGCCCTCACCCTTCTCGTCGGCGAAGCCACAGAAGTACGGATAGGCCACCCGTGGATGACCGTGGATGGACACCGTCAGCACGTCGCTGCGCGACCAGAAGATGTCCTGCTGGCCGTTGCCGTGGTGGTAGTCCACGTCCAGGATCGCCACCCGGCCGTGCTTGCTCAGGCTGTGCGCCGCGATCGCGGTGTTGTTGAAGTAACAGAACCCGCCGAACGAGCGGCGCTCGGCGTGGTGGCCGGGAGGACGAATCAGCGCGTACGCCAGGTGCGTCCCGCCCTCCACCGCCCGCGCCGCCGACATCGCCCCGTCCACCGCGCGCCGCGCCGCCGTGTACGCGAAGCCGTTGAGCGGCGTGAACGTGTCGATGCAGTAGTACCCCACCCGCGTCTCCAGATCCTTCGGCTTGCGCGCGGGGTTCCGCACCGGGAATACGTAGGGATACGCCGAGCGCCCCTCCGGCAGCTGGGCGCACACCTTCTTGAAGTAGGACACCATCTCGGGGTCGTGGACCGCTGTGATCGCCGTGTCGGGCGCCTTCTGCAGCGGCAGCTCCTCGAACAGGCCCGTCTCCCGCAGCGCCGCCACGATCTTCGAGATGCGCGCCGGCGTCTCCACGTAGCCGCGCTCGCGCACGTGGTGGATCGCGTGCATGTCGTGCACGAACAGGGCGATCCGGTCGTCGGCGGCCACGGCTGCCAGCGGCACAGGCAGGGAGGACGCGCCCGCCTTCGCGAGCGGCCGCAGCCGGATCGGGTCGTCGGTGAACGACCCCACCACCGCGTCGATGTAGTCCGGCGGACACAGCTCCCCGTACTTGCGCTCCAGGATCGCCCGCGCCAGCACCCGCGCCCGGTCCCGCCCCAGCGGCACCTCCCGGCCCAGGTCGTCGAAGACGAGCACCGGTGGTGAATCATCGCCCGAGGGCACCGGCTTCTCCCAGTCGGTCCCGATGATCGGCCGCGCCCCATAGCGCGCGTAGAACTCCAGCCGGCGCACGTTCTCGGCGCGCTGCTTCGGATCGGTCACCACCGCCGGATCGTCCGGGGGGCACTCCAGAAAGATCCCCGGCGCCCCGAGCCGCACCGCCGCCTCGCGCACCCGCTCGTACAGAGCGCCGCCTACCCCGCTCCGCGCCGTCCGCGCCGCCGAGATCCAGTCCAGCCAGGCCAGCCCGATGTCAGGCGCGTACAGCATCAGCGCAAAGCCACGCACCACCCCCTTGCCGTCCTCCGCCACCCACAGCATCGCCCCCAGCCGCTTCTTGAGCGGGTCGCGCAGCAGCTCGGGGATCTCGCGGACGTCCGCCGCTGCCGCCAGCGGGATGCGGTCCGACAGCAGCGCCTGGACCTGCTTGACGGCGTCGAGGTTGCTCGACAGAAGGGTGTCGTGGACACGTCGAATACGGAACATGAAGGCTCCAGAGGTGGTGGCTGGCGAAGTCGGTGCAGCTGACCGCGGCATCATACGCACCGCTGACCGCGCCCACAACTTCCCCTGTGGCGCGCTGACAACAAAAGCCTAATAAAATCAATGAATTAGAGGCCAGACTCAGCACGTTCGTGCCCCGCGCGACCTCACCAGAGCGCCGTGCCCACCACGATCAAGAGCTGCGCGATCAGGATCTTGCCCACCATCGCCACCGGGTACGTCGTCGCGTAGGCGGTATACGTCTCCTCAGACTGGGACATCTCGTACGCCCGCGCCAGCGTCGCGGGCTGCGTCTGCATCCCGCTCGTCGCCCCGATCGCGCTCACCACCGACGCCTTCGCGAACGTCCGCATCAGCACCAGCATCAACACGGTGGTGGTCGTCGTCGTCAGCAGCCCGAGCACCAGCAGCTGCACGCCGTTGCTCGACAGCGCCGTGAAGAACCCGCCCCCGGCGTGCACCCCCACCCCGGCCAGGAAGAACAGCAGGCCGATGTGCCGAAGCGCCTGGTTCGCCTCCAGCGGGATCGACCACACCAGCGGCCCCGTCCGCCCCAGCCGGCCCAACACCAGCCCCGCCACCAGCGGCCCCCCCGCAAAACCCAGCGACACAGACGACCCGCCAGGGATCGGGATCGGGATCAGCCCGATCAGCACGCCCAGCGCGATCCCCAGGGTCAGCGCCGTGTAGTCCAGCTCCGAGATCGCCCGCTCCGAGTCCCCGAAGAACTCCGTCACCTCCTTCTGGCGCTCCAGCGGCATCACCACCCGCAGCCGATCCCCGAGCTGAAGCCGCATCGCTGGACGCGCGCGCATGTCCACGTCCGCGCGCCGAAGCCGCGTCGCCTGCGCGTTGAACTTCCGATCGAGCCCCAGCGAGCCGATCGTCTTGCCCGCCAGCGCCTTGTGCGACACCAGGATCCGCCGCGCGCACACGTCCCCGCCGGCCCGCTCCAGGCTCGCGCCTGACACCTCCCCGAAGTAGGCCTGCCCCCCGGCCAGCGCCGCCTGCGTCCCGACCGCCACGAGCAGATCGCCCTCCTGCAGCGTCGTGTACTTCGTCGGCACGGCCAGCTTGTCCCCGTGCTTGTGCCGCGAGATCCGAAGCCCCGTCTTCGTCTCCACCTCCAGCTCACCGATCGCCCGGCCGAACAGAGCCGGGTTCGTCACCCGGAAGTCCCCCACCGCAGGCGTGTCCTCCTGAGCGGCCCGCTGCACCGCCTCCGCGCGCTCGGCCGCCGCACGCTTGCGAAGAATCCACGCAAACACTTGAAACGAAAGGAGTCCTCCGATGACGCCGTAGGGGTACGCCAGCGAGTACCCGATCGCGGGATCCCGCGGATCGCCCAACTCCCCCCCTGACATCATCTCCGTCACCGCCGCCAGCGCCGGCGTGTTCGTCAGCCCCCCGCAGTACACCCCGGACACCTGACCGACCGACAGCCCCAACCACTTCCCCGCCGCCACCGTCACCACCGCCCCCGCCAGCAACGACACGACCAGCGCGATGTTGAACCGAAGCCCCTGGCTCCGGAGCGACGCGAAGAAGCCCGACCCGCTCGTCAGCCCCACCGCGTACACGAACAGGATCAGCCCCACCTGGGTCTCCTGCGGCGCCAGGGTAAACGCCTCCGTCCCCTCAGGGTGCCACGCACCGATCAGCAGCCCCGCGAACAGGACCCCCGCCACCCCCAGGCTGAACCCTCGCACCTTGACCTGGCCCGCCAGAAAACCGAGCCCGATCACCACGAACAACAGCAGCGGCTCGCTCCCCTTGAGGATCTCCCGCACCTCATCCATCGTTGAACCTCTTGCCCATCCGCGACGCCCCGCCAGACTGCTCCGCCCACCGACGCCCCTCGAACCTCTGCACACACCCGACCTGTCGCGGTCCTGCGCCGATACGCCCACAGCCCCCCCCTGTCAATGCCCATCGATCGCGCCGCAACATACAGCGTCAAGGAGGCCGCCAACCGCCTCGGCGTCGACCGCACGACTCTGTTCCGGTGGATGAAGAAGCTCGACCTCACCTGATCTGGAGCCCCTTCGTCGCCTTGACCGCGGTCACAGCCACCTCGTCAACATGTGCGATGCTGTATTCCAATGTATGATACACACGCACAATATGCAGCCAGGAGCGCCCTCTCGTCACCGTTGCGCACGGCATCGCCCGCTGACGCCGTGTTGACCGGATCGCATCGCTGGCGCGGGCGATGCAACACCCTCTGACGGACCTCCAGAACGACACGGGGCCACGAGAGGTCCGATCATCCACGCGCGGCGACTGCCGCGCGCGTCCAGAGCACGTCAAAGATGGACCGAGACGCCGACCTGGACGAGGGAGGTGCGCCATGAAATGGCTTCGCACCACGCTGTTCGTCGGGCTCTTCCTCTGCGCTGGAGCGCTGCTCCTGCACGGGTGCGAGAGCGAGACCCCCAACCACGAAGATGGAGCCACCCGTGTCCGGGTGACCACGCTGCGGACCGACCCGCTGTCCGGCGCCATCTTCACCACCGTGGAGGATGGCACGCGGGTCAACGCCAACCTCTTCGAGCAGAGGGAGGACGTCTATCTCGATGGTGGCCCCGGGCCGCACGCGCCCGCCGAGGCCGCGGGTCTCCCGGAGGGAGATTTTTTCTTCCAGGTGACCGACCCGAGCGGCAAGGACCTCCTGTCGACCGATCACATCACCTGCCGGCGCTTCCACGTCAACGCCAACGGTGTGATCGATGCCGCGTTCGACGGCACCAACTACACCTGGGCGCGCGGTGACTGGACCGCCGCGCCCTGCCGGTACGCGGAGGGCGTGGACGGCGACCACGGCGACCTCGGCGCCATCACCGTCCAGCTCTACCCCTACGACCAGACGCCGAACAACGGCGGGGTCTACAAGGTGTGGGCGACGCGGGTGACGGACTATGCCGGCGACATCAACCTCGTGCCCGTCGGCCGCAAGGACCAGGTCAACGGGGAGGGCTGGGAGCCGGGCAACGCCCACGGCTTCGTCCCTGCCGCCTCCAGGACGGACAACTACAAGGTCCTGCGCCACGGACCGCCCTTTGAGCCGCCCTGGCTGACCATCGCCAAGTTCCATGACGCCGACCTCGACGGGCAGTTCGACTTCGGCGAGGAGGCGGTGGTGGGTTGGACGGTCAGCGGGGTGGACCCGGTGGGGGTCGCGTTCAGCGCGTACACGCCGTTCGGGACCTACGCCGACACGGGCACCTGGCTGCTCACCGAGGCCCAGCCTGAGCACACCGTCCAGACCGCCGCCTGGCTCGACGGCGTCCTGCTGAGCGTCTACCCGACCGCCTCTCCCGAGGTCGCGGTGACCTTCGCCGGCACCTCCGGCGAGACCCACCACGTGCTCTATGGCAACGTCGGCGCTGGCGACCTCGACGCCTGCAAGGTCTACGACCGCAACGGCGACGGCGAGGCCGGAGCGGATGAGCCGAACGTGCCCGGCTGGCCGATCACCGTCACCGGCGTCGACGTCACTGGCGCGCCGTACGGCCCGGTCACCCTCGTGACCGACACCTCCGGCTGCGTCACCTTCGACGACCTGCTGCCGGGCACCTACACGGTCAGCGAGGCGGTCCTGACCAACGGCTGGGCGGCCACCGGCGCGACCTCCGCGGAGTTCACCGTGCAGTCGAACCTCTATGAGGCGACCGTCCAGGGGACCCACCACGACGTCGACTTCACCAACCTCTGCTTCGGCACGGCGGACTTCGACACCAAGGGCTACTGGCACAACAAGAACGGCCTGGCCGAGCTCACCGCTGCGGACCTCGCCTTCGTGAACGGCCTGGCGCCCTACGTCGCCGCCTCTCCGTACTTCGACACCGGCGATGAGCCCTTCGACGGCTTCTTCGCCGACGGCACGCCGGTCGAGGCCACCACCGGCACCGCGCTGGAGGAGCTGGCGCCGGCGGGCACCGCCCTGGCCGAGGTGTCCCACTTCCTGGTCGACTCCAACGCCGGAGGTGATCCGAACGAGCAGCTCGCCCAGCAGCTCCTGGCCTTCACGTTCAACACGCTGCATCGCCTGGACGACCTCGCCGCCACGATCGTGCTGCCCGACGGCAGCCTCGTGAGCGCGAGCGCCCTGACCGACGAGGCGGTGGAGGCCTGGGCCCACGGTGACGACGCGACCCGGAACCAGGTGGCTGGCCGACTCGACGCGCTGAACAACAACGACGCGGTCCCGTTCGTCCACTACTTCCCGTGCACGGTCTACGCGCCGTAGCGTCACCGCGGTGACGCGGAGGGCCCGACACCGAAGGTGCCGGGCCCTCTCGCATGCTGTCTCTTGTTCACTTCTCGATGGGTACCGTGACGGCGGAGGTCGTCCGTCACCCCACGCTAATCCGGCGCTCGTCGCGCCGGATTAGCGTGGGGCTACTTTGGGAGGGCGCCCCCGTTGGGGGCTTGGCCGTGCTCGTATCGGGAAGCGACGCCAGTCTCAATGGCGTGCAGAAAAGATCTATTGTGTCAAGTGCTTGTATCGCGCCGCCAGGAACGGGGAGGTGAGTTTGTGCCTCACGTGATCCGCCCGGGCGTCCCCTCACGCGAACCTCCCCCAATCCTCGACACGAGCACGGCCAAGCCCCCGGAGGGGGCGCCCTCACCCAGTAGCCCCACGCGCGAGCCGGCGCGACGAGCGCCGGATTAGCGTGGGGTGGCCGGCCACCACGGGCTCCATCGAGAAGTGAACAAGAGACAGCTCGCATGGGGGGATGGCCGGCTGAGCTTCGCTCTTGCCACCCGAGGAGACAACTGCTACTTTGAGCAGCGCGCCGGCCACCCCTTCCCCACGGTCTGCATGTTCGAGCTCCGCCCCTACCAGCAAGAAGCCATCGCCGCCGTCCTCGAGGCCCGCAACCTCGGCCGGCGCCGGCTGCTGGTCTGCCTGCCGACCGGCGCGGGCAAGACCGTCATCTTCTCCAATCTTATCAAGATCTTGCGAAGGCCGGCCCTGGTGCTCGCCCACCGCAGCGAGCTCATCGACCAGGCCGTCGACAAGATCCAGGCCGTGCTCGGGCCTGGCAAGGCCGTGCACATCGAGAAGGCCGCCCAACGGGCCGGCGACGACGCCGACGTCGTCGTCGCCTCCATCCGCTCGCTGCACACCACCCGGCTCGACCAGGTGCTCCAGGGCCGGCAGCTCGGCCTCGTCATCTACGACGAGTGCCACCACGCCCCGGCGATGGACAACATGCGCGTCCTGCGCGAGCTCGGTGTGTTCGCGCCCCGGTGGAATGGTCTGCTGGTCGGCTTCACGGCCACCACCCAGCGCGGCGACCGCGCGGGCCTCGACGGCGTCTTCGAGGACATCGTCTACCAGCGCACCCTGCCCACCATGATCCGGGAGGGCTACCTCGTCCCTCTGCGCGGCTTCCGGGTCACCACCCAGGCCGACCTCACCGCCCTCACCAGCGCCGGCGCCGACTTCGATGTCCAGGAGCTGGAGGAGGCCATCGACATCCGCGGCCGCAACGCCCTGGTCGCCCGGGCCATCCAGGAGCTCGCCCGGGACCGGCGCACCCTCGCCTTCTGCGTCACCGTCAAGCACGCCCGCAACCTGGCCAGCGCCCTCAACGACATCGGCGTCTCGGCCGCGGTCATCCACGGCGAGTCCCCCCCGGACGTCCGCGCCAGCCTCCTGCGGCGGTTCCGGAGCGGGGAGCTGCAGGCCCTCACCAACGTCGGCGTTCTCACCGAGGGCTTCGATGATCCGGGCGTCTCGTGCGTCGCCATGGCGCGGCCCACCCGCTCCGAGGCCCTGTACACCCAGTGCGTCGGCCGCGGCACGCGGCTGCACCCCGGCAAGACCGACTGCCTCGTGCTCGACTTCGTCGACCTCTCCTCCCTCTCCCTCGTCTCCCTCCCCTCGCTGTTCGGCCTGCCCCGTCAGCTCGACCTCGACGGAGACGACGTGCTGGAGGCCGAGGAGCGCCTCGGCGTCATGTTCGAGCAGTTCCCCACCTTCGAGATCCCGCCCGAGGACATCACCCTGGCCGAGATCAAGCGCCGCGCCGAGGCCTTCGACCCGATCACCCTCGACATCGACGCCGACGTCAAGGCGATCAGCCCCAACGCCTGGACCTCTCTGGGCTCGGCGGGCATCGCGCTCTTTTTCCTGCGCCGGGCCGGCCGCCTGTCGGAGTTCCTCGTCCTGGACAGCCGCCGCGCCGGCAAGGAGCGCTACGTCGTCTACCTCGACGGCGAGCCGGTCCGGGCGGCCACCTTCTCCACCCTGGCCGCGGCCGTCGAGGCCGTCGACTACGAGCTGCAACGGTTCGGTGACGCCGCAATCGACACCGCCTCCCCGGACGCCGCCTGGCGCTACGACGCCCCCTCGGACGCCCAGCAGGCCGCCCTCGCGAAGCTCAAGCCACCCCGGACGGCCGTCAACAAGGACCAGGCCGTGCACTACCTCGCCTACGCCCGCTACGCGCGCAAGGCGCCGCCGCGGCGCATGGCCTCGGAGCCGCGCTGAGCGGCGCGTTCGCGGTCGGGAGGGGAGGTCACATCGCCTTCGGGACGCCGGACTTGTCTTTTCCCTTGCCCTTGGCGGGGTCGCGCTTTGCGGGGCCCTTCCTGGGGGGCCTGGCGGGCTCGGGGTCGTCGGCGGGCTCCTGGCCGAGCAGGGTGAAGCCCACGTCCAGCGTGAAGGCACCAGGCGCCTCGCGCGTCGCAAACTGTCCACCCATAAGGAGATTTTTCAGGCAGGTCGCCGCTTCGGCGCCGATCTTGTTCGCTGCGACCTCGACCTGCCGCGCCTTGCCGGACGCGTCGACCTGGAAGCGCAGCGCCATCCGCCCGGGGGTCGCCCGGCCGTGGCGCGCCTCGGTGAGCACGCAGGACTCCATGGCGGTGCGATGGCTGCGGAACCAGGGCGACAGCGTCTCGCGGCCCTCGGGGCCATCGAAGGTGAAGGCGATGGAGCTGCGTGCGTCGGCCCCGCCGGACGACAGCACGCCCGAGGCGATCTGATCGGCGAGCGCGTCGTTGCCGAGGCTGACCGCGCGGGTCCAGGCGAGCTTGAGCATCGCGTCGCCCTGGTCGCGGATCGGGTCGGTGATCTCCTCGAGCATGGCGAGCATCTGGTCGCGCGCGTCGTCGGACAAGCCGGTGGAGTCCATCCGCACCAGCCGGTCGGCCATGTCGAGCAGCGTGCGGCTCGCCCCGAGCAGGCTCCGCGGCGACCACTCCAGATCGGGGATGGCGGCGGCCTCCTGGTACTCCCGGGTCAGCGCGATGGTCTGGGCGAGCCAGCCCTTGAGCTCCTTGTGCTGCTTGACGTTGAACGTGCCGACCAGGTCAAACAGCTCGAACGTCTTGATCTCCGCCCTGCGGTAGAGCGCCTCGGCGCCGAGGGCGCGGGTCAAGCACTGCTGGTCCGGGGGCAGCTTCTGCCAGACGGTGTAGGCGTCCTCGAAGCGCTTGTCCGCCAGCGCCCGCACCGTCTTCTTGCCTGGCCACAGCACATTGCCCTTGTCGAGCAGGCTCTGGAGGCGCTGGGCGTCGCGGCTGAGCGGGACGTCGGCGCAGACCGGCGGCGCCACCCGCTCGACCTCCTCCTTCCGCATCCCGAACTCGCGGGGCTCGACGTCGCGGGTGTCGGCGCCACCGGCGGCCCGAACGACCTGCTCGGTCCGGCCACCGCCCGGAGGCGTCGCGGGGTCCTTCGGACCGTCGGCCACCACGACCGTCGTCGGGTCGGTGACGGTCGGGTTCACCGCCACCGCGCCGCCCGGCGCCGCGGCGGGTCCGCCCAGCGCGTAGTGGGCGGCGACCTTGCTGGCATCCAACCACCTGTTACGCAAAGATAAATCAGCGATGCCGCCATACAGGGGCGCGACGAAGCAGCCGCCCGGACACGACTGGACCTGGCCCACCACCAACGTCCCGCCGAGGGGGACCGGCTTGCCGGGCCGCATGAGGCCCGTCCACTCCACGAGGCCGTCGACGCTCAGCTCTACGGCTCCATCCACGCTGCGCCAGGACAACGCGACATGGTGCCAGCCATCATCGTCCGGCAGGTGGACCCGTGTGTCGGTGGGCAGGCTGTTGAACGTCACCACCAGGTTGCCGTCCAGCGCCCCGAGCACGAACATCGACATCGCGTCCGCGAAGTACGACACAAACGTGCCCTTCGGACGGCGCGTCCACAGCTCCACCGCCAGCTCCGGGCCGCCGAACGCCTCCGCCTCGAGCGCCATGGACTGCTCGAAGCTCCACTCCGTCCCGCCGCGCTCGGCGTTCAGGCTCCAATGCCCGATCACGCCATCGCTCACCACGGCCTGCGCATACGCCGTCGACGGCGACGCGTCGCCCTTGACCAGCGGCACACCGCCGCCACAACCCGCCAGCCCGAAGACGACCAGCGCAGCGAACTTCCATTGAGATTTCATGATGTTATGCGTCCCGCGAGGGTGGAGGTCACTGGGTGATCTGCGCCGGGGCCGGCCCCGTCGGAGCCGAAGAGACCGGGCTGCCCTGGTAGTGGACCGTGATGACGCCCAGGGGCGTCTCCTCCACCTCCAGCGCGATGGTCTCGACCGCGCGGTCGATCTCCTCACCTTCCCCCGTGCCCAGGTCCGTCGCGCTCGGCACACCCGCCGACGACATCTTCGCACCACCGCCTGCGCTGGCCCTGAGACCGCCGCCGGTGCCACCACCTGCGCCACCTTCCCGACTCGACCCGACGCCGGACTCGCCGATCCGGACGCCCGACTTCACCATGGCGACCTTCTTGCCCGACGTGGTGTAGCAGGCCTTGACCTCCTCACAGGCCCGCAGGGGTCCCTTCGCCCCGTCCCGGCACTTGCACGGCAGGATAAAGTCCACGCACCCGCCATGACCCGCGGCCTCCTCACACCTCACGCGCTCCCCCCTGGACGCTGTGCAAATGCACGGCGGCGTGACGTCCCGACGCGCGCACACGCCGCCCCCCTCGGGCTGGCACAGCGGGCCGGACGGGCAGCCGCGGTCCTTCTCGGCCCACAGCACCGCCGTGATCTGCCCCACGTTCTCCTGCGCCCCCAACCGCACGGCCACCGAGTCCTCGAAGCTGACGAACTTGAAGCGGCGCGCCCGCCCACCCTCGAGCTGCCAGCCGGGGATGTCCGTCGCCT
>Ga0100377_1003674_pt1 | contig 12202 bp, 7 predicted proteins | sample CryGeymeta201501_FD_83664 | JGI IMG/M metagenome (GOLD analysis project Ga0100377, IMG submission 83664) | Groundwater microbial communities from Crystal Geyser aquifers in Utah, USA - Crystal Geyser metaG 2015-01 | ecosystem: Environmental > Aquatic > Deep subsurface > Groundwater | place: USA... | reverse complement strand
CCGTCAGGCGGGCGGAAACGCTGGGCGGGATTCAATCCGCAAAATCCTCTGGATTTTGCTCAAAATGGGTTCGGATTTCGTCCAACAAGCACCACAATTTTGGAGATTTGATTGTAACTATCTAATTTGTTGATATACTTTATTGAGAGGGTAAATATATGTTCAAAGTTGCTTCTAAATCAATCTCACCTGAAGATCTTGTGAAATTTGGTGAGAAAATTTATTTTGATAATAAAGAACAATTAGAACTGAAGTCATTCGGAAAGTTTGCTGTTATTGACATAGAATCAAAACAAATTATTGTAGATTCTGATAAAACTACAGCTATTCAATCGGCTCAATCTCAATATCCTGGAAGATTATTTTATATTGTTCAAATTGGAAACCTGCAATCTCCGGTAGGTGGAGAGATGAATGAAATGAGACGATATGGATGGTCGTTTTGAAAATAACACTTTGTTAGTAGATATTCAAATTTCAAGTCCTTTGGAATCATCTATTAAGGCGAATATTTCTTTTGGCTTTATCACTTGTTGGTGTGCAGGATTATTTTATTGCTGATGGTTCTAAAGTAACTTTTTTTGAATGTATAGGCATAGTTTCTTTTGATGGTAAATCTGTCTCAGCGTCAATAAGTATTCGTCCAAATCGGTTTCTTTGAGGAATATCAGAGCTAGTACTACTGTCACGATTGTTTGTGTAGCCATCAGAGGACCAATCTGTAAGGCATTGCGACCCAGCTGGTAAGCGTTAAACAAAAATAGACTGGCTAGTGTGTCGTTAATCGAGACAATTACGATATGTGATAGATTTTTTGGTTTGGCATAAAATGATAGCTTGTTAAACAAGGTTGGATTGAGTACCAAGATGATAATTGCACTCAAAAAAGAGCAGTAAACAAGAAAAGAAGCACTATCGAAACTACGAAGTGTAAAAAATGACAATATTTCCCCTGCAGAGTAACTAGCTGCAGCTTACAGAAAACAAGATAATGCTGAGACCTACTAGTATTTGCCAAGACATGAGTAGATTATAGTCCTCTGAGATCGCTTTGGGCATTTTGTCTGCTATAATTTCATTTGTTAGGTGAAGTAGCCAAGATGGTCAAGGCACTTGTCTGAAGAACAAGCTATCTCAGTTCGAGTCTGAGCTTCACCACCAACTGCGGGTATGGTGTAGCGGTAACACAACTGCTTTCCAAGCAGTTATCAGGGGTTCGATCCCCCTTACCCGCTCTGATCTATTGTGATATAATTAGGCGAATAATTTCCACTGTTTGAGGTGAAAATATGCATTGCTTTAATAATATTCGTAACGTGGCAGTGATTGCGCATGTTGATCATGGCAAAACTACACTGGTTGACGCGATGCTCAAACAGACGCATACTTTCCGGGAAAATTCTGGAGAGATGAGTCAAACCACAATTCTTGATAGTAATACTCTCGAGCGTGAGCGCGGAATTACGATCTTAGCCAAGAACTGTGCCATCTTTTACGGCCCGTCTGGCGACGAGGCAAGTGTTACCAAAATCAATATTATTGATACTCCAGGACATGCTGATTTCTCTGGTGAAGTGGAGCGAACGCTTTCGATGGCAGATGGAGCTTTGCTGATCGTAGATGCTCAAGAGGGACCGATGCCACAAACTAGATATGTGTTAAAAAAGGCCTTGAAGCAAAATCTAAAAATCATTGTTGTGATCAATAAAATTGATAAAAAATATGCCCGTGTTCCTTATGTGATCACCAAGATAGAAAATCTTTTCCTAGAACTGGCTCATGAGGAAAGTCACCTGGAATTTCCGGTGTTGTATGGAGTAGGACGTGATGGCAAAGTCTTTAGTAAACTCCCAGAGATTTATACCTCAGATCTGAGTGGAAACGTGATCCCACTCTTGGATAAAATAATCGAATATTTCCCCTCTCCGAAGGCTGATCCAGGTCATACCTTTAAGATGCTCGTGTCTTCGATTGACTACAATCCACATTTGGGAAGGATCGCAATTGGCAAGATTACTCAGGGATCAATGAAATTGGGACAAAGCGTGATTTTGACTAATAGACCGACAAAGCCGTTTGTGGTAAGCCGAATCTTATTGGCTGAGGGACTAGGTAAGGTTGAGGCAGAACTAGCGCAGACTGGAGATATTGTGGGGATCCCGGGACTGTCTGAAGTACAGATAGGTCTGACAATGTCGGATCCCTCCGATATTGTCTCCTACCCTATCCAAGAAATCACTGAGCCGACACTCCATATGACGATTGGGGCTAACACTTCTCCTCTGGCAGGTCGCGAAGGCAAGTACGTGACAAGTCGCCAGATTGAAGAGCGACTGTACAAAGAACTAGAATCAAATCTTTCTCTTAAAGTCGAGAAACTGGACAATGGCAAGTACAAAGTATCAGGTCGAGGAGAACTACACCTCTCAATCCTTCTAGAAACTATGCGACGTGAAGGATATGAAATGGAAGTGGCCAAACCAGAAGTTATCACTAAACGTGATGAGAACAATGTCAAAGTGGAACCAGTTGAAGAGGTCGATATTGTGGTACCGAACGAGTATCAAGGAGTGATCAACCAAGAGATGGGCAAACGCTATGGAACAATGATTGGGGTGGAGCCTATCTCTGATACAGAAGTGGAGTTTGTCTATCGTATTCCGACCAGAAATATTATCGGACTTAGAACGCTTTTACTCACTTTGACTAAGGGGACTGTCCTCTTCTCGTCTCAAATTGATGGCTATGAGCCGATGGGTAAAGAATTGCCAAAGATTCGCTCGGGTGTGATTGTGGCTACTAACCCTGGTGAGTCGCTCGCTTATGGGCTGGCGGCAGCGGAAGAGCGTGGTACGCTGTTTATTGGTCCTGCAGTAGCCGTGTATCAAGGAATGATTGTAGGATCTAACCCCAAAGAGCAAGATGTGTGGATGAATGTATGCAAAGGTAAACAGCTTACAAATATGCGTTCCAAATCATCGGACGGGGTTATCCAGTTGGCTCCTCCCATGCAGTTGTCCCTCGAGCAGTCAATTGATTTTCTTGAACAAGATGAACTACTTGAAATTACACCATTATCTTTGCGACTGCGTAAAAAGAACTTGACGGGTATTGAGAATAGACGAGGAATGAAGAAGTCATAAGTTTTTTGTGCCGAGAAGAGGACTTGAACCTCCATGGATTGCTCCACACGTACCTGAAACGTGCGCGTCTACCATTTCGCCATCTCGGCTATAAAGTAATTATACTCTAGGAAACTTGGTTTTGAAGGCATGAATAATAATATCACGAGCTTGGTCTAGGGTGAGATGATCGGTTGAGATGACGAGGTCGTAGTTCCAGGGGTTGTGAGGGTTGGTGCCAAAGTATTGGCGGATAAATTGATTGCGGCGTTTCTGGATGTGTTCGACCCACTCTTGGGCTTCGGCTTTGGTGCGCCTTTTTTCATATTTGTAAGTATTATCTACTCTTGTTGCCATGGAGGCAGTGATCCTGATTCGTAGACATTTATTATGAGGTAGGATGTGGTTGGCTCCGCGACCCAAGATGACCATGTCACCCTTTTTAGCGGCGAGAAGAAGGATTTTTTTGAGATTGTTGAGATAGCGGATATCAGAAACGTAACTAGAATTAAATAGAGATTGAAATGAATCAGCGATCCAACTACGACTGTGTTCGTCTACTTTGGTGAGTTCTCCCTCAGGAATGCCCAACTCTTTGCTCAGTTTGAGCATAAGTTTTTTGTCGAAAAACTGCCAGCCGAGTTTTTTGGCGATCTTTTTGGCGATCAATTTACCACCACTACCTGGATCACGAGAAATCACAATATCTGGTCGCCATTCATCTTTGATTTGGAGCTTGGCCACTTTGAGGGATTGCGAGTTGGCGATGGCCCTCTCGATGATCTTGTTTAAAAATTGTTGCATTCGTTATAGTTTACAACTAAGTGTCAAGAAGTGCACCCGGGTGGATTTGAACCACCAACCTTTTGTTCCGAAGACAAACGCTCTATCCAGTTGCGCTACGGGTGCACAGAGACATTATATCCCTTCGGCTTCGCTCAGGACAGGCTTAGTTCTTTTCTTTTCTAAAATCTTGCGGTAGGAGTTGGCGAAACGGTGGGCTTCGTCGCGAAGTTGTTTTAGAAGCCCTAGGCCAGGATGATCTGAGGCGACCTTCAAGGACTGTCCTTGAAGGCTCACGAGACGGTCGGGATGTTTGGCGAGGCCTATGTAGAGCGGAGGTCCTTCGGCTGTGCTCAGGATAAATTTGTCAAAAATACGCTGGAGCCTGCGTAACTGGGGTACTCCCCCATCTATCACGATGAGATCAGGATGTGGCCAGGTGGTATTTTTGAGGCGACGAGTCATCGCTTCGTCGAGACGATCAAAATCGGAGCGAGCACGCGGATTCTTGATCTTGAAACGACGATACTGTCCATGGTCGAGCAAGCCGTCCGTCATGACAACTAGTGAGACGGTAGAGTCGAAAAGCGCTGAGTTACTGGCGTCGTAACACTCAATTCTGCCTAGGGGACGGACCCCTAGGATAGATTCGAGGGAGGAAAGTTTTTCGGAGGCATTGTTATAGGAAAAGTGGCGATCGGTAAAACTGTGAGAAGAGATAAAATGAGTGAAACGTTCGATCTTGGTGCGTAACTCTAGTGCTGTCTCAAAATCTTGTGTGTCTGAGGCGGATTGGATTTGTTTGGTCAAGTCTTTGATGACTGGCTTGACGTTGCCTTCTAGGATCTTGATGACCTGACGAATTTGGTGACGGTATTGTATGGTTAATAGCTCATGGTTCATAGTTAATGGTTTGATAACGACAGAGGGACAAGGGTTGCAAAGGCCGAGATGCGAGTAGAAACAGGCGCGCGCGCCGATATTTTTAGTCATGCAAAATGGGATGAGTCGGCGAATAGCGCGCAAGACCTCTTCGGCGATTTTGGCGTTGGGGAAGGGACCAAAGAGTCGGCCGGGTGGCAGGCCCTCCTTGACTCGCACATTATAGTTAACGTGAGGCAGGTCGTGGGCACGGGCAAAATGGGGACGTGGGAAGGGGTCTGCCATGTTGATTATAATGTAGAGATAACTTTTGTCGTCTTTCCAGACGCGGTTATGAGGAGGGCGCAATTGGCGGATGAGCTCTGATTCTAGTAAGAGGGCCTTGAATTCCGTGTCGGTAGTAGTATATCTGATCGTATCGGCTGCGACGATCATGGCTTCTTTGGCATCAAGACGCGCGTTTTGGGCATGGCTAGCGAGGCGAGCTTTAATATTGACGGCTTTGCCGATGTAAAGCAGTTTCTTGCCACTCCAATACTGATATACACCACAGGTGCCAGGTGCGTCGTGAAAATCTGTGAGTGTTTGCCAGGTAACTTGACTCATAAGGTAGAATTATCTCATATAAAATACTTGGAGGAGGAAAATGACATCACTTCCAGAATGTAACAATAAAGGTCAGTTCGGAAACTGTAGACATGATCGAGTCCGGGAGATTTTAGCGCAATGGGGAACAGTTATAGGGTATGAGAAGTTAGGTGTCTTGATTAATTAAGGGTTGACAATTAGTTATTCAACCGATGGAACTGGTAAGGATAAGCCTAGTGAGATTAATTGTTCTGAAGGCGCTATACCCTGTAAATTTCGTGTGACAAGTTAGTTTTTTATAGTTAAATTGAGTGCCAATTTAAAGATATTTCTTGAGATATTTGGCGGTGTAGCTGTTGGAAACGTCGAGGATAGCGCGAGTCTCACCCTGGAAGATAATCTCGCCCCCAGCCTCGCCTCCTTCTGGACCAAGATCGACCAAGTACTGACAATTTTTGATAACATCGAGGTTGTGTTCGATCACGACTACCGTGTTGCCTTTTTGTACTAGGCATTTGAGTGTGACCATAAGCTTGTTGATATCGTCAAAATGAAGGCCGGTGGTGGGTTCGTCGAGGATGTAGAGCGTAGCATTACCTTCCCGTTTGCCTAGCTCGTGGGCAAGTTTGATACGCTGGGCCTCACCTCCTGAGAGGGTGGGTGCTGGTTGGCCGATCTTGAGGTAGCCTAGACCTACGTCTACGAGAAGCTCTAGTTTGCGATAGATACGTGGATAAGCCTTGAAAAACGAGGCTCCCTCCGCTAGGGTCATGTTGAGAATATCGTAAATAGTCATGCCTTTGTATTTAACCGAGAGGGTACCCTCATTGTAGCGCTTGCCGTGACAGACATCACAGGTCACATAGACGTCGCTTAAAAACTGCATCTCGATCTTGATGACTCCCCCACCCTGACATTTCTCACAGCGACCACCTTTGATATTGAACGAGAATCGTCCTTTGTCGTAACCTTTGAGGCGGGCATCAGGTGTGGTGGCAAAGAGATCGCGGATATCGTCAAAGAAACCTACGTAGGTGGCGGGGTTGGAGCGTGGCGTGCGGCCAATTGGAGACTGGTCGACTAGGTAGGCAGAGTTGAGGTAGTGGAAGCCATCGAGACGATCGTATGTCCCCATGTGATCAAAGAATGTCCCATCGAGATAGTATTTGAGGGCGGGATAGAGCGTTTCGGTGATCAGGGTAGATTTACCTCCTCCTGAAACACCAGTGATCCCGATCAAGTTACCCAAGGGCAAGTGAAGAGATAAGTTTTTGAGATTGTGAGAGCGACAACCTTCGAGCTTGAGAGTACCAGAGGTGGTGTTGAGAGGACGAATTTCCCCTGGAATGGTTTTGTCACCTGAGAGATAGGCGCCAGTAAGGGAATGTTTGTCTTTGATAATCTCGGGTACGGTGCCCTGGGCAATTAATTTTCCTCCGTGTACTCCAGCTGAGGGGCCCAGCTCGACCAGGTAATCGGCGGCTCTGATTGTTTTTTCGTCGTGCTCGACGACGATGAGGGTATTGCCTAGATCGACCAAACGTTTGAGTGAGGCGATGAGGGCATCGACGTCGCGACTATGGAGGCCGATACTGGGCTCATCCAGGACATAGAGGACGCCAGTTAAGCCTGTGCCTATTTGACTGGCGAGTCGGATACGCTGTTGCTCACCCCCAGACAATGTTTTGCTTTGGCGTGCTAGATCTAGATAACCTAATCCTACATTGTGCAGGAAAGTAAGACGAGAGGTAACTTCTTTGATGATACCATCTCCTACTTGACTCTCGTAGGGATTGAGGAGCGAAACAAGGTCGTTTTTGAAGTATTGCAGAAGAGTAGTTACAGATTGATGAGTCAGCTCGTTGATGTTTTGGCCGTCGATAGTGATAGCAAGTACCTCGGCCTTGAGTTTGGCACCTAGACAAGTGGGACAGAGTTCTTCTTTCATGTATTGATTGAGATCTAGACGTGACCACTCGCTTTGGGTCTCAAAGTATTTCTCTTCGAGGCGATTAACGATTCCGTTCCAGACTTCGGTGATCTTAGTGGGTCGACCCTGCTTGTTGGTGCCAGCGACAACATATTTTTTACCGGTGCCGTGGAGAAGAATGTGCATCTCCCGTGCTGAGAGATCGCCCAGGGGAGTAGTCAAGCTCACGTGCTCTTCCTGCGCAACTGTCTTGATGAGTCTAGTGTACCAAGTCTCGGTCATTAAGAGTCGATTGAGGGGGAGAATTCCCCCTTCACTATATGAGAGACGTGGATTAATGATGCGAGCCAAGTCGATCTTTTGGATACTCCCCAAACCTTTGCAAGCTTCGCAGGCCCCAAGGGGTGAGTTGAAACTAAACATACGGGGCTCGATCTCGCTTAATGAGTGACCACAGAGCGAACATGCGTAGTTTTGGGAGTAGAGATGCTCACGATCCTTGGTTTGGAGTACTACTAGGCCTAAAGAAAGACGGAGAGCTTGCTCTAAGCTACTGCTAAGCCTAGTTTTGAGATTGCTGATAAAGATCTCGCTCCTCAGATCGGCGGCTGTAACCGAGATTTTGTCGATGAGTGCTGAGATAGTGTGCGGGTTGGTTTTGATGAGATCAAGTGTGAGCGCATGGTTAATGGTTAATGGTTTATGGTCAACAATAATTTCTGAAAAACCTTTGCTTTGAAGATTGGCAAAGAGCTCTTTAAATTCACCTTTTTTATTGCGAACTACGGGACTAATGATCGTAAAGAGATGAGGGATTTTTTTTACTGCAAAGGTAACAGTTTCGATTTCGGACACTGCTAGACTGACAATCTCATCGAGCGAAAGTTTCTTGATTTCGGTGCCATCGAGGGGACACTTGGGGTGGCCAATGCGAGCGTAAAGGAGGCGAAGATAGTCGTAGATTTCGGTGGTAGTACCCACGGTTGAGCGTGGGTTGTGAGAGACCGTCTTTTGATCTATCGAGATGCTGGGGGACAAACCGTCGATCTTATCAACATCGGGCTTGTCCATAATACCCAAAAACTGCCGAGCATAGCTAGAGAGTGACTCGACGTAGCGACGCTGTCCCTCTGCATAGATAGTGTCGAAGGCAAGACTAGATTTCCCCGAACCTGATACTCCAGTCATGACGACAAACTGATATTTGGGAATATCTAAATCGATGTTTTGCAGGTTGTGTTGGCGGGCACCTCTAATTTTTATAAAATCTTTCATATTTTTTGATTGGGGGTCCGTCCCCTAGGTATATTTGTTACGCCTAGGGGACGGACCCCTAGGGACTTACTTCTCTCCTTTAAGTTCACGGATTTTATCACGTACCTCGATGGCTAGTTCAAACTGCATGTCAGTCGCTAGTTTTTTCATTTCCCTTTCAAGTTTTTTGATCCATTTGGCACGATCAACTGGCGTGAGTGAATTCTGGTCGATAGTTAATAGCTCATGACTCATTGAGAGTTTGTTGAGATTATTCCAGATATCCGTATCTTCTGCGTCGTTCTCCACAATCTTTTCGCGTAGTGGTTTGATAATAGTTTGGGGAGTAATACTTTTTTTGCGATTGTATGCTAGTTGGTAAACTCGACGACGCCTGATTTCTTCGATGGCTTGTTTCATAGATCCTGTCACTGTGTCGGCATAGAGGATGACTTCGCCTCGTATGTTGCGCGCGGCACGACCCATGGTCTGGATGAGTGAGACGCGAGAGCGCAAAAATCCTTCCCGGTCGGCGTCAAGGATAGCGACCAAGGTGACCTCTGGGAGATCGAGCCCTTCTCGCAGTAAGTTGACGCCGATTAGAGCATCGAACTCGTTTTTGCGCAAAGCGTTGAGGATGTCAGTGCGCTCGAGCGTTTTGACGTCGGAGTGGAGATATTTGGCACGAATCCCTTGCTCTGTGAGATAGCTAGAGAGATCCTCGGCTGTCTTTTTGGTAAGTGTAGTAACTAAAACTTTCTCACCTAGTTTGGCACGTTTTTTGATTTCATTGATTACGTCTTGGATTTGTTCTTTGGCGCTTCTGATCTCAATCTCTGGATCGGTGATCCCGGTGGGACGAACGAGCTGTTCTACAACCCCCGGGGTTTGATTCAAGCTACTTATAACCCCGGGGGTTGTAAGTGCGGCCTCTTTCGCTTTGTCTAGCTCAAATTTGTCTGGAGTCGCTGATACATAGACGGTGCGAGGTACAAGGTCGTAAAACTCGTCAAACTTGAGAGGGCGATTGTCGATGGCGGCTTCGAGGCGAAAACCATAGTTGATGAGGGTCCGTTTGCGAGCTTGATCTCCATTGAACATGCCACGAATTTGGGGGACAGTCATGTGGGATTCGTCGATAATACAAAGCCAGTTATTACCGTAGGCATGGGTAAAGAAATCGGGTAGACAATACGGACGCTCACCACTTTTACGCCCGTCAAAGTAGCGACTGTAGTTTTCGATGCCGTTGACTACGCCAAGTTCCTTGAGAGTTTCTAGATCATAATTGACTCTTTGCATGAGACGCTGAGCTTCGACAAGTTTGCCCGCATTTTTGAGGGCTGTGTATTCTTTTTCTAGATCAGCACGGATAGTGCTTTCGGCTTTTTGAAAACGTTTTTGGTTGACCAGATATAATTTGGTGGGAAAAATGACGATGCCAGTAGATCGTAGATCGTGGGTCGTAGATGGTAGAGTTTTGCCGGAGATGGGGTCGAACTGCGTGATACTGGAAACAGAGACAAGATCAAATTCTAGGCGGTAAGCGACATCCTGGTAGGCGGGGTAGATATCGAGCGTATTGCCACGTAGGCGAAAAGAGCCACGGCTAAATTCGTAATCTGAGCGGTCATACTGCATGGCAATAAGTTTTTCTGCTAGATCTTGCCAGGTAGTCTTGAGACCCAAATAGATAGGGAGCTCGTATTTGCCGTACTCACGTGGATCACCGATGTTGTAGATACAAGAGACCGAGGCGACTACGATGACGTCACTCCTAGTCATAATGTTGGTGGTACTTTGCAGTCTTAGTTTGTCGATGCGCTCGTTAACGGTGGCCTCTTTCTCGATATAAGTATCGCTACTTGGAACATAGGCCTCGGGCTGATAGTAGTCGTAGTAGGAGACGAAGTAGGAGACGGCATTGTCGGGGAAAAACTCGCGCATCTCCTGGTAGAGCTGGCCGGCCAGGGTCTTGTTGTGGGAGATAATGAGGGTGGGCATATTTAGATCGGCGATCACATTCGCTACCGTGAAAGTTTTGCCTGAGCCCGTGACGCCAAGCAAAACCTGGTCACGTACGCCTGATTTAATCCCCTGCTCGAGGGCATAAATTGCTTCTGGCTGGTCGCCGGAAGGCTTGAAGTTGGACTTTAACGTGAATTGCATGACATATTATTGTAGCACGGTTTCGGGTTTTGTTCCTAGGGGACGAGACGAAGTTTTTAGTTGAAAGAGACTTATGTACTTATATCTTGCGATTTTACCGTAAATATAGTCAAGTTCAGTTGGTGTTAGTTTTACTTCCGGATTGATAAAGCCTACTATTTGATTTGGAAATAATTTATTATTACTGTCATGGGTTGCCGTACTTGTGTTAGGAAAATTTGGAGTAGTTGCGATGGCTCCGCATACTAATTGACCTTCATTGTTTTGGAATAGATGAACTATCGGGGGATATTTTGTGTCAATAAACAGTGGTATGTGCTTTAAGCTTGAACTATCGATGTCTCTAGAAAGTGCTCTAGGATTTCTTGGCCTCACAAAATTTGGGAATTCATTACTGATAGAAGCACCTGTTTTTTCAAATACTTTCTTCATCGAGATGTTTGACTCCCCTGTTATGCCTATTATGAATGCATGTGGAAATCGTGAAATCATCTCTTGAACTAGAATAGTCATTAGTCCGTTTCCTTCAAGATCTGGTGTAATAGAGTTGTCTCCTATATATCCTGATTCTTTTAACCAATCTGGTAAGCTTGCTAAATCAAAATCTATGCCCTCTGTCGTTGTTAATGTTTGACTATTGGGATATTTTAATGAGTAGATGCTGATAGTCCCCTTTACTTCTGATCCATGTGTTAAACATTGATTTTGAGTTATATTCCCACAAGCTGAGTTTCCAGGCAGATTTACGTATTCTTTCTGAGCAGTTCGATCGTCGTAAAACTAAATAGGAGCCATAATTTGACGATATATTTTCATCGCCTGATCTCGAACGTGATCTCGATGAGTGAGCGTAAAGCCTTCAGGTAAACCCATGACGAGATTTTACACCTATTAAAATATACACTTTGAAATATATTGATCTACTTTAATATATTTGGGGTGGGATCAGGGAGTGTGTTCGAAATTTGATAGATACGAGTAGTTCGCATTACGTGTTTGCTAACATGTCGATTATTGCGTGACGATCGTATCCTGTAGCTAATTCTGCAGGGCAGACCGATGCTCTGCATCGTCTCGCAATTTGATGTGCATGATCTAGTGCATGTTCACTTGGATATTTATTTGTGACTTGCGCCGATCTCATTGCTTCATCCAGACAATAACCATTACCACACGGCATTACTTGTTGTGTGCAGATTTCGACATTTGGCAACCAGCTCCCTGACTGACGATTGGCCTGTGCAAGTGCGTGAAGACCTTCTGACATATTAATCCACCTCTTATCTGAACCACTCATTTTCCCAAAGTGGCAACAATTTCTCTAAAGCTAGTAGTCGGTATTCTTCTGCTTCTAATCCAAATTTCAAAAATGATGAAAAAGCAACTTATCCCCACACATCAGATCGATTATTAGCTTGGAAGTGATGAGAGATTTGTAGGACCTTGTAGCCACCATTGCGAGTTGTGGTAGATT
>Ga0100377_1003672_pt1 | contig 12203 bp, 10 predicted proteins | sample CryGeymeta201501_FD_83664 | JGI IMG/M metagenome (GOLD analysis project Ga0100377, IMG submission 83664) | Groundwater microbial communities from Crystal Geyser aquifers in Utah, USA - Crystal Geyser metaG 2015-01 | ecosystem: Environmental > Aquatic > Deep subsurface > Groundwater | place: USA... | reverse complement strand
GCAGGGTCTTCTGCGAGCTATCGCTCACAGAACCCCCTGCGCTGCGACGCCCACTGAGATGCAGGCTGGGGTGGCCCCATGCGGGTTTTCTGCTCGGTCATGGGCCTCTGGGCCCACTCCCTCCCATCAAACGCCGCCTGGAACCAGAATCTACGTCGGATCCATCGGCATCTACTTTCTCAACGGCTTCTCAGTTGGTGTTGCCCGTGGAGAGGCCTGCGGCGTATCCCCGGGAGCGGTCGCGCTTGAAGAAGTACTCGTAGCGCTGCTTGCTCGGCATGTAGAACACCGACACGAGCTCCCAGCCGTGCCCGCCGATCGTCTGGAGCGTCACGTTCCGGTAGAGGGTGTCGTCCTGGTAGTCGTAGAAGGTGATCTCGTTGGGTGAGTCGTGCGGCGCGTTGCCGTGGATGTATTCCCAGATGGACTTGGGTTCCATCGAAGCGATCTCCGTGGTGAGGTTGAAAGCGCGAGGCCACGCCGGGAGCCAGATGGCTCCGGTCGGCCGCGGTCGTCCGGTCGACGGCGCCGAGCGGATGCAGGAGTATAGCTCTGGGAGGGTCGGCAGGACAACGGGATAGGCGAGGCGGTCAGCTCTTGCGGTAGGACAGGGCGTAGGTGACCTTCTGGGGTAGCTTGGGGCTGCTGACGGAGATGGAGAGGGTGAGGCTCTTGCCGTCCTTGCTCAGGGTGTAGGTGGCCACCTTGCGACCGTCGCCAGCGACGAAGGTCTGCACGATCTTCCGGTCCTTGAGGGTCTGCGTGACGGTGTAGGTCTCGTCGTCGGGCGAGGTCCACGTGCCTTTAGCGCCGCTGATCGGGGTGGCGATCGGGGTCTGGCTGTCGCGCTTGACGCTGACCGTGTCGGCGGTGAAGGCGACGACGAGGGACTGGAAGACGATGTTGGTGTCCTTGAGCCGGCTGCGGGCGATGGGACGGGTGACGAAGTTCATGTCGTCCGTGGCGGCCTCGATGGCTTCGACGAGCTTGTCGCGCTGCTTCTGGCCGCCGGCGTAGACGAACTTGCCCTGGAACTCCGCCTTGACGTCGGGGGCCTGGACGACGGGGGTCTTGTCGGCCGGGACCTCGTCGCCCTGGGCGAAGGCGGGGAGGGTGAAACCGACGACGACGGTGAAGATGGTGATCGCGAGACCGTGGCGCGCGTACGACATGCGAGTGCTCTCCGTTTGAGCGGCGGTGGGCCGCGAGGTTGCGAACTTCACGGTCCGGGATTGTGGCCGAAGCGCGTCCCCGGTGCAACAGGCGGTGGGCGACCTCGATCCGTGCGGGCTCGGCGAGGTCCGCTCAGGGGGGCAGGTCGAGGTCGATGGCGCGGGCCCAGGTACGCCGCAGGTCATGCGTCTCGGCCCAGCTCTGGAGGACGGTGGCGGCGCTGCGGGCTGGCCAGGCGTGGAGGTCGGGCCGTCCGGGCCGCTTGAGTTCGACGGGGAGGTCGTCGGGGACGAGGCTGTCGGGCAGGTAGACGGTGAGGTGATCAGGCCAGGTGTCTGCGACGAGCTCGACGGTGACGCGGTCCGGGTGAACGGTGATGGAGGCGGTGAGCGCCGTGGTCATGGGGGCGGCGACCCAGTAGATCCGCTCGACGAGGGCGCCGGGGATCGGCGTGTAGCTGAACCGATCGGGCAGGGCGCGGGATGCGGCGCCGAGGAAGGTGATCACGGTGGGGTTGAGCTCGGCGAAGAAGCTGTGGCGGCCGTCGGGGACCTCGATGAGGCGGGCGTCGTTGCCGGCGCGGGCGAGGGACTGGACCATGGCGCGCGAGGAGTCGATCTCGATCTGGGGATCGGCGTCGCCGTGGATGAGGAGGATCGGCAGGCGGGCCATGTTGGCGTTGTAGGCGTCGTTGGGGATGTGGGCGGCGCAGCGTGGGACGGCGGCGGCCCACAGCCAGGGGTACTTGATGGCGAGGTGCCAGGTCCCGGTGCCTCCGTTGGACATGCCGCCGAGGGTGATGCGGTCGGTGTCGATGTCGAACTCGGCGGTGACGGCGTCGAGGACGGCGCGCGCGGTGGCGTCGCCGTCGGGGGTCCACCAGTGGCCGGCGAGCGTGTGGGGGCAGGCGAGGATGAACGGCTTGCGGGCGGGGGTGGACCACTGGCGCGCGCAGGACTCGGCGGTCGAGACCGGGTTGCCGCCGTGCAGCCCGAGGTGGAGCGGGATCGGCTCTCCGGGCCTGTAGCCCCTCGGGACGACGACGAGGTAGGGCAGCCGCGCGTCGCCGACGGTGATCGAGCGGCGGTGGACGCCCGCCTTGACGGGGCGCCGGGCGCGCAGGGCGGCGAGCGCGGCGCGGGTGCCGTCGGGGCCGAGCTGGGCCTGGAGGCCGTCGGCGATGGTGCGACGCGCCTCGGGATCGGCGGTGTCGAGCCAGGCGGTGACGGCCTTGAGGTGCTCGTCGGTGGGGGAGGCCGATGGCGGAGGGGGCGGCGCGGACAGGCCCCAGGGTGGAGGCCGCGGCGCCGGGGTGGGGGGAGGCTCGGGGGCGGGTTCGGGGGCCACGGCCGCGACGGGGGGCGCGGGCGAGGGTGGGCGCTCGGCGTGATCGCAGGCGGCGAGCAGGGGCAGGGCGGCCAGGGCGAGGAGCAACGTCCAGGACCGGGCCATGCGCTACTCCGGGTGCAGGCGTTCGAGCTCGCGGGAGCCGTCCTTGTGATTGAACCAGTCGGACTTGAGGCGGCGCTTGAGGCAGGAGGCGTAGAGGCAGTCCCGGAGGTTGTTGAACCGGTGGGTGACCGCGCCATGGCTCACGGCGGTGCGGATGAACACCGCGCGGGCGAGGGTGAGCTCGGCGCGGCTGGAGGTCCCCTCCTGTTTTTCATGGATGTACCCGATCTTCCTGTTGTCCAGGTCGCGCATCAGCTTACTGTTGTTGCTCGCGACCTTGCCACCGGCGTAGTAGCTGATCAGCTTGTGCCGCTCTCTTGGGCTCTGGGTCTTCGCTTTGGCGGCGATCCAGTCCGCGTAGGACTCGACGTCGCCGTAGAGGGCGTCGAACAGGTAGACCTCGTTGACGTCGTAGCCGCCCACGGCGAGGCATCGGGCGACGACCGCGTAGGCCCCGGAGTGGGCGGACATGCAGACGGTGCCGATGCGGGCGCGGGTGGCGATGTGCGCCGCGCCCAGGGCGCGGCGGGCAGCGCGGGACTGGAGGGTCTTGCGCAGGTCGGTGAGGAAGGCCAGCAGGCCACCTTCCTTGTCGAGCTTACCGCCATCGGAGCTGGAGGCGTTGATCGGACCCTGCGGCATGACGAGGATGGCGTTCTGCTTGCTCTCGTAGAACTGCTCGCGAAGCTGATGCTGGACCATCGACTCGGCGGCCGTGGTGTTGTGGCCGTGGAAGTGGATGACCGTGTCCACCTCGTTGGCGACGACGCGGAAGTGGTGAGGGACGAACACCAGGACCGTGGCGTCCCGGTAGCGGGAGCCCTGGGCTGGGAAGGGGGCGTTGTCGAGCTCAAGGGTGAGGGTCGTGCCGCGCTCACCCTTGTAGGCGTCGACCACCCGGGAGGTGTCTGCGGCGACGGCCTCCGTGGACAGGAGCAGAGGCCCGGCGACGGCGACCGCGATGGAGGACCCTAGAAACTGGCGACGTGTCAGGTACAGCTCCGACATGACTTCCCTGTGCGTTGGGCGAACGGTGGCAGCACAGCCATCGAGGATAGAGAGGCGGGCACGCGGGGGCCGACGTCCGTGTCGGCCAGGGAGTGCCCGCGCGAGCGGGTTGGTCGTAGAGTCTGCCTCAGCCGGGCAGGGTTTTCAAGCGCGCGGCCGGTAGCCGGCCTCGGCGAGCAACCGGCCGCCGTCCTGGTGGCGGTTGAAATCGAGCAGCGCCGCGACGGTGGCCTTCCGCTCGACGTCCGTCGCGCGGAAGGTGCCGCCCTCGACCGCGAGCCCTTCGTCGTCGAGGCCGACGTAGATGGGCAGGGCGCGCAAGGTCGCCGCGTGGACGACCTCGAGGATGCTGGTCAGCTCGGGCGGTTCGTAGTTGTGCGCGATGAGCTCCTCGGTGAGTCGACAGCCCTCGGCGATGTAGGTGGGGTTGAGGTGGACCGAGACGGGGACGCCGTACTCCCTCGCGAGGCCGGCGAGCTCGTCAAGTCCGTCGATGGCCTCGGCGATGCCCTGCTCTTCGGTGAGCGAGTGGTGGGGCTTGAGCATGACGTAGGCCTTGAGCGCCGCGTGGTGGGCGGCGAGCTGGCGCATGAGTCGATGGATGGCCTTGGCCGATAGCCCCTTGCCGAGCACGTGGTTGCGGAGGTGGGGGTCGTGGGTCTCGTAGCCGATGCCGATCTCCAACCCGACGCGCTCGCCGAGGATGGCCTGGAGCGCCTGGAACTCCCAGTCCTCGACATACTCGGGGCGGGTCTCGAGGGAGACGACCTGGAGCTGTGGCAGGTCGCAGACGCGGAGCATCAGGTACATCAGGGAGCGCGTGGGCAGGCATTCCTGATCGAGCGCCGAGGCGGCGGTGTACACCGAGACCTTGGCGACCTGCTGCAGGTCGGCGTCGCTGTACTGCGCCAACACATAGTCGACCTGGCGCTCCAGATTTTGAGGCGTCACCGCGGCCCCGCCCTCAGAGAGCACGGGCAGCGAGCAGAACGTGCAGCGCGCGTAGCGACACGGCAGCGTGTACAGCGCGAACACCAGCTCTTTGCCGACCACGCTGTCGACATACCAGTGAAAGAGGGGTTGGGTCGGATCACGCATGAGGGGCTCCAGGCTTGGCGTCGTAGCGCGCGCGAGGGACGCTCGGTTGGCTCGGGACGTTGCGGACGGGCCCAGTATCTGGCGGTGGGACGGGCGAGGCAAGGGGGGAGCCGGGGTGGTACAACGGCGTCGACCCCTCGCTGGCGCCAGCGGCTGGGCAATGGGGGGGGCGGCGAGGGAGATGGGCGGTCAGGCGCGCGCCGCCTTCGGCTTGAGGACGGAGGTGACCACGAGGTGCCCGATCAGCGCGGCGAGCATGAGCCCCACCCCAAAGAGCGGGAACCAGCCCTCCAGCTTCTGCGAGCTCACGGCGTCGATCACGGTCACGACGACCACCGCGAGGCTCGACAGCAGATAGAACGCGGGCAGCACCGGGTAGCCGAGCGCGCTGTAGGCGCGCGGCTGGCCGGCCCGTCGGTGGCGCACCACAAACAGGGAGGCGACCGTCAGCGAGCCGCACAGCATCATGGCGATGCTCACCAGGGACAGGAGCTGCTCGAAGGTGCCTGACAGGATCAGCACACACGCCCAGGCGGCCTGGAACCACAGCGCACGGCCCGGCACCCCCGCGCCGTTCGTCGCGCCGAAGAACTGCGGCAGCGCGGCGCCGTGGGCCATCGCGAAGGCCACCCGCGCCCCCTGCAGGATGGTGCCGTTGAGGGACGCCAGCAGCGCGATGGCGATCAGCGACGTGACCACGAGCCGCGCGACGTCGCCGCCGAGGGCGCCCGCGGTCGCCGTGCCCGCCTCGAACGCCGTCGCCAGCCCGCCCATGCCGAGCACCTCGAGGAACGCCCCGTTGAGCAGCAGGTAGAGCAGCGCGATCACCACCGTGCCCCCGATCAACCCGATGGGGATGTTCCGGGCGGGTGACTTCACCTCGCCGGCCACATAGACGACCGCGTTCCAGCCCGCGAACGCGAAGTAGACCGCCATGTACGCCTTCGTCCAGTCCACCACGCCGAAGGCGCTCTCGGGGCCGATCAGCGCCTCGGGGCTCGGCGGCGCGGCGCCCCCGGCCAGCGCCCAGACGGCCCCGACGGTCAGGATCGCGATGGGCACGACCGTCATCGCCGTCTGTGCCCACGATGAGAGCTTCGCGCCCACGGCGTTGATGAGGGTGAAGCCGAGCACGAGGCCGACGGCGACGAGCTGACGGCCGGTCACCACGCCGAAAAGGACCGGCGCGCCGAGGTCCGAGCTCCATCCGGGGCCCAGCAGCCAGGCCGTGATGGGGTCGAGCAGCACCGGGAGCTGGTACTGGCAGACCGGCACCGCCAGCGCGGCCACCGAGCCGGTGAAGATCGCGCCGAACAGCACCCACCCGCTGGCGAACGCCACCGATGGCCCGAACGCCTCACGCTGAAAGACGTAGTCGCCGCCGGCCCGGGGGAACGTGACGCCGAGCTCGGCCATCGCCACGGCGCCCGACAGGGCGGCCAGGGCGGCCAGGATCCAGATCGCGAAGAAGGGGGCCGGAGACGGGAGGTGCTGCGCCACGATCGGCGGCGCCAGAAAGATGCCGATGCCGAGCATCGAGCCCGCCACGATCGCCAGGGCGCCGATGCCGCCGATGACCCGCGGCGTGCCCTCGGCGCCCTCGGCCTGGGAGTGTTCTGTGGTCATGGAGGTCGCCAGGTGATGCGGCTACTGGGCCAGCGCGGGTGTCTTGCGGGTGTGGGCGACCTGGAGGCACGAGCCCGCCTCTTTGCGATAGCCGACCTGGAAGGGCAGGTTCTGCACGTCGTCGCGGGTCTCGTAGGCGCGCTTGAGGGCGCGTTGAGGCTCCTGGTCGAAGAGCACGTTGACGTGGCTGAAGTCGCCGTAGAGGTCCACGTCGAACTGGGCGGCCAGGGGGGTGTAGGGCAGGCCTGTCTCATCTTGCCAGACGCTCGTGGCGCGCTCGAGCAGCGCGTCGCGGATCGTGGCAAAGCCCTGCTGCTGCATCAGGTGGGAGGCCGCCTTGAGCACGACGCGGTTGCCCGCGACCTTGCGGATGAAGCTCCGGTGGGCCGTGTTGTGCTTGAGGTTGCCATCCGACAGGTCGAGCTGGAGGTAGTCGAGCACGACCTTGCGGCCGCCCTTGTCGAGATCGATGCGCACCGAGTCCCACACGTTGCGCCCCGGTGTGGCCGGGTCGAGCACCTCGATCTCACCGCTGTCCGCCACGCGGATCGGCCTGACATGGGTGACCTTGTATCCCTCGCGGACGGCGAACGCCATCATGACGCCCGTGATGCCCTCGACGACGGGGCTCTTCTCGAACTGCTCATTCATCTTCTTGGTGTGGAAGAAACCGCGGCGAGCGAAGTTGCCGACGCCGTCCTTGAACAGGTTGAAGACGGCCTTGAGCCGCTTGTCGCTCATGCCCTCGAGGTCGGGCACGTGGCCAGCCGTCTGGAGGGCGATGAGCACGTAGCGGTCGGCGTCGGGGTAGAGGCGGTGGACGGTGGGGAAGTCGGGGCCGGCGAAGGGGTAGAAGATGGTCTGGCCGGCGTGTGTGGGGAGCTTCTTGCGTGCCCACTTCTCGATGGGCTGGCCGATCTTTGCGTCGTAACTCTCCCAATCCTTTGAGGTTTTCTTGGCGAAGTCGGTGGACAGCGCCAGGTGCTTCGCGGCGTCGCCGAAGGCGTCTGTGTCCATCCCGGCCAGCACCCGGGCGGTCTGCTCCGGGGTGAGGTCGGCGTGAGCGACCGAGGTGAGGCCGAGGCCGAGACACAGGACGACGGGCAGCAGTCCGAGGTGGAGGAGGCGAGATGACATGTGTCGATGCTCCAGCGGGCAAGAGAGTTCGTCGCCGCCAGGCGTGTGGGGCACCTGCGGGCGGCATCGTGCACAGCCCAGGTCTCCGACGTCACGGTCAAGCCGTGTGCGGGCTCCGAGGGGACCTGCTCTGACAGCGCGCAGTGTATCCGATCGCGTCCGCGAGGCAAGGGCCGCCGGTGGCGCCAGCCGTCCGAGCCGGAATATGGGGGCGTAACACCCTCGTTCGAGCGGGTATGCCGGGTTGACAGCCGATCCCACAGGCCGATACCGTCGATCGGGCGAGCACACAGCATCCTCGGCGCTCCGGAGCACCGGAGCCCCCATGACAAGGAGACCCCTATGAAGCGCATACTCGGGGTGGCGATCGCCGCCTCGTTGATCCTGGCGGCGTCCGCGGCGGAGGCGGCCTGCACCTATTTCGCCGCGCTCGACCAGGACGTCACCCAGCCCGGCCAGCGGGCGTTCATCACCTGGGATCCGGTCGAGAAGATCGAGAGTTTCACCGTGCAGCCCCAGTTCCAGGGCAACGCGCGCGACTTCGGGATGGTGATCCCGACGCCGAGCCGGCCCAAGCTCAAGGAGGCCCCGCGGGAGATCTTCAAGGACCTGGCCCTGTTCACCGTGCTGGAGCCCCGGCCGTGCACGAAGCGCTACGCCAAATCGAGCATGGCCGAGAGCGGCGGTGGCCGCGCGGTACCCACGGCGTCCCCGCCGAAGGTGACGGTCCTGGAGGCCGGCGTGGTCGGCACGCTCGACTACAAGATCATCCGCGCCGAGGACGCCGCCGACCTGTTCACGTGGCTCAAGGACAACGGCTACAGCTACGCGGGGGACGAGGCGACGCTGAACTTCTACGTCAGCCGCAAGTGGCTGTTCACGGTCATGAAGATCGATCCTTCGGCGATGAAGAAGGGCGCTGACGGCAGCTACACGGGCGACGTGTCTCCCACGCGCTTCCAGTTCGCCTCGAAGGAGCTGATCTACCCGCTTCGCATCACCCAGCTCAGCGTCAAGGACACCACCAACGCGCTGCTCTACGTGATGACGAAGGACAAGATCCAGCTCCCCGGCAGCAAGCTCGAGTACGCCAAGCGCCTGACGGCGGCGGACCTCAAGAAGGTGGGCGCGGGCCCGGTGGCCATCCCTCAGCCGTCGATGAACCTCGAGCCGCCCCAGCGCCACGACTTCAAAGACCTGAAGGGCTGGATGACCGAGGGCTACTTCCTGACCAAGGTCCGGCGAGTCTTCCGCAAGGAGGAGATGACGGACGACCTGCGGCTGGTGTCGGCGGGCGACAGCGTCGAGTACACCAGCTATGAGGACTGTGGGGGGATGCCTCCGTGACGGCGCGCCTTCGCGGACTCGCCGCAGCCACGGTCGCGTGCGCGCTGACGGCGCTGTGGGCCACCACCGCGAGCGCGCAGCTGGCCGAGCGCCCCGGCACGACGACGGATCATCCCTTCGACGTGGCGTGGGACGTCTCAGGCCGCTCCATCAAGGAGCCGCGTATTCGAGCGGTGCACGACGCGACCGGTCGACTGGCGGGCAGCAGCGTGTGGTTCATCCGTCAGGACCCGCTCCTGGCCTATGCCATGGGGCGCAACCTCAACATGCGCTCGTGGCGCCTGCGCGATGGCGTGTTCGGGGAGAGCGGTCGCCTCGTCGGTTTCTCCCGCGGCCGGGCGGTGAGCGGGGGCGGCGGCGGGACGCTGCCGCGCGATGACGCCGCCTCGTGCGCGACCTGCCACAACGTGCCGTTCGGCGAGCTTGGGGCGGGGAGCACCATCCCCAAGGACGCGGGCACGGGGCGCAACACGCCGCACCTCTACGGCGCCGGGCTCCTCGAGATGATCGGCGAGACGATCCGCGCCCGGATCATGAGCGCCTGCGACGCCGACGGCGATGGCTGGATCGGACGCGACGAGCGCCCCGATGCGCGGATCGCCTTCGCGCCGACGCCAGGTGCGCCGCCTCTGGACTTCGGGCGCTGCGGGGACGTCGACGGCAACGGGGTCCCCGACGTGGCCGGCACCGTGCGTGCGACCTACGTGGACGCGTCCGGCAAGTGGGTGTCGTGGGCGACCTCGATGGACACGGCCGGCGTGGCCGGCTGGTCGCCCGAGGTCCAGGTGTTCGGCCACGGCCAGCTCGAAGGTGGCATGACCTCGTCGCTGCGCGCCTTCTTCGTCGCGGCGACGGACGTGCACACCGGCCTTCAGGCCTTCGATCCCACCTTCCTCGACGACCCCGACGGCGACGGCGTCGCCGGGACCTCGCCGAGCGGCATGCGCCAGTGGATGACCGTTCGGGGTCGCGACCGCGGCCGGATGCGCACGGCCGCAGGCGTCTCGCGAGACGACCCCGACCGCGACGGCTTCCTCGAGGAGCTCACCCAGGGCGACGTCGACCTCGCCGAGCACTTCCTGCTGCACCTGCCGCCCCCGGCGGAGCTGCCCTCGCCGGCAGCCGACCGGGGCAGGGCGGCCTTCGAGCGCAGCGGGTGCGGGAGCTGCCATGTGGCCGACTGGCGCATCGACGTGGACCGACGCCTGTTCCGGCTCGAGGTGACCGCCTCGCGGCGCGGGGTGCTGTCGGGCCGGCTGGTCCGCACCGGGCGTCGAACGGCCGAGGGGGCGGTGCCGGTGGGCGCTCCTTTCGTGGTGCGTGGCGTCTATACAGATCTCCGCCGGCACGACCTGGGGCCGGCGTCCCACGAGCTGGGCTTCGACGGTGCGGTGATCCGCGCCTTCCGCACCCCGCCGCTCTGGGGCGTCGGCTCGTCGGGACCATGGGGCCATGACGGCGCGTCGCTGAGCCTGGAGGCCGTGATCGCCCGGCACGGCGGCGAAGCCGAGGCCTCCCGGTCGCGGTTCGACGCGCTCGATGAGGGCGGCCAGCAAGACGTCCTGGCGTTCCTGCGCAGCCTGGTCCTGTACCCGATCACCGGGCTTCCGACGGACGTGGACGGCGACGGGACCATCCAGGCCGCCTGGGTGGTCGGGGGACGCGGCACCGGAGGCCCCGAGCGGTTCGACCCGGAGCTGCTGGCGACCGTCCCGTGCAAGATGGAGGGGCCGATCCGTGGCCCGACGGGGGCGTCTGTGTTCTCGCGGGCTTGCCTCAACGTGGCCGCGCTCTACCGCCTCGACCTGGCCGGGCGCCGGGATGGCGACCACGACGGATTTCCAGACCTGCGCGACGACTGCCCCGACTTGGCGGGCTACCTGGACGGCTGCGCGATGCCCGCCAACTTCACCGGCCAGTAGCCTCCCGGCGGCGCCGCAACGGGCGCGGCCAAACGCAATTGACCTGAGCGCGGCCCGGCTGTAGCCTGGCGAGCGGCATTGCCCCGTACCGCCACGTCGATGGAGATGACATGCGCACCACCAATCTCGCCCGGCTCCCGATGGCCGTCCTCCTCGTCCTCTGCGCCCTTCTGGCGGTCTCGATGGCGAGCGCCGAGGAGGTGACGTACCAGAACGACGGCTGGGTGGACAACACCGCCGCCGGCTTCCAGGGCGGCTTCGTCAGCGGCGAGATCGGCGCGGCGGTCTTCGTGCCGGAGGCCACCGACTATCCCGTCCAGCTCACCAAGGTCCGCTTCCTGTTCGGCGGCGGCGACGAAGGCTCGATGCGCGAGGTGGGCATCAAGGTCTGGAAAGACACCGGTGGCGACTCGCCCGGCGAGCTCTTGATGGACGAGACGGTGCAGATCACCTCCAGCACCAACTCCTTCAACGAGGTCGACCTGAGCAGCGCCGGCATCTCCATCACCGAGGGCAGCATCCGTGTCGGCGTGGCGTTCATGCACGACGGCTTCCCCGGCGTCGCTCGCGACGACGATCCCGGCGCGGACTTCCCCAACCGCAACTTCATCTTCGCCCAGGGGATCGGCTGGGTGAAGTCGAACCTGCTGGGTGTCAACGGCGACTGGGTGATCCGACTCATCGGCCAGCGCGCTGGCGGGACGGTCACGAACAACGGCAACCCGCCGGACTGCGTCAACGACGGAGACTGCGGCCGCGGTGAGATCTGTGACGCCGGCATGTGCGTTCCCGACGGCTGCACCGCCGATCGCGACTGCCTCGCCACCGAGGCCTGCATCCGCAGCAGCTGCGTCGCCGTCGATTGCCACGAAGACAGCGACTGCCAGGACGGCGAGGAGTGCACGAGCAACCTGGAATGCCGTCCGGTCGCGGCGACGAACAACGGGGCCGTCTCCACAGGCCTGTCGATCTCGTCCATCACGCCGTCCTCGGCGGCCAACGACAAGGACACAGACGTGACGATCGTCGGTCAGGGCTTCAGCGCCGACACCAGCTTCCGCGTCGGCCCGACCCGCCTGAGCAACGTCCTGGTCCAGTCCGACTCCGCCGCGTTGGCCACCGTGCCCGCCGGGATCGCTCCAGGCGTCTACAACGTCGTGGCCAACCGGGGCGCCGAGCAGTTCTCCCTGGATCAGGGCTTCATCGTCGAGGAGGCCGCCAAGGGCGGCAGCGGTGGCAGCAGCGACGGCTGCCAGGTCGCACCGGGGACCTCCAACGGGGTCATCGGCCTGATCCTGGCGCTGGCCACCGGGCTCTTCGTGGCGCGCCGTCGCCCCTGAGAAGCTGTCCGGAAACTTTGATCCCGTCTACGACGGGGTCGACAATGCCCGACCGGTTCGGGCGATGGCCGCTATTATGACGAATGCTTCCGAACTGGCG
>Ga0100377_1003657_pt1 | contig 12242 bp, 7 predicted proteins | sample CryGeymeta201501_FD_83664 | JGI IMG/M metagenome (GOLD analysis project Ga0100377, IMG submission 83664) | Groundwater microbial communities from Crystal Geyser aquifers in Utah, USA - Crystal Geyser metaG 2015-01 | ecosystem: Environmental > Aquatic > Deep subsurface > Groundwater | place: USA... | reverse complement strand
TCTTGTCCGAGATATGCCGAAATTAAAAAGGAGTTCGGCAATAAACAGCTGATTTAAAAAAAATTTAGACAAAACTTAAATTTGTTATACATTTGCATAAACCCTAAAACCTAACTATTTGAATGAATTTTATTAGGACATTCGTTGTATTTGTTGTATTAATTAGTGGTCAGACTGTTAATTCGTATGCACAAAACAATTGGTTAGATAGTGCTTATGCTTATGAAGTAAATCAAGACTTCAATAAAGCAGAATATTTTTACTCCTTGTATCTAGAATCTACTGATAAAATTGATTCTCTTTATATAGAAGTTCTTCTAAAAAAAGCTCGTAGCTTAAGAATAACTTTTAAGAATTATGATGCTTTAAACACCATTTTAAAAACAATAGAGTTAAGTAAAGAAATCAATCATCCAGAACTTATTTTTAAATCAAAGGTTCATTTGGCCGATTTTTATACGCTTACACAACGAATTGAATTGGCTAATGAAGTTTTTAGTAAAATAACTCCATTACCTACTTTCTCAGATTTAACTAAATGTATATTTTTAAACAGAAAAGCTGCCTATTACAATCATATTGGAAAACTTGACAGTGCTATAAAATATTCTAATGAAGCCCTTGTATTGGCTAAAAAAAACCAATTTACCAACGAACAAGCAACTATCTTTAACGAGTTAGGTAATATTTATGATCAAAGAGAAGAATATGACAAAGCATTAGCCTATTTTGATGAAGCACTAGAACTAAATAAAAATGATGAAATCAACCATTCAAACACTTATTTGAATAAAGCTAAAATTTACTATAACCAAAAAAATTATCCTTTAGCTATTCATCATTTAGAAAATAATTTAAAAAATATAGAACACACCAATTGGTCAAACCTTAAATGTGCTATATTAGAATACACTTCTAAAGCTTCTTTTTTGCTAAATGATTCATTAAATGGTTATAAATACTTAGCTGAATATCAAAAAGAAGCGAATAATTATTATTTAAACAATCAAAACAAAACCATTGCTGAGTTAGAAACAAAGTTTAAAACCGAGCAAAAAAATGCAGAAATTATCAACCAAAAAAACATTATTGTTCAAGAAAAGCAACGGCAAAAAACATTTTTCACAGCTATTATCTCACTTATTATTTTACTAAGCATATCATTAGTTTTCTATACAACTGTTAAAAATAAAAACAAACGCTTATCTAAATTGCTTCAAGAAAATCAATTTTTAGTTGGTGAGGCTAATCACAGAATAAAAAATAACTTGCAGTTAATCGTTTCTTTGGTGGCTCGCGAAAAAAACAAAAAAGAAAACGAAAACCATGATGCGTTAACCAACATTGTTACTAAAATCGAATCTATTGCTACACTTCATCAGCAACTTTATATTAATGAAGAAAAAAGTGAAATTAATCTTAAAACATACCTCAGCGAGCTTTGCGACAATCTACTTCCTCTTTTGCAAGCTAAAAACATTATGTTAACAAAAGATCTTGATGAAATGTTGTTCAGTATAGAAAAATCTGTTTATGTCGGTTTAATTCTTAATGAGTTAGTTATAAACTCATTAAAACATGGTTTTACAGAAAACTCCAGCTCAACAAAAGAAATAAATATCCAATATAAAAATATCAAAAACAAAAAAATTGAACTAACCTATACCGACAACGGAAAAGGATTATCTGACAAAGAAAAACCAAAATTAATTCACTTACTTTGTAGCCAAGTAAAGGCCGAATACACTATTGAAAATAAAAATGGTTTCTATTTTAAAACAGCAATTAAATTATAATAAATGAACGCCATAATAGTAGAAGACGAATTAATTATAGCAGACCACTTGGCTCAAATTCTTTCAAGTATTAATGTGAATGTTATTGAAATAATTGATGATTTAACGGAAGCAGAAATAAGTTTAGCTAAAGCACCCGATTTTTATTTTTTAGACATTCGTTTATCTAACAATCAAAACGGAATTGAATTTGGTAAAATCTTAAATAATTTAGCCATTCCTTTCATCTATATTACAGCCAACAACGAATTAGAAATTCTTAAAAAAGCTATAGCTACCCAACCTACTTCTTACATTACCAAACCTTTTAAAGAGCGTGATGTAATTGCTGCTGTAGAGCTAATTAAACTAAAGACTAAAGTTGCTAACTATTTACAAATAATTACTCCTAAAGGTATTAAAAAAATTGCTGAACAAGAAATTCTATATTGTGAAGCTAAAGGTTCTTACGTTAATATTGTAACCGAAAATGGAACATTTGTGCAACGTATGACGCTCAAAAAAACATTAGAAATGCTGAGTGATGATTTTCTTAGAATTCATCGGTCTTTTATTATTAATAAACACAAAATAAGTTCGTCTAAAAGTAATACTATTTATATAAGTGAATTTCCATTACCGATATCAAGAGCTTATAAAAGTTTATTAATCAAAGAATAGTCTTTTTACCATTCACTACAAAAATTGGTTATCTACAACATTATTTTTTTTATTTCATAAAATAATTCAATTTTTGTGATGCTCATCATATATTTAGTATGATACTAATCATCATTATTAACTAAATTAAAAACTTATGAAAAAAACAATTTACACTTTTAATAGCCTCTTGCGAACGTATAATAAATACCGCAGAAAATTGGCTAATTTGCGTAAAGCAAACAAAAATGAAAGACGTCAACACATTTTGCAAAAACATCTTGCAAAACTTTATGAAAAATTAACGTTTTTAAAGATGGGTATTAAGCTTAGCACAGCTGCTGCAAGTGTTGTAGTGGGTACATTGGCTTTTATTCCTCAAAATGCTAATGCTCAGTCTTTTTCCGCAAAACAAATAAACCCGTTTAGTCTAACGAATGCTTATGATGTCTCAGCACCAACATTTGCCGATTTAGATGGCGATGGCGATTTAGACATGTTGAGTGGTTCAGGCGATTATTACTATAATTATTATACTTATAACTATGAATATTATTTTAAATACTATCAAAATACTGGCACAGCAACTAACCCTGTTTTTGCAGCACCTGTTAATAATCCGTTTGGTATTACAGCTCCTGCTGATGATATGATAACTCCTACTTTTGTAGATATTGACAATGATGGCGATATGGATTTGTTTTATGGCGATAGAAGTGGGGATTTCTTCTATATGGAAAATGTAGGCTCATCAACTGTTCCTGTATTTGGTACTCCCCAAACTAATCCATTTTTGTTATCAGGAATATCATACTTTACATCTAGATCAATTCCTACATTTGCTGATTTAGATGGTGATGGCGATTTTGATTTGCTATCGGGTGGAAACAATGGTGATTTCTTTTATTTTCAAAACACAGGCTCAGCAACTGCTCCTAGTTTTGGACCTGTTCAAGTAAACCCATTTAGTTTAATAGGCATAGGATATTATGGAAGATCAGCTCCAGATTTAATAGACATAGATGGTGATGGCGATTTTGATTTGTTGTCGGGAAACAGCAATGGAGATTTTTATTATTTTCAAAATACAGGAACAGCAACTGCCCCAGCTTTTGCTACTTCACAAACAAATCCTTTCAGCTTAAGTAAAGTTGGTGTTTATTCTTATACTGGTAATTCTAAACCAACTTTTGCTGATATAGATAACGATGGTGACATGGATTTAATGGCTGGTGATGATTATGGAGATTTTAGTTTCTATAGGCGATGTTTACCTACCGCTGATACAATTTCTCCAACGGTTGCTTGTAGCTATACTTCTCCAAGTGGTCAACTTCATCTAACAAGTGGCTCGTTTACAGATGTAATTCCTAATGCAACGGGGTGCGATAGTATAATAACCATTAACTTAACCGTTAATCCGCTAATAGACCAAACGGTTAGCTCTACCAATCCAGTAGCATGTAATTCTGGTTCAACAACAATTGATTTAGGCTCATCGCAATCGGGAATTAATTATTTTTTAAGAAACAATGCTAATGACACCATTGTTGATGGTCCAGTTGCAGGAACAGGCACTGGATTATCTTTTAATACAGGAACAATTAACGCTCCAACAACCTATAATGTTTATGGAGTTGGAACGGCACCTTCAACAGGCTTAGTATTTGATGGCATAGATGATTATGTTGATGCTGGAACAGGGATAAACTTAACCAACAGTTCTTTTAGTATTGAGTTTTGGGCAAAGAAAAATATGTTAATTACTGGTAATGATAATCATATTATTGGTTTAGGAGAAACTACAACAACAAATAATGCACTTCATATTGGTTTTAGAGGTAGTAATCAATTTACATTCGCTTTTTTTGGTAATGATTTAGATGCTTCTTCTACGCTAGCAGACACAAACTGGCACCATTGGGCGGTAACTTTTGATGAAGTTTCAAAAGCCAGAACAATTTACCGTGATGGAGTTCAAGTTGCAAATGATGTATCATCTAGTAATTTTATAGGTACTGGTAATTTAAAAATTGGAAGAGCATATTTTGCAAATAATAATAACTTTAATGGTAATTTAGATGAAGTAAGAGTTTGGAATGGAGCCAAAACAGTATCTGAAATAAATGCAACCATGAACACTTGTTTATCAGGCACTGAAACAGGATTACTAGCTTATTACCAGTTTGAAAATGGTGCTGGAAGTTCTACGTTAACAGATATATCTCCAAACGGAAATAATGGCACATTAACCAATATGAATCCCGCAACTGATTGGGGTACAGGAAGTAGTGTTTGTTCCACTTGTAATATAGAAATGACACAAACCATTACCATTAATGTTGGGCAACATTCTACAAGTTCCATTACTGAAACTGCTTGTAATTCATACACTTCGCCAAGTGGAAATTTTACATGGGTAACAAGTGGTGTCTTTTCGGATACTATTCCAAATGTTTCTGGTTGCGATAGTGTTATTACTGTAAATTTAACCATCAACACAGTGGACAACACTACTACACTAAATGTTAACACCGTAACTGCCAACCAAACTGGAGCAACTTACCAATGGTTAGATTGCAATAACGCAAATGCAGTCATTATTGGAGCAATAGCACAAAGCTTCACTCCTACCGTTACAGGCAACTACGCAGTGGAAGTTACGATGAATGGTTGTTCAGACACTTCGGCTTGTGTAAACGTAATCATTACTAGCATCAATGAATTAGCTTTAGCAGGAATAAAAATTTATCCTAACCCCGTTAATGATAACATTTTTATTGAGTTAGCTAATCTTACACAGGCAACAAAAATAACCATTGTAAGCATAGATGGAAAAGAAGTTTACAGCAATGCAACCATCAACAGTAACAAATTAGCTATTGATGCAGCAGCTTGGAGTAAAGGCGTTTATTTTATAACCATTACTTCTGACAAAAATAGTAATACAATGAAATTGATTAAACAGTAAAAAAAAAGAGTTAGTAATTAGGAATTAGGTGTTAGTTGAAAAAATCAACTAACACCTTTTTTTTAAAATTATAACACATCTGAAAAAATGATTAATCTTGCTATTAAAAAACAACTTAAAAAACATTAATGACAAACAACAATTCAAAACCCCTTTCACCTTTTTCTGCAAGGTTTAGCCCTCAAGTTCCTGAGTTATTAAATAAATTAAACTGCTCCATTGCTTTATCAACTTATCAGGCTGGCAAGGTTGTAATTATTAGCCCTCATCCCGATAATGAACATCTAACAACACTCCCTCGAACTTTTCAAAAACCAATGGGAATAGCCATAAAAGATGATAGAATGGCAATTAGTTTAAAAGACGAGGTTATTGTTTTTCAAAATTCAAGAGAATTAGCAACTTTCTATCCTAACAAACAAAATACGTATGATAGTTTATGGCTACCTCGCACAACCTACTATACTGGTTTAGTTGATTTACACGATATTGATTTTGGAGATGATGGTATTTATGCTATAAACACTTCTTTTTCTTGTATTTGCAAAATTGATGGCGAATTTAATTTTACTCCTGTTTGGAAACCGCCTTTTATCAATGAAATAATCCCTGGAGATTTATGTCATTTGAATGGTATGGTTGTGTTAAATGGCAAACCTAAATATGTTACAGCATTAGGAACAACAAATACGCCTCAAGGTTGGAAAGAAAATATTGTGCATGGAGGTGTTTTAATGGATGTTGAAAAAAATGAAATCGTATTGAATGGTCTTTCCATGCCTCATTCGCCCAAAATATATAACAATGAGCTATATTTATTAATGTCTGCAAGTGGTGAGTTTATAAAAGTTAACCTTGAAACGAAATCATACCAAACATTAAAAAAGTTTGAAGGCTTTTGCAGAGGTTTGTCGTTTTACAAAGATTTTGCATTTATAGGTTTTTCTAAACTGAGAAAAAATTCCAGCACTTTTGCAAAATTAAGTTTCTCTGATAAAGCAAATTTTTCGGGTATTAAAATTATTCATATGCCTACAAATGCTGAGGTAGGAGAAATTATTTACGAAACTAGTGTTGATGAAATTTATGAAGTTATCGTATTGGAAAACATGATTCGTCCTAATATTTTAAATACTATTGATGATGTTCATAAATTATCATTGGCAACTCCATCAACTACCTATTGGGCAAAGAAGGAAGAACAAGAATAGGTTCTTTCCGTTTTCCTAACTGTTTTAACCCAGAAAATTAACTTCGTTGAACTCGCAAGCTCGGTTCATAAATTTTTACGATATAAGTAATACCAACAAATTTTACTATTTTCAATTGCCCAAATTTGGGTATTACTATTCCGATAATTATCGAAAGGAATTAACCGCTTTGCATCCCACAACCCTTCGCACATTCATACAATTCGCTTCGCTTTTGCTTGAATAAAGCGGGTTAAGCTATTTAATCAGTTATAGTAGCTAAGCAGAGATTTTAACAGATTTTATTGATTTGGTTTACTTCAACCAAACCAAGTTGCCCATTTCTCGATCCTATAAAAAATTATATAACACGTCATTCACAACAAAAACACGTCATTCACAACTTAAAATAAGTTAGTGATGACAATTTCTTTTAATTTGTGTTGTATAATATAATTATTAATTTAAAATAATAAACTATGAAAAAAATTGTACTTTCATTATTCACACTGGGAATTGGTGCTTTTGCATTAAATGCACAAACATTAGACCAATCAAACACAGCATCACAAAGCTCAACATGGCTTGTAAATTCAGGGGGGAACACTTCTAATGGTCAGTCCTTTACTGCAGGAATGAGTGGGTTTTTATCAAGCATTTCAATTAACATTGATGCTACTAACCCCTCTCTCCCAACATTAGCAGGTAGTTTCACACTAACAGTAAGAAGTGGAAACGGTTATGGAGGAACTATTCTTGGTATTGATACTTTTACCGTAACCGGAACAGAACCTACAGGTTTTTTAAGCATATCAATAAAACCAAATACTGTTGCCGTAACAGCGGGAAATAGTTACACCTACATTGTTGATGAAATTTCAGGAACAGGGCAACTAATCATTGCTGCTAGCGGCAATAACTATGCAGGTGGAGATTTATATAGTCAGGTTTTTACTAATCCACCAACTATAGATGCTACAAGAGATTTTATTTTTCAAACTTTTATGCAGTCTAGTCTTACATGCAATATAGCTGACCAAACAGTAACAGCCTCACAAACCACTTTATGTGATAGTGGTGCAGTAAGCATTTCTACAGGAAGTTCTGAAACAGGATACAACTACTATTTAAGAGACGATGCTGATAGTTCAATTGTTGATGGACCTGTTGCCGGAACCGGTAATGCTATAAACTTTAACACTGGCACCATTAACTCTACGACTACTTATAATGTATATGCTAAAGAGCCTAAAATAAGTGCAGTAGATTTAGCCAACAACAATGACTTTATTAGATTTAACGCTCCTTTTACCGCTTACACTAATGAAATTACTGTAGAAGCTTGGGTACAATTCAATGGTTCAAACTTTGTAAGAGGAGGTCAATCATCAGCATTAATTGATAATATGGCTACTAACGTATGGCTTTGGGAAGGCGGTAGTTTTTTTGTAAACAATAATGGAATATGGATTAGCTTACAATTTCCTACCATAACCACCACAGGTTGGATGCACGTAGCTACTGTTGCTAATTCAAGTGGTATGTTTATCTACTATGATGGAGTATTAGTAGCATCTAACACGACTGGAATTACTTCAGGAATTCAAAGCAATACTAGTGCTGTTTTGGAACTAGGTCATGACCCTAGATTTACTCCTTCATCAAGAAATAATGATGTTGTATATGACAATTTTAGAGTTTGGAGTGTCACTCGTTCTGCTTCAGAAGTTGCTGATAACTACAAAACTTGTCTATCAGGAAGCGAAACTGGCTTAGTACAATACACACTTATGAACGAAGCTACAGGTACCACTTTAAATTCATTGCAAGGTGATAATGGCATAATTACCAATGGAATTGCCAACCCTTGGGTGTTAGGTTCAGGCGTATGTGATGATGCTTGTGATTTGGAAATGACACAAACCGTTACAATTACAGTTAACACAACTCAAAACGGTACAGATGTGCAAACAGCTTGTAACAGCTTTACTTGGATAGACAATGTAACTTATACTGCTAGTAACAATACTGCAACCCACACTATAATTGGTGGTGCTACTAGTGGTTGTGATAGTGTTGTTACTCTTAATTTAACCATCAACAACTCTGCAACAGGTACAGATGTACAAACTGCTTGTAACAGCTATACTTGGATTGATAACAACACTTACACTACAAGCAACAATACAGCTACGTATACTATCGTTGGCGGTGCTACTAATGGTTGTGATAGTGTGGTTACCTTAGATTTAACTATTACAACTGTAGATAATTCTACCACTCTAAATGTCAATACTATTTCAGCTAATCAAAATAGTGCTAGCTACCAATGGTTAGATTGTGATAATGGTAATGCAATAATTTCAGGAGCAACAGCACAAAACTTTACACCAACTGTAACAGGAAATTATGCGGTAGAAGTTATTTTAAGTTCTTGTGTGGACACTTCTACTTGTACAAATGTTATCATTACCAATATTGATGAAGTTGGAATGGAAAATATAAACATCTATCCTAACCCAACAAAAGATAATATTAATGTTGAACTTCCTTTAAATGAATTTACATCTGTTGAAGTTAAAATTTACAGTGTTACAGGAAAATTAGTTTATAAAAACGCTCAACATAATGTTAATAAACTAGTAATTAATACTGCAAATTGGGATAAAGGATTGTATTTTATTCAGCTAATAAGCAACAATCAAACAATCACTAAAAAAATAATAAAACAATAAAACTCATATTTATCAAGCACAAAAAACCCACATAGAATTTATGTGGGTTTTTTGTTTATGGTAAAATATGCTAAAGAGATATCTGATAAATTTCAGCGTTCCTTGAAATTTTCAGAAACCTGTCTGCCTCAGGATGATGATGTTGAAGGTTAGCCCCCGATAGCTTTCGGGGTTAAACAAACTCACTAAAATCTATCGCATCTTCACCAAAAGTTTGAAAAACATCTTTAGCCACTAAATAAGTGCTTTTGTTTCCTGCTTTTTTGGAAAAATACAACTCATACTCCATGTTATCTTCATCTGAAATCATGTTTATCATAGCGTGATCCTTTTGTTTTTTTGCTGACAAATCAACTTTACAAAGCGGACAGAAAAATTCTACCAATTCGCCTTTTTCTAAATGAAATTTAGGGTGCGTTTTATAGCTGTATTCTCCAATTTTTGGATTTAATAAAATTAATCCCTTATGTTTTCTTTCGGTTTTGGTTGCAAAAACCAATTGTCCTCCTACATTCAAATGCCCTTTACATGAGGGACATAAATAATCATTGTCTTTAAAACTCATAGTTTTTTATTTTTATTTTTTATGGTTATAAATTTATGCTATTTTTTCTATCCTAACAATGAATTTTCGCATAATGTTCATAAAATTTTATTTCTCGAAATTATTTCTAAAAAAGTTAAGCATCTTTGCAGTCTAATTAAAATTGATTTTGCAAGAAAATTTTCAACTTATAGAAATTACAGTAACACCCGAAGAAGCTGCTAGTGATGTTTACATTCGACAACTTATAGCTTCAACAACTAAGTTTGAGGATTTTGAATTTCAAATTGTAAGACGTTCTATTGATGCCCGAAAAAAACAAGTAAAATTCAACCTGAAAATTGAAATTTATACCGATAAAAAACCCACTCTTTTTCAAGCAAAAAAAATTATTCCAATAACGAGTAAACAATCTGCTGTGGTGATAGGTTTTGGTCCTGCTGGAATGTTTGCAGCTCTTAAACTATTAGAAAAGAACATCAAACCCATCGTAATAGAAAGAGGTAAATCGGTAAGAAACAGACGAAGAGATTTAGCTAACATTACCAAAAACCAAATCCTAAATCCCGAATCGAATTATTGTTTTGGCGAAGGCGGTGCAGGAACTTTTTCTGATGGTAAACTTTACACCCGTTCTACCAAAAGAGGCGATGTAAAAGAAGTGTTACAACTTTTGGTTCAACACGGAGCTGACGAAAGTATTCTGATTGATGCTCATCCGCACATTGGTACCAATAAATTGCCTAAAGTAGTAGAAGCTATTAGAAATACCATTATAGAAAATGGTGGAGAAATTCATTTTGAAAGTAAACTTACCGATTTATTGATAGAAAACAACGCCATTAAAGGTGTTGAAATCAACAACGATACTATTATTGAAACGTCTAATGTAATTCTGGCAACAGGACATTCAGCAAGAGATATTTTTTATTTGTTGGATAAGAAAAAAATTAAGTTGGAAGCTAAACCTTTTGCTGTTGGCGTAAGAGTGGAACATCCACAAGAGTTAATTGATAAAATTCAATACCATTGTGATGTTCGAAATGAGTATTTGCCTCCTGCATCATACAAATTGGTTACTCAAGTTAAAAACCGAGGTGTTTTTTCTTTTTGTATGTGTCCGGGTGGAATTATAGCTCCTTGTGCTACCGCTCCTGGAGAAATTGTAACCAACGGTTGGTCGCCATCCAAAAGAAATAACCCTTTTGCAAACTCAGGAATTGTAGTAGCTGTAGAAGCTGAAGATTTAAAACCTTACGAGCAATTTGGTGCATTGGCAGGATTAGAACTGCAAGAAAATATGGAACGAAAAGCATTTGTTGCTGGTAAAAATGATGAACAAAACAATTTCGGACAAATAGCTCCAGCCCAACGCCTGGTAGATTTTATTGAAAGCCGAGTTTCGACTTCATTGCCCGATTGCTCTTACAAACCGGGAGTTGTTTCCGCTGCTGTTCATCAACTATTTCCTAAGCAAATTACTGAACGATTACAGCAAGGTTTTAGAGATTTTGGCAAAAAAATGAACGGTTTTTTAATACAAGAAGCTATTGTTGTTGCTGTGGAAAGCAGAACTTCCTCTCCTGTAAAAATCCCACGAGATAGAGAAACCCTACAGCATCCTGAAATAAAAGGCTTATATCCTTGCGGTGAAGGAGCTGGATATGCAGGTGGTATTGTTTCTGCTGCCATTGACGGACAAAAATGTGCGGAGAAAATTGCAGAACTATAAAATGAGCAACTCAAAAAAAATAATTATCCTACTTGTTGTTATTTTATTGATTATTTTGTTGATTTTCGCATACATTACCTACAACACCTACCGACAAAAACAAGCTGCAAACAACCTAATAGAAACTCATTCCTATCCTACTCAACAAACATCAACAATATTAATTGATACAACAAAAAACGAAGAACAAGATTTAATTGACACTTCTTCTTTAGTAAAAAACACTGGAAAAAATTCACTTTCACAAAAGCCGAATGAAATACCCAATTTAGAACTTCCCCAGCTATTAAAAAACGAAAAAGTGATTACGCACACTGGTTTTCAATTGGTATATAGTGAAGCTCATGAACAAGCTAAATGGGTTTGCTACCAATTCACGAAAGCCGAAACCAATAAAATGGCAAATCGTTCGGACAATTTTAGAGAAGATGTAAAAATCAAAACCAATTCAGCCACAGACAATGATTACAAAGGCTCTGGATATGACAGAGGACATTTAGCTCCAGCTGGCGACATGAGTTGGTCGGGAGAAGCCATGAGTTGTTCTTTTTATTACAGCAACATGAGTCCTCAAACGCCCAGTTTTAATAGAGGTATTTGGAAAAAACTAGAAGAACAAGTTAGAAGTTGGGTAG
>Ga0100377_1003641_pt1 | contig 12263 bp, 9 predicted proteins | sample CryGeymeta201501_FD_83664 | JGI IMG/M metagenome (GOLD analysis project Ga0100377, IMG submission 83664) | Groundwater microbial communities from Crystal Geyser aquifers in Utah, USA - Crystal Geyser metaG 2015-01 | ecosystem: Environmental > Aquatic > Deep subsurface > Groundwater | place: USA... | reverse complement strand
TGCCTGGACCGGCGCTGCCTGGACCGGCGCTGCCTGGACCGGCGCTGCCTGGACCGGCGCTGCCTGGACCGGCGCTGCCTGGACCGGCGCTGCCTGGACCGGCTCGACGGCCTTCGCTGCAGCCTTCACGTCCGCCTTCACGTCCGCCTTCACGTCCGCCTTCACGTCCGCCTTCACGTCCGCCTTCACGTCCGCCTTTGCTGCGGCGGGGGCCGCGGGCGTGGCGACCGCCGGGGCCGCCACGGGCGGGGGCGTGCTCGTCGGCTGCTCTGCGCCGAAGTGGCTGGGGCGGGTCTGGGCCTCGGTCGGGCCCGCGTCGGTGCCGCCGCGGACCAGGTCCCGGACGCGGCGCAGGCCCGGCGTGCGCCGGATGACCTTGCTCACCATCGATCTCAGCATGCCTTGCTCCGCTGCTCCGGCGCTTGGCCGGCGGACATGGGTCGCCCGACCCGGGTCGATGGCCGCGACTAACCCGCCATGGGCGCCGTGGAGGGCATCTGCCGCGGGGCGGCCTGCTACCTGCTCAAGGGCCCTCGAGCCAGCCCAGCAGGCGGTCCTCCAGGGGGAGCAGCGCCTCGTAGACCAGGCGGCACTCGGGATCCTCCTGCAGGCGGGCAAAGAGCGCCTCGTCCAGCAGCAGGCGGCCCGAGGCCCGGGTCGCCAGGCCCAGCTCCTCGGCCAGCGAGGCCAGCTCCGGGTCGCTCAGGCCGCCGCAGGGGGGCCGCAGCACGACCCAGCCCTGGGCCTCGGCGAAGCGCTCCATCAGCGGCAGCAGGGGGCCCTCGTCCCGACCGCAGCGGCGCAGCACCGGCGGGTCATCTGGGCCGGCCACCCGAAGCTGGGGCCGGTCGGCGCCGCGTCGCCCGGCCAGCAGCGCGACCGCGAGCAGGGCCAGGGCCGGCGCGTGGGTGAGGGCCCGCAGGCGCAGGCTCAGGTTGTCGGGCACGGCGCGCGGGGCGTCTTCACCAGGCGCCACCAGGCCCCCGTGGACCCGCAGCCGGGGGTCCATGGGCCCCGGCATGCGGACCCCGGCCGGGGCCGCCCGGTCCGCCGCCAGGCGGCGGTTCACGGTGGCGACGCCGCCCCGCAGGCCCAGCAGGGCGCGCGGCATGCAGATCGCCAGGCCCGGCTGGTCCAGGCAGTCTACGAAGGGGCCGGTGGTCTCGGGCAGGGGCTCACCGACGGGACCCGCCTGGGGCATGCCGGCCAGGCGTCGGCCCAGCAGCAGCCCGCCGGCGGCCTGGTCAGCCTCGCCGGGCTGCAGGCGGCGCCCGAAGACGCGCAGGTCCCAGGCAGAGAAGCGCGCGCTCAGGCGGGACAGGCGGCTGCGGAGCTGGACGTCCTCGGGGCTGGCCTGGCCGCTGCGGGTCCGCGCCAGGGCGGCGGTCGCGGCGTCCAGGCCGGCGAGGTACTCGCGGTACAGCGGGTCGGTGAGCGCGACCAGGGCGCTGTCCTCGACGACCTCGCGCCGCCGCGCCGCGCCGCGGCTGGCCACCAGCTTCTCGTCGATGCGCCAGGCGTCGCCCCGCCGGATCGCCATGTCGATGTAGGCGCCCAGGGGCGCGTCGCGGCCACCCATCTCGTCGAGCACGCTGCGCACCTGGCCCGTGGACAGCTCGCCGTGGTCGAGCAGGGTCGTGAGCAGGCGCCGATAGACGTCGGGGCTCTCCTCCAGGCCGGCGCGCAGGTCGACAGGCGCGGGCTCCGGGGGCGGCCGGGCGCGGGGGAAGGGGAGGGCGAGCTGGGCCCCCTGGCCGCGGCGGGGGTCGGGCCGGCGGGCGAAGGCCGGGGCGAGGAGGCTGCGCAGCGCGCTGGCCCTGCGGCGGGCCGTGGCCGGGGCGAGGGTGGGCTCGCGGTGCGCGACCAGGACAGCGATCTCGTCAGCGGTGGGCAGGGCGTCGCGGGCGCCCATGACCAGGGCCGCCAGGGGGTTGCTCCAGACGGCCTCGGCATACAGCTGCTTCTGGGCCTCGGGCTCGGAGAAGGCCAGGGCCAGGCCGCGCGGCGTCAGGCGCAGCTCGCCTTCGACCTCCAGCAGGCCCAGCCACTCGGCGGCCTGCGTGTAGTAGTGGACCGTCCGCAGCTCGACCTCGAGCAGCTCGGCCAGGGGGCCGGCCCGGCGGATCCCGGTCGCCACAAAGCCGACCAGCCGCAGCAGCAGGCGGGGGTTGTTGGCGTTGGGCACCAGCTCGGCCCGCGGGCGGCGGCCTTCCATGGAGGCTGCATCATAGTCCGTCTTGGGCCTGAGAGTTCATGTAGAACGTGAGGTCGCAGATTGACATGGGAAGTACCGCGACCTAGGCTCCTGAGCAGGTGGGGCGTTGGCCGCCCGGGCTCGGCCCCCCAACCCGGCTCCCTCCTCCCGGCACCGCCATGTCGTCCGCAGCTCCGCCGACCGCAGCTCCGTGGCTCGCAGCCCCGCCCCTGGCCGGCGTCCCCTGGGCCTCGCTGTCTTCGGAGCCCCGCGTCGCCCGGCGTCTCCGCATCGCCTCGACCGTGGGACCGCGCCCGGGGGGGATCCCCCGCTTCGACCCCGAGCAGCACTTCCTGGAGACGGCGCTGCGCAGCCGCTCGGCGCGGCAGGTGCGCAACTGCCTGCGGCGCATGGACCCGGTCTTCGTGACGACCCCGCGCTGGAGCCAGCCCCAGGCCTTCCTGGAGGACGTGGCGCTGGACCTGGCGGTGGGCGAGCCGGCCATCGGCTGCCGCACCGTGGGCTTCCGGGCCCTCAAGAGCAGCGGCGCGGGGGACGCCTGGCCGTTCATGCTCCAGCTCCTCTCCCAGCTCGGGCGCGGCGGCACGGGGCAGGACGTGGTCACCACCGCTGCCGACCGGCAGGGCTTCCGGGCGGGCGTCGCCGTCGCCCTGGAAGAGGCGCACCGCGCCAGCCGCCACCGCCTGGCCGTGCTCATGCACGGCATCGAGCACATGCCGGTCGAGGTGCTGAGTGACCTGTCCGAGGAGTGGGCGCTGTACCGCGAGCGCCACCCCGAGGGCGTGCGCATCGTGTTGCTGCTGTCCGGCCCCGAGCGCCCCCGCTGGCTCCAGGTCCAGGGCCTGCACGAGATCGAGCTGGAGGACTACAGCGAGGCCGAGACCATCGCGGCCATCGTCTCCCGCTGCGGCCCGCTGCCGCCGCGCAAGGTCCAGTCCATCGCCCGCTTCACCGGCGGCGTGCCTGCCGTGGTCGAGATCGTCGCCGCCCTGGTCGGCCAGCGCGGCCTCAAGCTGGACGCCGACCTGATCCTGCACGGCATGGGGCCCATCGCCGACGAGATGCGGGGCGCCCTGGACATCGTCTCGGCCCGTGAGGAGCTGGCCGACCGCCTGCAGATGCTGGCCGCTGGCCCCGCCCTCATCGAGTGGCTGGAGACCGACGCCCCCCTGCTGTCGGCGGGCCTGCTCAAGCGCGTGCGTTGCCACGGCCTGCCCCAGGTCACCCTGCGGACCCCGGCCCTGGCCGCCCTGCTGGGCTGAGCGCCTGGATCCGAGCGCCTAGATCCGGAAGCGCTCCTTGATCGCCTTCAGGCCGGCGGGATCGTTGGTCTTGATCTTGCCGCGGGCGATGTCCAGGGGCCCGGGCATCTTTCCGTGCAGGACCATCTTATCGAAGAGGCCCGGGTCGCACTTGAGCACGACGTCGGCGTTGTCGACGGTCTTGCCGGGCGTGGCCTCGCAGCGGTCGGCGTGCATGGTGACGGTCCACCGCTCCTCCCCGACGCTGAAGTAGTAGGTACGGGTCGGCAGCCCGGCCTTGGGGATGTAGCGGGCGGGCATGTTCAGGAAGATGTCGCGGACGCTGGACACAGGTACCTCCAGGGCCGCCAGCCTAGCACAGCGCCTGGCCGGGGTGGGGCCAGCGGGGCCGGCGCCAGATAGGAGGCCTCTCCTGCGGGACGGGCCCGCGGTCGTCAGTGGAGCCTGCCCATGTCCCCTGGCCTCGACGAGCCCGCGCTGGCCGACGCCCAGCGCGCCTGGCGTGCCCTGTCCCCTGCTGCGGCGCAGGCCCGCATGGACGAGCTCGTCCCCGAGCTGAACCGCCACAACCACCTGTACCATGTGCTCGGTCAGGCGGAGATCGATGACCGCAGCTACGACCTGCTGTTTCGCGAGCTGGAGGTGCTGGAGGACAGCCACCCCGGCCTGCGACGGCCGGACAGCCCGACGCTGCGGGTGGGCGGGGCACCCGTGCAGGGCCTGCCGCCGTTTGCGCACAGCGTGCCGATGCTGTCGCTGGCCAACGCCTTCGACGACAAGGAACTGCGGGCTTTCGACGAGAAGTGGAAGGATGGACGGCTCGTTGGCGGAATCCGCAAGTTGCTCGTGGAAGGCGACCGGATCGAGGTCGATCAGCCGATTCCGTACATCGTCGAGCCCAAGCTCGACGGCCTGGCCATGGAGCTGGTCTACGAAGACGGCGTGTTCGTGGCCGCCGGCACCCGCGGCGACGGGCAGGTGGGCGAGGAGGTCACCCACACGGTGCGCACCATCCAGACGGTGCCGCTGCGCCTGGACCCGGCCGGCGACCCGCCGCCTCTGCTCACGGTGCGGGGTGAGGTGCTCTTCGACCTGGACGGCTTCCTGGAGATGAACCGGCGCCGCGAGCAGGCCGGCGAGAAGACCTTCGAGAACCCGCGCAACGCTGCCGCCGGCACCATGCGCCAGCTCGATCCCAGCGCCGCTGCCGAGCGCCCGCTGCTCTTCATGGCGCACTCCGCCGGCGAGGGCATCGCCGCCCCCACCCATGCGGCCCTGCTCGCCCGGCTGGCCAAGCTGGGCTTCGCCGTCAACCCCAACAACCGCACCTGCCTGGGCATCGAGCAGGTCATCCAGGCCATCGCCGCCCTGGGCGACAAGCGCCACGACCTGCCCTACGAGATCGACGGCGCCGTGGTCAAGGTCGACGACAGCGCCTTGCAGGACGCCCTGGGCTTCGTGACCCGCAGCCCGCGCTGGGCCATCGCCTACAAGTACCCGCCCGACCGGGTGCAGACCCGTCTTCAGGGCGTGCTGTTCAGCGTCGGCCGCACCGGTGCCGTCACCCCGGTGGCGCTGCTGTCCCCGGTGCGCGTCGGCGGCGTGACCGTGCGCAACGCCACCCTGCACAACGAGCACCAGCTGGCGCGCGAGCTGCGGGTCTTTGGATCGGTGCACGAGCCGCCCTTGTGCGACGAGCAAGGTCAGGAGCTGCGCACCGGCGCGCGCCACGGCGACACGGTGGTGCTGCAGCGCGCCGGCGACGTGATCCCCCAGGTCCTGGGCGTCATCGACACGCCCGCTCGCGCCGGCTGGCAGCCCTGGACCTACCCCGACACCTGCCCGGTCTGCGGCGATGTCCTGGTGCGTGAGGAGAACCCCAAGGAGCCCGAGAAGGTCACGATCCGCTGCGTCAACCGCCTGGGCTGCCGGGCCCAGCTGGAGGCGGCGCTGAAGCACTTCGCCAGCCGCCGGGCCATGGACATCGAGGGCCTGGGCGAGAAGCTGGTCGAGCAGCTGGTGGAGCACAAGCTGGTCGGCCGCCCCAGCGACCTGTACGCCCTGGGCGTGCCCCAGCTGGCCGGCTTGGACCGCATGGCCGACAAGAGCGCCCAGAACCTGGTCGCGGCCTTGGAGCAGTCCAAGCGGCAGCCCCTGGAGCGGGTGATCTTCGCGCTCGGCATCCCCCTGGTGGGCGAGGCCACGGCGCGCGACCTGGTCCAGGCGCTGGGCTCCATCGACGCCTTGATGGACGCCGACGAGGCTGCCCTGCTGGCCGTGGAGGGCGTCGGCCCCGACGTCGCCCGGCGCGTCTTGGACTTCTTCGCCGACGAGCGCAACCGCGACGAGGTTCGGCGCCTGCGCGAGGTCGGCGTCGCCTTCCCACCGCTGGAGCGCCAGGCCGCCGCCGCCCAGGTGCTGGCCGGCAAGACCCTGGTCCTCACCGGCACCCTGCCCACCCTGAGCCGCGATGAGGCCAAGCAGCGGATCCTCGCCGCTGGTGGCAAGGTGGCGGGCTCCGTGAGCCGCAAGACCGACTACGTGGTGGCCGGCGAGGCCGCCGGCAGCAAGCTGACCCGGGCCCAGGAGCTGGGCGTGCCCCTCCTGGACGAGCACGCCCTGCTCGTCCTCCTCGGCGGCCCGGTCCCCCCGATCGCATGAGCACCGAGAGTCCCCCCATGAGCCGCACCATCCCCGCCCTCCTCCGCCAGGGCCTCCTCCGCCAGGGCCTCCTCGCCGGGTCCCTCCTCGGGACCGGCTGCGTGTCCGACCTGGGCACCCTTTCCAGCCTGACCCAGGTCTATGGCGACCAGACCGTCGGCACGATCACGCCGCCCCTGCGGGCGACCATGGCCGTGGGCGCGCTGGCGGCCCAGCTCTGCGTGGACGAGCCCACGGGCGGTTGGGACGGCCTGGCCCCGGGAGATCCCCCCCCGGTGGACGATGTGTTGGCCGAGGTCCTGGGTGCCGACGCCGCCATCGAGCCCGTGGACGCGACGGACAGCGCCAGCTTCCTGCTGACCGGCCTGCGCCTGCTGGACCAGGAGGACCGCCGCATGATCCTCTCGGTGACCGAGGGCTCGCCCTTCGTGGTCCGGGCCACGATCTCCTCGGCCGACGGCGCCGACCAGCTCGGCACCGTCGCCATCGACGTCAACGGCGAGTGCAGCACCTCGCACGCCCGGGTCTCGGGCACGAGCAGCTTCACCTGGGCCGACGCCGACCACGCCTTCGTCTTCCCCACGGCGGACTCGGGCACCACGGCCCTGGACTTCCCGACCTCCGGCGCCTGGCTGCCCGGCAGCGGGAACATCGGCTGGCAGGGCCACATCGACGCCCAGCTGCGCGACTGGGTCAGCGTGGACGCGGCCGCCATCGAGCCCTACGGCACCGGCGGCTTGTGGACGGGCACGGCCAGCGGCGGCGCCACCTCCAAGAAGGTCGGCTGGTCCATCGAGGTCCAGGCCCAGCTCCAGCCCTGAGCGCTCAGTCCGGCTCTTCGCCGGGGTGCTCCAGGGTCCACCGGACCTTGTGGACCATGCCTTGCAGCATGCCGGCCTCGGCCCCGTCGGGGGAGAGGCGGGCCAGCAGGGCCTGCAAGGTGACCCGGAGCTGCTCGGGGGAGTGGCCGCGCAGGTAGCCACCCAGCTCGAGCACGGCCTCGGTCTCTTCGCGCAGGGCCTGCAGGCGCGCGGCCGTCGCGGCGCGTCGGGGGGGCAGGGCGTCGGCCTGGCTCTCGGCCAGGCGGGTCCGCAGCGCGTGGGCCGTGACCGTAACGGCCTGGGCCAGGTTCAAGGAGGAGGCCGGGCCGGTCGGCAGGGTCAGCAGGGCGTGGCAGCCGGCCAGGTCCTCACTGGACAGGCCCGCGTCTTCGGGGCCGAAGAGCAGCACCGCTGGGCCCTCCTGCTCCAGGACCCGCTCGGCCAGCTCGCCGGGGCTCCACACGGGCCAGCGCCAGCGTCGGCGGCGCGCCGTGGTGCCGACGACCAGCCGGGACTGGGCCACGGCCTCGGCCACGGTGGACACGATGTGCGCCTGGTCGATGACCTGGGTCGCCCCGGGGGCGCGCCAGCGGGCCTCGTCAGGGTCGAAGGCGGGGGGCGCGACCAGCACCAAGCCACCCAGGCCGTGGTTCGCGATGCCGCGCGCCACCATGCCCACGTTGGCCGGTCCGCGCGGTCGCACCAGGACCACATGGACCTGGGACAGCTCCACCCTAGCCGCCGAACAGGCTCTTGAACCAGCCGACAACCTTGGAGAAGGCGCCCTCTTCCTTGGCGTTGGGATCACCCGACTTGCTGCGGGCGATGGCCCGCTCGCGCGCCTGGGCCAGCTCCTGGTTGATGTCCGGCGCGGGCTTCTCGGGCTCGGCTGGCGCAGGCGTGCCCTCGGCGGCCTGGGGCGCGTCGGCGAGGCTGCTGATCAGGTCCGAGGGAGGCCCGGAGGGGTTCGTGGAGTCCTGCTCGGGCGGCGCGGCGCTGCTCATGCCGCCGATGTCCGAGGCCAGGCTCGACCGGGGCATGCCCAGCGAGGGTGTCGGCATCGGGGGGGCCGTCGGGGCCGGTCCTTCGGCCGGCGCCGTGCGGGGCGTGCTGCGCTTGCGGCTGGGGGCGGGCCCGGGAGCCGAGGCGCCGGCGACGCCGAGCTTCAACGTGCTCTCGACGGTCTGCCCCGTGGCCTTGTCGCGCGCCGACAGGTTGAGGATGCCTTCCGAGTCGATGTGGAAGGTGACCTCGATCTGGACCTGGCCCTTGGGGGCCGGCCGGATCCCGCTGAAGACGAAGGTGCCCAGCAGCTCGTTCTCGAGCGCGACGCGGCTCTCCCCCTGGTAGATCCGCAGCATGATCGACCGCTGGTCGTCCTTGCTGGTGGTCAGGGTGCGCGTCTTGTAGTCGGGCAGGGGCTGGTTCTTCTGGAACAGCACGTGCATCGTGCCGTCGCGCTTGTTGATGCCGATGGGCATCGGCAGCACGTCGAGCAGCGTCACGTCGTTGGCGGTGGTGCTGGCCAGGGAGTGGGCCATGATGGCCGCGCCGATGGCCACGGCTTCGTCGGGATGCACACCCTTGCAGGGGGGCTTGCCCGCGAAGTCGCTGATCGTCGTCTGCACCAGGGGCATGCGGGACTGGCCGCCGACCAGGAGGATCTCGTCCACCTCGTGGGCGCCGGTGCCGGCCTCCTTGAAGATCCGCCGACAGGTCTCGACGGTGCGCTCGACCAGGTCGCCGGTGAGCTGCTCCAGCCGCTCGCGGCTGACCTCGATGTCGACGTCCAGCGGCCCCGACTCGCCCTTGGCGATGTACGGGATGTGGATCCGGGTCAGCTTCTTGGTCGACAGCTCGATCTTGGCCGACTCGGACGCGTCGCGGATGCGCTGGATGGCCACCCGATCCCAGGCCAGGTCGATGTTGTGGCGATCGTGGAAGTCTTCGAGCACCGACTGCATGAGGCGGTCGTCGAAGTCGACGCCGCCCAGGAAGGTGTCGCCGCCCGTGGCGATGACCTCGAAGATCCGGTCCTTGATGTCGATGACCGAGATGTCGAAGGTGCCGCCGCCGAGGTCGTAGACCGCGATGCGCTGGGAGAGGTTCTTGCCCAGGCCGTAGGCCAGGGCGGCCGCCGTGGGCTCGTTGAGGATGCGGAGCACCTTGAGCCCGGCGAGCTTGCCGGCGTTGCGCACGGCCTGGCGCTGGCGGTCGTTGAAGTAGGCCGGCACCGTGATGACGGCCTGGTCGACCTCGTCACCCAGCGCGTCCTCTGCGACCTCCTTGATCCGGCGCAGGATCGCCGCGCTGATCTGCTCCAGGGTGAAGACCTGGTCCTTCACCTTGATCAGGACCTCGGAGTTCTCCCCCTCGAGCATCTCGTAGGTGAAGATCTGCCGGACCTTGTCGATGGTCTTGCTGTGGAAGTTCCGACCGATGAGCCGCTTTGCGGCCATGACGGTGTTGGCCGGGTTGAGCTGCGCCTGGCGCTTTGCTTCATGCCCGACCAGGCGATTGCCCTTCTCGTCAATGGCGAAGACGGAGGGGATGGTCGTGCTTCCACCGCGCTGGGTGATCACGCGCGGCCGTGCGCCATCCATGATGGCGGCACAGCTGTTCGTGGTTCCCAGGTCGATGCCGATTGCCTTAGCCATGCAGCCAAGTCCTTCCGATTCCGAGGCGGGGCCCTGTCTACCATGCGCCGGAAGAAGGCGTCAAACAGCGGCTGTCCGGGTTAGGACGGGGCCGGGCTCCAGGCCCGGTCCAGGTGCCTTCTGGGCGAGCGGAGGTGGGCATGGGCGGCGAGCCGGAGGGGCGCGGACTGGGCCTGGCGAGGCGCCTGCGGGCGAGCATCGAAGACCGGCTGGCGGCGCGGCGACGTGCCGAGGAGGATCAGCGCCAGCGAGTGGAGCGCGCCCGCCTGGCTCGGGCCCGGCTGCTGGTGGACCTGGCCGCCTTCGGGCGCGCCCTGGGGCCCGCCCAGGTCACGGCGACCGAGGACCTGGTGGTGATCCGCTACGACGGCCACTCCTTGCGCTTCGAGGCCGAGGGCGAGGCCGACTCCGTGGTGGTCAAGGGCGACCGCCTGGCCGAGGGCTACCGCCTCCAGCTCAATGACGAGCTGGGGCGCTGGGCGCTGCACCCCTCCCTGGGCTCGCCGCGCCTGCTCTTCGACGCCGGCCTGGAGGACCTCGTGGTGCGGGTCTTCGGCCTGCGGGCCGTCGCGGGGCCGGTGCCTGCCGAGCCTGCGCCCGGCCGTGAAGAAACGTCACCGGCCCCCGGCCCGACTCGGTCCCGCCAGCTCTAGTGGCGCGGCCTGCGCGGCCCCGCCTGAGCGGCGCGCATCAGGGTCCGATGAGCATGATCTTGGCGTCCTCGCGGCTGCGGCTGCGCTCCACCGCCTGGGCCGCCTGCGCCATGGGCATGCGGTGGCTGATCATGCCGCCGATGTCGAGCACGCCGTGCTCCATCATGCGGATGATCTGCGGGAAGACGCCGCCGCCGGCGTGACCGCGGGCGCCGACGATCCGGCTGGCCCCGCTGACCAGGGCGTCGAGCATGACCGGCGCGCGCTCGCCGGTGCGGCCCAGGTAGACGACCTTGCCGGCGGGGGCCAGGGCGGCCTCGATCTCCGGCATGGTGTGGATGGCGGCGCCGGCCGCCTCGATGACCATGTCCGAGCCCCAGCCGCGGCTGATCTGGCGCATCACGGCAGAGGGGCGGCCCCCGGCGGCCTGCAGGGCCCGGATCTCCCAGGCCTCGTCGGCGCCCAGGTCGCGCGCCGCCTGCAGGCGCGGCGCGGAGAGGTCGAAGGCGACGATGGTCGCGGCGCCTGTGGCCCGGGCCAGGGCGATGGCGCCCAGGCCGATGGGGCCGCAGCCAAAGACGGCGACGTGGCTGCCCGGGGTCATGCCCCCCGCCGCCACGAACATGCCGTTGTAGGAGCAGCCCACCGGCTCCACCAGGGCCCCTTGCTCGCAGGCGGCCTGGGCGTCCCCCAGCCGATCGGCCAGGCCGTTGAGCTTCCAGCAGTGCTTCTCGTGTACGCGGATGTAGCGGGCGTAGGCGCCGGGGCTGCTGAAGCCCACCATGTCCAGGCGCACGCACTGGTTGAACCAGCCCTTGCGACAGGCCTCGCAGACGCCGCAGTACAACATGCCCTCGGCCGTCACCAGGTCGCCCCGCTGCAGCTCCTGGACCCCGGGCCCGGCCTCGACCACCGTGCCGGCGTACTCGTGGCCCAGGACGCAGGGGAAGGCCGCCGGACCCGAGAAGATCATGTAGCCGTCGGCGTCGGTCTCGATGCTGTGGGTGTCCGAGCCACAGACCCCGCAGCCACGGATCTCGACCACGACCTCGCCCGTGCCGGGGCTGGGGTCCGGCAGGGTCTGGGCGACCAGCCGCGGGTGGCGGAAGACCTTGCAGGCCATGTTGGCCTTGCCGGTCTGCTGCTCCCGGGCGGTGATGGCGTAGCCGGGGCGGGGCTCCCAGTCGGCGACGAGGGTGATGGCGTCCATGTTCGGCCTCGCGGTGCGGGAGCAGAGCGTAGCCTGACGGTGGGCTGCCGCCTGCCCTCAGCGGCGGCGGCGGATCACGACCTCGAGGATGGCCCGGTCGTTGGTCTTGGCGACGGTGAGCTGGAAGTCGCCGACGCTCACGTACTCGCCGGGCCGCGGCACCCGGCCCAGGACGCCCAGGATGTAGCCGGCCATGGTCTCGAAGTCGCCGTCGGGCAGGGCCAGCCCGCAGGTCTGCTCCAGGTGCTCGCGCTCGGCGCGTCCGCTGGCCGTCCACTCCCGCTCGCCGGTGCGCCAGACCAGCTCGCGGCTGCGGTCGCTCTCGTCCTCGATCTCGCCGACGATCTCCTCGAGCAGGTCCTCGATGGTGATGATGCCGACGGCCCCGCCGTACTCGTCGACCGCGATGGCCATGTGGGAGCGCTCGCGGCGCATCTCTACCAGCAGATCGTCCACCCGCTTGGACTCGGGCACGAAGAGCACGTTGCGCATGAAGGCGCTGACCGGCGCGTTCCAGTCGCTGGCCGCCAACACGTCCTGGTGCAGGACCAGCCCGGCGATCTGGTCGATGCGGTCCCGGTAGACCGGCAGCCGGGAGTGGCCGCTGATCGCCATGCGGCGCGCCGCCTGGGCCACCGTCGTCGCGGCGGGCACGGCGACCACCTCGATGAGCGGCACCATGGCGTCCTCGACCACGGACTCGGTGAACTGGAAGACCCGGCGGATGAGCGCCTGGTCGACGGGGCGCAGGTCGCTGCCCAGCTCCTGGGGCCCGTCCAGCAGC
>Ga0100377_1003637_pt1 | contig 12273 bp, 9 predicted proteins | sample CryGeymeta201501_FD_83664 | JGI IMG/M metagenome (GOLD analysis project Ga0100377, IMG submission 83664) | Groundwater microbial communities from Crystal Geyser aquifers in Utah, USA - Crystal Geyser metaG 2015-01 | ecosystem: Environmental > Aquatic > Deep subsurface > Groundwater | place: USA... | reverse complement strand
GCTTGCGGGACATCATCCGGATCTACGAGGAAGCTCAGGAAAGCCTGATTCAGGCGACCAAGTTCCTTGGCTTGAAGAGCATGACCGACGAATTCCACGTGCCGATCCTCTGCGCCAAGCCCTATCTGGACCTGTTCGGCGAGGTGGTGATCGGGTTCCTGCTGCTGTGGCAGGCGCACATCGCGGATCGCCGGTTGCAGGAAATCTACAAGGACCACAACGCCAAGGATGCCGAGGCATGCGGCCAGGTCCTCAAGAGCAACCGAAGCGCCGCTTTCTACCGGGGCAAGGTGGCTTCGGCCGAATTCTTCATCAACCAGACCCTGACCCAGGCCGCCGGCAAGGCTCGCGCCATCATGAACAACGACAAGTCGGCCCTGGAAATCCCGGACGACGGTTTCGCATTGGTTTAGTCCATTTATAAAGGAGGAACTCTCATGAAAACGAGAGACGTGGTGTTGGTGGACGGTATTCGAACGGCCTTCGGCAAGGCCGGAGAAAAAGGCTGTTTCTGGCAGACCCGGGCCGATGACATGGTGGTCAAGGTGACCCGCGAATTGCTGCGGCGCAATCCCCAGGTGAAGCCGGAACTGGTGGAAGAAAACGTCTGGGGCGCCACCACCCAGGAAGGGGATCAGGGTCTCACCATGGGGCGGACTTCGGCGATTCTGGCCGGGCTGCCGGATGCCACCGCGGGCTTTTCGGTGGACCGGATGTGTGCCGGCGGCATGACCGCGGTCACCTGTGCCGCTTCCGAAATCGCCACCGGGGCCTGCGAAGTGGCCATCGCCGGTGGGGTGGAACACATGGGGCACCACCCGATGGGCGCCACCGCCGATCCCAACCCGCGCTTTCTGGCCGAACGGCTCGTTTCTCCGGACGCGCTGGTGATGGGGAAAACGGCGGAAAACCTGCACGACCTCTACCCGGACATCACCAAACGGATGGCCGATGAATACGCTCTGATTTCCCAGCGGAAAACCGCTCGGGCCTATGAGCAGGGCAAGATCCAGCAGATGATCGTGCCGATGAGCGTCTATACCGCCAATGGCTGGATGGTGGCCGATCGCGATCAACAGCCGCGGCCGGAAACCACCCTGGAAGGCCTGGGCAGCTTGAAAACCCCGTTTCGGGTCCAGGGCAACGTCACCGCCGGCAACGCATCGGGACTCAACGACGGCGCCTGCGGGGTCCTGCTGATGACCGCCGAGTTGGCGAACAAGCTCGGAGTGGTGCCGAAAATGCGCCTGGTGGGTTACGCCTACGCCGGGGTCGCCCCGGATGTCATGGGGCTCGGGCCGGTGCCGGCGACCCGCAAGGTGCTGCGGAACACCGGACTCAAGATCGAGGATATCGGCCTGATCGAGATGAACGAGGCCTTTGCCGTCCAGTGTTTGATCTTCATGAAGGAATTCGGACTCAAGACGCCCGACGACGAACGCGTCAACCCCTGGGGCGGCGCCATCGCCTTCGGCCATCCCTTGGCCTCTTCCGGGCCGCGGCTGATGGTTCACCTGATGCATCTGTTTGCCGAGCGCCCCGAAGTGCGCTACGGCCTCGGCACCATGTGCGTGGGCCTGGGTCAGGGTGGTTCGGTGATCTGGGAAAACCTGCAAACCAAGCAAGCGAAGTAAAAGGGGGAATGTCATGGGCGAACCAGTCACCCGGTTTTATCCCAATTTCTATCAGTCTCCGGCGGGGAAAATCGCCATTGTCACCATGGACAACGGCTTCGACTATAAAAAGCCCAACACCTTCAGCGAAGCGGCCCTGGCCTCGCTCGGCGAAGCGCTCGATACGGTTTGCGCCCAGGCCGACGTGAAAGGGTTGCTGCTTACGGGTAAGCCTTACATCTTCGCGGCTGGGGCCGATCTCACCCAGGTGCCCTTCGTCACCACCTTCGAGCAGGGCTATCAGATCGGTAGCGCCGGCCACGCCACCATGAAGCGGCTGCTGGAGCTGCCGTTCCCCACCCTGGCCGCGATCAACGGCGCGGCCCTCGGCGGCGGCCTTGAAATCTCGCTCTATTGCAACTACCGGACGGTGGCCGCCAGCGCCGTCGCCATCGGTTTTCCGGAATGCTTCCTGGGCCTGATTCCCGGCTGGGGCGGCTGCACCCTGGCGACCAAACTGATCGGACCGGAAAAGGCCCTGGAGATCATCGTCCACAACGCGCTCAATCAGAACCGGATGCTCAAGGGGACGCAACTGGTGGACCTGGGCCTGGCCGATCGCTGCTTCGAGGGGGCCGAATTCCTGGATCAATCGCTGCAGCTCTTGGTGGACATCATCGGCGGCAAGGAAGTGATCGAACGGAAACCGCCCAAGATCGGCAACCTCAAGGCGGTGCTCAAGAAGACCAGGGATTTCATCGATGCCAAGGTGCACGGCGCCGCGCCGGCCCCCTACCGGGCGTTGGAACTGATCGAGGGCGCCACCAAATGCGGTCTCGATGAAGGTTTCGAACAGGAAAACATCGCCCTGGGCGAATTGATCAAGACCCGCCAGTGCAAGTGTTCCATCTATTCGTTCGATCTGGTCAACCGTTACGCCAAGAAGGTCAAGGGCGTGCCGGACGCCAAACCGCGTTCGGTCACCAAGGTCGGCGTCATCGGCGCCGGGCTGATGGCTTCGCAGTTGGCGCAGCTGTTCATCTACCGGCTCGGCGTGCCGGTGGTGATGAAGGACATCAAGCAGGAATTCGTCGATAAGGGCTGTGCCTACGTTCAGGGTGAATTCCGCAAGCTGGCGGAAAAGGGCCGGATCAGCGAAACCCGCGCCCGCTATCTGGCGAGCCTGCTGCGCGGCACCCTCGATTACGCCGACTTCGCCGCTTGCGACTTCGTGATCGAGGCCGTGTTCGAGAAGATGGAAGTGAAAAAACAGGTGTTCACCGAAACCGAGGCGGTGGTGTCGCCCCAGTGCATCCTGGCGACCAACACCTCATCGCTCAGCGTGACCGAGATGGCTTCCGCGCTCAAACGCCCGGAACGGCTGGTGGGATTTCACTTCTTCAACCCGGTGGCGGTGCTGCCCCTGGTGGAAATCATCAAGACCGAGCGGACCGACGCCGAAACCCTGGCAAGCGCCTTCGCTCTGGCCAAACAGCTGAAGAAGACCGGAGTCCTGGTGAAGGATGCCCCGGCGTTTTTGGTCAATCGGGTGCTCACCCGGATGCTCACCGAGTGTTTCGCTCTGATCAACGAAGGCGCCGGCTTCGAACAGGTGGACGAGGCCCTGCTGGCGCTCGGGTTGCCCATGGCGCCGTTTGATCTGTTGGCCCTGGTGGGTTTTCCGGTGGCTTATCACGTGGCCGAAACCCTGAACCACGCCTTCGGCCGCGACCGCTTCCCGCTGAACGACAATTTTAAGAAGCTGGTGGAAGCCGGCAAAACCGCCGTGTACGTCCCGGTGGGCAAGGCCAAGAAGGTCGATCCTGAGGTGGACACGCTTTGGAACGGACGCGGCAACCGTGCTTTCCATCCGGAAGAAATTCAGGAACGGGTGCTGAGTGCGCTGGCCCGGGAAATCGATCTCATTTTAAGCGAAAAGATCGTCGCCAGTTCCCGGGATGTGGACCTGGCCATGATCATGGGCGCCGGATGGCCCTTCTTCATGGGCGGCATCACCATGTATCTGGACCTCGCCGGGATCACGCCGAAGATGTTGCAAAAGGTGTTCTTCAGCTTCTGATCGCGATCCGCGCGGGTCCGGATGTTCTTCAGCCTCTCCAGCCTGTTCGGTGGAGAGGCTTTTGATCAGTGCCGCGGAATTCCTTCACGCCGCGGGCGTGATTCCGATCCGTTCAAGGTAAGTCAGGGTGTGCGTGGCACTCCCTGACAATCCGCCGTGGGAGCGTGGATTGGAAACGTGCCGAGCCGTCGGGGTGCTCCCGATGGTCGCAACCCGACCTGCCATCTGGCTACAGGACCTTCTGGTCCCTGCATCTTTGAATGGCTACCGGCAGGGTCCCCCAAATCCGTTATGAGGAGAAAATCGCGAAGCCGGGACCTACTCCCGCTGATTCAAGGCAGATTCAGTTTTGGCCGACCTTGACAAGCCTGGGCGAGTCCGCTAGAGTGCGCCGCGTTACTACCGTTGGAGCTTTTCAGCATCCCGGAACACGGTGCAAATCCGTGGCGGTCCCGCCGCTGTAATCGGGGATGAGCTGCCGCCGAGGACGAGAGTCCGGTCACTTTCAGGGTCCACCTTGAGGGGAAGGCCGCGGTGGCTCAGACGATCCGAGAGCCAGAAGACCTGCTGAAAGGAACCCGCCGACGGGGTCCTGATGGCAAAAGGAACCCGGCCCGGTCTGAATGTTCAGACCGGGCCGGGTTTTTTTGTGGCGCCCACGGTCAACCCAAGAGGAGGACATGATGAAAAAGAGCCAGAGCATTTTGTCGTATCGTCGTCGTTGTCGCAGACTGGGCCAGGGAACCGGCTTGTCGCACTACATTCTGCTCACCCCCAAAGCCGAGAAATAGCATCAGGATAGTCGCATGACCATGACAGCCGAACAGCAAGCAACACCCCTGTACGCCAACACCGGCTTCGGACCCCAACTGGCGGTCTTGGAGGTGGGGCTGACCGACCGGGTGGCGGTGGTGGAACCGGAGAGCGCGTTTTGGGCGCTGGTGGAACGAACGGCCTTGAACCAGGCCCTGGCCGGAAGCCTGCTGGAAGATCTGCGCGAGCAGGCCCAGGCGTTTCGCGAGGAAATGCGGGTCCTGCGTTTCGGGCTGAAGCCCTCGGCCGCCTACTTCAATCCGACCGAGCGCTGCAACTTCAATTGCAGCTACTGTTATCTGCCGGAAGCAATGCGGCGGGACGGCAAGACCATGGAGCCCGAGGAGCTGTGCACCGCCCTCGAGACCCTCGCGGACTACTTTGCCCGGGTCCTGCCCGACGGCGACAAGCCCCAGCTCATCTTCCACGGCAGCGAACCGATGGTCGCCCGGGAGGCGGTTTTCGCCGGGATCGATCGGTTCCGGGATCGGTTCCACTTCGGGGTCCAGACCAATGCCACACTCCTGGATGCCGAAGCCATCGAGTTCCTCACCTCGCGCGGCGTGGGCATCGGGATTTCCCTCGATGCGCCGACCGCGGCGCTGGCCGACCGCACCCGGAAGAATTGGGCCGGTACCGGCGCGTTCGATCGGGTGGTGGAAGTGCTCGATCGGTTGGCCGCTTACCCGGCGTTCAATGTGATCACCACGGTGACCTCGGTGAACGTGGACACCTTGACCGAAATGGTGGATTTTTACCATGATCACGGGGTCGGCGTGGTGATGTTCAACCCCGTGCGCTGCACCCGTAGCGGCGGCCAGGAACTGAAGCCGGCTAACGAGCGCCTGGCGGAACAATTCCTGAAAGCGCTGGATCACACCTACGAGCTTTACCAGAAGACCGGACGCAAGCTGGTGGTGGCTAATTTCGCCAACGTGCTGGCCGGGATCGTCGCTCCCACCGGGCGCCGGCTCATGTGTGATATTTCGCCCTGCGGCGGCGGGCGTTGTTTTTTTGCCGTTTCGGCCCATGGCGATGTGTTTCCGTGCAGTGAATTCATCGGCTTCCAGGAATTTTCCGGCGGCAATCTCTACCGCGAACCGCTGGAACGAATCCTGGCCACCGAGCCGTTCGTCCAGGTGACATCGCGGCGAACGGAAACGATCGAGCCGTGCGCCCGGTGCGCCATCCAGCATTTCTGCGGCGCGCCGTGTCCGGCCGAGGTCAAGGCGGTGGCCGGCACAATGAACGCTCCCAGCCCCTACTGCGGGTTCTATGAAGAGCAGGTACGCCACGCTTTTCGGGTGATCGCCGCCGGTCGGGAGGACGCCTATCTGTGGTCCGGCTGGGACCAGGAAACGGAAGAAACCTTCAGACGGATCGTGTGATTCGAGCAACCTGAGCGAACACCGTGGGGCCACTCGCGGGCAGGTCGAACCCTCGACCTGCCCTTTTCGCGGTTTGTCCAAGGAATAATATATTGACTGGCCTGCCATACATCCGCGCTTGTCTCCAGGCTAGGTGATGGTGTTTGAAACAAGGGCGGTGAATCACCCGCTACCGGCGATCGCCGCGATGCTCGGAACCACGGGCTGAGCCGGACGTTCAGCCCCTTTGCGGCGGATGAAAGCGTTGCTCCATTGCGAGGAACTTGCTATAGGTGCGGCGGTGGCAAGGTCTCGATCATTTCGCGACAGCGACGGTTCATTTCGGCACGGAGCACGGGAAACGGTCAAGCGGAGGGTAGCGACGGTGAGTTACGGGGTGTCGGCACACGGTGGTGAACTGGTGGATCTCCTGGTGGATTCCGAACGCTCGGAAGTGCTCAAGGGACTGTCCCGAAGCTTCCCCAGCGTGAGCCTGAGCGGGCGCCAACTGGCGGACCTGGAACTGCTGCTGAACGGAGCTTTTTCACCGCTGCGCGGGTTCATGAAAAGCGCCGACTATGAATCGGTGCTGGACCGGATGCGGCTCCAGAACGGCACCTTGTGGCCGATCCCGGTCACCCTGGATGTCCCCAAGACCCTGGCCGAACGCCTGGAAGTGGGCCAGTCGCTCGCGCTCCGCGATGCCGAAGGCTTCATGTTCGCGGTCCTGCACGTGGAGGACCTGTGGCCCATCGATAAAGAACGCGAAGCGGAACGGATCTACGGCACCACCAGCAGCGAACATCCGGGGGTGGACTATTTGTTTTCCGAGCTGGGATCGCACTATGTCGGCGGCACCCTGGAAGGCCTGCAACTGCCGCTGCATTACGCCTTCACCCGCTATCGCCACACCCCTCGGGAAATCCGAACCCTATTCAACAAGCTGGGCTGGCGCCGGATCGTCGGTTTTCAGACCCGAAATCCGCTGCACCGCCTGCACTATCAAATGACTCTGAGAGCCATGGCCCAGGCCAAGGCCAACTTGCTGCTGCAGCCGGTGGCGCGGCGGGCGAAACCCGGAGATATCGACTACTACACTCGGATCCGCTGTTACCTCGAAGCCGGCAAGCATTACCCGCCCAACATGATGCTGCTCAGCCTGCTGCCTCTGGCCATGCGCCTGGCCGGCCCGCGGGAAGCGCTGTGGCACGCGCTCATTCGCAAGAATTACGGCTGCACTCATTTCATCATCGGTCCCAACCATGCCAACGCCGGCTGCCGCGCCGACGGTCGCCCCTTTTACCAGCCCGAGGCGGCCGCCGAACTGGCCGAGGAATTCAAGGACGAACTGGGCATCGTGATTCTGCCGTTTGAAACCATGGTGTATGTGGCCGACGAAGACGCCTACCTGAGCGTCAGCGAGGTGCCGCCGGGCGCAACCGTGAAATCCCTCGGCGACGACCAATTCCATGCCCGTCTGCGGGCCGCGAAACCGGTTCCCGACTGGTTCACCTTTCCCGAAGTCAAAACCGAACTGGAACGAGCCTACCCGCCGCGGCACAAACAGGGGTTCACGATCTTTTGCACCGGGCTGTCCGGGGCCGGCAAGTCGACTATCGCCCGAGTGCTTCACGCCCGCTTTCTGGAAATGGGAAAGCGCCCGGTCACGTTGCTCGACGGCGATATCGTTCGCCGCAACCTCTCCAGCGAACTGGGATTTTCCAAGGAACACCGGGACATCAACGTGCGTCGGATCGGCTTCGTGGCAAGTGAAATCACCAAGAACGGCGGCATCGCCATCTGCGCTCCCATCGCCCCCTACGCCGCCACCCGCCGCCAAATCCGGCGCCTGATCGAAAGCCGCGGCGGGTTTGTCGAGGTGCATGTGGCGACCCCGCTCACCGTCTGCGAAGACCGCGATCGCAAGGGTCTCTACGCCAAGGCCCGGGCCGGCCTGCTCAAAGGCTTTACCGGCATCGACGATCCCTACGAGATACCGGAAAGCCCGGAAGTCACCATCGACGCCACCGATCTCACTCCGGATGAAGCGGCTCAGGAAGTCGTCCTCTACCTGGAACGCGCCGGCTATACCAAATAACCTCGGCGCGCAACGTTTCGCGCCGGTTCGGTAAGATTTCACTGGTGGCTTGGTAAGGTATCGAGAAAGGGTTTCGCGGGCTGGATAGCGTTTTCCCAACAGGCGGTCCGCGCTCGAGACCCGCTCGGGAGAGCCTCAACGGCCCTCCCGAATCAGGCTGCGCACCGGCGGCGTAGACTAGGTTGTCTTGATGTCGATTTTCCGCGGTTTGGCGATCTCCGCCTTGGGCAGCACGATCTTGAGGACGCCATTGCTGATGCTGGCTTCGATCTGGTTTCGATCAATCGCCCGCGACACATTGAACTGGCGGTAATAATCGCCGCTCTGGTACTCCTGCAGCAGCATCGTTTCCGTTTTGGCTTCTTCCGCCATGGTGCCGCTGATGGTCAGCTCGTCATTGTTCAGATCGATCGATACGCTCTGTTCGGCAACTCCCGGCATATCCACCATCACGGTCATGTCGTTGGTGGTTTCAAAGATATCAACCGCCGGGACATACACCGGAACCGTTCGCGTGCTTTCCGCCCGGCCCTGGAGTTCCTTCTTTTCCTGCACTTGCAAGCTCTTTTCGGTCATGGTCATGCCTCCTCCTGAAATCACCGTTCAGTTGAACCGGTATTGCGTCCGCCTAGGAAGTCTTGATCCCGATTTTTTTGGGTTTGGCCGCTTCCGCTTTGGGCAGAACGATGGTGAGGACCCCGTTTTTGAGTTCTGAAACGGTGCGCTCCGAATCGATCTCGTAGGGCAGGGTCACTGCCTTGTGAAACCGTCCCGTTTGCCGTTCCCGCCGGTGATAAGAAGCGCCTTCCACGTTTTCGGCTTGGCGCTCACCACGGATATCCAGGGTGTTGCGCTCGATCGAAATTTCCAGATCCTCCGGCTTGACTCCGGCCAGTTCCGCCCGGATATAAAGGTTGGAACCGTCTTCGCTCAAGTTGAGCGACGGATAAACCCCGGAAAACAAAGCCCCAAACGGATGGCGGCCGGCCACTTCGTCGAACAACCGGTCCATGCGCCGCCGCATCTCTTCAAGTTCCCGGACGGGGCGGAAGAAACTCACATCGAAATGTCTTGGATAGCGGATCATCACCATTTTTTCCTCCTTTGTTGGCGGTTGCCGTGAATCATCGGTGCATTCTCCTTGAAGCTAATTTTGCTGCCGACGGCTGTCAATGTACCCGATAAAAATATTTTCGTGTAATTATGTTTTACTTATCGATTTCATTTTGTTACTGGTCATCATGGATTGTATTTCGTGCCTTTCTAGTTTAATTGCTACCGTAGAACATGGGAGCGGTGTGGAGGAGTGGACCCATGATGGCAGATGATCGCAAGACGGATGATCCGGAACTGACGGCACCGCTGGGCGCCGTGCACCATCTGAACGAGGCTCAACTGGAGCGACTGGAACAGGTGTTTCGGCGTTGGTTCGATGAAGCTCCCAACACCTATCTGAGGCGGGTTCGGGGTCGCTACTGGATCACGTTCGTGGTGCTGCGCTTCACCGGGGCCAAGATCGGGGAAATTCTGCGGATCAACGACGCCGAAAACATCGACTACAAGAATATCGAGATCCAGGTGCCGCTGTCGGGCAGCATGAACCGGCGCATGCGTTATCGGCGGGTGCCGGTGCAGCGTGAGGTGGTGAATGAAATCGCCCGCTACCTGGCTGAATTTCCGCGGATGCGGGGCAGCGTTTTCGGTTTGGAACAGGGGAATTTCCGGCGCAAATTTTACCGCCGCGCCACCGAAGCACGGATTCCCCAGGAACTGGCACACCCTCATATTCTGAGACACACTCGGGCGATGGAACTGGTCCAGGCGGGAGTGCCGTTACCGGTGGTCCAGGAATTGCTAGGCCATTCGGTGATCGAGCACACCGCACGCTACCTGGGCCTGCGCGCCACCGAAGCGTCCATCAGAGCCATCCTGGTGGAGCGGGGGCTGCTCTGAGACGGTGCCCGGCATTGAGCGGAGCCCACCGCCGCCCCGGGCGATTTCCCGCGAGCAGCCGCCTAAGCTTTCTGCTGGGTGCCCTTGGGAAGCTGCACCACCAGCACCGGCACCCGGCTCCGACGGACCACGTGGCGCGCCGTGCTGCCCAACATGGCTTGTTCAAATCGACCCAGACCACGGGTCCCCATGACCACCAGATCATAATCACCGGTTTCTATTTGGCGCAGGATCCTATCCACCGGGTTGCCTCGCTCCACCAGGATTTCAGTGTAGGGGCAGGCGTCTTCGATTTCATTGCAGAGACCCTGGACGCGCTCGGTCATCATGCGGACCGCGGCCTGTTCCTTGTCCGTCCGGATCCGTTCGAGCTGTTCTTCCTCAAGGTAGGAAGAAATGATGCTCATGGTCGATGCGGATAGGGTTTCGATGACATGCATCACGGTGATCTTGGCGCCGTAACGGTTGGCCATACTGACGGCGTAAGTCAGGGCATGACGGGCGTTTTCAGATAAATCGGTGGCATAGAGGATATGCTGGATGCTGGGAAGCTTCATGGGGACCTCCTGATGTGCTTGATTTTTGGAATGGTTGCCACGCCGGCCGGGTGCGGCCCGATTCAGACCGGGCGCGACCGGCAGTTGCACGTGGCGTTGCCGCTCCACCATCGAGCCCGGTCGGGTTGCTCCGGACCGGGCAATCGACCATATACCCTATTAAACATAGCACACATCCTGGCCTCGGCGGCAAGCGGTTTTCCCCGTAGAGTCGGCCGCTTCGCGAAATCGCTCGGCTGGCGTCAGGAGACCATTGGTTTTGCGCCGGATTTGAGTATACTTGCGCAATCCGGAGCGGCATACCGCACCGCCCGCTTCACTACGTCGGGAGGTGCGGCGAGTTCAAACCTACGCCGGAGCGGAGCCCGGCTCCGGCCGCCGGGAACGGCCGCCGGCCGCTATGCGATTCATTGATCGCGGCGCTCACTTGCTGTGAGGTCGGCCGCCGGTGGGAGCTTATGGCTGAGGTCAAGAAGCGGCGGCGGGCGCCGCCGAACCGCAAGGAAAGCGCGGTTTCCTATCTGGTTCTGGTGGCCCTGATGGTGATTGCGGGTGGCATCTGGATCCAGCAAGCCGATTTTGATCCCAATCCGTGGCGACCGGTCACCACCGGAAAAGATCCCACCGTAGCCCGACCGGCAGCTCCCGACGAGCGCAACGGGTCCAGCCTCGAGCCGTTCTTGACCGCGGGGCTCGACGCCCTGGGAGGTTCGGAAACCTTCGACACCCAGACCCTGTCCGACAAGATCGACGGCAAGGCGGACCTCTATCTCAAGGCCGGCTTTAAAGCGCTCACCACGGCCCGCCTGCGGTTCCGATCGGAGCCGGCGCACTGGTTTGAAATCTTCCTGTTCGATATGGAAGATAGCGACGCGGCTTTTTCCGTTTACAGCCAGCAGAAGCGCACTGGAGCCGTGGCTCTGGATTTCGTCCGCGACGGTTACCGCGCCGGCAACGCCGTCTTTTTCATCAGCGCCAATCGGTATGTGGAAATGATCGGCGCGGCCGCGGCCGAACCCTTGCTCCAGGCCATGGTGCAGTCGGCCGAGCAGTTCCTGAAGCAACAGGGCGTATCGACCGAGACCGGCGATCCCCGGCGGCTGTTTCCGGAATCCGATTTGATAGCCGGTTCGCCGGCCTTGCTGGCGGCGGACGCCTTCGGCTTCGATCGTTTCAATCATGTTTATGTGGCTCAGTATCGAATCGGCGCCGACGAACTCACCGGCTTCGTCAAGGAGTGCGGATCCCCGGAGGAAGCCGCCGAGCTGGCCCGGGCCTACGGCGCCTTTCTGGAAAATTTTGGGGCGAAGCTGGTAACCGCGCTGCCCGCGGATGCCACCGTTCACCGGTACCGGTTGTTCGAATCCCACGAAACAGTGTTCAGTGTCGGCCGTTATCTGGCGGGAGTCCACGAAGGCCCTGCTCAGACCTCGACCGAGACCCTGACCGCCAGCCTTCGCAATCGGCTCGAGGAAGCAACCCATGAATGATTTGGAACCGGCAGCGAACCTGGAGCGCCGAGATTTCATTAAGCGCTGCCTCAAAGCCGGGGCCGCGGCTGCGTTCTGCGGCGGTCTCACGGCCTGGCGCTACCGGAGCGACCCGCCGCCGCTGCAAGTCGCCTCGGCGAATCTGGTGCGGCTGCCGGATTTTTCCGTGGCCGACAAGCGCGCCCTGCTGGCGATCGTGACCGGAGCGGAACGCCCGCGCATGATCGAGACGGCCCTCACGGCCCTGGGCGGGATCGAAGCCTTCGTCGGCCGCGGCGATCGAGTCCTGATCAAGGTCAATG
>Ga0100377_1003629_pt1 | contig 12290 bp, 6 predicted proteins | sample CryGeymeta201501_FD_83664 | JGI IMG/M metagenome (GOLD analysis project Ga0100377, IMG submission 83664) | Groundwater microbial communities from Crystal Geyser aquifers in Utah, USA - Crystal Geyser metaG 2015-01 | ecosystem: Environmental > Aquatic > Deep subsurface > Groundwater | place: USA... | reverse complement strand
TCGCGCGCAGACGGGAGGGGCTGTTTTGCGCGGCGCGGGGCGCGTCGCGGTGAGGCCCCCTCACCCCAACCCTCTCCCCCCGTTGGGGGGGAGGGGGCGCGCGGGGCTGGCGGGCGGCGCGCGGTTGGGTGGCGTCGCGCCTGTCTCGCGCGCAGACGGGAGGGGCTGTTTTGCGCGGCGCGGGGCGCGTCGCGGTGAGGCCCCCTCACCCCAACCCTCTCCCCCCGTTGGGGGGAGAGGGAGCGCGCGGGGCTGGCGGGCGGCGCGCAAATGGATGCCTTTGCGCCTGCTTCGCAGGCTGGCGGGTGGGCCGGATCTGCGGGGCGCGGCCTCGCGCGCTGTCGGCGAGACCCCCCTCACCCCAATCCTCTCCCCTGGTCGGGGGGGGGAGAGGGAGCGCGCGGGGCGCCGTCGGCGCAGATTTCGCGCCCTCTCCCGCTTGCGGGAGAGGGTCGTCGGGGTGAGGGCGGTTCAGTTCGCCGCCTGCTTGCTCTCCAGCTTGCCGACCGACCAGAAGAACGTCTCGCCCGAGCTGTCGTCCACGCCGTCGTTGTCGGTGATCACGAACGCCTCGCCGGCCGCATCGACCGTGAAGCCCTCGACCTTGTCCACCACATAGCCGTTCCACCGCTTGAGGTCGGGGATCAGGTCGCGCGCCAGCTCCTTGCTCACCACCGGCAGTTCGCCGCCCAGCGGCGCCGCGACCATCTGCGACAGCGCCACGCGGTAGAGCCGCTTCACCGCCGCCTTGTCGCCGATCAGGTTGTCGCGCTCGATCAGATAGACATGGTCGCCGTGCGCGGTGATCTCCGACAGGCCCATCCAGCCGACAGTTGGCGTCTCCAGCGGATAGCGCACCGCGCCCCAGGTTCCCGCCTTGGTGTCGTAGGCGACAAGCTTGACCAGCCCCTTGGGGTCGTCGCCCCACTCGCGCTGCATCGCGATCCACAGCACGTCGCCGACCTTCGTCACGCCCTCGGCGCCGAAGCGTTTCTCATGCGCCAGCAGTTCGGGCGGGAAGCCGACCTCTTCGATGATCTCGCCCGCGCCGTTGACGTGGATCAGCGCGTGCGGGATGTCGCGGTCGCTGCGGCCTTCGGAAGCCAGCCAGAAGCCGCCCGCGCCATCGGTCGCGATCCCCTCCATGTCGAGTTTCTCGGCGGGCTGGCCGCCGCGCGTCACCCGGGTCGCGGCGGTGATGCGCGCCGGGGTCTGGGTGGCGTCGATGGTGAAGATCGTCGGCTGCGCGCCATAAAAACTGTCGTTGACCGCGTAAAGCCTGCCCGGCGTCGCGTCGTCGCCCGCCAGCCCTGACAGCGCGCCCCAGCCGATCGGGCGGCCCTCGGCGTCGTCTTGCGAGACCAGCGTGGGATAGGCCGCCGGGGCGTCCTGAAGCTGATAGAGCATCACATGGCTGCGCGCGCCGCCATCCTCCACGAGATCCTTCTCGTTGGCCGAGACGAACAGCCCGCGCGCCGGGATCGCGACCAGCCCCTCGGGCCGCACGCCGGAGGGCAGCAGGCCGACCAGCTCCGGCGCCGCGCCGGTGTCGCGATAGACGCCGACCACCGAGCCGCGCTCGGAGCCGATGAAGATGTAGGTCTGATCGCCGTAGCGCCCGATCTCCACGCCCTCCGGCTCGACGCCCTTCTTGTTGCGCTTGTCGGGATAGTGGCCGATGCGCGCCAGTTCGTGCTCGAAGGCCGGGCCGGACTCGAACAGCACCGCGCCGTCGCGCGACAGGATCGAGAAGCCGCGCGATCCGCCCTTCCAGTCGCCCTCGTTGGCGATCACCAGCCGGTTGGCGTCGAGCCACTTGATCGCGTCAGGCTCGCGCGCCACGTCCTGCATCGCGCCGGTGAACAGCAGCGCGCCGTCCTTCTTCACGTCGATGTTCTCAAGGTCCGCCGACCCGGCGGAGAAATGCGACAGCGCCGCGCCCTCGCGCGACAGGATCACGATGTGGTTGTTCTCCTGCATCGTGACGGCGATCTCGCCCGCGTCGTTGATGTCCACGAATTCCGGCTCGGGGTCTTCCGGCGCCACGGCGGCGAGGCCGCTCACGTCGGCGCGGATCATCGCGGCGCAGTCTGGCGCGCCGTTCTTCAAGGGCACGATCATCACATGACCGCCGGGAAGCTGCGGCAGCGCGCCGTCGTTGAGCTCTTCGTCGCGCTCGTTCTCGATGGCGACGGCGAGGAAGGCGCCGTCCTTGCTGCGCGCCACCGAATCGGGCTGGCCGCCCATGTCGCAGCTTTTCTCCACCGTGCGCGCGGCGATGTCGATCACCGCCAGATGGCCCGAGGGCGCGGCGTAGCTCTCGGAGGTGTTGATCCCGGCGAAGGCGCGGCCGCCGACGATCACCACCGAGGTCGGCTCGCCATCGACGATCACCGAGCCGAGCGGTTTTGGCGCCGCCGGGTCGGCGATGTCGATGAAGCCGACCGCGCCGAGCGGGCTGTTGGAATAGGCCAGCATCATGCCGTCGTCGCTGGCGGCGATGATCTCCGACGAGGTCTCGGCGCCCGCGTCCATGTCGGCAGGCGTGTTGAGCGCCACGGGAAAGCTTGCGATGCGGTTGAAGCTTTGCGCCGGGGCGCCGAGCGCGGTGGAGGCGAGCAGCAGCGCGGCCAGCCCGCTGGCGCGGAGGGTGGTGGTCATGGCGGTCCCCTTTTCGAGAAATACCGCGCAGGGTTATCGCCCTTCTGCGACGCTTGGGTGACAGAGGCGCTGCATTTCCATGACGGATCGCGCGCCTGTCGCGCCGCGCCGCGCGATGCGCTATGCCGCGTAACCATGAGCAACCCGCCGAATCTCCGCCCCGATCTTGCGCCGCGCGCAAGCCTGCCGCGCGACGCGCGCGCCACCGACGCGCGTCCCACCGATGCGCGTCCCGGCCAGCCGCGCATCGGCATGGTCTCGCTCGGCTGCCCCAAGGCGCTGGTGGACAGCGAGCGCATCCTCACCCGCCTGCGCGCCGAGGGTTATGCGATCAGCCCCGACTACGCGGGCGCCGACGCGGTGATCGTGAACACCTGCGGCTTTCTCGACAGCGCCAAGGCCGAAAGCCTTGAGGCGATCGGCGAGGCGCTGGCGGCGAACGGCCGCGTCATCGTCACCGGCTGCCTCGGCGCCGACGCGCAGTATATCCGCGGCGCGCACCCTTCGGTGCTGGCGGTGACCGGCCCGCAGCAATACGAACAGGTGATGGACGCGGTCCACGCCGCCGCGCCGCCGTCGCCCGATCCGTTCATCGACCTGATCCCCGGCCCGCGCGACGAGGGCGCGGGCGTGCGCCTGACGCCGCGCCACTACGCCTATCTCAAGATCGCCGAGGGCTGCGACCATACATGCAGCTTCTGCATCATCCCCGCGATGCGCGGCAAGCTGGCGTCGCGCCCGGCGGGCGCCGTGCTGCGCGAGGCGGAAAAGCTGGTGGCGAGCGGGGTTAAGGAGCTGCTGGTCATCAGCCAGGACACCTCCGCCTACGGCAAGGACATCGGCTATGCGTCAAGCCCGTGGCGCGGGGCGGAGCGGCGCGCGCACGTCACCGATCTGGCGCGCGATCTGGGCTCGCTCGGGGCCTGGGTGCGGCTGCACTACGTCTATCCCTATCCGCATGTGGACGACCTGATCCCGCTGATGGCCGAGGGGCTGGTGCTGCCCTACCTCGACATCCCGTTCCAGCACGCCGCGCCAAGCGTGCTGCGCGCCATGCGCCGCCCGGCCAATGAGGCCAAGGTGCTGGCGCGCATCGCGCGCTGGCGCGCGCAGGTTCCAGACCTCACGCTGCGCTCGACCTTCATCGTCGGCTTTCCCGGCGAGACCGAGGCCGATTTCCAGCACCTGCTCGACTGGCTGGAGGCGGCGCAGCTCGACCGCGTGGGCGCCTTCCAGTATGAAAATGTCGGCGGCGCCAGCGCCAACGCGCTGCCCGATCACGTGTCGGCGGCAGTGAGGCAGGACCGCTTTGATCGCTTCATGGCTGTCGCCGCCCGCATCTCCGAGGCGCGGCTTGGCGCGAAAGTGGGTCGCCGCATGACCGTGCTGGTCGATGCGGTGGACGCCGACGGCGCCGAGTGCCGCAGCCCGGGCGACGCGCCCGAGATCGACGGCAACGTGTTCATCGACGAAGGCTTCGAGGGGCTGCAGCCCGGCGACATGGTGGCGGTCGAGATCGACGAGGCGGGCGAACACGACCTCTGGGCGCGCCGCCTGCGCTGAGGCGCGCCGTTGGCGCGCCCTTTTGCGCCGGGACGCACGGCCCTGATCCTCACTGCGATCTGACGCGCCCAACGGCCGCCGATGCGGCGTCCGCCTGCGCCGCGCAGGCGGCGTCGGGGCGCAGCATCGCGGCGCCGCGCGCGGCGACGCGCTGACCGGGGCCGAGGCTGAAGCGGGGATAGACGCCGGGATCGAGGCCCGCCTCCGCCATGTGCTCGATGGTCTCGACAAACAGCGCCCGCGAGGGCCGGTCCACCAGACGCACGATCGCATGGTCCGCCGCCTCCAGCGCCAGCCAGGTTTCAAGCTGCGCGCGTTCCTCGGCCGGGTCCGCCACGCCGCGCGACCGCAGCCAGCCGCGCAGGCGGCGGCGCTGGGGCGCCGTCGCGTCCGGCGGCGCGAACCGCCAGGCGACGTGGAGCGCGCAGGCGAGCGACGGCGCAAGCCCGCCGCGCGCGTCCGCCAGCAACCCTCCGGCGGCGACGGCGCGCCCCTGCGCCGCCCGGAGCCCGCCTTGCGCGACAAACGCCTCCGCTTCGGCGGCGCTCAGGAACAGCGCGGCGGCGTCGGCGTCTTCTGGCGCGGCGACGCGCGCGAAATCGGGGTTGGCGAGGGCGAAGCGGCGCGCGAGCAGCCGGGCGTCGGCGCCCGCGCCCGCCACCATCGCGACGCGCCGCGCGCCCATGGCGCGCAGCGCCGCCGCCATCAGCGCCGCCTCCTCCTCCAGCCCGCCCGACAGGTGCAGCGTCATGCCGCCCGCCGCAGGTTCGGGCCAGTCGGTCTGCGGAAAGATGCAGGGCAGGACGACCGCGTCGCAGAAGGCGCCGACCACGGCCCAGTCGCGCGGCGCCACGCCGCCAAGCAGCGCGAAGGGCGGATCGGCTTCGTAGCGCGCCGCCAGTTGCGCGGCCCAGCCTTCGGGCGGCCCGCTCAGCCGCCAGATCGCCACCCGCCACAGCCTGCGGGCGTCGGCGTATTCGCCCTTGTAGCCGGGCGAAAAGCCGGGGCGGCCCAGTTCGCGGGCGATCTCGCCGTTGCGCCGGGTCACATAGGCGTCGATCACGGCGAGGCTGGCGGCGACCTGCGCCTCGGGCGCATCGGGGGTGATGACGGTGGCGAAGGTCCAGCTGCGCGCGTCGTGGCCGGGGTCGGGCGTCGCGCCCAGCCGCCGCAGATAGGCTGTCAGCGCCGCCGCGTCCGCGTCCGCGATCGCGTAGCGCGGCATGGTGGCGGCGAGCGCGGCGCCTGCGGGATCGACGCCGTCGCGCAGCGCGCGGGCGAGGTCGCGCGCGCCGGCGTAGGCGGGGCGGCTGCGCGGCGTGCGCGCCGCCATCTTTGCGAGCGGGCCGTATCGCTCCTGATAGAGATCGCGCAGCAACAGCGCGCGTCGCGGCGTCAGCGGCGCGAACAGCACCGGCGCCGCGATCGCGGGCGCGCGCGCGTCGCTCTCGCCGCCGCCATAGCCGCTGGGGCGGTGGCAACGCACGCAGGCCGCCATCGCGGAGGGCAGCGCCGCGCCGCCCGCAATCGTGGCGCGCAGCCCCTCGCCGGTCAGATAAAGCCGCGCGCCGCGCTCGGCGGCGGCGTCGGTCGCGGCGGGCGGCGCGTCCTGCGCCGTGTCCTGCGCGGCGACCGGCGCCGCAGCCAGCGCGAGCAGGAGGCCCGCCAGCGCGGCGGCGGCGAACTGGCGGGAGGGCGGGCGCGTCATGCCCCCGCCAGCGCCGCGCGGGTTTCCTGCGCCAGGCGATCGGGCGTCACGTCGCCCTCCAGCCGCAGCCAGCTATCCCCCCGCAGCCGCAGCAGCGTAAGCGCGCGATGCGCCATCTTGACGTCGTCCAGCGCGTCGAAGGCGGCGCGCACCGCGTTTACCGCCCCCGGCGCGCCGGTGAAGAACCGCCACTGCGGCGGCGCGTCGTAGAGCGCGGCGTAGGCCGCCAGCCGCTCCGGCGTGTCGTGGTCGGGATCGATGCTGACCGACCAGAGCCGCACTGTCGCCAGATCGGGGCCGAGCGCGTCGGCGGTCGCGGCCAGCATCGCCGACAGCATCGGGCAGATGCCGGGGCAGGTGGTGAAGATGAAGTTCATCAGCACCGGCCCGCCGCGCGCAAGCTCGGTCGCCAGATCGGCGGCGGCGCCGTGATGATCGACCAGCGGCGCGGCGGGCGCCGCATAGCGCACTTCGAATCGTTCCGCAGGGGAAGCGGGCGCGGGGTCTTGCGCGCCGTGGGCGTGGGCGTCGTGCGCGCGGGCGCCCTGCGCGCCCGCCAAGAACGCCGCGCCTCCCGCCAGCCCCCCAGCCAGCCCGCCGGTCAGCCCCCAGACCGCCAGTCGTCGCGTCAACATCGCATAAGGCCCTTTCAGTGCAGCGAGAAGATCGCCGCGTCGTGGTGCAGCGGGTCGAACTGATACATCCTGAGCCGGGGCGACGGCTCAAAGTTCATCTCCATCATCACCCGGTGCACGCCCGGCGTCACGGTGTCGGGCGCGCCGCCCGCTTCGGGGTCGGTTCGCGCCGCGCCTTTCTCCGCCTTGTCCACAAGGATCGTGCCCGGCGTGGTGTTGAAGCGGGCGTGGAAGCGCCCGAAGGTGAACCACGCGCCCGATCCGGCGGTCTTGACGCTGGATTTGAAGGTGTTCTCCCAACCCCGCGCGCCGCCGAAATCGACGTTGAGATAGCCGTGGGGAAAGTAGTCGCCGTTCAGCAGCGTCACCTTGACCAGATCGCCGCGCCGCCGCCATCCGGGCATCTCCAGATAGCCGCCGCCGGTGATCTGGCCGTAGAGCGTGTTGTTGACGAACAGCAGCGTCACGTCCGACGCCGGGTCGGGGGCGACGCCGCTCGGCAGCCGGGTGCGGTGCATCCAGTCCAGATAGGCGTCGCGCGCGTCGAGCAGCATCCGCAGCCAGGCGGCGTCAGCGTCCACGCCCGGCGCGGCCATGGCCGCCTGCATCGCGCCGAACGCCCGCCACATGCGCTTGGCGGGCGCGAGGTCGCCGATGCGGTCGATGGCGTCCACCGCCCCCCGCTCGCCATAGAGCGCGCGCAGCAGCCCCAGACGCGCCTGCATCATCTGCGCCATGGTCGCGCCCGGATTGCCGGTCATCTCGCGGAACGCGGCGAGACAGACCGGCGCCTTGGCGCTGTCGGGCATGGCGAGGCCTGCGGGCATGTCGCCCGGCGGCAGGCCCTCGAAGGCCCATTGCTCATGCGCCACGATCCCCGCGCCCAGCGGATGGCACGCCATGTTCAGCGCCATGGCGGGCATCCCCAGACGCGCCGCCAGCGCGTCGATGAAGGGCAGAGGCGGCGGGACCACCTTGTGCGCGTTCTCGATCGCCTGCGCGCGCGGCGGATGGTTGCGCCAGCCCCAGGTGTAGGTGAGGTTGTAGTATTGCGGCGGCGCCATTTTGACCGCGACGCTCACCCGCGTGCCGTCCTCCATCGGAAAGAACGTCTGGTCGAGCGAGGCGTAGAGCGGGCCGGCCTTCACCGCGATCTCCGGCCAGCGGCCCAGAAGATCGAGCTGTCGGCGCTGGCCCGCCGCGTCATAGTAGGCGATCTGCGCGGCGCTGCGCTTCACCACCGAAGGGCCGCGGCCGTCGGCGCAGGGCTTGCCCGCCGCCATGCCGCTGACCGCGACGCCGTTCACCGTCACCTCCCACGGGCAGTCGAAGTGCATGGTCATCGGCGAGAAATCGTCATTGCCGCGCGCGAGCACGTTGATTTCGTAGCGGATCGTCCACGGCTTCTCGGGCGGGATCGGCGCGGCGGCGGCGCAGGCCTCGTTGGTTGGCTGGCCGGGGCCGCCGCAGTTCACATAATCCACCGCCTCGCCCAGCCGCGCCCAGCCGAAATCGAAAAACATCGTGTCGGACTGGATGCGCCCGCCATACCAGACCTGCCGCACCACCGCCTCGCCGCCGACCACCGCGCCGTCGGCGTCATAGACCGGCATCACGCGGTTCACCCGCTTGTGGCCGGAATGGTTCAGCAGCGGAAAGCCGCGATAGGCGCGGTCGCCGGGCACGCGCGACGCCGCGCCGTCCCGCCCCGTGATGATGTCGCGCGCCCATTGCAGGTGGTGGTCCACCACGCTGCGCTGGTCGGTGAGCCGCGCCTGCGCGCCCTGCGCCCGGACCGCCAGCGCCTCGGGCGACAGGCCGTCAGGATCGAGCAGCAGCGTGCGGTAGGGCGCGTCCAGCACGATCTCGCCCAGGGTCTCGAGGATGTAGCGCAGGTCGTCGATGGGCGACTGCGGGTTGATCACCACCGCTGTCGGCTTTCCCGCGTGCAGCGCGTAATGCTCGGACTTGGTCGCGGACACCGTGTTGACCATCTCCACCCCGTCGCGGTCGCGCAGGTTGGCGTAGGTGGTGGGCAGCATGTTCGTGCCCGGCGGCGTGGCGTGCGAGTCGACAATCTCCTCCACCCCGTCGCCGTCGAGATCGGCCTTGCCGGGAAACAGGCTGGGTCCGGTGCGCACATAGGTCGCGCGGATGAAGGCGGGCGGCGTGATCCGGGGCAGGGTGCGCAGGGTGCTTGCCGCGAAGGCGGCGGCGTTGGCGTCGGGGCTTGCGTCGCGGCGCAGCCACTGGAACGGCAGCGCCTTTCCGGCGGGCTGCGCGACGCAGCGCACCCGCCGCCAGGCCGACATCGGCGTGTTGGGCTGCGCGCCCGGATGGCCCGGCTTAAGGTAGCGCGACTGCGCCGTGCCGGGGTCGGCGGTCGGATCGCCGGGGGGAATGATCATCGCATTGGCTTCGAAGCCGCCGCCCAGCGCGGGGAACTGCGCGAAGGTCTGCACCAGGTCCTGCTCGGCGGCCGGCAGCGCGGCGAAGCCCAGGATGCGGCCCTGCGCGCGAAAGATCGGCGGGTCGGGCTGGAAAAAGCCCGCCGCGCATTCCTGCGGACTTTGCGCCGCCGCCAGCGCGGGCGCCGCCAGCGCGGCGGCGGCGGCGAGCAGGGCGCGCCGCAGGGCGCGGGCGCGCGTGGATGGGGGGGTGTGCCGGGTCATCGTCGCCTCCCTTTCGCCGTCTGTGGGTTCACGCCGTCTGTGGGTTCACGCCGTCTGAAGCCTCACGCGATCCCGGGCGGGAAAGGCCCCGCCCGCCTTCGCCCCGCGCGCGCGACGCAGGCGCCGGCGAGCCATTCCAGCCGCTCCGCGATCGCCGCCGCCGACGCGCGCACCGGGGCGCCGCCCCAGATGTCGCGCGCCTCGTCGCCGTAGCGCAGCAACCCCAGCGAGCAGTCCATCACCGCCCGCTCGGGCCTCATCCGCAGCACGTCGGCGCGCCGCCAGAGGCTGCGCGCGCCGCTCTCGGGGCCCGCGCCGCGCGAGACGAACAGCGCGCCGCGCAGGCGCTCCACATCATCAGCGCGGGCATGGAGAAAGCGCCAGCCCCGCCCCGCCCCCGCGCGCCGGGCATGATCGGCCCAGCGGCGCGGGGTGTCGCGGTCGGGGTCGAGCGTCAGGGTGTAGATCTCCGCCATGGCGGCGGGCCCCTGGTCGAGCGCGGCGCGCACCGCCGCCAGCTTTGCCGTGCAGGGGTAATGCGCGTCGTGCAGGACCGAGGTGAAGGCGATCAGCACCAGCCGCCCTTGCGTCAGATCGCTGTAGAACCGGGCCGCGCGGCCCTCATGGTCGGTCACCGCGATATCGGGGATCGCGCGACGGTTCAGCCGCGCAGGCCCCGTCGCTGACCAGTCATAACGCCTGTCAAGGTTCATGGCGCGCGCCTTTCATGCCTGAAGGCCTGGGGGGTTCAGCTGTCGTCGGGTTTGTGCGCGCCGCCGGGGGGATGCACCTCGATGTGCTTGCGGCGGCGGCTCTCGGTCTCGCGGCCAAGGTGCGCCACCGAATCGCTGCTGCGCGGGGTGTCGAAGCCCTTGCCCCTCGGCACGATGTCCCAGCGGATCATCATCGCGTGATCCTCGTGCACCACGTTGTGGCAGTGCATGACGTGGCGGCCCATGAAGTCCTTCCAGCGCATGAACACCGTGACCTCGGTGTTGGGCAGCAGCAGCGCCACGTCGCGGCGCGGCCCGCCCATGAATCGCGCCGGATCGGGCAGCATCGGCTGCCGCAGGCCCACCTGCGGCAGAAACGCCGCGAGCGCCGCGAAATGGGCGTGGCGGCGAAAGCGGATGTCCTGCGGGCGGCCCTCCATCAGCGGCGCGAGCACATCCATCACGGCGGCCTCGTCCACGGCGCCGTCGTCGCCCACGAACCGCTCCAGCGTCGCCAGCGCCGCTTCGCCGATCGCGATAAGCCGCGGATCGTCGTCGGCGATCGGGCCGTGCAGACGCTCCAGCCGCGCCTTTTGCTGCGGTTTCAGAACCGTCTCCCAATAGGTCTCCGCCAGCGCGCGCCAGTCGTCGGCGGGAGCCGATTCGAGCCGCAGCGCCTCCGGGTCGCGTCGCCGCAGCGTCTCGATGCGCCGCCGCAGCCCTTCGCGCGCCTCGGGCGGGGCTGCGGGGAACGCCTCGCGCAGCGCCTGACCGGTGCTGAACCCGCTGGCGCCGGGTTGCGGCGGCGCGGCGGCGCCCTCGGCGTCGGGCGCCGCCGCGCTTTCGAACCGCGCCGCCGCGCCGGTATCGCTGGCGCGCGTCTCAGCCTGCGCCTGCTCCGCCGCCGGGGGTGGCGTCAGTTCGCTCTGGATCGAGCCCTGGCTGAACGGTTTGCCGTCCTGCTCCAGGATGATGAACTCGGTGAAATGGCTGTGGATCGGGTGGTGCCAGCCGCTGCCGCCGTTGCGGAACGTCCAGATCTCGGCGCTGTCCTGCTCGATGCCGGCATCGACGCGGTTGGGGTCGAAGATGTCGCCGTTGATGGTCCACAGCCCGCCGTCGTAGTCGAACTCCCACAGCCGCTCGCGGCGCACCTCGCTCAGATCGACCGGCGGCAGGTCGCGGAAGAACAGCGGGAAGCGGCTCTCGTCCTCCACCGGCTCGGCCTCGACCTCGAAGGCGACCTGCGCGTTGGCGTCGAAGAAGTCCTGATCGGTGGCGTAGTCGCTTTGGCGGATGCGCCGCTCGGTCGGGCCGCGCCCGTTCTCCTGCTCCAGTTCGTTGACCAGATAGACGCGCGCCCCGACCCCGAACGCGGCGAAATCCACGATCACGTCCACGCGCTGCGCCACGCCCAGATAGACGCTGTTCACCAGCACGGGGTTGGGCTGAAAATTGCCGTCGCCGGTGACGACAAGCATCTGGTGGCTGGTCTGCGTCGCAGGGCGGGATTGTTTTTCTTTGCTCTCCGGCCCGAAAACGGCGGCGCGATAGCCGGGGCTGACGCCGGTCGCATGCAGGAACAGATCGTAGAAGCGCGACGGCCCGCCGTTCAGCAGCCGCAGCCGATACTTGCGCGGCTTGACCTTGAGCAGCGGCTGCACACGGCGGTTGACGCTCCAGCGGTCGCCGATCACGCCGTCGATGTTGAAGCCGTCGAACACCACTTCGGGCGAGGGGTCGTAGCCGTCGGCGCTCTTGCCGGCGTCGTCCGCGACGGCGGAAAGGCCGACATGGGTGATCGCCTTGCGCGTCCCGTCGGCCAGCAGCACGCCGCGCGCGGGGTCGGCGGCGTCGCTCCAGTCCTGCGCGCTCTCGAAGGTCCAGCGGGTGGACTGCTCCCGGCCCACCCTGCGCGGCTTCCGCCCGGTCTCCTTCTCGTCTTCGCCGCGCGCCACGATTTCCTGCGCGAACAGCAGATCGTGGAAAATCAGCGGCAGGTCATAGTCGCCGGAGGGCAGGCGCCAGCCCTGCGTCTCGTCGTCCATGTCGCCGTTCCCGGCGCCGGGCTGGTCAAACATGAAGTAAAAGCCGTCGAGCCCCGCGTAAACATTCGACGCGGTGAAGTCCATCCGGTGGTCGTGATACCACAGCGTTGACAAACGCTCACGGTCGTCATGGCCGGAGGGGAAGTTGGCGTAGTGGTGATCCCAGTATTCGCCGGGGTTCAGCCAGTCGTTGGGGTAGCCGTCGCTCTCGCTGGCGGTATGGGCGTTGTGCAGGTGCGACGTGGTGGACGGCAGCGCAAAGCGCAGGCGGGAATGGCCGGGCTGATTGC
>Ga0100377_1003626_pt1 | contig 12292 bp, 9 predicted proteins | sample CryGeymeta201501_FD_83664 | JGI IMG/M metagenome (GOLD analysis project Ga0100377, IMG submission 83664) | Groundwater microbial communities from Crystal Geyser aquifers in Utah, USA - Crystal Geyser metaG 2015-01 | ecosystem: Environmental > Aquatic > Deep subsurface > Groundwater | place: USA... | reverse complement strand
GTGCGCTGCCAAGGGTTCCTTAGAAGGCTAGGTGTGAAAGGAGGAGGTTGATGGTTGCATGTTGTCTGGCCTGAATTCGTCTACTTATTTTCCGGCGAGCCCTAACTAACTAACTAACTAGAGTCCCTTCGATTGTCCGGAGGGACTCTAAGGCGTCGTCCGGGAACAAAATGCGCATTTGGGCGAAGTCAGAGGTGAAAGGGCAAGGAGGTCGATGCAGGCGATGCCCATCATCGTCGAAGCAGACCGACGCTGACATCACGCCTCTGGCGATGCTCAAATGGGCAGGTTGTTTCCTGACGACGCCTAAGAACTAGGCAAAGCGGCGAGCATCTCCTGCGCCGACGCATAGCGCTGGTCGGGCGCCCGGCTGATCGCCTTCATTACGTAGGCCGACCAGGCCTCTGGCACGTCGGCCACGCCGTGCAGCGGCTCAGCGGTTTGTGTGCAATGCGCGAAGCCGACGGCGATGGGGCTCGACCCCGAGAAGGGCAGCTTCCCGGACAGCATCTCGTAGAGGATGATTCCCAGCGCGTAGAGGTCGGTGCGCGGGTCGACCGCTTCACCGCGAATCTGCTCAGGCGCCATGTATTCTGGGGTGCCCAAAATCGAGCGCGTGGCAGTCAAGCTCTCGAGGTGCTCGAGCTTGGCGATGCCGAAGTCGATGAGCTTCAGGACCTGCCCCGAGGCGATGAGCACGTTCTCGGGCTTCAAATCGCGGTGTACGATGCCAGCATCGTGGGCCGCTCCCAGCGCAGAGAGGATCTGACGCGCCAGGGGTGCCACGCTCCTGGCCGGGAGCCGAGCTTGCCGACGCATCATCTCGCGCAGCGAGTCCCCCTCGACCCACTCCATGCTGATAAAGAGCAGCCCATCCGCTTTTCCGAGGTCGAAGATGCGCACGATGTTCGGGTGCTGGACTCGGCGAGCAGCCGTCACTTCCCGGCGGAAGCGCTCGAGAATGTCCGGCGAGCTCAAATGGGCGTCGCGAATGAGCTTGAGTGCCACGACCTCGTTGAGCTCCTCGTCTCTGGCCTTGAAGACCTCGCCCATGCCGCCCAACCCAATGGACGTCTCGATGACGTAGCGCTCGGCGAAACGCTGCCCAGACACCAAGGACGACATGGTCTGGGCCTCGGCCAGGTCCTCGTTCTTCAAAGCGGGCAGCATGAGCTGGTGTGTGGCGATGCGGTTGAGCTTCGCGTTGAGCTCGAAGTCGACGCTGCAGACGATGGTCTCGAGGTGCCGAATGCGCTCCAAGAGCTCTTCCTGTTCGGCGGCCTTCAGCTTGGACCCGCCGCCTTGAGCCTCGAGCTGCTTCATGCGCTCACGTTGCTTGAGAAAGGACGGGCCCAAGATCCATGAGGTGATCGACCCAAAAACGATCAGGACTATCAAGGCTTCCATGTTCTCTCCTAAGGAATCGTCCGGGAACAAAATGCGCACTTGGGCGAAGTCAGAGGTGGGAGGGCAAGGAGGTCGATGCAGGCGATGCATCGTCGACGCAGACCGACGCTGCCACCCCGCCTTTTGCGATGCTCAAATGGGCAGGTTGTTTCCTGACGACTCCTAACAAAGCGCGTGCTCACATCGTGCACTCCCCTGTAGCAAATCGCGCAAGAACTATCATGGAACCAGACCGAGTGTCGGCCCCGAATCCCGAAGCACACCCCCCTAAGGCTGGAGTCAAGTGGGGGCTGTGGGGTAGGCTCCGCCCACGAGGATCCATCGGCGTCAGGCGAGACGCGAGTGCGGTGCGACACGAGCTTCGGGGGATGAGGCATGAACGTGAACTGGAGACGCTGGATTGGGCTCTTGAGCGTGGTTTTGCTCGGGCTCTCGTGTAACGAGCCGTTGGATTTCGAGCGCCAAGAGGTCGCCCGCGGCACCTTCGGCGAAGAGGTCTTCCGCATCCTGCACAAGGACCTGCAGCGCAGCCCGCTGGAAGGAAAGACCCGGGCCGAGGTCTTCGAGGCCCACAAGGCCGACTTCACCGCCGCCATCGACGCCATCTTCCCCGACGCGCAGCTCGACGCCATCGACCAGCTCATGCTCCGCATGATGCCTTTTTACGACTCCGAGCTCATCCCGGGCCTGGTGCGCAAGCTGGCCGTCGTCCTCGACGAGATGGCCACCGACGAGCCGCTGCTCGAGGCCTTCGCCCGCATCGGCGCGCGCCCCAGTCTGCTGCAGGACCCTGCCCAAGCTCGGGCGCTCGCCTTGGTCTTCGATTTCCAACGCCTGCAGGAGCTCAGCGATCTGCTGACCGCGGGGCTGCTGGCCCACGACGGTTTGCCGGCCGGCGAGTCCGACGCGACCCTGCGCCTCGTCGCCTCGGCGGCGGAGTTCCTGTCCGAGAGCGAGCTCACAGGCGACCCGAATCGCTTCTCGGTCACACTCATGAACTTGCTTACCACCGACGACCCAGCCTTCGAACCGGCCGCCTCCTACACCCCGATCTTCGTCGTCAAAGTGGACTCTCGCGGCCTGCCAATGGTGAAGCTCAACGATCTGGGCGACATCCCGCCGCCCTTCGCCGATCTCGACGGCGACGACCTGGCCGACGTCGACTCCCTCGATCGCTTCGTCGGTCTCGACGGCTCACTGCTGCAGGCCGACGCGTTCGGAAGCCCTGGCGTCACAGCCTCCGGCGGCATGTCCTACGACGCCGCCGGTCAGCTCTTCAACCCCAACGCCGCACAAGCCGCCTTCGAGGTCGTCGACCTGCATCGCACCCTTCTGGGCACTCTCATGCGCGACGCTGGCGAGCTCTCGCGCGCCGACGTGCCCCTCGATCTCCTGCGTTCGCTCGAGGTCGTGCTCGGTCCCACCCAACGCGTCGACAGCGCTGGGGGCAGCTACGACGCGTACCTCCCCGACAGCGACCTGGTGGCCCTGAGCGTCGGCTTGCTCGTCGCCCTGGACCGAGACGACGTCCCCGCCGTGCTCGAAGGCGTCTTGAAGCTTTTAGAGGAACACCCCAACGAGCTCGCCGCCGTGCTGCACGCCCTCGACAAGGCCATCGACGTGGTCGACGCCCACCCCGAGACCGACTTCTCCGACACCTCCAACCTGCTCGACGAGATGTTGCCGCTGGTGCTCGAGCTCGTCGAAACGCCCGGGCTGCTGCAGGAGCTGCTCGTCGCCATGGACAGCCCGGCGGCGCGCGAGGCCGGCCCGGTCATCGCTTGGCTCATGCAGCACAAAAAGGAGTTCGTCACCGTCACCCCAGGCGGCGCCTACGACACCTGTTTCCACACCTGCAAGGGAGCGCACGAGCTCGGCACGGTCGACCGCATCCACTGCATCCAAGCCTGCCCCCGCGACGAGATCTTCGATGGCACCGTCGATCTCACTGCTCCCGAGACTCCGCAAAACGTCTCGCTCTTCGAGCGTACGCAGGCTCTCATGTGGGAAACGACGAACTGGCCCTACGAGGTCGGCATCCAGCAGCTGGTCGTCAACGGCTTCGACTTCACCGCCACGGCGCAGGCCATGGGTCCGGTCCTCGTCTTCGACGATCTGGCCAAGTCCTATCTGCTCTCGGTGACCGGCGACCTCCACCTGACCGAGATGATCAACCCGGACGTGGCCAACCTGGCCAGTCCGCTCGGCTTGGACGGCGCGACCGTGACCGACGTCGTGCTCTGGATCAATCAGAACATTTTGGGCGTCACCATGGACGCCGATCCAACGCCCGACCAGGTCTCGCGCTTCTTCAACACGGCGCCGCTGGAGTCCATCGAGCCCAGCATCCAAGCCAGCATGAACGTCTCCATGTGCCGCAGCGGCAGGCGCTGCATCGACGCCAACGCCGACATGCTGCTGGCCATCGAGGCCGCCGGCATGGTCGACGTGCTGCACCCGCTGGTTCAGGTCTTCACGGCGCATGGCAAAACCGACCTGCTGGCCCGCATGTTCGTCGTCCTCTACAGCCACTACCCCTCGCGCGGCACCGTGCTGACCGACGCCGCCGGACTCGCGCTGCCCTTGGTCCGCTCCAACATTCGCTCGCTGGAGGGCGCGCTCATCGAGCTCCTCAACGACGGGGCCTTCCTCGACGCGCTGGCCGCCCTGGGGCCCATCCTGGCGCAGACCCGAGTCGGCGCCGCGAACGAACTCTTCATGACCGTGAACGAGCGCTTCTTCGGCGCCCTGCTCACGCCCGACTCGACCCTGCGCACCGTCAAAGGCCTAGACCGCGTCCCGGATCCCTTCGGACACATCGTGACGCCCCTGAGCCCGGTCTATCTCCTCCTCGACCCGCTGCGCGCTGTCGACAACACCCTCAGCGCCGACCAGGCCGCGAAAGACGCCTGGGACCGCGCCACCACCGCTCTGTACGACCTCATGCTCGAGACCGTGGACGACGGCAACGGCACCGTTCGCTTCGCGAAGCCCGGCGGGATTGTTCTTGCCAGGCTGGCGACCGAAGCGCTTCGAGACACCTGGATGCGCAAGGACGCCGCTGGGACGCGCAGCGAGTGGCTGCGCCAGACCTTGGCTCAGGACCTCAAAGACTTCTTGGCCGGCCGCGGGCTGCGCGCCAGCGTCGAGCTCTTCCAGTGGTTCGACGCGCAACCCACCGGGCCCGACATGATTCGCGAGGCGGCGCTGCATCTGCTCGAGGCTCAGAGCCTCGAGGTCGAGGCCGATGCCCAAGTCAGCAGCCAGGCCACGCTCATGGTCTACCAGCTGTTGGCCACGGGACTCGACGAGCGCTCCATGCTCGACCTCGGACGCTTCCTGTCGCGGGTCATCGATCCGCGGCGCCTCTGGGACGTGGCCGGCTACACGGCTTTGCCCTTGGTGAGCCACGGCCTGCAGCTCCTGAGCGAGAGCAGCGCCGTCGATCCGGACGGCGTGCTCCTCGACCTCATCGGACGCGCCGTGCAAACTGGCCCCGACGGCACGACCCAGGCTGGACAAATCTGGCAAGTCCTGAAAACGCTGAACCGCGTCGAGCCCGGCTCGGACGCCACCTTCACCGCGGCGGACGGACGGCGCATCGCGGAATTGACCCGAGACTTTCTGCGCGACGACCAGCGCGGGCTCGAGCGTCTCTATGGCTTCATCGAGACCGCCATGTACGGTCCTGCGGGGAAACAGGAGTAGTATGACGAACTCACGACGAGATTCGCCACCCATCAAGGGTCAACTAAGTTCGCTAAGCGGCCGGCCACGTAGATATTCTTGTCTAGCGGTCAACGGCCAGCAACAGAATTCCCGTTTTCTTGCGCTGCTCATCGCCGCAATTGTGCTCGCCGTGCCAAGCCTGGCCAGCGCCGGGGGCTTCTGGCTGCCCGGCCACGGTGCCACCCCGTTGGGCCGCGGCGGCGCCGTGGTCGCCTCCTCCGACGACCCCAACGGCATCTGGTACAACCCCGCCACCTTGGTCCGCAACAAGGGGAACCAGCTGCTCATCGACGTCGCCATGATCGACCTCAGCGCCGACTTCACCCGCGCCGACCGCCAGGCCCGCGACGGCTCCACGGTCACCTACGAGACGGTGAAGAACGAGGGCATGCCCCAGTGGATCCCTCAGCTCCTCTTTTCGAGCGATCTCGGGACCGACGAGTTTGCGCTGGCCGTCGGCGCCTACGCGCCGAACGCCCCGCGCTACCGCTTCCCAGAGGACGGACCTCAGCGCTACTCCATCGTCGACAACACCGAGTCGCTGATCCTCTACGAGCACTTGGCCTTCGCTTGGCGCCCGCACCCGCGCTTCGCCGTTGGGGCCGGCATCCAGAACATGATGGCAGTCCTCGACTCGACCTTCATGGGCAGCTCCTACGTCGGGCTCTGGGGCGAGCCCGAGGACTATGATTTGGACCTGATGATTCACATCAAGGCCACCGACCTCCTCACCATCACCGGGAACTTCGGCGTTTGGGGCGAGCCTGTGGATGGGCTGACCTTGGGCGCCAGTGTGCAGGCGCCCGCGGCGGTGCAAGACGACGAAGCGAAGCTCGAAGTCCGCCTGCCCTCGCACTACGCCTTCGACAACGCCAGTGTCGACGGGGACAAGATGGTGCTCTCCATCGATCTCCCGTGGATCTTCCGGGCGGGCGTCGGCTATGGTGTCGAGCACGTCTTCGACGTCGAGCTCGACGTGGTCTACGAGACCTGGTCCGTACACCAGGCCATCCACAGCGATCCCAAGTCCGTCAACGTCAGAAACGTACCGACGGTGGGCTCCCTCGAGGTCGGCGCGCTCAACGTGCAACGTGACTTCCAGAACACGCTGGGCGTCGGCCTCGGCGGCGAATACACCGTCGTGCCCGAGATGCTCGACCTGCGAGCCGGCTTCATGTTCGAGCAGGGCGCCATCCCCGACAAGACCTTCAGCCTCTTCCAGGTCGACAGCCAAAAGTTCGCGCCGACCTTGGGCGCCTCGCTCTCGTTCGCGGACTTCAGCGTCGACCTCGCCTACAGCTTCATCTACCAAGTCTCGCGCGACATCACGACCAGCGAGGTCGCCCAGGTCAACCCCACCTACGACGCAGGCAGCACCATTGTCGGCAACGGCAGCACCTCGTCATTCTTCAATGTCTTGGCGATGGGGGCGCGCTACGCCTTCTGAGACCCAGTGTTCTTTTTGCTCTCTGTGCCAACGACGGTCTCGCTGCACAGACCGAAGGAGGCCTCGCTCATTGACCTGGCCGTCAATGCAACCCCGGCCGCGCAGACATTGCCGCAGGCGCCGCAATTCCAGCGGTCGGTGTTCAGGTCGACACAACCCTCGGGCAACACGTCCCCCGCTTGCAGGGGCACACATCGCAATCCGAGCACTCGCAACGTGAGCCCATGCTAGGGACTTTCTGGGTCTTATTCGCTCTCGAGGCGCGCCACGAGCTCGGGGGCCAGCTCGTCGAAGGAGGCACCCGCGTAGATTCCCAGCGCACGGCCGGCCGCGTGGGCCTCGTCGAAGACCCGCTTGATGGGCACGTCTTGCGCCTCCGCCGCCCGACGCGCGTCTTGGTACTCGGGCGCGACGGTGAGAATCAGGGAGCCTCGCCGGCCGAGCTTCAGGCGCACCTCGCCGAACGGGGTGGTGACGCTCAGGCTGTGGCGCTGTAAGGAAAAGCGACGCACCTTGGTCTCGCGGAGGCCCAGCGTCGTCGACTCCGAAAAGATCAGGCCGCGGGCCAGCTCGACGTGTTCCAGGTCGCAGAGTACCGAGAGCGCAACCCCGGGGCGGCCGTCCTTCATGGTGATGCCCGACCACCAGACGTCATTTGCCTTTGCGAGGGCAAAGAGTCGGTCGCGCAGGTGGCCAAAATGCTCGGGGGACATGTCGTCGAGGTTGGTATGCAGCTCGACCAGGTCGCTGACGAGCAGGCCGTCGATGGTACTTGGCTCCGAGCTGTCCCGAACCGAGCCCCCTCGCGCCTCTGCGCTCGCGTTTAGATTTCGCTCGCTTCCCGGAACTGAGGTGGCTCGAAGCGAGCTCCCTCGCGCCCCTGCGCTCGCGCCTGATTCGCCCAAGACGGCGCGCAGCACGTTGGGGCCGCGCTGCAGCTTCTTGGTGCCCACGCCGTGCCCGACCTCCTTGACGGTCATGGTGGGCAGCGGACCGAAGCGCCTGGCCAAAACCTTGACGATGGCCGCGCCCGTGGGCGTCACGAACTCGAACTCCTCGTCGACGCCCACGATGGCCACGCCTTTGGTGAGGAGCAGCGTGGCGGGCGCGGGCAGAGGAATTCGGCCGTGCATCGAGCTCGTGAAGCCGCGGCCCATGGGCAGCGGCGAGCAGACGACCTCGTCGATGTCCAGATAGTCGATGCCCACGGCCACGCCGACGATGTCGCCGATGGAGTCCAGGGCGCCCACCTCGTGGAAGTGCACGTCGTCGACGGCGACGCCATGCACCTCAGCCTCGGCGACGGCGATGGCGCCGAAGAGGTCCAAGGCGAGCTGTTTGGGTTTGGGAGCGAGCCGGCTGGCTTGGAGGCGCTCCCGGATGTCGACCCAGTGTCCGTGCTCGAGCCCGTCGGGGGCGGCCTTTTCGGCGTGTTCGCCCTTATACTGCAAGGTGACGTGCGTGCCCGTGATGCCGTGGCCAGCGTCGCGCTTCTCGGCCACCACTCGCAGGTCCGGGAAGCCCAGCTGCTCGAAGGCCGCGTCGAGGACGTCGAGCGGGACCCCGAGCTCGATGAGGGCGCCCAAGGCCATGTCGCCAGCGATTCCGGAGCTGCAGTCTAGGTAGAGGAGGGTCATGTTGGCTCTAGTGGTCTGTGGCGGGAGGGACTTCGGCCCCCTCCCCCGAAACGGGAGACTGATTCAACTGCGCGGTGATTCGTATTGTGATGCAAGCATTCCAAACCCGGCCCGAACGGGGCCCAACGGCTCTAGCCTGGGGTTTCAACCCCAGGCCCAACGATTCGCCATTTTGCCGCCCGGCCCCGAATGGGGGACGGACATTGCCCGAGGTCAACCCCGGGCCCGATTTATCATCGCCGCCGCATACCCCGCGCCGAAGCCATTGTCGATGTTGACCACGGTGACGCCGGGCGCGCACGAGCTCAGCATGCCCAGCAGGGCAGCGATGCCGCCGAAGCTGGCGCCGTAGCCAACCGAGGTGGGAACGGCGATCACGGGGCAAGAGAGCAGGCCGGCCATGACGCTGGCCAAGGCGCCTTCCATGCCGGCGACCACGACCACGACCGAGGCGGCCTCCAACACGTCTTTGACGGCGAACAGCCGGTGGATGCCAGCGACGCCGATGTCGGCGAGGAGCTCGACCTTATTGCCCATGAGCTCGGCGGTCAGGCGGGCTTCTTGGGCGACGTCCAGGTCGGAGGTGCCGGCGCAGGCGACGACGATGGTGCCACAGCCCGTGACTTTTACCGCGGCCCGTCCAAAGACCAAGGCGTTGGCTTCCTCGACGTACTCGAGGCCGTCCAGGGCGCTCAGGGTCAGGGTCTTGGCCGCTTTCTCGGGGTCGACGCGGGTGGCCAGCACGGTGGCGTGGTGGCGCGCGCCCTGGGCGAAGAGCTTGGCGAGCTGGTCCGGGGTCTTGCGCATGCCGAGGATGACCTCGGGGAAGCCCTTGCGCAGCGCGCGATGATGATCGAAGCGGGCGAAGCCCAGGTCCTCGAAGGGCAGCTGCTTGAGGGAGGTCACGGCCTCGTCGAGGCCGAGCTCTCCGGCCTGAAGGCGGGCGAGCATGGCGCGCAGCGTCTGCTCATCCACGGCTTCGAACCCGTGGTTTGCGCGCTTCTTGACGGTGGACGAACTCGATGATGAGCTCGTTGACTCGCTTGTGCCGCTCGACCATGACCATGTGTCCGGCGTCGTCGATGATCTCGAACTTGGCGTTTGGCAGGGTGCGCCCAAGCGCCTCGATAATAGGGGAGGGCGTCAGGGCGTCGTCTCGGCCACCGATGACGAGGCAGGGTACTTTGATGTTCGCGAGCCGGTCAGCGATGGACCACGCCCCACAGGCGACAAAGTCGTCGCGGATGACCTCGCGGGGCGCTTGCAGCGACGACGCCGCGTGCGACTTGCTCACGAAGCGCCGCGGCGTGGCCGGGCTGAAGAGGAGGTCCTCCATCATCTCTGACCAGGTCTCGATGTTGGTCTCCAGCGCCTCGGTGATCATCCGGCTGACGGGGATCGTCGGACCCGCACCCACCAAGATGCCGGCGCTGTAGGAGCCGCCCTTGGCCAGGCACTCCATGGCCACTGCTGCGCCCATGGAGTGGCCCACGAGGACGACGTTCTCGAGCCCGAGGAGCGCCAGGATCTCGGCCAGCCGCTCGGCGTAGTCGGCGATGCTGGCGCACTTGGCGCACTCGTCGCTCTTGCCGTGTCCGGGCAGGTCGATGGAGACGCAGTTCATGCTCTGGCGCAGCGCCCGCAGCTGGTAGAGCCAGGTCAGCGAGCTGGCGCCCGCGCCGTGCACGAAGACCAGCGTCGGGCGGTCGGGCAACAACGGCTCCGAACCCAGCCGATACCAGACGCGTCCTCCGTTGAGACTCAGCTCAGGCATGACGTCGCCTCATCGCGAACCCCAGGAGCACAGCGCCGAAGCCCATGGCCCAAGCCCAAGAAAATCCGCTCGCCGGCCTCGCCCCGAGCTGGCAGCCACAGCCTTTGCGCTCGACGCCGCCGGTGGGCCGCTGCTCCTCGGCTTTCTGCTTGAGCTCGGTGATGATCTCGATGGCCAGAGGAGGCCACTGCCTGAACTTCTTGAGGCGGTCATCCTTGTCGAAATCCGGCGCCATCTCGCGAGCCTCGCGGTACAGGCGCACGCCCTCGTCGACGTCGCGCTTCTCGCCGAAGCCGTAGAGCGTGACGGCCAAGGCGCCGAAGGCCTCTGCGGGGCTCTGATCGCCCTGCTTGTTGATGTAGCCCTGCAAGGTCGCTTCGGCCTCTTCGAGCTGTCCGGCGGCGAACTGGGCGAGCCCTAGACGGATGACGACGTCGCGCAGCTCGGGGTTGAGCTCGTAGGAGCGCTGGAAGGCCACGAGCGAGGCGCGGTCCTCGGCGCAGCAGGGGTGAGCGTCGGGCGACTTGGTGCAGGCGTCGGCGTCGCTGGCCTTGCAGCCCTGCATGCTGCGGGCGAGGCCCAGCAGGTAGATGGGGTAGGCCGCCGTCTCGTCGGTGCTGGTCAGGGGCGCCACCGCCGCCAAGAGCTCCTCGGCCTCGGCGTAGCGCTCCAGGTGAACCAGCGCGCGGGCTTTAGCGACCTTGAGCTGGGGATCTTGTTTCTTGGCGAGCCCTTTTTCGGCGATCGCCAGGGCTTCGTCGTAGCGTGCGGCCCGCACCAAGGTGTCCGTAAAGTTGAGGTAGAGAATGGGGTTGTCCAGGCCGGCGTCGAAAGCCTTCTTGTAGAGGTCGGCTGCGGCGCTGTACTCGCCAATGTTGACGTAGAGCGCGCCGACGCCGGTGAGGGCTTCGAGGTTGAGGGGGTCGGCGTCCAGCACGGTGAGGAAACGCTGCTTGGCCTCCTCGATGCGCTGCGCCTTGAGCAGCACGCGGGCGGTCATGATCTGTAAGGTGGCGTCGTCCTCGGCCAGGCTCGCCGCCAGGACGAAGGTGTTGGCTGCCTTGTCTATGTCGCCGCGAGTGAACTGCAGGCTGCCGAGCCGGCTCAGCGGCTCGGGGTGCGTCTTGTCGAGCTCGTGGGCGGCGTCGAAGGCCTCCTCGGCCAGGTCGTAGGTGGCTTCGTTGGTGCCGTAAGTGACCCCGAGGAGGATCCAGGCCAGCAGGAACTTCGGGTCCTCGGCGACGAGGGTGCGCGCGATGGCCCGCGCCTCGCCGAGCTGCTTGCCGGCCAGTAGCCGCTGCGCGAGGTCGTAGCGGGCCCGATGCAGTGTGTCCTCGGGCCCGGCGAGGGCTGTGGAGGACAGCACGGCGACCCAGACAAGGAGGAGGACCTGAGCGAGCCGTCGGATGGAGCGAGGTTTGAGCTTCATTATCGAAACGCCGTTTGAGCTTGAATAGAGGATTGGGCGCGGAGGGCGCGCCATTGTTGGCGCAACTTTCACCGATTTGGAGGCTGGCGACAAGTTGGATGTGGGGTTGGTTTGGGTGCAGGCACCTGGTCTGGGTGTGGGGAGAAGGACGCATCTTGACGCCCGAACCTGGCGCATTACGATGTCTGGATGCGCACCAAACTCACCATCGATGACGACATCGCAGCGAAGCTTCGAGAGCTGAGCCACGAGCGAAGAACCATCAATGAGGTCTTGAGGCGGGGTCTCGTCACCCAATCGCTTTCGGAGAAGGGAGAGCCCTTCAAAGTCGTGGCGTTCACGAGTCCGTTTCGAGCCGGTATCGATCCCTTCGCACTGAACACGCTCTCCGATGAGCTCGAGACCGAAGAGTTCGTCTGAGGTCTTCGAGAGGGAAACGGCGGGTGAGCCTCCCTGATATCAACCTGCTCATCCATAGGTCCAGGGGATTTGTTGAGGTGGCGTTGTTGAGCCACGGCTTCTGGACATGGCTCCGACCCACGCATCATTCGACGCACACAACCGACGCACGCACACAACGGAGTCTGGTGCTCCGCAAGTAAGGTGAGATTACACGCTCGCGGTGGGACAGATCTCAATCTCTGCAAAGACGCGAAATTGCTGTTGACATTTTTGGGGGGGGCGTGAGTTACGTTGGGCTAATTGCGATTCTTTCTCTTTTTTGGCAAGACAGCCGACGGTGGCTGGATCCTAGTGTAACGCTTCACATGTGTCCGTGCTTATGAGCGTGGCCTTTCAGGGAAGCAGGGCTCTGCCCTGACCCGCCGGGGGACTTTGTCCCCCGGACCCCCAATGACTTTCTTTTTTCT
>Ga0100377_1003624_pt1 | contig 12299 bp, 10 predicted proteins | sample CryGeymeta201501_FD_83664 | JGI IMG/M metagenome (GOLD analysis project Ga0100377, IMG submission 83664) | Groundwater microbial communities from Crystal Geyser aquifers in Utah, USA - Crystal Geyser metaG 2015-01 | ecosystem: Environmental > Aquatic > Deep subsurface > Groundwater | place: USA... | reverse complement strand
TACGAGCGAACTGTCGCCAGTTCGGAAGCATTCGTCATAATAGCGGCCATCGCCCGAACCGGTCGGGCATTGTCGACCCCGTCGTAGACGGGATCAAAGTTTCCGGACAGCTTCTGAGTGGGCGCACGCCTTTGCGGCGCACAAGCTGGGCGACGATACGGCGAAGAACATGGGTCGCCTGACGCTGTCGCCGGACAAGCACATCGACATCATGGGCTCGCTGGTGTTTCCGGTGATCGGGATCTTCCTCGGCTTCCTGTTCGGCTGGGCGAAGCCGGTGCCGTTCGAGCCGCGGAACTTCACGCGCAAGATCTCCATGAAGACGGGCACCCTGATCGTGGCGCTGGCCGGTCCGGTCTCGAACCTGGTGCTGGCGATCCTGTGCGCCATTGCGCTCAAGGTGACGGTGACCCTCGGCGGCCCCGGGCTGCTGGAGACGAGCTGGGGTGAGCCCCTGGCGCGTCTGTTCGGGGCGGGGCTTCACCTGACCGTGGTGCTGTTCGTGTTCAACTTCATGCCCATCCCCCCACTCGATGGCTCGAAGATCCTCTACGGCCTGCTGCCGCGCTCGGCCGAGGGTCTGGTGGACTGGCTGGAGCGCTACCGGATGTTCGTCTTCCTCGGCTTCCTGGTCGTGGGGGCGAGCTTGATCGCGAAGTTCGTGATGTATCCGCTGCTGCTGCTCATCGTGACGGTGATGGGGCTGGGGCCGGTGGTGGACTTCGTGAGCCTGCATCCGGGGTGAGGGCCGTCCTCACAGCGGGGTGACCTGGCGGGGGTAGCGGACGGTGAGGGTCTCGTGGGGGAGGACGGTGTAGAGGAGGTCGATGCTCATGCCGGAGCTGGAGCAGGTGGGGTCGTTGTAGTTGACGGTGTAGTGGTCGCCCTCGGTGAGGACGCAGAGGATGTGGTGTTCGGAGGCGGGCTGGCAGTCGGCGCCGTCGAGGGGGCCGGCGGTGGTGAGGCGCAGGAGCTCGACCTGGAGGGTGAAGCTGGCGCAGAAGGTGGTGTCGCCGCCGCGGGTGGCGCAGGTGTGGTCGGGGCAGTCGGCGTCGGAGGCGCAGGTCTGGGGGGCGGCGGTGAGGCAGCGGCGGTCGGTGGCGAGGAGGATGTCGGTGGCGATGTCGGCCAGGGCGTTGTGGAACTGGTCGGGGGCGCAGATGTTGGCGAGGCCGCCGTGCTCGAAGCCGTTGACGACGTTGGCGTAGCGGTAGCCGCTGTAGCCCTGGCCGCTGGAGGAGCTGCAGCTGGGGTTGACCTCGTCGCCGTAGTCGTAGCGGAGGCCGTCGTCGGGGGCGATGATGCCTGCGACGATGACCTGGGACGGGTCTTCCTTGAGGCCGGCGAAGAAGTCGATGTAGGTCGTCTCGGGGGTGAGGCTGTCGCGGTCCCACTCGCAGATGTTGCCGTTGGTGAGGTTGGTCGGGTCGGCGCCGGAGCAGTCGTTCTCGTCGGTGAGGAAGACGATGGCGAGGAGGGCGTCATCGCGCAGAAAGCCCTGGTTGGCGTTGGCGAGGAGCTCGGGGTCGAAGGCGGCGCGGGCGGCGTCGAGGCCCATCTCGAAGCCGTTGCCGCGGGTGCCGACGGTGGCGTTGCAGCCGAAGTCGCGCTGGAGGAGATCGATGGCGAGCGAGCCGTCCTCGGCGTGGTAGCGGGGGTCAGCGGCGCTGATGACGAGGGGGGTGGCGTCGGGGCAGTCGCTGACGTCGACGGAGACGCTGCAGGCGGGGCCGGCGTCGGCGTCGGGGCGGTTCTGGAAGCGGCCGCGCTGCGCGGGGTCCTGCATGTCGGTGGTGATCACGGCCAGGTTGAAGTCGATGTGATCGTCGACGAGGCTGGTGATGAAGGCGTCGAAGTTCTGGCCGAGGCTCTGCTGCTCCTCGCACATGGAGCCGCTGTTGTCGACGACCCAGAGGATATCGACCTTGTTGTTGCCGAAGGCGGCGACGATGTCGGCGCGCTCGGCGGTGACCTTGTCCTCGAAGGTGTCGACGTCGTGGTTGTTGCAGGCCACGGCGGTGAGGACGAGGGCGGCGAGTGCGAGGGTGAGGGTGGTTCGGCGCATGGGTCGTCTCCGGGGGGTGGGCGCAGGGGTGCGCTGGAGGCAGAGCCTCGTGGTGCGAGGCGCCTCGTTGAGGGGCCAGCCGGGGTGTGTCGGGGGAGCTGCGGGCGACGCGGTGGGGCGTCGGTCCGTGATGAGGGAAGCTTAGGGGCGAAGGCGGCGGGCGTAATAGTGTAAAAACCTGCACGCCCTGGTGATGCACGGGGGCGGTGGTTTCGGGGGCGGGGCGGTGGCGGAGTGGTGGTGTGTGAAAATCCTTTTGTGTCTGATGGATAGGCGCGTTGGACGAAGGTGTTGACGCGGTGCGTTATCGTGCGCACCTCCGGTGCGGGCGTGTCGGGCAGGGGCGTATTGCAGCTTCGGCGAGGTGGTGAAGATGGGCGTGGGCGCGTGGATGAATCGGGTGAAGCGGCGGCTGAGCCGGCGGAAGCTGTATGTGTTCCACAGCGCGGACTATCGGCTGCCGCTGTCGAGCATCGAGTCCATGGCGGGGCTGGAGCCGCGGCGGGCGGACTATGCCTTGTGGTATCTGCTGGACCAGCGGGCGATCCGTCCGGAGTATGTGTCGACGCCAACGCCGGTGCGGTTCTCGGCGCTGGAGCGGGCGCACTCGCGGGCTTATCTCGAGTCGTTGGACCGGCCGGAGGTGCTGGGGCGGATCCTCGGGGTCGACCCGAGCGACGTGCCCGTGGCGGAGGTCCAGCGCACGATGCGGCTGGCCACCGAGGGCACGTGCGAGGCCGCGCGGCGGACGCTGGCGACGGGGCAGCCGTCGCTGAACCTGCTCGGCGGGTTCCACCACGCCGAGCCGGCCAGGGGGGGCGGATTGTGCGCGATCAACGACATCGCCGTGGCGCTGGCGGGGCTTCGGGAGAACGGGTTCGGGGGGACGGTGGGGATCCTGGACCTGGACGCGCACCCGTCGGACGGGCTCTCGGCCTTCTTCGCCGAGGACGGACGGGTGTGGATGGGGTCGATCTCGGGGTCGGACTGGGGGCCGCTGCCCGGCGTGGACGAGACGTTCATCCCTGGCGCCGACGACGCGACCTACCTCCGCGCGCTCGACGGCCTGCTGGAGCGGATGCCGGCCCGTGACCTGATGTTCGTGATCGCTGGCGGGGACGTGATCGCCAGCGACCGTCTGGGCAAGCTCGCGCTGACGCTGGAGGGCGCGCGTCAGCGCGACCTGCACGTGGCTACGCGTCTCGGCAAGACGCCGAGCGTCTGGCTGCCCGGCGGTGGTTACAACGCCGAGTCCTGGAAGGTGCTGGCGGGCACTGGCATGGTGCTGGCGCTCCGCGACCTGCGCCCGATCCCCCGGAACTACGAGCCGCTGCGCGCCCAGTACAGCCGCATCCGCGCCAGCCTCGACCCCACGGACCTCGAAGGCCCGCTGCTGACCGAGGAGGACCTGTTCGGTGTCCTCGGCGGCACGAGCAGCAAGCTCGGGCGCTTCATCGGGTTCTACACCGCGGAGGGCCTCGAGTACGGCCTCTATCAGTATGGGGTGCTCGACCACCTGCGGCGGCTGGGGTACGGCCGGTTCCGCGTGGAGCTGCGCCGGGGCGATCCCGGCGAGCGCGTCCTGCTGTTCGGGTGGGCTGCGGGCGAGGAGCACCTGCTCGTCGAGCTCGTGTTGGAGCGGATCGTGATCGAGGACCAGAAGATGCTGTTCATCCACTGGCTCACGCTCCGCAACCCCGCGGCCCGGTTCAGCTCGGACCGCCCGCAGCTGCCCGGCCAGGAGACGCCCGGCCTCGGCATCGCCCGCGAGATGGTGGAGCTGATCCGCTCGATGGCGCGGCGCCTCGGCATGGCGGGGCTGGCGTACCGACCGGCGTGGTTCCACACCGCCTACGCGGCCCGGTATCACCTGCGGTTCGTGGACGCGGCGAGGCAGGGGCGGTTCCAGGCGCTGATCCGGGACCTGTCCCACCTGCCGTTGCTCGAGGCCACGGTCGCTGTCGCCGAGGGGCACGTGCGGCTCAACGGGGAGGTGTACACCTGGGAGCCGGACCTGATGGCGCACTGGTTCGGGGTGATGCCGGAGGATGATGGGGAGGTCGTCGCGGCGATGGAGGGGGCGAGGTTCGAGGTGGTGGGGTGAGGGTGGGGGGCGTCTCCATCTTACGCCCTGTTTCACGTGAAACATGTTGCCCGACAAGGGGTTCGGGCACGCCTCTCTTGGGCCTTTCAGCCCGCCTCCGGGTCGCCCAGCCACGCCGCCAGCCCCTCGCCGTCGCTGTCCAGCACGACGTCCCCGACCCGATCCGCGCCGAGCGTGGCGATGCGCTCGCGGAGCGTGAGGCGCTCTGCGTCGGTCAGGTCGCGGCCGAGGCGGCGGTGGAAGAGGTGAGAGAGCCCGTCCGCGAGTCCACGCCTGTACTTGAGCTCAAGGAGGGCGTCACGGAGCTCGGGGACCTGCCGGATGAAGACGTTTCGGACCTGCTCTGGTGAGAGCCAGGTGAGCCCGTCGTCTTCGGTGCTGTTGTCGGTGAGGTCGGCTTCGATGATGTGCTGGTCGGCGGTGCTCATTCTGACGATCTCCATGTATCGGTCAAACCAGTGGGGCAGGGTGCCTCTTTGGACCATCCATCGAACGAACGCGACGCGGGCCTTGCCAGTGCGAAGCTGCAGGAAGGGGATGAGGGCATCGTGGAGGGGGAGCGCGTTGGCCGCGATCCAGAGGTGACGCTGGCTCTCGCCACCGACCCGCCAGGTGCCTTCCCCACACAGGATAAGCTCGCTGTGCGCTTCGATCCAGTCGGGCAGGTGAGAGGCGACGAACAGGAGGTCGGCGTGTGGGGGCAGCCTGGTGAGGAGGGGCTTGCGACGCTCTGCTTCGGCGCGCTCTCGCTCGGCCCTCAACCGCGCTTCGATCACGTGCACGTCCCAGGCGCTGCGTCGCAGGCAGGCACGCGCCCAGGCGGAACCGTCCAGGTGATCGCCCTCCATCTTCAGCTCCACGACCGCCGTCTCCCCCCGAAGGGCGCTCCAGGGCGGCGGCAAACCTGCCAGGATCGCCGGGTCGAGCACGTGGACTGCACCGTCGGGGACGACCTCGGCGCCGAGCTGCACCTCGAGGGCGACCTGCCAGCGGCACGCCTTGGCCGTGGCTCTTGAGGTCTCCGCGGCGAACACCGCCTTGCCTACCTGATCCGCCTTGCCCATTCCAACCTCCGTGTCGCGCCCGGCGTGCGGGCTTGATGATTAGGGCGGTAGCCCAGCCTGCGTCGTAGTGGGTGTCGCAGGGCAGGGAGTCCGGTGAGCGATAGCTCGCAGGAGGCCCTGCATCGCGACATTCACCGCGACGCACGGCGGTCCAGGGTTGTCGGCAGGAGCGTGGCGATGTTGCGTACTTTTTCGAGAAAGTGAATTGGGGCTCGGCCCCCCGCCCCAGCCCTCAGAACTCATACCGCGTCACCAATCCCCCCAACCAGCCGCTGTCGACGGCGTCGTTGCGGGTGACGCGGCCGACCTGTCCGATGAGGGTGACGCCAGCGGGGAGCTCGACGCCGGCCTGGTAGAAGAGGCGTGTGCCGGTGGGGTTGGCGTCGGCGTCGGGCCAGCCGTCGACCTCCATGGTGAGGGCCATGGGGACGCGGGGGACGGTGTCCCAGGCGAACCGGAGGAAGCCCTTGTTGCCGGCGTCCTGGAGGAGCTCACCGCCGATCTCGAAGCGGGTGCCAGCGATGCGGCCGATGCGGACGAGGCCGCCGACGCCGGCGGCGAAGCCTCGGGCGCTGGCGCCGAGGGTGAGGCGGCCGGCGACGGAGAGGTTGCGGAGGAGCTCGAGGGTGACGCCGCCGTAGCCGTAGTTGAGGCCGGGGGCATCGGTGCCGGGGGCGACGCTGGCGGGGACGGACTGGCCGTTGACGTCGACGGTGGCGAAGTCGCCGCGCATGACGCCGATGCCGAAGAAGAGGTCATAGAGGGCGCCGAGGCGGCGGTAGGTGTATTCTGCTTCACCGACCCAGTAGCGATCGCTGTTGGGGTTGGTGGTGGTGTCGTCGTAGCTGTCGTAGGGTGCGGCCAGTCGGCGGCCGTAGAGTGTGTACTGACCGCGGAGCTCGAACGAAGACCGGTGGCCGTGGTGGCGGGCGAGGCGCTCGGCCTCGACGAGCTCGTCGGTCTCGCCGATGGCGACGACGGGGTGGGGCGCGGTGGGTGAGCCGAAGTGCAGGCGGTCGTGGCCGTCGCGGTCGGTGGAGGCGATGTAGTACTCGATGCCGGGGGGCTGGAGGTCGCGGGCGTTGATGACGGCCTCGAAGTCGCCGTCGGAGGCGCGCTGGAAGGGGACGGCGGTGAAGGCGGCCTCGCTGCCGACCGGGCGGAAGTGGACGGTGATGGCGTCGGCCTTCCAGTCGCCGGTGACGCGGGCGAGGAGGTGGGCGGACTCGCCGGCCTGCACGACCGCGGGCGCCTCGTGGAAGACAGTCAGGGGGACGTCGGCGGCGCGGGGCTCCTGCGCGGCGGCGGGGGCGGCGAAGGCGGTGGTGAGGGCGAGGACGACGACGGTGGCGAGGGCCACGGGATGGGTGATGTTCATGGGCACCTCCTACCAGGTCAGCGTCGAGGCCAGCCCGAAGGTCGGCCCGAAGTCGTTGATCGTCCGCGCGTTCCAGCCGACGCGCCCAAGCAGCGCGAACCAGTCGGTGAAGGCCCAACCGGCGCCGTAGTTGAGGCTGACGCCGAGCTCGCTGCCGACCGGCAGGTTGGTCACCACGACGGAGGCCTCCATGGGGACCCGGTCGATGGCGTCGAGGTTGAAGGTGATCCAGCCCTCGTTGCCGATGCCGTCGGTGAGCGCGGTGCCGAGCTCCAGGTTCGTGCCGTCGTACTCGCCGATGCGGAGCTGGGTGCGGAAGCCGGTGGCCTGGCCGAGCGTGGACTGGTCGTTGCCGCCGAGGTTGCCGAGGAGGATGCGGCCTGAGAGGCCCACGTACTCGCCGAGGGCCAGCTCCAGCTCGGCGAAGCCGTAGCTGACCTCGCGGGCGCGTGCGTCCTCACCTGCGGCGAGCGACTCCAGCGTGCCGCCCTTGCCATTGAAGACGCCGACGCCCACGCCGACGGAGTGGAGCAGCCACGCGTCGATCTTGTAGCGGAAGTCGCCCTCGAAGCGGATGTAGTCGTCCTCGATGGGGCCGCTCTTGAAGTCGACAACGTCGACGACGAAGTGCGCCCGCGATCGGTCGTGCACCGGCGCCGGGTCATGGTCGGCCTCGACCACCAACACGTGCTGAGGGCGCTCCGGCGAGCCCAGCAGCGGCTGGAGCTTGCCATCGGCGCGCACGGCCTCCACGACGACGTCGAGGTCACCGGGCTGCCGCCACGCCTCACCCAACGCCACCTCCCAGCTGCAGTCCCCCCCCTTCGTCATCCCCACCGTCTCATACCGCACCTCGCCGGACCTCCGCACCAACACGCGGACGGCCTCGACGCGCTCGGGCTGGGTGATGGCGGCCACCAGCGCCAGCGGCTGCTCCGTGGTCACGGCCCAGGGCACGGTGACCAGCGCCTCGAGGTCGGCGCCGAGGCGGGCCTTGTCGGCGTCGGCCGCCGCGACGGCCTCCCGCTCCATGGCGAGCTTCTCCCGCAGCCACCCCAGCTCGCCGCCCACGGTGCTCGCCAGGTCGCTGTCGGGCCACGCGGTCAGCCAGGCCTCCCAGAGGGCGATGCGGTCGGTGAGCGGTCGCCCGAGCGTGCGGCCGAAGGTGGTGTCCAGCGCGACGAGGTCCGGGGCGCGGGCGTCCGTGGCGACAGGCTCGGTGGGGACGGGCTGGGCGGCCTTGTCGGCGCGGGCGGGCGTCGGCTCGAAGACGACGAAGTCGCCCACCTCGGGCTTGCGGGACAGGCCGCTCCAGGCCGTCGCGATGGAGAGCGAGCCGCCGACCTGCTCCAGCAGCATCGCGCCGATGGGGAAGCGGTCCACCACGACCTTGTGCGAGATGGGGTGCTTGACCTCCACCCTGCGGTAGACCTGCACCAGCGACTGCCCGGGCAGCCCGCGGTCACGCCCGAGGTCCACGATGACCTCCTGACCCTGGACCTGAACCACCACGCCCTCGACGGCGTGGGCGGTCTTGTCCTGCGCCTGCGCGCTGGTCGCCAGCAGGGCGACCCCGGCCAATACGGCCACTGCAGCGGTTGTTCGATAGAATCGGCTCTCCATGCTCCCTCCTCGTGGGTGCGTACCGCGCACCGCGGCGCGTCAGGTGCTGCGCAGCGCGGGCGACGGATGCACCGGTCCCATCGGCGAGTCGTGGCTCGCCGCGGGACCGGATGCGTGCGATGGGAGGGGCGGGAGCAGGAAGCGGGCCAGCGGCTCAGTCGCGGCGACGCAGGACGAGGGCGAGCCCGGCGAGTCCGGTGAGGGCGAACAGGAGGCCCGTCGAGCCGGCGTGGCCGGGGGCGACGGCGCAGCCCTCGTCCATGGTGGTGTCAATGCCCCGTGGCATGCCGGTGGGGAAGTCCTCGGCGTCGGCGGGGGCGGCGATGTTGTCCGTGGCGGGGTCCGGGTCGCCCGGCAGCCATGTGCCGTCCGGGTCGCCGAGCTCCTCGCCGTTGGTGAAGCCGTCACCGTCGGCGTCAAGGTTGTAGATCTTGCTCCAGACGACCTTCTTCTGAGCGACGTTGGCGTTGTCGTCCAGCCCCATGGCGAGGATCTGGCCGCCGAAGTCGTTGACCGGCCCGTTGCCGACGGCGTCGGTGTGGCAGAGGATGCAGTTGAAGGTCAGACCGTTGGGGACCTGGAGGGGCCGCTCGGGCCGCGCGTCGGCGGTGGAGGACAGGGCCGCGACGAAACCGATGGCGGCGATCAGGACGGCGATGGAACGGTGCTTCATCTTCCTCACTCGGTGACAGGGGTCGGTGAAAGGCGCCTCGCGTCGGTGGCCCGGCAGGGGCGTTGGACGCGTCGCCAGGGGGGCATTATAGGGAAAGCCGGCCCCGGTTCCAGCAGGCCGTGGATTTGAGGCGCGCGGCTCAGCCCGCCAGCTCCTTGAAGAACCCATACTCCCGCGTGTGCTGCCAGTCCCCGAGGTCGCGCTCGCCCGCCTGGACGTACCCGAGGCGCCGGTAGAAGAGGTGGGCGTTGTCGAACCGGGTGTCTGACCACAGCTCGACGCGGGTCCGCCCGGTCTCACGGGCCCACGCCTCGACGCGGGCGGTGAGCTGGCTGGCCAGGCCGCGACGTCGCAGGCGCGGGTGCACATACAGGCTCTTGAGCTCGGCGGTGCGGGCGTCGAGGAGCTTGACCGCGACGGTGGCCACGACCCGATCCAGGCCGTCGTCGAGCACCCAGCACTCGCCGCCGGGCCCCCGGAAGTACGGCCCCGGGTCGACGAGGTGCCGGTCCACGTCCTCGAGGTCGAGCACCAGGCCGTATTCTGCGTAGATGTCACCGATGAGCTTCTGCAGCGACTCGGTGTCCGCTGTTTCGATGGGGCGGAGATCAAACGTCATCGCGTGTATACCTGAATGTCGTTGTGCAGTGAGACTGTGCCGTCGAGGAGGTCGTCGTGGGCGTCGCTGCCGAGGAGGTGCTTGCGGGCCCAGGCCATGGCGTAGGCGTTGATGATGCCGTGGGCGGTCGCGGCCGGGATGAATGAGTCGGCGCAGCCGTCGTTGAGGAAGGCGCCCGGGGCCAGGTCGCAGGAGTTGCTGAAGGTGTGGTGGGCGCCCGTGAGGAACTGGACCCGGACGGCCGTGGGGAGCGTGAGCTGTGCCCAGTAGCGGTCGCCCTCGGTGGCCTCGCGGACGGAGGCGTCGAGCAGGGCGGTCATCAGGAGGACGGGGGCGGTGATGGCGCTGGCGCCGTCCGCTCCGAAGACGCTGCTGTTGCCCGCCGCCATGGGCACGAACGCCCGAAAGCGCGGGTCGCCGAAGCCCGCGCGGTAGCGCTCGGCGGCAGCGGCCGTGTAGGCGCAGTCGTCGTCGTCCCCGAGCCGGCCGCAGTCAGCGATGTTGCCGTCTACGTCGAAGGCGGCGCCAGCGGCGGCCATGGTGGTGTAGCCGCCGTAGCTGTGGCCCGAGAGCATGATGTCGTCGGTGGTCATGCCGGCCAGCGGGTCGTCGCCGGGCAGGCTCTGGAGGGTGTCCAGGGTGACCCGGAGGTCCTGCGGCCGCCACTCGAACATCTGCGGCGGCCTCGGTACCCCGATGTCAAAGATCGTGTTGCCCGTGTGGGTGGGCGCGGCCACGACCCAGCCGTGGGAGGCGAAGAACTCGGTCATGAAAAACGACTGCTCGGCGAAGCCCGTGTGCCCCATCGAGAAGACCAGGAGCGGGGCCGGAGCATCGAGCGCCAGGCGCGCGTCCTGAAACACCTTGACGCCCTCGCCGTCGCGGATGACGAGGTTGGAGTACACCGGCGCGGGCCCGGTCAGCTGCCGGCTCGGGTACCAGAGCGAGATGACGATGGATCGCGGCTCGCTCATCCCATCCGGCACGTAGGTGGCCTCGAGGGTGCGGAAGCCGACGGTGTAGGGCCCGGAGGCGTCGATGCTCCATGGCCCCTCCGGCAGCGGCGTCTCGTCCACGGGCCACGCGACGGGGCCTGTGTCCGGGACGTCCGTCGCGGCGTCGTCCAGGGCGTCTGGCGCGCTGTCCGGTGCGGTGTCCGCTCCGCTGTCGTCGGCTCCTGCGTCGTCCTGCGCGTCGTCGCCGCCGTTGTTGCTGGCGTCTGCGCTGTTGCCCGATCCGTCGTCGGCGTCGTCAGAGCAGGCGGACAGGGCGAGTATCGCGGCGAGCGCGGCGACGAGGGCGTGGCGTCGTGAGGCGGCGGTCATGGGGTGGTCCGGGGGCTCAGGGTTCTTCGAGGCCGTCGATGGCGATGCCGTCCATCACGAGGTGGATGCAGACGCTGATGGCGTTGCACGCGGCGCCGGGCTCGGGGGCGGGGTCGGTCGGATCGCAGGGGTACGGGAAGCCGTTGTCCATCCGCGCGTCGTAGCCCTGCACGAAGCTGAGGATGATCGGCAGCAGCTCCTCGGCGGGCCGCTCGACCAGGGTGCCGAAGGCGGCGCAGATGGCCGGCGGCGCCTCGGACCGGCAGGCCTCCTGGACGCTGACGATGAGCCCCAGCACCGTGCTCTCCTCGACGTACCCGGTGAGGTTGCCGTTCAGGCTCATGCCCGGCCCGTCCACCCGGAGCTGCGCGCTGACGACCGCGTACTCGATCGGCAGCAGGATGATCAGGTCCCCGAAGGCCGGAATGGCGAGCTGGAAGCTGCCCGGCGCGGTCTCGACCCAGCCGGTGCCGTCGACGGGGGCGTCGGGGAACGCCGTCCGGGGCGGGTTCGTCGGGTCGTCGCCGACGAAGGACGAGGGCCGCACGCGATACCCGAGCTCGGGTCCGCCCACCCCATCGAAGAAGCGCAGGTCGACCGCGCCGGCCTCCGTGACCGCGCGTCCCCCCTCCCACCCCTCGGCCTGGGCCATGAGCAGCAGCGGGATGACCCCCTCGGCGTTGGGCCGCAGGTACTGTTCCAACCCCCCGGCGAGCAGCACGATGTTGCCGAGGCCGACGCCGAGGTTGCTGCCCTGGACGAGGCAGCCCATGGCCCGCGCGTCCATGGTCGACAGCGGCGTGATGAACCGGGTCAGCTTCGCCGCGGGCCCCCACGCCCCCTGCGCCTCGAGGCTGGCGTCGAGCGGCGGCGTGGCGGGGACGTCGGGCGCGGCGTCGGCGTCCCCTGCGGTGTCGGGTGTGTCCTGGCCGGTGACGTCGTCCGGGCCGACGTCGCCCGGGCTGGCGGTGTCTTCTGGGGGCGGCGCGTCCTGGCCCGCGTCGTCGCTGGCGTCCTGGCACCCGTCGGCGCAGGTCTGCGTGGCAGGCGGGTTGTCGTCGCCACAGCCGACCACCGTCAAGGCGAGGGCGGCCAGGATGCAGAGCGGCGCGGACATTCGTGGGCTCATCGGCCGGAACCTGTCGCTGCGGGGTCGAGGATGTCCGTGCGCGGGGCAGCGCCGGGGTGGCGGGCTTCATACCGGCCCCAGCATAGCGCCTGCGTTGAGGAAACTCCACCCGTTGGGTGTGCTGAATGTCTGTTTATGTGCTGCTTGTTGTTTCAGTTCTCGGGCGTTGGGGAGAGGTGAGGCGCTCACGACCGGGCGCCCTCACCCCCCGGCCCCCTCTCCCGTATGACGGGAGAGGGGGAGGCCCTCACCCCCCGGCCCCCTCTCCCGTATGACGGGAGAGGGGGAGGCCCTCACCCCCCGGCCCCCTCTCCCCTCG
>Ga0100377_1003621_pt1 | contig 12301 bp, 6 predicted proteins | sample CryGeymeta201501_FD_83664 | JGI IMG/M metagenome (GOLD analysis project Ga0100377, IMG submission 83664) | Groundwater microbial communities from Crystal Geyser aquifers in Utah, USA - Crystal Geyser metaG 2015-01 | ecosystem: Environmental > Aquatic > Deep subsurface > Groundwater | place: USA... | reverse complement strand
TGACGCTCGGGTTGTCGAGGGCCACATAGGCGTCGGCCGAACGGCGGTAGTAGCCCTCGGCGTCTGCGGGGTTCCCGTAGAGCCGGTGCACTTCACCCAGGTCGTTGAGGCAAGCGGCGACGAGGAAGCGGTGCCCCCAAGCCTGAAAGACCTCTAGGGCCTGTTCGATGGTGTGGGCGGACAGCGCGGTGTCGCCTTGATGCCCGAAGATGTTTCCCAACATCCGCATGGCCTTGGCGCGTCCAACGGAGTCGCCGATCTCCTGCTGAATAAACATGGCGCGACGCAGTGCTGCCTCGGCCTCCACGTGTTGGCTGCGGAAATAGTAGGCGCGACCCATGTTGAGGTAGCAGTCGGCTTCATCTTGCGCAGCGTCCAACCCGTCGAAGCGCCGCAGCGCATCTTGGTAGGCTTCGAGCGCCTCGGCGGTGGCCCCATGAGTGAACCTGAGCAGCCCCAACTCGCGCAGCGCCACGGCTTCCGAACGGCGCCAGTTGTGGTGTCGGGCGACCTCGAGCACACGGTCGACCAGGACCTGGGCCTCGTCGAGTCGGTTGTGCGTGCTCAGGACGTGCGCCCGGGCGAGCCAGCCATCGGCCCAACGCTCGTCGGAAGCGGAGACCCCCAACGCTTTCATGGCCTCCTCACGCCGATCGAAGAGGGTGTAGGCCGTGCGGTACTCGCCGAGATTGGCGCGAGCCTTGGCGCCCTCGAGGAGAGGGGCGATGGCAAACCCGAGCTCGCCGGCGCGCATCAGGTGCTCGCCGCGCCGCTCTGCGATCTGCAGGGAGCCGTTGAGGTAGCTCTTCTCGAGCATCTCGGCGCAGATGCGGTGGTGCCGGCGCAGGCGTCGGGCGTCGCCGGCCGAGCGTTCTACGGACTCCCAGAGCATCCCGTGAGCGAAGGAGAGCCCCATCACTCCGCGTTCGAGGAGGTGGGTGGCGAGGAGCTTCTCGACGATGGACCAGTCGATGCTGACTCCAGCGAGCTGGCAGCAGATCTCCCACTCCTTGGGGTGAAAGTCCTTGCCCAGCGCCGCGGCAATCTCGAGAGCCACGGTGAAGCCGACGGCGTTGCTGCTGGCCAAGAGCTCGTCGAGGCGGTTCTTCCACAGACCATGGATGCTGTCGGGGAGCTGTTGCCGGGCGTTGGCTTTGAGCGCAAAGCCGCCCTCCTTGACGGTCAGGAGCCCCTTGGACACCCAGTCTCCCACGAGCTGGATCGCGAAGAGCGGGTTCCCAGCGGTGCGCGCAGCGACCTCCCCGACCAGCTCCCCCTCGAGACCGAGCAGCTCACCGACCAGCGCAGTGTGGTCGGCCGGCTGCAAGGGTCCGATGGGCATCTGATAGACGTTGGGCATCGTCGCCAGCTCATGCAGCAACGCGCTCTCGTCCGGACGTTTTCCAAGCAGGTCGTCCCTCGCCGTGGCGAGGATCAAGACCGGCTGGCTCTGGATGTCTTGCAACTCCATGAGGAATTTGACGAACGCCAAGCTGTCGGCGCCGCAGTGGACGTCGTCGAGGAAGAGGATCAGCGCGCGCGAGTGGGTCGTTCGTTCGATGAAGCGCGCGATCACGCCGTAGCGTTCTTCGGGGTTGGTGAAGAAGACGCGCGGCAGCTTGTCGTCGTCTTCCTGCTCCTCGAACCCACCCATCGTCTCGACCAGCGCTGGGATGTCAGCGTCGTTGCGTCGCGCCAGTGGGTGCTCTCTGACAAAGGCGGTGACGCGCTGTAGGCACTCCTTTCTGGAGAGCCCAATGCAGTCGAGATGGGCTGCGATCATGGGCCCCAGGCCGTCCGACGGTCCCGTGATCGGGCTGTGCGTGGCGCGCAGCGAGACCGCCGCTCCCAGCTCACTGGCCCGGCGGCAGAGCCACTCGACGAGCCGGCTCTTGCCGTAGCCCGCGCCCCCTTGCAACAGGATGAACTCGGCGCGCCTGCTGTCGCTGACACGGTGCAGCGATTGCCAGATGACGTCACGCTCTCGCTCCCGATCCACCAGCGGAATGGTGCGCAGCCCGAAGAGCCCGAGCCCGGCGCCGACGAGTCTGAGGGACGGTCGCTCCCCCTCCAGCCGGCGCCACGATTCGGAGAACGGAGGTTGCAGGTCGGTGATCGAGGAAGGGGGGCTGGCCAGGGCGACTTTCGCGAGATCCCACGGCGAGACAAAGATCTGCGAGATCGTCGCGGCTTCGACGGGTACCACGTTTTCGGACGAAAGGTGGACGACTTGCTCGAGGTCGACGCGGATGGTGTCGCCGCCGCCAAGCTCGGAGAGCAAGTCCAACGCGGGGTTCGGGTCGTTCAGCGAGGCGACGAGTCGGCCAGGCACCGCGATCGCGTGCGAGGACGAAGACGGTTCGTCGTTCTCATCGGCGAGAAACTGTTCCCAAGGGGGGAGCGTCGGGCGCAGGTCGGGTTCCCTAGGGTCTCCCAACGAGGCGAGGCTCCAAGCGGCGTCGGCGGCGAGCTGGAAGCGATCGCTGGGGCGCTTGGCGAGCATCCGTCCCAACCAGCTCTGGAATCCCTCGGGGAGATGAGGCGAGCGCACGGGTTTAGGCGAGTCATAAACTTGGGACCGAAGCAGATCGGTGCCCTTCGTGCCAGGAAACATCCGCCGGCCAGTCGCGAACTGATAAGCGAGACACCCCATGGAGTAGAGGTCGGTCCACGGGCCCTGGTCGCGGGTCTGGTTGAGGATCTGCTCTGGCGCCATGTAATAAGGCGTGCCCGAAACCACCCCCGCGTTTTGGTCCACGAGCCCCAGCGCCCGAGCGATGCCAAAGTCGGTCAAACGCAGCCCGGCGCGCCCATCGGCGGGAGTGGCGATCAGGATGTTTCCAGGCTTGAGATCCCGATGCACCACGCCGCGGGCGTGGGCGTGGGCGAGGGCATCAAGCAGCTCGAGGATGAGCGCTCTGAGGCGAGGCCAACTCAGCGGGGACCTGGGTCTCGGGAGGGTTCCGCCCGAGGCGTAGTCCATGGCGAGGTAGAGGCTGTCCCGCAGGAGACGGCCGCCAGAGGCCTCCTCGGCCTCACGGGTGAGGGAGCCGTAGTCGAGCACCATGACGATGCCGGGATGGTGCAGCCGTGCGACGGAACGAACCTCGTTGTGGAACGCGGCGCGAACCGATGGCTCCATCCCATGGGAGGCGTGCAAGATCTTGACGGCGACCCGCACGTTCTGGGTTTGATGAGCCGCAGACCAGACCTCACCCATGGCACCCCGACCGACGGGAGCCTTGAGGAGAAAGGGCCCTACTGGAATGTCGTTCGCGACGACGAGCTCATCCATGTCATCAGTTCTTTTGCGGGGCTGCAGGGCAGCAGCCGTGCGCGAGGAGAAAGACCAGTTCGAAACGTGCGGAGGGCTCACAGAAACCCGCCGGCGCCGCCGACCCATTGGATTTCGCGCCCAACTTGGGACCGAGCGGTCTCGAGGCGAGACCGCTGACGTCCCTACGCGCGATCGGCTGACACGATAACACGCCGAGGATAGGTTTCTATATTGAGCAGTGAAAGTGCGTGGGTGGGAGTGTTGACGAAACGGCTCAGCGCACCATCTCCCCAAGAGAGATCTCCAATAACAGATTGATTTTATGTGCGAATGAAAGAAAAGTATCGAAAAGTTGGAAACCTTTGGACCTCGGTTGCCGACAATCTCTGGCGTCGAGAACGCAGACAAAATGTTGCAGGCCTTGACCAACGGGCTCGATGATGTGGCAAAGGTGACGCCGGACTACAAAGCCGCCACACGCTCCGACCACGAGGGCGCCATTCGGCTGGATAAGCTCGATATCCCTCAGCCCGACCAAGGGCTCGAGACGGGCATCAACGACGTAGAGATCGCCCTCGGGGAGCTCGGCGCCGCCAATCAGGACTATCAAGTCGTCCAACTCAAGGATGACCTGCGCACCATCGCGAAAGAGGACGACAAGGCTGAGGCCCGGCTCAAGGATATTGAGACGACCAAGCAGCTCCTCTCGAACGTCGGAGGCATGATCGACAAAACCGTTAGGGTCATGAAAGGGGGCGGGCAGCGCCATCGCTGCAGGGGCGGACCGTGTTCACGTGGGCGAAGCGAAGCTCGCCGTCTACGCCCAACGGCTGGACATGATGGACGACGGCAAGACGCAGTTCGCGACTCAGTACGTGAGCTTCGATAAGGAGGGGACGCCGGAGATCCACGACGCCACCACCGGGGACTCGTCGAACACATACAGACACCGGAAAGACCACCGAGCACCAGTACAGCCAGGACTCGCCGACGCTTTCGGCTGGGGTGGGTGGAGGCATCACGGCGGTGGCCGACTTCCTCTACAAAGACGAGGTCGACCAATGTCTACACGAGATCGCGAAGGTCGAGAGTCGCCTCGCTGCGGTGCAGGGTTCGTGGCATACGAGTGGGCACTTTCGTTGCGGCAGAGTTTGACCGGGTCGTCGGTCCCCATGTACGTCGGTCCAGGCGGACTCATTGTGGAAGATTTTCTTTTAGGTTTCCACCGCTGGACAAACTACGGTACCCCTGAAGTGCAATAATGGAACTCCCGGTGAGGCGGGAAGCCTCCGGTCGCTGGCGAGACTGCACCCAAAGAAAAGAGCAAAAAAGGGGGTCCGGGGGACAAAGTCCCCCGGCAGGTCAGGGCAGAGCCCTGCCTCCACCCAAATGATTTTGTAGGGAAGCTCTTAGGGAGCGTCGAAATCTCCGTCCTGCCCCAGACATCAGCCGTGCCCAAACGCAGGACGACGGCCAATTATGGCCGTCGTCCTTCGTTTTGGCCCGCCCGACCAAGGCATTCCCTTTCGGCTCAACACCCGCTACACCCAAGAAAACAACACTCTCTCCGGAGGACCCATGCGCCAGCTTCTCCTCGCTCTCTCTCTCGTCCTCGCCTTGCTCTCCGGCTGCTCCGACGACAAGAAGACCGCGACTCCCCACGACGCGGTTCCCAGCGATTGCGCCGGTGCGTCCTGCGACACCCAGGACGTCATTGACCTCAGCCGCATGGATCTCGAGGACGTCGCTCCCCCGCCTCCTTTGGCGGCTTGCGCGCCCCTCGAGCCCGTCGCTCACCTAGACCCCGTCGAGGTCGTGGGCGACGGCAGCGCGGCCAGCTGCGACGAGGGCTCACTCCGCGCGGCCGTGGACGCGATCAACCAAGAACACGGCGGCACCATCGCCTTCGACTGCGGCGGCGAGCACACGATCACCTTAACCTCGGCGCTGTTCCTTGACGCGGGGTCGTCGACAGAGGCGACGCCCATCCTCATCGACGGGGGTGGGGTGATTACCCTGAGTGGCGGCGGCACTACGCGGATTTTGGATCTGGAGCACTACACACAGCTCTTGATTCAGAGCATCACGCTGCGCGAGGGCTTCGTCGCCGACGAGGCCGACGGCGACCCTGCGGACTCGGGCGCGGCGATTCGCCACCCGTGGTACGGGACTCTGCACGCCATCGACGTGCGCTTCGAGGACAACCACTGCCAGAGCATGGAAGGCGAGATCGGTGGTGGCGCCGTGTTCGCCGGGGGTTTGAGCGACGCGGTGTTCTCGGGCTGTGTGTTCGTGGGCAACAGCGCGTCGAACGGCGGCGGGCTGCAGAACCGGGGCTCGAACCTGACGCTCATCAACTCGGTCTTCCAGGGCAACGGTGCGCTGAGCGTCGGCGACGGGCAATTCGGCAACGGCGGCGGCGTCTACATCGACGGCATGAACTATGACGACCCAGGCGACCTCACGGTTTGCGGCACCATCTTTCGCGAGAACACCGCCATGACCCACGGCTCCGGCATGTTCTCGTACTTCTACCCAGGCTCGAACTCGACCATCGAGCTGAGCGTCTTCGACGGCAACCGTTTCGGCAATCCAGCGGCTGGCTCCGGCGGCCTCTACCACGAGGCCGCGCCGCTGACCTTGCGCAATACGACCCTCTCGAACCACGTCACAGGCGAGCACGCGGGCGGGCTGTTCTTGGGCTCTGGTTCGACGGCGACGATCACCAACTGCACCTTCGCCAACAACCGCGTGGTCAGCAACGGCGCGGGGATCTTTAACGGGGCCGCGAGCGCCGACCTGATCAACTGCACCTTCACCGGCAACGACGCCGACTATGGCCCGGCCATCTTCAAGGGCCAGAACGCCGCGATGACGCTGACGAACACAGTGTTTGCCAACAACACCACGGCGAACCAGTACAGCGCGACCAGCTGCCACGAGCCCATGGGCGACGGCGGCGGCAACCTGCAGTGGCCGGCCAACAAGAACAATGGCAACCCCGACCCGCCGTGCGTCGACGGCATCACCTTTGCCGATCCTGTGCTGCAGCCCCTGGCCGACAACGGCGGGACTGGGCAGACGTCGGCGTTGGGGGCCGGCAGCGCGGCCATCGACTTCGGCACGGGTGTGGGCTGTCCGGAGACCGACCAGCGCGGGATGCCGCGGGTTGGGGCCTGTGACAGTGGGGCGTTCGAATTTCAGGGCGAGTGACGTCGAGATGAACGCCCTGCCCTCAAACAGCCCGCTGCGTCCTCGGCGGGTCGCAGGTGTCGCCGCCGCTCGGCTGCTCTCCTTCGCCCTGCCCCTGGTGGTCATCGTGTTCGCGGATTCGCTCCCAGTCCTGCGAGAGTTGAGCGCGGCTGGCCTCTCCCTGGATACTCGGTCGGGGTTTTTGCCGCGCTGGTGGGAGAGTTCGGGCGGCTCTTCCCCCATTTGCTGGGGGCGCACCTCGCCTTCGTTCTTGCTGGCCTGGTGTGCGACCTCAGCCACGGTCCGCGTCGCCACACCGAGCTCGCCTCCGTCTTTGTGGTGCTGGTCGGTGTCGGCGTCGTGGGCTGGAGCTACTTCGTCCTAGTTTCGTACCACGCCTTCGTCGGCTACTGGCCATTCATTGCAGCGGCCGTCGTTCTGGCTGTTTACACGGTGTTGGGGCAGCTGCTCTCTTTGGTCTGGCGGCCGCGACCGAAGCTCGCCCTTGTGGTCGCGCTGTGGGGAGGGGTCTGCGCGGCGGTCGCTCTGTTCTTGAACGCGACCGTGTTCCTCCACCACTACTACGAGTTGCACCTCACTTTGGTCGCGGTGGCCGGCATTCTGCTGCAGGTTTCCTGCTTCGCGTTGATTTCGGCCACACGAGACCCCCATCGCCTGCCTTGGGCGCTGGGGATTGCCAGTGTGTGGTTCGCGCTGCTGGTGCTGTTCTCGCTCGCTGGTACGATTTGGCCGCTGCCGTCGAATCTGTTCCCCTATCTGCGCACTTACTCGTTCCTGGGTCTGTACCACGAGGCCGGGCCGCTCGAGCGGCCCTGTGACGACCCACCCGAGGACTACTCGGACGCGCGGGCGCAGGTGGCCTTTGAGCAATTCGCCCACCTCCAACCGCTGCCAGCGAACTTCGAGCTAGGCGACTACAATATCCTGCTGATCACCGTCGAGGCCACTCGATACGACGCGACCTCCTTCCACGCCGGTCAGACAACGACCCCCCACCTGAAAGCGTTCGCTGAGCGAGGGGCCAGTGTCTATCACCGCGCCTATTCCCCCTCTGTGGCCACGATCCAGACCATGGGGAGCCTGTTGGCCATGGACTTCCCGTCTCTTCTCCCCTTCGGAATCCAACAACGGGATTGGGCAAGCACTCTGGACCTCGACGAGCCCAGCGTCGCTCAGCTCTTCACCCAGGATGGCCGTCACACTTTCCAGGTCACGGCCGAAGCTCCGGGCTACGAGCCTCTACAGAGGGGCTTTCAGCAGCAAATTTCTGGCCCCTTCCTGCCGCTGAATGCCGACGACGTCCTCGCCTCGAAGGCGATCGACGCCATCGACGCGGCCATCAAAGACTCGAAGACTCGAGAGGACGGTTCAACGACCAAGTTCTTCGGTTGGACCTTCTTTGTCTCGCCCCACAGCCCCTATTCGCCAAGATCGCAAGACGACCTCAGCGACCACGAGATCTACCTTCAGGAGGTGAGTGTCGCTGACGCGGCCATTGGCAGGGTGCTCGAACACCTGGACGAGCGTGGGTTGTGGAACGACACGATCGTGATTGTGACCGCTGACCACGGCGAAGAGTTCCGCGAACATGGAGGAACGGAACACGCGGCGGTCACCTATGAAGAGAGTGCGCATGTCCCCCTCCTCATTTGGCTCCCAGGGGTCTCAGGTGGGGAGCTCTTCGCGCCCACCTCCTCGCTCTACGTGCTTCCTTGGTTGCTGCAGCATGGACCTGGGCAGGCCGGCGAGCTGGCGCGCCGCCGAATCCGTGAGGACCTGGCCCCATTGATGGAGCGCGTCGAGGGGGCGGTATTGGTGGAGATGCTGGCAGCCGCAACATGTACACCGCGATCATCAACGGCGACGACAAGTTGATCTATGATCTCTTTTCGCAGTTCGTTCAGCTCTACGACCTGAAAGAAGACCCAGGAGAGAAGACGAATCTCTTTGCATCGCAGCCGGCCGCCTACGCACGCCTCAGTCGCTTGCTGGACGCCTACATGGCCTTCCGCGCGTGCAAGAGACGCTACCACTTGACCGAACGCTAGGCGCAGCGCCCTCGCGCCGGCCCTTTCTTCGCTGCTATTCCACGGACTATTCGGCCACGGACACCGCATAGAGGTGACGCTTGGGCGTGGTCAGATAGAGCATTCCTCCGCCAGACGTGGCGCTGAAGGGCATGGCCAACGCCAGCCAGGGCAAAGCCAGACGAGCGACCTCGGCTCCCATCAGGTCGAGCGTCACGAGGTCGGCCTTTCCGTCTGGGTGGTACGCCGCGTTGCGTCTCGCCGTGACGTCGCTTTCGTCCCAGGTCGCGAACACGAGCGCGTCGGAGCCGCCGAGCAAAAGGAGGTCATCTCGCGTCCATCGCAGTTTCAGGTCCTGCCCCCAAGCCTGCAACGACACGCTCTTGCCCTTTTCGTCGGTGGTGGAGAAGAGCAGCACAACGCCGACCATGCGCAGCGCGTCCGTGGGAGCGGTCACGGGCCCAGTGGCCAAGGTCACATGGCCTGTCTCTCCGGTGACGTCGACTGCGGCGGTGATGGCTCCCTTTTGCACTTGGACCAAGGAGATGCCTGAGGGCTTGGCGGGGTCGAGGCTCCCGCCGACCGCCTGCTTCTCGCCGTTAGAGCTTGTGACATAGTGGATTTGGGCGGGTCTGATTTGGCCGTAGCGCTGCACGAGGATGGTGGGCACGCCGTCGAGCACCACAGGTGCGGACGCGAAGTGAGTGGCCCCCGCGGAGCCGACCGCCTCCTTCAACGCTTCGGACGCGATGATGCGGTTGACCGCGGTCTGGTCGGGCTGCAGCGCGTAGACGTTGCCGTCTCCCCATGAGGAAGAACCCCGAGTGGCGTCGAAGGGAGTCGGAACGCCCGCTTTCAGAATGGCCAGGGTGTCCTCAGTGGAGAGCACGAAGGCGTCTCCGACGTTCGAGGTCTCGTTGGTCCAGAGGACCTTGCCATTGAGGTCCAGGGCATTGAGGCGTTTGCGCGAGGCGGCGAAGAGCAGGTCGCCGTGGAGTTCGAAGAGGTGCCATCGCCCATCGAAGTCCCAGGTCTCGACTGGCGACTCGGCGACGAAGGCGGGGTCTACCTCCGCAACCCAGCGCTGGGTCCCGTCGGTGAGGGCGAGACACACGACACCGGCGCCAGCGACACGGACATAAACGGACTCTGTGTCGGTCAGCAACGGCGACATGCAACGGCCTGGAAGTGCGACGGACCATCGCTCCTCGCCGCTTTGGCTCGCGCGCACGAGTCGCGCGCCGGTGTCGCCTTCTGCGACACAGGCCAGGACGCCATCGTCGAGAGCTCGAGGTGGGACGAGGAGAACGAAATCGCTCTCCCAGACGAGGCGCATCTTGCCGGTCTCGGTCCTGGTTGCTGCCTCAGAGACGTCGGTTTCGAGCTTGTTTCCGGGCATGGCGGGTTTCTCCTCTGGAGGGGTGACGTTGGCCACCGCCGTGTCCTCCGAGATGTCGCGACCGGGCTCAGACGTCGACGATTGGGCTGTTTGCGTCACCTTGTCCTCGTCTGGTTGGGCCTTCTGAACATTAGGTCGACAACCCCAAAGCCCGATGATCAATACTACCGCGATGCTGCCTTGTTGGAGGCTTCGAAAGCGTCTGCCCGTCATTGGTGGTCCCTCGATCTGAAGAGCATTGAGTCAAAGCGTCGTGCACGCACCGTTGGTGCAGACATCGGTGCCGTGGCAAATCGACCCGTTCGAGCAGTCGACGGCACCACAGAACTTTCGGCTGGTGCTGGGATCGACACAGCGGTTCGTGCAGAAGAGCTCACCCGCACCACAGCTCGTGTTGCAAACCCCATCGGCGCAGGTGTTGGCGCAAAGGCCCCGCAATGGCTGGGGTTCGACGTGAGGTCGACGCACTCCGAGCCGCACCGCTCGAGGTTCGCGGCACAGGCACAGACTCCGGCGTCGCAGACTTCGCCGGCGCCGCAGGAGCTCCCACAAGTCCCACAGTTCGAGGCGTTGCTCGGAAGGTCTACGCAGACGCCATCGCAGTTCGAGGCAGTCCCCGTGCAGCCGGCCTCACAGACCCCAGCCCCATTGCACAAGGCGCCACCGCTGCAGGCCTCTCCATCAAGGCAATCCGTGCTGCCGCAATAGGTGGAGTCGCTCATGGGGTCGACACACGCCCCCACACAGAAGAGCAAGCCCGCTCCGCACTCGGACGCGCACGCCCCCTCGAGACACTGCTCCCCAACTCCGCATGCCGTGTTGCACGCTCCGCGTTGGGCGGAATCGTTGCGCAGGTCGGTCTCGCAGCCGTTGGTCGGGTTCGAGTCACAGTCGGCAGTATCGACGTCGCATTGGAGCACATCCGCAGTGAGATCGGCATCTTCGACGCTGCCATCGTTGTCAATCTCCAAGTCCGCAGCGACCTAAGGAGACTGCGTGGCGTCGGACGACTGGGTGGCGTCTTGCGTGGCGTCGCCATTGGCGTCGATGGAGTCCATCTCGACATCGCCTGAAGTCGTGGCGTCTCCCTCGGCAACGCAGGCGTTGTAGAGCGTGCCCTCCACTGGGACGCAGACGTAGCCGGGACCACAGTCTTCCTGGACCGCGCAGGTGAAGCGTTTGTCATCGATGTTGGTGTCGATGCTGCAGCCAGAGAACATCGAGAGGAGCGTGCAAAGCACGACAATCGCGGCGAGATGAGAACGCATCAATTGAACCTCCCCGACAAGCTGAGGCCCGCAAAATCGTCGCCCCAAAGGATTCCAGCGCTCGAGTCGCTGTCCTCGTCCCAGTTGACGGTCAGCAGGAGGACTCCCGTAAGGACCAGGGCAGCGCCCGCAGAGCCCGTAATGATTGAAACGGTGTTCTTAGTGTTGGCATCGGTTTCGAGCTGTTTGGCCTCCGCGCGAGTGAGGGAGAGGACGGTGCCATCAGGTCCGAGCTGGCTGGGCTCGCGGATCTGCAAACGGTCAAGGTCGGCCAGTACGACCAGGGTCAAGCTGGCGGCGCCGAGGGCAGCGCCGGTGCCAAAGGTCAACCAACCCCACTCTTTCGCGCCCCACCCGGAGCCCTCCTCGTAGGGCACGCCGTACACGCGGAGGTCGACGATCTCCCCCGCGGCAACCTCGACGGAATCGGACCAGAGCTTGTCGGCTGCATCGAACTCGAAGGTGCCAGCAGCAACGCTCTTTTCGAACGGACACACGTTGTCCTCGTTGACACCCGGTCCGTGCATGCTGACGATGTCCTTCCCAGGACAGGTCACACGCAGGAGCGCTCTTGTGGTGGGCCGGTTGGAGGGCTCAGGGAGGGTTGGAATAAGAAAGTGGTTGGATTGGGTGGCATCGAGGGTGACCTTCGAGGCGAAGGGTGTTCGTCCCTCCTTCTCGGCCCGCAACGGGTAGGTGCCCTGTGGAATCCTGCCGTCGAACGGGCAAGGGAAGGTCTGGTCCCCTATCGACAAGGTGACCCCCTCGTCGTCGCACTTGATGGAGACCCTGGCCGACCCAGAACACTCGACGCTCAGCTCGGTGAGAGCCTCTGCGATGTTGTCTTGGCGGTCGGTCATCATGATGCTGAAAGGGTCTGCCGCGTCGTTGGAGCGCTCGAACCAATAGCGCGCCAGATCGCAGTTCCCGACCTTCTTGTAGGCCCAAGCGAGGTTGAACTTCAGGATGGGATCCTCGTCGCAGACCGCGCGAGTCCGCAAAATGGCGTCGATCGCGTCGAGGTATTCCGCCGCTTCGTAGTGCTCGAGCGCCTCGACGCCGAGCTTGTCGTACTGTTGCTCGTCGGCGCTGTTGAGTTTCTCGCACGGTACTTGGG
>Ga0100377_1003616_pt1 | contig 12311 bp, 8 predicted proteins | sample CryGeymeta201501_FD_83664 | JGI IMG/M metagenome (GOLD analysis project Ga0100377, IMG submission 83664) | Groundwater microbial communities from Crystal Geyser aquifers in Utah, USA - Crystal Geyser metaG 2015-01 | ecosystem: Environmental > Aquatic > Deep subsurface > Groundwater | place: USA... | reverse complement strand
GCCAGCTTTGTCAGCGGGCTCGTCGCCAGCGGCAGCTTCGTCGCCAGCGGGGGCGGCTTCGTCGCCAGCGGGGGCGGCTTCGTCGCCAGCGGGGGCGGCTTCGTCGCCAGCGGCAGCTTGTTCGCCAGCCGGAGCTGCCTCGTCGACCTTCTTCTCGTCGACCTTCTTCTCGTCCTTCTTAGCCTCGGTCTTCTTGTCGCAGCCCGTGGTCATCACGACCAGGGAAGTACCAGCGAACGCGAGGGCGAGAACCAGCACTAGGGATTTCACGAATTTCATAGCACTCCTCCTTACTAATCGAGCCATTGCATCACGCAATGTGGCTCAGCGCGCCATCTGAAATGAAAGGACCCAACCCGACGTTGAGGGGTGGCGCACCACAAAGCCGGGTTCCGTGGGGAGCACCCTACTCAATGCCAGCTATTTTGGCAAGGTAAGAGCACCAAGACTGCTCTGCAAGGCTGCCGAATTTCACCGCAAGGTGTGTGACAGGGCCAATTGACTCACCTTGCCGACGGCGCTTCGATTCGCAGATGCTGTCCTTCGATGTTGATTTTTACTGCACGGCCGAAAGAAAATGCTTAGTGCTAAACTCGACTCTCATGCAGGGAGACACCGTTACTGAAGAAGAGAGTCCGTCGGCCGCAATGACGAGCCACCGACTCAGCAGCGAAGGACCGAGATGACCGAGACACCGCCGAAGGACGACGGCGTGCTGCGCTGCGAGAAACAGGGGAGGTGTTGGCGCGATCCTCCGGTCACCAAGGAGATTGCTGCCACCCTGGACCGACACCTGCGAGAGCAACGCGCGCTCTACCCGGCGCTTCATACTCTGGAGCTCAAGATCTCTGGCTGCTCCAGTTTTTGCGGCCTCGGTGAGGCCACTCTTCTGGTCGTCGGTCAAGACGACCTCGAGCCGCCTCGCTACCGCTTCTCGGTGAGAACCCAGGCCGGCGAGAGTCAGTGGCACCAGATCTGGCTCGGCGAGGCGTTGAGTCCCGAACAGGTGCCCGCTGCACTGAGCGCCCTGCTCGACCTCTTTCTGCAAGTGAGTCTCGTCGACGAGACCTTCCAGCAGGCCGTCAACCGGCTGGGAAGTAAGATTTTTGCAGAGGAAATCGAAGATCTGTTCGCCGGACGACGAAGCGCTCGCTAAGATGCTCTTCGTTTGGTGACGCCCTCAGTCGGCAGTCGTCCCAAGCGTTACCCAGACCAGTGTTCTCAACTCAGCGACAGACGGCCGGGCTCGAGACGATCGGCGCGGTGGCCAGCAGAGAGTATTCTTGTTCAGCGGCCAGCCGCGCCGACTCGAGAGGCTCTGTGGGCTGCGAGCGCAGCAATCGCAACGGAAATCGTCCCATGAACAAAACAACTCCAATGGCCGCGACACGTTCGAGATTGTTTGGTGCTCAGTCCATGACGGGGCCTCTCCGAAGTGTCTTTGTTCGGCCTCCAGGGGCCGTGAGTTCCGCGACCCTCGAAGCTTTGGGCTGGTCGCCTGCCCAATCGACGACGCTCCGCGGTGAGTACCTCGGCTTCAAACGCCTGCTCGAGTCGCTTTCGATCGAGGTCCTCGAGGGAGCCCCAGCGCCTGACGACAACCCAGACGCCATCTACTGCTTCGACCCGCTCTTGCTCACGCGCGAGGGTTCTCTGTTGTTGGACTCCGGCAAGGACAACCGCAGAGCCGAAGCCACCATCATGGCCCGTGAGCTGGAGACCTTTGGCATCCCCATCTTTGGCTCGCTGGGCGAACCCGCGCGGGCCGATGGCGGCGATCTCCTGTGGCTCACCGACAAGCAGCTCGCCGTAGGGCTAGGTTGGCGCACCAACGCCGCGGCCGTCGCACGCCTGAAGGAGCTCCTCGAGCCCCTGGGTGTGGAGGTGCTCGCCTTTGATCTGCCCAACTACAGGGGCTCGAACGCGTGCCTGCACCTTATGTCTTTGGTCAGCCTGCTCGACGAGCACACCGCTTTGGCGTGGATTCCCATGTTGCCCGTGCGGCTCGTTCTATGGTTCAACGACCACGAGGTCGAGCTCTTGAACGCCCCCGCCTGGGAGCTCGAAACCTTGGGCGCCAACGTCCTCTCTATCGGAGAGCGGCGCCTGGTCGCCGTTGAAGGCAACCCGGAGACACGCTCCCTCCTCGAGTCCCAAGGCTTCGAGGTGTTCACCTATGAAGGTGAACACCTCTCGCTCGCCGGAACCGGAGGGCCAACCTGCCTGACCCGCCCGCTCTGGAGGGGGTGAGTCCTGGTTTCACATGAACCTCGGGCCCAGCCGGTCAGAGACTCAACGAGCGCGAGAGCAACAGCCCCAGAAGCAAGAGCAACGCCACCGCCTGAACCCCTCGTCCCACCACGAGGCGTTTGACGTAGGCCGCTTCAATGTTGAGCTGCTTGAGCTTCTTGAGGTGGATGGCTGAGATCACGCTGTAGAAGACCAGCAGGAAGAGCACGAAACCCAAGGCAGGCCAGCGGGACTCGGGGTAGGTTTTCTTGGCCAGAACATAGACCAAGATGCCGAGCACAATCGCGATCAGCGACGCCACGCCGCCGGGCTGTGCCTTGGCCAGGCTGTGCTGGTGAGTGGTCGAGAGCCGATTGAACGCCGTTCTCTCTTGTGAGCGAGCGAAGAACACCGACGCGACGAAGAGCAGGAGGGCGATCACAGTGAGGGGGGTCATTGGAGATTCCATGCCTCTGGGTTCGTGGGCGACGCAATCTACCGAAAACCGAAGCGTCGCGACAGCGCGAGACACGAGTGAGAATCACCGCCAGAAGTCACGCCCTTGGCGCACCCCTCGATTTTGTCCATCAGAGGGAAACTCCAGTAGATTCGTGGAGTGAACATGCAGCGAAATTCATTTGCTGGCTGTCCGTCGTTAGACCCACCCAGGAGCTACGCCTTGGGGCTGGAGTCTGCGCAGATGGTCGCAATGCGAGAGCGCTGACCCATGTAGACCCTGCGACTTCTATCGATCCGAGGAGCAGCCGCGATGGCGAGACGAACGCCCCCGCCGGGAAATAGGAAACCAGCCCCCCCCCGAGCAGCCACCACAAATCGTGGCAATGCCTGGTTGGGGGCCGATCTTCGCAACGAGGATTGGGACGAGGTCCTACTCCAAGCCTACGAACATCTGCGCTCGCGCCTCCATGACATCGAGGAGAGCATCCGAGTCCTCGAGGTTCAGCGCGAAGAGCTCATGAATCGCCTGGCCGGCGCGGAAGCGTTCCTGGGCATCGCGGACGCGCGTGGGTTTTTGGCGCCAGCCTCCAAACCGGGCAACGTCCCGAAACCCTCCGCCTTTGCGAACCCACACGGCAGTGGCGACCGCAAGCGCGGCTCGCTGTGGAGCGACATCGAAGGGGTCATGGGCGGTCAAGGGCCCATGAAGGCCAGCGACATCATCGACATCCTCATCGAGCAGGGCTACGACGACAGCGAAGGCTCCAAGACCCGCATCTACAATTCGTTGGGGAGGTGGGCGCGAGAAGGGAAGCTCGAGAAGAGCGGCCGCGGCGTCTATGAACTCGAAAGCTGAGGCCGCGACGGCCTCTTGTCTCGTGTCCCCTTGGCCGCAGCGCGTTGCGCCCTGCCAACTCACCGACTCGTCGCGTAGGGGCGCAGCGCGCTGCGCCCTGCCATTGACGGCCTCACTTCTCGACGGACTTGAGCTCGCTCGAGAGCTCGTTCTCGTGGGCGAGCTCCAAGGCGCCGCTCGCCGAGACCGCTGGAAACTCAGCGCTCCGGGCGAGCTTCTTGAGCTTCTCGATCCGCAGCAAGGCGCTCTGGGTCTCCCGATCACGCCCAAACCCAAGCGCTCGGCCGTAGGCGTGCTCGGCGCGACCCAACAAGCTGCTGCGGCGCTCGAAGTCGTACCGAACTGTAAACACCTCACCCAGCGCATGCCAGGCGACGACGTCTTCAGGGTCGAGCTGGGTAGCGATTTGCAAATGCTTGGTCGCCTTGGTCAGCACCTCTGGGTGGCTCTTGCCGTAGTGCAGCAAGGTCGTCCCAAGGTTGCACTCCACGATCTGCACCGATTCGTAGTCTTGGACGTGCTTGAGCATCTGCAGCGCGGTGTCGAAGCAGGTGATCGCTTCGTCGAGGCAGAGCACGGCGCGGTTGGCCGAACCCAGCAGGTTCAGGGCCTGAGCCAGCAGCAGCGGGTCGAACTCACCACGCTGAGACCGCTCCCAGAGCGCCCCCGCCATGCGGCCGATCGTACGCAGAGTCGCCTCGGGCCGACCCGCGTCGAGCTCGTCTTGGGCGTAGGTCAAGATCTCGTCGAAGAACGACTCTGGCAGACAGCTCAACTCTAGGCACGGCGGCGCGTAGTTCTTCTCGAGCTCTTCGTGGGTATAGAACATCTCGTCTTCTTCCAACATGAAGAGGGACTGCGGTGGCACGTTGAAGTGCTTCACCAAGCTCTGCAGGAAGCTCGACTCTGCACAGTCCCGGTCCGGGCCCAAGCCGACGACGACAGTCAAGGTCGAGACGTCGCCCACCGTCGCGTGGATTTGCCCCAAGACCGAATCGACGCCGTAGACGCGCTCGTCCATGGGCTCGAAAAGCAAGTACCGATGGGCCTCCAGCTTCTGCAACACCGCGCCGTGCCCGAAGACACGCGTCGGATTGCGACGCTGCAGCAGGTTCAACGCCTGCTCGAAGAGCCCCGCTGCGCGCGCCGACTCCAGCCCCGGCAGCCCGTGGTTTTGCGTCGATAGGGAACGCAGGAAAGCCAGCCCGAGGCGACAGGCGCGATCCCCCACCGCCTGCTCAGCCGGCGAGGAGGCCTTCATCCGGTCGAGCGCTGGGCGTGACTGCTGAGCGCCGGAGCGACCCTTGGCCTCGGCGGCAGGCGGCTCTGCCTCCCACAACGGCACCCCGGCCGGGCTCGACGGCAGCGAGCTTCCCCAATACTCGTCGATCTCGTCCCGAAGCGGCTCCATGTCCTGCTCGAGCTCGCCCGAGCGGCGTTCCTTTCGGCGATTCGATCGGCCACGCGCCGCGACGACAATCGCAACGAGCAACAAGGCGGCTGAAATCAATACAATGGACATCGAGGTGCCTCCATGGCGTCCTCATCCGGCTTTCACCGGTTCCGCGTTCGCTTCGTGATGATGACAGGGTGTGCTCGCAGCTTGCTCGCAACGTCTCGGGTTTGCATGGCTCTCCTGGCCGCTCACCTCTTCGGCCACGGACCCATGATGACCAACGCCCCCTTGCCGCCCGTACCTGACGTGTCAGCTCGGTGTCCAGACCATCGAGCCCCTGCACTTGGCGACGACCCAAATCTGTCATGGACAAGCGCAGAAAAGACCATATCCCGTCCCAGGTCAACAAGCGGGGGTATTCGGTGCATTGCGGTGCATGTCCCACATGTTGGCTCGGTTTCTTGTACCCCTGGGTTTCGAGATCGTGCTCTGTGCCCCCTCGCCTCTCGCCGCTGCTATGAAAATCGCCGGGTTCGAGCGGGATGTTGTCGATATTGCTTCGATCTTAACGCAGAGGCGCAGAGGGCGGCCGAGGCGCAGAGGGTTTGAGGTAAGGAGCTGTCTCGTCGTGAGCTCAGGGTGGCAACGGTGAGTCGGGTTCTTGGTTTTCTCATCTCTTGGATGACGCGCGGCGTCTCAAGGTGGCTGCCATGGAAATCGGCTCTCATAAGACGCTGTTTGCCCTCCGCCTGGGGCTGGGAATTGTTCGGCCCCCGAGGGGCCGATGCCCAGGGCGTTGCCCTGGGCCTGTCTCAAAGCTTTTCTCACCTCTTGGATGACGCGCGGCGTCTCAGGGTGGCTGCAATGAAAATCACATCCGCGTGCCTCTCGCATCCCAGCCTGAGGCCTGAGGCCTGAGGCTGGACCGAGGTCGGGGACCGCACCGACGTTCATTCGTGAAAATCGCCGACTGGGACTGCAAAGGCATCGACGAAACGCTCTTGCACCTCCGTCTCGATGGCTCGCGGCGAGCGTGAGGCACGCACCGCGGCAATGGCCTCTGGGCCAGTCAATCCCTTGGCGCGCAGGACGCAGGCGGCGATCGTCCCGGTGCGGCCTAGGCCTGCGATGCAGTGCAAGACGACTCGGCGGCCGGCCGCTTCGTCTTCGAGCAGCTCTTGAACCCACGCCTGCGCGGCGTCGAGGGCTGGGACCCCTTGATCGGCGATCGCCCGTTGCGCAAAACGCAGCCCAAAACGTCGACACTCCTGTGCCAAATTGCCGACCCCGTATTCTTCGAGCTCCTCGTCGGTCGCCAAGCAGTAGAGCTGCTCCACGCCTTGTTGTCGGCAGACCTCGAGGTCTCTCTTCAGGGAGCGACCGCGGTCGCGCCGACCGGGACACAACGTCATGGCGAGCCAGTCGCCTTTTAGCGTCGGATGACGCAGCCAGTCCAGGCGCAACTTTCGCTGCCCGACCAGCTCTCGTTCGATGCGCTCCGCATGGCGGCACGACGACGCCAGCGCCCACAGCTTCTGCAGCGTCGAAGACTCGTCGAAGCTCAGAGTGTGGGCCGAGTAGCGCAGGGCCGCAATGGCGACCTGGAGCGGATCTCGGTCATCTTGGCAGAGCTCGGCCATAAAAGTGCGCAGGCGAGTCAGCGTCGTCCAGGCTCTCCGCAGGGCTGGACGGCTGAGGGTGAGCGCGGGCAGCGGCGAACGCAGATCCTCAACTTGCGCCAAGGCGTCGGTGATCTGCAGGGCTTCGACGAGGTCGCCCTCGTCCTGCAGGGGCGTGAAGATGTAGAGCAGGTCGTTCTCGAACTTGATGAGGTCTTTAAGGACGTGGGAGCGAGCGGTGTGGAAGAAGTCGATGAGCCAGACGTTGCCGCCGGCGTCCACGAGGATGTTGGCGCCGTTGAGGTCGCCGTGGACGTAGGAGACGTAGTGGTAGTCGGCGCCGGGCTCGATGCTGTCGAGGATCTCGGAGTAGAAGTCGGCGACGTTGTTTGCCGACCACGCTCCGATGGAGAGCATGGACGCATCGGCCTGGGCGCCGAGCAACGCGCGAACGCGCCCGCGCACCGAATCGGCGTGTTTGGAGGAGAAGGCGTAGTGTTCGAGCAGCGGCAGTCGTTCGTACGTCGCGGCGGAGTAGAAGCGGCCGAGGATGTCTCCGAAGACCGCGTCGAGGACCACCTCGAGGGTCTCCTGCGAGCCACCGCCCTCGTAGAGCTTCTTGAAGGGAGTGACCTCGCCGTTGCCCATGGCGGCATAGGAGTACTTGATCCCAGCCTGCGCACCGAAGTCGACGAAGCTCAGGATCGACGGGGCGTTGTTGCCCAGGATAGACTCGATGCGCTCGAACGCGGCGCGCTCCTTGGCGATCAGCTCACGCGGCCCAATCTTGGCGACCGATGGAGCCTCGCGATGCCCTAACGAATCGCGACTCGAGGCGCGAAAGACCTTGGCGCCCGAGAAGCCACCGGAAAGAGGGCTGAGCTCGACGTGGGCGCTCTCGCGGTAGAGGGTCGAGAGCAGCGCGTGCTCGGCTTCGTCGAGGGCCGTGGCGTCGATTGGGAGGCTCAGGTCGACTCGCACTCCGGCCCCACGCGACGAGCTCTTGGGTGCGATGGTGGGCGCGCCGGACCTGGGCACGAGCCACTCCGCGAAGCCTCCGATCGAGTCGAAGACCTCCACACCCAAGATCTTCTCCAGCTGTCCCAACGCGTTGAAGTGCTGCGCTCGAGACGCGGACGCGGTCAGCGCGCTGCAGGTCGCTAGGTTGCGGATGCCGCAACGGGTTCGCAGCTCGTAGAGCAAAAAGCTGACCTTGGCTTCGGTCCACACCCCGATCACGCCGACGCGGACGTCGTCTCCGTCGCTCAGAGCGGCGATGACCTGCTCCAGCTCGCTGTCGATGAAGTCGTTGAGGTCGGTGCAGCGCACCACGTGTGCGGCGGCGTTCTCATCCAGGCCCAGGATCAGCTCAGCTCCGATTGTGCCTTCGACGCAGTGGGCACCGAACATCTCGAGGTGGCCTCTTTGCCGCGCGTCATGGGCATCGTGGCTGTCTTTGATGTGGATCAGCGCCAGTCCATGGGATTTCGCACGTTGCCCAGAACCGAGGCGGCTCGAAGCGAGCCGCTCGTGATCCCCCTGCCGGGCGACCCAGTTCATGAAGTTCGCCAGCGGTCCCATGCTGGGTTCTTCGCCCAGCAACCGAGTGCTCTCGCGCCAACCCACGTGAAGTAAATTGGGCAGCGGCTCGTGGGCGTTGAGCGGCGCCACGAAGTCGTTCTGCAGGCACTGCGTAATGAGAATGGAGTGGGACATAGGGCCTCTTTGAGCGGGATTCGAAGAGTGGGAAGTGCCGAGCGAAAAACCGATTCGCTGTGCAACTTATCGAAATGAAGCGAAAATCGGCCGAGGTAATGGAATCCAAATGAGGCGAAGGGGCAACGAAACAGGCGTGGCTCGTTTCCTGGCAATGCGCTACCCTGCGCGCAGGGGTGGCCCTTCTTCAGCGCTGTTGAGGACGGATTGTCTCACTGCGCTACCCTGCGCGCAGGGGTGACCCTGCGGGGGCAGAAGACTCGGGTTGTCTATTTTTGTGTGTGCCGCGCAGGATTCGCAACCCACGACGAGACACAATGAGATTCGATGATCTCAACAACAAGGAATTTGAGCTCCTCGAGAGGCTCGAGGACAGCGTCCTTGTCCGCACGTACATGGCCCGGCAGGGCAATCTAGGTCGCTACGTCTCGATCCGGCAGCTCATCTCCGACCAGGAGGAGGTCAGCCACCGCTTTCGCAACGAGGCGGCAGCTTTGGCGGCCCTTCGCCACCCCAACAACTGCCGGTTGCTTGACGCCGGCGCTGCGACCATCGATGGCAGCTACGGACCCTACTTTGTCTTCGAAACCGTCGTGGGCGAGACACTGGAGTCGGCGCTGCGCCGGGTCGAATCCCTCCAAACCGCACAGATTCTGCGGCTCGCCCAGCAGCTCTTGGGAGCCCTCGCCGAAGCCCACCGAAACGGCATCCTTCACCGACAGTTGAGTCCTCAGTCGCTCCATCTCTCCCAACACGAGGGGATGCCCGATCACCTCACCATCGTCGACTATGGCATCGAGGCCTGCATTGCCCCGAACCGCTGGAGCCGGCTGGTTCGGGAGGCTCGGATGACCTGCACTCCTTACTTGGCCCCCGAGGTCCTGGCGGGTGAACCGCCCAGCGCTCGCTCTGACCTCTACAGCGCGGCCTCGCTCCTCTACCGCTGCACGGTCGGCGTCGCCTTCTCCGCCACCGACGACACCGACGTCGACGTGAAGGCTCCTCGCTTCGATCGCCTCTCGCTGCTGCGCATGGAGATGATCGAGGTCTTCGATCGAGCACTGCGCGTCGACCCGAACGAACGCTACCTGAGCGCCAACGAGTTTCTCGAGGCCCTCGAGCCGGTCGTCGAGAAGGCCCACGACGCGGCGCTCGTCGGCCCCTCCATGTCGCGCCTCTCGACGCAGGCCACGGGCACCTCGAACAAGATGCCCGGGCAGTCCCTCATCTCGAAGTATCCCAGCGTCTGGATTCTGGCCGGAGATCCCGCCCTCGACGACACCCACGTCGCTCGCCTCGTCAAGGCCACCGCCCACTACCGGGTCTTGGTGCTCGACCGAGAGAAGGCCCGCGCCACGGCGGAATCTGTGAAGCTCGGCCACGCGAAGCTGCCGTGGGTCGTCATCTTCGGCGATCTCCACGTCATTCTTCAGGTGACCCTCCTCAACGCGCTCAGGGAGCTGCCGACGACCCAGCGCATCTTGGTCTCCGCGAAGCTCAACGCACAGATGCTCGAGGCCGCCGTCAACTTCTGCGGCACCGACCGGCACTTGCTCTTGCCCATGGACGAGGAGACGTTGGCCGAGACCATCGAAGAACACATGGCCAAGTGCCGCCGACAACTGCAACGCAGCGAGCTCCTCGAGGCTCAACGCCTCGGCCTCGAGGCGCGTCCTGGGCGCACTCAGGGCACGCGCAAACATTCGTCGATCACGGGCAAGTTTGCGGCCGTAGCGCAAGAGCGCTCCAACGGGACCCCATAATTGCCGAGCCGACGACCGAGGCAATAGAATCCAATATTGCCGAGCGGACGAACGATTTTTCGCTCCGCAACGTAACGAAGGGAAGCAATAATCAGTCTTGGGCAAGCGAGGCAATAGAATTCAATGGCCAGTGACGACGTGTCCGAGACCACCAAAGACCTTCGAGACCGCGGGCTCTACGACGCCATGTGCGCCCTCAGCGCCGAGCGCGTCCCCGGCTTCGAGGTCCGTTTCAAGGCTGAAGACCCCGGTCAGAAAATGCTCGCCATCTTTCTGAAGCCCTTCGTTCCGGACTACCTCACCCGCTTCACTACGACGCTCTATCCGCGGGTCTACTTCCCCACCCGCTCCTACGTCGAAGACCACCCAGGCTTGGCCTGGAAAACCTTGGCGCACGAGCTGGTACACCTCGAAGACACCCAGCGTCGCCCAATCGTCTTCCCGCTCTCCTACCTCCTGCCCCAAGTCTTCGCCGCGGTCGCACTCCTGGCTGTGCTGGCGCCGTGGTTCCCGCTGACCTGGTGGGCGCTCGCCGCGCTCTTTGCCGCGCTGCCGTGGCCCTCGCCCTGGCGAACCCACTGGGAGCTGCGCGGCTACGCCATGGACCTCGCCATCACCTACTGGACCACAGGTCGGGTATCCGGCGGCGCCCAGTTCGTCCGCCTCTTCACCGGCTGGTCCTACTACCGAATGATGCCCAACGAAGCGCACGTCAAAGCCCAATTCGAAGAGTGCGGCCGCTGGCTCGCCGAAACCGGCTTCCCGTTTCCAGACCACCGAGCCCCCTACGAAGCCGTCAAGGACCTGCTCGATTCTAGCCAGCTTCCGTCGGACTGAACTCAGGCTTCGGAACCTGGGGAGCGGATGGCGGTTGGGGGCGCGGGGAGCGGATGGCGGTGGGGGTGCGCGGGGAGCGGATGGCGGTGGGGGTGCGCGGGGGAGCCAGGAATCAACTGCGTCTTCGCAAGCCAACGAGGAGGACGAGGACGCCCGACGAAACGAGGAAGGTTCCCCAGGGTTGCCCGGCGGAGCGCTCGACCGTCGAGCAGGCGCACTCCGTGTCGACGAGGATGTAGTCCAGAGCCGCGTCCTGAGCGGGTTGGTCGGGCGTGACGGGGGTGAGGACGATGGGACCGTCGTCGACGATCGCGAAGAGCATTCGGCGGTCGTCGCTGGGGTCGTTGGGGTCGAGCTCGCCGTCGTCGACTCGTCCGTTGCGGTTGGCGTCCTCAATGCCGTCCGGGACGCCGCCGTTGTCGGTGTCCAAGTCGATGGGGCTGGTGGTGGTGCTGGGGTCCGAGTCGGCGACGAAGGTGCCAGCTGCGAGGTCGGTGTCGGGGTTGGGAGAGGTCACGCCGAGCTCGGTGCCGTCGAAGAGGCCGTCGTTGTCGGAGTCGGGGTCGAGGGCGTTAATGCGGCCGTCGGCGTTGGCGTCGGTGCTCCAGTTTGGCTCTTCGCCGTCGAGGACGCCGTCGTCGTCGCTGTCGGCGTCGTAAGGGTCGGTGCCAGCGGCGCCCTCTTCGGCGTCGGTGGCGCGATCGTGGTCGGAGTCGAGTGGGGTGAGGTCGTCGGTCGGGTCGTTGGGATCGCTCTCGCCGTCGTCGACGAGGCCGTCGTGGTCTGCGTCTTCGGCGCCATCGGGCACGCCGCCTTGGTCGGAGTCAGGCTCGAGGGGATCGGTGGTGGTTTTGGGGTCGGAGTCGGGGATGAAGCCGCCGTTTTCGTTGTTGGTGTCGGGGTGCGGATCGCCGACACCAAGCTCGGTGCCATCGAGCAGGCCGTCGCTGTCGCTGTCGATGTCTAGGGCGTTGATGAGTCCGTCGCCGTCGTCGTCGCCGGAGTAGTTGGGCTCTTCACCGTCGAGCGCGCCGTCGTCGTCGCTGTCCGCGTCGTAGGGGTCGGTGCCGAGTAGGGATTCAACGGTGTCGGAGAGGCCATCGTTATCTGTGTCGGTGTCGCTCAGGTCACAGAGCCCGTCGTGGTCTCGGTCGGCGCCGTCGTCCTCGGGCTTGGAATCGCTGCGGAGGCCGAGATCGTCGACGCCGACGGCGCAGTCGTCGCAGAGGTCCAGATCACTGTCGCCGCACAGGTCAGGGTCGCGGGAGGAGAGGTCGGCAGCGTCGGTGACCCCGTCGTTGTCGTCGTCGGCGTCGCCGGCGTCGCAGAGCCCGTCTTGGTCGGTGTCGGCGCCGTCGTTGGCGGGGGTCACGTCGGAGGCCGGTCCGAAGGCGTCGACGCCGAGGGTGCAGTCGTCGCAGGTGTCGTGGTCGGCG
>Ga0100377_1003594_pt1 | contig 12366 bp, 13 predicted proteins | sample CryGeymeta201501_FD_83664 | JGI IMG/M metagenome (GOLD analysis project Ga0100377, IMG submission 83664) | Groundwater microbial communities from Crystal Geyser aquifers in Utah, USA - Crystal Geyser metaG 2015-01 | ecosystem: Environmental > Aquatic > Deep subsurface > Groundwater | place: USA... | reverse complement strand
GCCATCAATGGGCCCTCTTATGGTTTTGGTTTCACCGTAACGCTAACGTGTGATATTCGTCTTGCCTCTGAAAGGGCAAAATTCAGCTGTGCCTTTGTCCGGATAGGAGTCACCCCAGAATTTTGTAGCACCTATTTTCTACCCAGACTCATTGGGTACGGCAAAGCGGCAGAGCTTATTTTCACTGCCAGGCCCTTTGATGTTCATGAGGCATTAGAAATAGGGGCGGTGAATTACGTATTCCCCCATCGCCGACTCCTGCCGGAGGCCAAAAAGATGGCCAAACAAATTGCCTCCCTGCCACCGACTGCCGTACAAAAATCTAAAGAAATTTTACGCCATGGGATGCAATCCACTCTGGATCAAGTCATACAGCATGAAGCGATGGTCTTTCTCGATTGCATGAAGACGGAAGAACATCAAGCGGCCCTCAGCAAATTATTGGCCCAGATGAAATTTAGGAAGGTTAAGACCCATCGATTTAAAAAATAAGGAAATTGTAAACACGGCCGCTTCATATTATAATTGAAGCGTTATAAAGGGAATCGATCCATCGATTCTGAACTGATCGACCGGCAAGGGAAGATCTGTTCGTCCCTGGGACTTTCATAGAGATAGAGTCAACGAATCGCTCAGTGAGAGAGGTTATTCATGAACTTTGATCTGACTGATGAGCAGAAAGATATCATTAGGGCAGCCAGAGAATTTGCTGAGAAAGAGTTCCCAGATTTAGCCCAGGAGTGCGACCGCGAGGAGAAATCCCCAAGACATCTCTGGGAAAAGGCCTGTGGCCTTGGTTTTGTAGGGGTTTTCATACCCGAAACCTACGGCGGTCCAGGATTAGGGTATTTGGATCACTGCCTCATCAATGAGGAGTTCTGGCGGGTTGACCCAGGCATAGCCTCATCCATCCTCTCGACTACCTTTGGCTCGGAAATAATTCTTCTCTTTGGCACCGAGGAGCAAAAAAAGAAATGGGTGCCTCCCTTGGTACAGGCTAAGGCCATCACGGGAGCCGCGATTACCGAGCCGGATGCAGGAAGTGACGTCTCCGCGGTGGGCACCACAGCAATCCTGGATGGGGACGAGTATGTGATCAACGGCAGTAAGATGTTCATCACCAATGGTACTACTGCCAACTTCCTACAGGTTCTTTGTCTCACAGACCCTCATGCCAAATCCCGGCACGACCGGTTCAGTGTCATCATAGTTGAAACAGATCGTAAAGGCTTTGAGGCCAGTAAACTGAAAAACAAACTCGGCATCCGTGCGTCTGACACTGCCGAGATCTCATTCACTGATGTTCGAGTACCCCAAGAGAACCTCATCGGAACCCCTGGAGAAGGATTCCAGCAGTTCATGGTCTTCTTTGATCATACCCGTCTCCATATCTGTGCCCAGGCTGTGGGTCTCGCCCAAGGAGCCATGGAGCAGGCTATCAACCATGTTCGGGAGCGGCGGCAGTTTGGAAAACCCCTTGCCTCTTTTCAGGCTACCCAGTTTAAGATCGCCGAAATGGCCACTCGAATCGAAGCTGGTCGCACTCTCTATCAGAAGGCTGCATGGCTTCTCGACCATGGAAGAGTGGAATCCCATCTGATCTCCATGGCAAAATGGTTTACGGGAGAGACAGCGGTGAGGGTCGCTGATGAAGCCCTTCAACTACATGGTGGTTACGGGTTTATTGGTGACTATAACATTGAGCGTTTTTATCGGGATTCCAAAATTGTTGAAATCTATGAAGGAACGAAAGAAATCGAGAAGATAATTATCGCCCGTGCACTCTTGGGAAAATACTGAGAGAAACGTGGGAAATCATTCAAAGATCCCCGCGCCCCCATCTTTGGAGTGGCCGATTACGGGATTGTGGATGATTTCCAAAATGTGGTTCCGATTTTAAAAGAGGAAACAAAACGAATGAAATAAATTCTTCCTGCCCTTTCCCCTCTCCCCTGGGAGACCGTGTCACAATTGGGTAAGGGGTTACCCCACTTTTTCAAATTGCTTTCTTTATCCTGTAATTCACCCCTTTAGAATCCACAGACTTCTTGCCAATTTCTGCCATTAAGGTATAATATTGCTCCATGAATCCCCTGTCGAAGTTCCAATCCTTATTAAGTGAAATTTTTCAATTTGAAGCTTCTGATCTGGATTTCGGTATTTACCGCATCCTGAATTACAAAAGGGATCAGATTGACAAGTTCATTAAGGAAGACATTAAAAACATCGTCGAGAATGCTTTTTCTAAGCATAGAGATGAAAGATTACTAAACGTTACGCAGAAATTTGAAGATGCTAGAAAGAGGGTTGTAGAAACCTTAGGAGAAATTGTCTTCACCCCGATAGGAGACCTTAAGGCGGAATTTCGAGATACCCCTGTTGGGAAGGATTATCTTTTACTGAGGGAACAAAAAGACTTAGTAGGAAAAATTGATGAGATAAAACTTCAGGTTTTTAATGACCTTTACACCTTCTTCTCCAGATATTATGAAGAAGGCGATTTCGTACCTCAGTATCGTTATTCCATTAAGAATTTCAGATATGCAATCCCTTACAACGGTGAGGAAGTAAAGCTCCACTGGGCAAATGAGGGGCAGTACTATACCAAAACTGGAATTCTCTTCAGGGATTACGCATTCTTTTCTGACTCGGGCAAAACTTACAAAATTATATTTCGCACTGTATCGGCCAGAGAAGAATTGGCATCCAACAAGGCAACCAAAGCAAGGTTCTTCGTTCTGGATGATGAAAATAATCCCTCCACCCCCCCCTTTAGTAAAGGGGGGCAGGGGGGATTTTCTGATGAAAAAACCTTAATCATCCGTTTTCAGTATAGGGAATTAACCGATAAAGAGGTAAAACTTTACGATGTTGAAGGTGGCAGTAACACTGCAAAACAGGAGAAGATCAATCAAAAGATATTCGATGAAATTATAAAGCAGATTAAAGAATCTACGCTCAAAGCTTTCCTGAGTTCAGAATATAAGAATGAGAAAACCCTCCTGCTATACCAGATATCAAGGTTCACTGCGAAAAACACAAAGGATTACTTCATTCACAAAAATCTGCGCAAGTTTTTGACTGAACAACTCGATTACTTTATCAAGGCAGAGGTCTTATCCATTGAAACCCTTGAAAATGAGCCCTTTCTTGACAAACACATCACTCGCGCAAAGGTGGTAAGAGAGGTCGGAGAAAAGATAATTGACTTCCTCTCACAGATTGAGGATTTCCAAAAGAAACTCTGGGAAAAGAAAAAATTTGTCCTAAAGACAGACTATGTGATTACCACTGATCGACTACCAGAGGAATTTTATGGTGAAGTTTTAAAGAACAAAGCACAGTTAAAAGAATGGGCAGAATTAGGATTTGAGATTGGCACGCCTTCGGCTCGCAATGACAGGAAGAGAGAGGCTCACAATGACAGTGGAGGAGGGGTTCGCAAAGACAAAAGGAGGAAATATCTCTTTATCCTTGGCGAAAAGGAGGGGATTAACATAGCTGTTGTCTGGCGAAAAGTTGATGACAATTTGGATGAAAATGATTTTAGAAAAGATAAGGAGTTTATTGTAAAAGAACTTAAGGCATGGATGCCTCAGCGAATTTACATTAATGGTCAAAGCATCCTGACCACAAACCTCGAAGGGCATCCTGTAGAGATTCACTATATCGAGCCGGAATTTAAGACCCTGATGTTTTCTTAAGTATGACTGAAATTGAAAAACCTATAAAATTTTCTCAGCATGCCCTTGGGAACTTATTTGATAGAGGAGCCTCGAGGGAGGAAGCTGAGCAGGCGATAAGAACAGGAGAGCGTCTCCCTGCCCAAAAGGGGAGGATAGCCTTTCGGAAGAATTTCAGCCATAATGGCATGTGGAAGGGTAAGTTTTATCAGGCCAAACAGGTCATGCCGATTGTAGCTGAGGAACCTGAGAGGTTTGTAGTGATAACGGTGTATGTATTTTTTATCGGAGGTGCAAGATGAAGATCAAATATGATCCCGAGGTTGATGCCGCCTATTTATCCTTCAAGAAGGGACCAACAGAAGTAACAACAATACGTATCACCGAAGACATTGCAATAGATTTAGGTCCAAATGAAGAGATCGTAGGTATCGAGATACTGGGTGCCTCTGAGCATTTTGGATTTAAAAAGGAAAGGCCCGAAATAGAACTGGAGAATATTAAAGTAGCCGCATCCATGTAAATTCAATGAAAATTGAAAAATATCTCGTTCTGAATAAATATATCCTCTCCCTATTCGGAGTGGCCGATTACGGGATTGTGGATGATTTTCAAAATGTGCTTCCGATTCTAAAGGAGAAGGCAAAAGGAATGAAGTGAGAGAGGGTTCGAGGACTCGAACCTGCCTACCGGTAATTTCCCAGACATTGTCAGGTAAACTCGTAATTGGCAGTTTCACCAAGTCCTCAGCTTTAGGTCTGACTTGAAACTGAGGATTGCTGGTTGAAATCTTGAATAGAAAGTAAGGTGAAATGGCACTAAGTCCTCCTTGCCGGCATGATCAATTGTGAGTGAGAGTAGGTGGGCACAATTTAATTACCCATACCTCATTCCCTATGAATTTGAGATGGAGAATCTCATTTGTTGTAAAGCCTTGGGCGGATAGAACCTCACCAAGCTTGGTTTTTCTACCATTAAGGGCAAGGGGACTACCTATCCAAGAATATCGTTTTACCAGATGGTAGTGCAATTTAGCAGAATATTCTTGAGATCCAATCCACAGTTTAATAGGTATCAACAGAACTTGCTTCTCACCTCGATCAGACAGACTAGTTCTATAGTTATGTTTTACAGTTGATAGGTCAAGTGGGCCACCTTTGCACATGAGACAAGTAGTCCACCCTAGGGTTATAGTGATTTCCCGACGCGGTTCCTTTTCCCCATCAGTAGGGTAATTCTTCGCCTCGACGATGGCTCTGCATGCTGGGAAAATCTCGTTATTTTCATCCATTTCTCCTTCCTCAACCCCTGCTTCATCTGTCGCCAGTTCCAGTAAACACCTCTTAAGTTCAGGCTCCTCCCGGGCTACCCGGTCTACGTAAAAGAGCGCATCAACCGCAAATGGATCCCCCATTTCCTTCAGTTCCTGCAATGTCTTTTCTACTATGTCGTGGCCATAGCAACTTTCAAGCTCACTGAATAACTTCTTATTGTGGTGCTCGCCCAATATGGGTCTAACTACGGGGTAAAGTTCCCGCGGGTGAATCGAGCTACCGAAATAGGGCAATTCTCTAAGAGTATACATCACGAGTTTGGATGCAATGGTCTTACCGATGCCTGGAATGCTGTCCAGTTTCTTGTGGATTACCTTAACATCGTCCGCCGTCCTTGCAAGCGTTATGTCCGAAAGGAGGCTACTAACTGATTTTGCTGCCTCTTTAAATGTTTTGGAGTAGTGTGTCTCCCCATATGAAGCAAGGTGATGACCATAGAAGGAGCACCCAGCCAGACCATGGTCAATTGCTGCTTCTGTAAGTTTCAGTACGCTACCCATCTCAAATAGTCGGGCTGTGCGTAATATACTGGGTAAAGACTCTCCTGATATCGCGAGTCCCCAAATTGGCTCAAAGCCCCCTGCCCAACGGGTGAATGGCCTCCGGTCGTAGGCAGCCAGTATAATTATTTGAAAAAGGCCATTTTCAGGATCTCTCTCGATTCTTTCCTTGGTGAAGCCTTCTGGAAATGTCGCGTTGATCTTAGCGTAGTGAGGTAATTTGTGCTCTGTATATATTCTAATGAGCTTCTCCGCAAGCCTCTTTGCTACTTGGTTAGACATAGTTTCTATCTCCTAACCTCTCCCTTAAAACCTTCAGATTCATTACATCCTCTTTGTTGTATTGCAGAAGCAGAGCCAGGGCACCATGGTTTATTGGTTAACTTAGTAACCATTTCACTAACCCCCTTATGATAAAGGCAATTATCCCTACCAAGATTGCATAACAGAGTGTCTTCTCAAAATCCATTTAATCCCTCTAGTTAGTAATTATAAGGACTACTAAAAAAAGGTTCAAATACAAAGAACCAAACAAGGACTGCTAAAACTACCCAGATAGGCCAGGCTGCTACTACCCATTCTGGATATTTATGATGCTCATTCTTGTGATACTTCTTACATTCTTCACATTCCATCTTAATCCCCCCTAATATAAGTCCTGTATCTCCATGATCCTGGCCGTTCTTTTTCTAGTTGGTCCCATCTCCTGTCCTGTTCTATTTGCCTTTGCCTTCTTTCTAATTCCTGTTGCCTTTTGTGCAACCTTTCCATCTCATCCCTTTCCCGCTGCTTTTCTGGACTAGAAGGGATTCCATAAGGATACTTATCGAACTGCTCACCTGGCATGGGAAAAATAGGCCCTAATAGAAGAATCAATAGACCTACAAGTAAAAAAGTCCTTTTCATTTTAATCACCTCCTAACCCGGCATAGCCGGAACCAAACAGGAAATGTCAGAATCGAAAAAGTTGAGATTTTCCAAAATGCTCTGGGATGCCCATAAATAGGCGCTTAAATGATGATACTAAAAATATTGTGACATCTACGCGCACAATCTTATTCCTAAGAGACTAATAAAGGATCTTTAATTCCAGCCTACCTAAATCCTTTTGCTTTATTAAAAATTATATGCAAGTAGCACAGAAAAATCAATGCTAAAAAATGATAATATTTCCAATGGGTTAGCAGCATTAAGCTGCATCAGATCTATCGATTATGGGTTGCAAACTGCACTGACGAGGGAGGGAGGTTGGATCACGAGGAAGAAGGGAATGTCGCCTTTTTACACAGAAGGCGACAACGAATCGGTCAGAAAAAAAGCCTTTCATATACTCCTTCATTATTGAAACAGGTTCAGATAAGCCCCTTAACGATTACCATTTGAAGTCTACACATTTTGGTAAAACCTGTCAAACAATACTTCAGGAAGAAGCCTTCACGAAAAGAATTTAAGGCTTTATTTAAATTCCACAAACTGGTCCTTGGGTGCTGAACATACCGGGCAAACCTCAGGTAACACTCCATCCGCCACATAACCGCACACCTGGCACACATAATAAGTGGTCTCCCGCTCCCCAATCAGGTGGTTGATCGCCTTTTTGTAAAGTTTGACGTGACCATCTTCTACATCTTTGGAATTAGAGAAAATCGTCGAAGCCGTGATATCCCCTATTTCCTCGGCAAGCTCGACGAAATGGTCGTAAGCCACTCCTGCAATATGGGTTTCTGAAGTAAAGCTTTCTTTGAGATTGGTGTCTGTGTCTTTAATCTCCCTGAGCATCCGAAGCGCTCGCTCACCGTGAATCTCTTCGCTGAAAGCGATCACGCGGAAGAGCTTAGCCACCTGGGAAAGTTCTTCCTGTTCCGCCTTCTTGCTAAAGATTTTTAGCCGGAGTGCGGCCTTGGCCTCGCCCTCATAAATTTTGTGAAAAGCTTCTTTGAGCCTCTCGTCCATTTGTCCTCCCTAAAAAAAAATAGGGTTCGAGGTTCCAAGGGTTCAAGGATCCAAGAATTTCTTAAAAATTATTTTACTGGAACCCTCGACCTCTTGAATCCTGGAACCCTTTTATTACTCCACTTTCTCAAAGCGTTTTCTTTCTTCCGCTCTCAGTTCACGCCTTAAGAGCTTACCGACCTTCGATTTTGGGAGCATGTCACGGAACTCTATATACTGCGGAACTTTATAAGGGGCTAACCTCTCACGGCACCATTTGAGGAGTTCGTAGGCGCTCACCCCCTTTACATCCGCTTTAAGGACTGCGAAGGCTTTGATCCTCTCGCCAACCTTCTCATCTGGAACGCCCACAACGCAGGCAGAGATGACTGCAGGATGTTCCTGCAATACAGCTTCTATCTCTGAAACGGCTACACGATAACCCTTGTACTTGAGTGTGTCCACCGATCGATCTAAATAGAAAAGCCATCCATTTTCATCTATGCGTACGATGTCACGAGTTCTGTACCAGAGTTTCCCCTCCGTCTCCATAAAACATTCGGCGGTCTCTTCAGGTTTGTTCCAGTAAGTCCTGACCATATGTTCAGAGGAGACCAATGCCTCTCCAGGTTCACCAGGAGGGACAGGTTCAAGCGTGTCTGGGTCTACCAACTTCACCTTCTGAAGAGGTGTTATTTTGCCCGCACTTCCGGCTGGAGCCTGTTCACCCATGGGTGTGAGAGATACACGGCCACAGGTCTCTGTTGCCCCATACCCTTGATAGATGGGTTGCCCAAACTTTTTGAGCCATCTCTCAGCTACCTCTGAAGGAAGCACATCACCACCAGAGAAGCAGTACTTGAGCGAGCTCAGGTCATAGTAGTCCACTCGGTCATGCTCGAGGATCATGCGATATATTGTAGGGACACCAAAGAAGGTTAGTACTTTATGTCTTTCAATATGGTCAAAGAGCCCGTCCAGATTCACTCTGGGGAGCAATACGACAGTATCGCCAGAAAGGATTCCTCCCAGACCCACCTGTTGACCAAGGATATGGAAAAGCGGACCTCCTTGAACAACGATATCTTCTCCCTTGGGAATAAAGCGTTCACTTACTGCCCTCTGCTCAGCAGCGCTTTCGAGAAAAAGAATGTTTGTAAAGGGCACCCCCTTGGGGAGACCAGTTGTGCCACCCGTGTAAAGCATTTCAACCATTTCTTCAGGCTCTGCCTTCAAGGATGGTAGAACAGAAATGGGGCCACTTTTAAGCAGTTTCTTAAAGCAAAAGATATTCCCCCCAGAATCAAACTTCCCTATCGGGATTTTATTAAAACCTCTCCCAATCAGCCATTTCCACCAGGGGAGAAGCTCAGCCAAATTGGTGACGATCACTCTCTTCAATTTGGTTTCAGGGAGAACTTGTGTGACATATCCAAAGTTGGTATCCAGACAGAAGATGGTCTTAGCTCCGCTGTCATTGGCCATGTATTCGAGATCAATGGGCGTATAGATTGGTGAGATAGGAATGGCAATAGCGCCAATGCGCATCAAAGCAAGCCAGGTGATGACCCACTGTGGACAATTAGGGAGATAAAGGACGGCTTTATCTCCCTTTGATACACCCATTCTGTGCAGACTCGCAGCGAGATTCTCGGTCGCCTCCCGGAGTTGAGAAAAATTGTATTTCATGCCTAAGTAGATGAGCGCCGGCTTCTCCGGGTAATCCCGGCATACTCTCTCAAACTGCTCGTAGATGGATGTTGCAGTTGATTCCATGATCGTTTATCTCAACACTTCGCTCGCATTGGGAGCTAAACTTTCCATTCGCAAGGGTATCAGGACATCAGGTTACCAGGAAGTGGACATCAGGATATCAGAATATCAGATTAAAAATTTCGTCACAGGTTTCTCCTGATATCCTGATTATCTGATATCCTGCAATCTGATTCCCTGTTCTCCTGATAACCTTTGGTTCCGTCTCACACCCCAAAGTACGCGGCTTTCACCTCCGGGTTATTCATCAATTCCTGTCCTGTCCCAGAGAGGACGTGTATCCCGTTCTCTATGACATACCCTCGATCAATAATTGGCAGAAGGGGCCTGGCGAACTGTTCCGTAACCAGAATGGTCACGCCCTCCCCCCGAATTTGCTTTATGGCTCGCCTCAGATCGCGCTGGAGAACTGGAGAGAGCCCAAGCAAGGGCTCGTCCATCAGAAGAAGGCGGGGCTTGGTCATCAATGTCATGCCAATGGCGAGCATCTGTTGTTCTCCGCCGCTGCAGAACCCAGCCTTTCTTTTCTTTATCTCTTTTAAATGAAAAAAGACGGAGTAAACGAAATCGAAGGTTTTCTTTATCTCAGAATCTCTTCGAAGGTAGGTAGCGATCCTTAAATTTTCTTCCACACTGCTGTCAGGAAAAATCGGATGTCTTTCTCGACTTAAAACGATCCCTTTTTTAACCCTTTTGTCAGGCTCAGTGTTCGTAATATCTTCACCTTCGAACCTCACCTCGCCCAGTAGAGTAATTCTCTCGCCTCCTCTTCGGTCTTCTTTCCTCTTGATGTCAATCATCAAACCGGAGATCGTGTTCATCAAGGTCGTTTTCCCGGCGCTGTTTGAACCGAGAACACCAACGATTTCCTCTTTTTGAACCTCCAGACTGAGATCGTTTATGGCAAGGGAGTTTTCGAAAAAGACCATCAGGTTCTTTACCTCAAGCATTTCAGTCCTCGTCCTCGGTTCCAAGGTAGGCTGCTTTCACGGCCTCATTCTCCATCATCTCACGAGGAGGTCCGTCGGCAATTTTAGCTCCAAAATTTAGTGCAATGACTCGATGAGCAATCCGGAACAGTTCCTTTAACCGATGCTCAACCATAATGATGGTGAGCCCCTCAGCATTAAGTTTTTCGATGATGGGAAGAGTGCTGGCAACTTCTGACATGGACATCCCTGAAAAGAGCTCATCCAGAATGAGCAAATCTGGGCGAAGGGCCAAACAGCGCGCCAGTTCCAGACGTTTCAAATAACCATGGGGAAGGCTGGAGGTAACTTTATAGGGGACAAAAGAGTCGCGTTCAAAACCGACATCTTCCAGAAGATCAATGGCCACATCATCCCGGTCACCGTATTTTCCTCCCCTCAATTTTTTAACCCGGGAGGAATATAAAGGGATGATGAGATTCTTGAAGGCAGAGAGTTGATAAAAGGGCTTCACCATCTGGAAGGTCCGGGCAATTCCTAGCTCAGCTATCTTATAAGGCATTTTACCCGTAATATCCTTTCCCTGGTAAGTTACCTTTCCAGAATCCGGCCTCACAAAACCTGTAAGCAAATTAACCAACGTGGTCTTTCCAGAGCCGTTTGGCCCAATGATCCCCAGAAGCTCTCCTTCTTGTAAAGAGAAGTTCACCTTGACGATAGCCGCCACGCCACCAAAATTTTTACTTAAATCTTCAACTTTCAAAATATTTCTTTCCATAATTGCTCAGAAAATAAGTTTCAAATCCCCCCTTCCCCCCCCTTTTCTAAAGGGGGGTGTGGGGGGATTATCAATTTTCATGGTTCGTGGGTGACGCTCCGTCATGAGGGATTGCTTCGAAAATAAGTTTCCTCCAAAGGCAAGGGTAAGGATGCCCGTATTGTCTTTCGGTTACGTTCCCCGTCCCAAGAAGTTCACGCCTGCGTGCCGAAACGCACTTCGACGTGCAGGCACGTAACCGTCGGACCCTAAACGAAACGGGCTTCGTAGCCCTTACCCTAACCTAAAGATGAGGATTTATCCCACGTCTACCATTCTCTCGAATTGGTGATACTTTCTCCTTATGTAGTGAAAGACTCCTTCAGGAAGTCCCACAACGCAGATGATGAGAATCGCGGAGTAGAAGACAACTCTCCATGACCCAACCGCACGAAGGGATTCAGAAAGAGGATTCAGAATAAAAGCACCTATGGTTGGACCGGCAAAGGTCCCCACTCCACCCAAAACCGCAGCAGTTAATGGCAAGATAGAATAATCCATTGCAAAGGCAGCCATTCCCACGACCTGGCTGTAATGTGTCATGAAAGCTCCAGCAAATGCCCCTGCCACACCAGCAATGAAAATGGCTTGGGCCTTGAACCAGTAGATATTGATCGCTCCACTCATCACCGCCCGATCATTATCACGAATCCCTTGAAGAACCAGTCCATAATCCTCATTGATCAATCTCCGAAAACCGAAAAGGCAAATGAGCAGCACAAAAACAGGAACATAAAGTTCAACCCATATATTGGGAAGAGGAGAAAGGGCGCTCATTCCCTCAGTTCCCCCAAGAATTTTTGTTGTCTCAATAAATCGGGCGAGCAGTAAGGGTAAAGTCAAGGTGACGATGGCAAAGTATACTCCTCTTAATCTCAGAACTGGCAATAGCAAAAGGGTACAGAAAAATGCTCCACCCAGAGTGCCCAAAGGAATGGTTACAATGGGTGGCAATTTAAAGGTATAATTTAAAAAGCCTGTTATATAAGCCCCTGCACCAAAGAAAAGGGCTTGACCTAAAGATATTAATCCCACCGAAGCCATCAAATCCCAACTCAAGGCAAGCAGTGCGATGATACAAGTGTTCATCAAGACCTTCTCCCAATACAGTCCAATAACTCCTTTCAATAGTGGAAGAATAAGCAAGATAAGGACTGGCAAAACTCTGGGGAACATCAAATAAAGTATCTCTCGGTAAGATGAAAGGGCGAATATATCCTCGCATCTCGCCTTAATTCCCCGATCCAGTCTCTCTTTACGGAATTTCATAAATACCCTACCCGTGCGTTGCCCGAGCCAAAAAGGTTTTATCAACCGAACAAATCCGAAATCCGAATATCGAAATCCGAAACAAATCCAAATTTCAAATTACCAAATTTTCAAAACCTTTTTTACGTT
>Ga0100377_1003592_pt1 | contig 12367 bp, 8 predicted proteins | sample CryGeymeta201501_FD_83664 | JGI IMG/M metagenome (GOLD analysis project Ga0100377, IMG submission 83664) | Groundwater microbial communities from Crystal Geyser aquifers in Utah, USA - Crystal Geyser metaG 2015-01 | ecosystem: Environmental > Aquatic > Deep subsurface > Groundwater | place: USA... | reverse complement strand
TCCACACGCAATTCTATGCGTACTTTAATTTTATCACCGGGTTTTAAGGTAGTACCTTCTTTTATCAATTCAATTACAGGACCAGCATTGGTGTTGCGTTGCACAAACAGTTTTTTACTCAATTTTAATGGTGTTTCGTGCGAAGTGATTTTATCCAGCTGCTCAAAATATTGCCAGTACATTGCTCCCCAAGCTACCCCTTCATCTTTTTTGGTAACAGTAATGTTGCCCATTTCTGGTTTAATTTCCGTTTTACTCCACGAAGTTTTAAAGTAACCTGTTCCAGCTTCTACTTTCACATCATCCATTTTTTTAGGGTCAATAACCGTGTTGCCAACTTTTATTTCAACTAATTCATCACTTGCCAATAAGTCTGTTCCTCTTAGCAATAAAGCATAACAAGCTTCGGTTGTGGCTTTGGTAGTTCGCCAATTTTGCGTTTGTTTTTGTTTTAACAACCACACTTTCATGGATTCTACACTCTCAGCATCATTGGCAACTTCATCAAAAGCTTCAATTAATAATGCTTGAACTTCAATAGGAGCTTGATACCAATAATAACCACTAATGTTATCTTTCCAATACATGCCCAACTCATCATGCAAAATGGCATTTTCTTTTAATGAAGCAATAATTTTTTGCTCAGTGTGGATGCCTGTTTTTGGCTGACCATTTCTATGTAAAGCCAATGCTATCATCCCTTGCATGTAGCGACTTTTGGTTAACCAAAAATCATTGGCTTGTTTCAGATAATAATTATATGCTTCTTTATTGCGAGAGCTAATTTCTACATCAGATAGAAAATAACTTCTAGCATACAAATACTGAATGATTTCATAGTTCAAATGGTCTTTTGTCATGTCCACATTGTGTTTTTTCAACCATTCGTAATCTTCTCTGATTCTATCATCTAAATACAACACGGCTTTTTGAATCATGTTCCAAGTTTTGTAATCGGCACGAATATTTTTCACTCCTAAATGGTCTAAATGTCCCATTCCTGTTACAATGTGTTGGGTGATATACCTGCTTTCGGGCATGCCCTTAAACCATGTCCAGCCACCGTTAGAAACTTGCAATTGTTGCAATTTCATTTCTGCTCTACCTAACTCGTTGCTCATTCTGTTTAAATCGAACAACAAGCCTACACGTTTTTTACGCTCTCCTTCATTTTGAGCATTCAATACCCAAGGTGTTTCTTCCAACAATAAGGCTTTTAACTCCTGATTTTTCTCCAAGTTAGATAAAAATGCTTCAGGTGAACTGTTTTTCCAACTTTCAAACACGTTTTTAATTTTCGGATTAGAGTTCGCAATGTGCGTAGCAATAGAATTTGCATAAAAACGACTAAATGTTTGCTCGGCACATTCGTATGGATATTCCATTAAGTATGGCAATGCTTGTATGGCGTACCAAGCCGGATTAGAAGTAAATTCTAAAGTTAAACGATGATTCTTCATGGTGCTTGAAGAACCAGAAGCCAATAATTTATTGAATTTAAAATTGGTTGTTCCTTTTCCTCTAACAGGCAATGGAAGTGATTCGGTTACCAACATTCGGTTGGTCAACACCGGAATAGCCATTTCTTCACCATCGGTAAAGTTGCCTGATTTTGCAATTACTTTGTAAGTGATAGCTCCAAACCCTTCAGGAATAGCTATTTCCCAACTTACAGAGGTGCTTTTTCCTTTTTTAGTGGAGAACGTGTTGGTTTCTTTTCCAATCAACAATTTATCCGAAATAGGTTTCATGGTAAGGGCATCAAAGAAATAAATTTTTGCCTCGCCTGTCAAGTCTTTTTCAGAAAGATTAGTGATTTTAGTGCTAAAAGTCATTTTATCATTCTCTCTGAAAAAGCGTGGTGCATTCGGGTAAACCATCAAATCTTTTTGCGTAACTGTTTCTTCGTAAATCATTCCTGTTTTCAAATCTTTGGTGTGAGCCAAGCCCATAAATTTCCATTTGGTTAAGGCTTCAGGAATAGTAAATTTGATGATGATTTCGCCTTTTTCATTGGTTTGCAAATAAGGATAGAAAAAAGCAGTTTCATTAAAATTGCTTCTGGCTTTTACCTCATCTAAGCCTCCGGAATTATCTTGTTTTTGCTCCGCCAATTTTTCTCCACCTGCCAATGTTTGTGAAACAGTTGTTGCATCCATATTTTTATCTTCATCTTTACTAATTATCCCTCCAGAAGCTCTAGATTTTTTTGGAGATGATTTGCCTGTAGTTTCTTTTTCTTCTAAAGCAAACTCACTTCTTTCCATTTCTACATCATCTAAATAATCTCCTTCAGATTGAGGACGATTTGCTGACATATAATACCCATAATTATTGTATCGATAATAGTTAAACCCAAACCAATTGAGTTGGTCGTAATATATGGCTTTTAGGTTATACAAATACGGATTCCAATCTTTAGCTAATAATTGTGCATTTTTATCGCTAAAACCATTGTTATTTTGCCAATAGCGCTGACTGTAATCGTAATGATGCACATTTAATCCCCAGTAATTTGGTCGGAAAGCATCTAACGAAGCATCATATAAAGCTGCAACCATTTCAGCAGCTACTTTTTCTCCTTTTTTACCTTTAATTTTTAGCTTCCACTCTTCTTCTTGTCCGGGCAGTAATTTGTTTCTAAAAGTTTCAAATTCAATATCCAATTGTTTGTTTGTGTGCGGAACAGTAACCGTAGAAGTATAGCTAAAATTTCTGCTGTGCTTTACAAAAGTAAAATGTACATTAAAATTACCTCTGTATTTTTCCAAAATAGGAATAACAATTTTTTTCTGTTCTACATTAAGTTTTAATCGCTCTTTGGCAACAATTTGTCCTTTATGTTCAATTTCATACAGTATATCCACCTCTTTGGCTGCGGTAGCTAATAAAAATACGGCATTTTCTCCAGGCTCTCCTTCTGCTTTAACGGATGTGAACCAACCAATATCGTTGGTAGAAGGATGTTTTTCATGTTCGCCATACACATTAAAATACTTAATTTCTTTTACTTCCTGACCAAATTTATCTTGACAAACAGCTTCCATCACATACCAACCAGAAGTCCATTCTGGTAATTTAAACAAACGAAGCGATTTTTTGTTGGCGGTATTAAAATCATGGTCGTAAACTTTGGTGTTTTTATCCCATTTATACACATTATTTTCTTCTTCATACTCATCCATAGGGAAATGTTGCCCATATTCATTTTTGGATATAAGTTTAATATCTCCTTTGTTCCAGTAGCTTTTTTTGTAAATTTTGGTGGGCATTTTCAACGACCATATTTTCACATTTCCTGCGGCAGCTTCCAACTCACCATTTAGGTTGGTAGTAGTAAATGTAATGGTATCTACATCATTTTTATTGATTTTTTCAGCAATACCAATCTTGATGTTTAAGGCTTTATAGCCCACACTCACATAAGTAGTAGAACTATGCGTTTCGCCATTAATGTCGGTTACATCAGCATAAATAGTATAAGAGTAAGTAGGAGAATATTTTTTATTGACCGATTTATCCGCTTTAGCAATAAAATCAATCTTGAACTCACCATTATCATCGGTAGTGGTAGTTCCGTTGGTGATTTCCATTTGTGCCGATTGAGGCCAGTATCCCCAACGGTAGTAACACCAGTAAGGGAAAGAAGCATTTCTTACCACACGGTAACTTACTGTTGATTCATCTAACGCAGCACCTGAATAAGTTTTGGCGTTTCCAATAACATTTACATTTTCTTCTAATTTGTAAGTACCTTTTATGGGTTCAAACTTTACCTCAAATTTTGGACGTTTGTATTCTTCCACAGAAAAATATTTCGAACCGTGTGCATCATCAATATACATTTGTCCGTTTAGTCCGTTGTTGGGAGCTACAAAAGAACCGCTAAATGTACCGTATTCATTGGTAGTTAATTTTAAATCAGCTACCTTTTGATTATTCACATCATAAAAAGTTACTGTTGACTTAAAATTCGTTTTTATTTTATTGTTGTTGTCAGGATCGGTTTCCAACACAATTCCTTTAAAATAAACCGTTTGCCCCGGACGATAAATGGCTCTATCCGTAAAAAAGATAGTGCTAGTGTGGGTTTTATTATCTTCATAATAATTGTATTGATAATAGCTATCTTCGGTATTTAATCGGTCATCTCCTTTGGAAAAATCAACATAAAAATTACGGTACTCTATACTGCTCCCTACACTAAAAAATCCGTTGGCATCGGTAGTTTTGGTGGCTAAAGTTTTCCATTCATAATTACGAAAAGTATAGTTGTATTTTTGGTAATACAATTTTGCAGAAACACCTTGTAAAGGTTTTCCTGAATTTCTGTCCATTACAAAAAATTCCATGGATTCGTTGGTATTTCTTCTGGTAAGGTAACTGATGTTGCTCACCCAAAATGGCGAAATGGCAACGGCTTCTTTATCAAAATGAAAAGCATTGGTGGTGGAAGTCAACAATACATAAAAACCTTTTTCTAAGGCGTCTATTTTTATTTCTCCCGAATGTTCTCTTAAATCGCCATCATTTACCAAAGTGGTTTTCCATTCTTTAATCAGTTTGGAAGAAAGTAGTTTTTCGAGTCTTTTTTCGCTATCATTATTTTCGTTCCATTTTTTAAAATCGTCATAATCTATTTTTACCAATTTGTGAAAAACCGTATCTAAATTTTTGTAGGAAATCAATGCTTTTAGCGGTTCATTAGGAATATTAGCGGTTTCGGTTTTAACGTTTAGCGATTTTTTGTTCAGTTCATTTTCCAATTGTTTACATAAATCTGCTCCGTAAGTGTTGGGGTATTTTTTAATGGCATTTCTGCACATGTTCATGGCAGTTTTTAAATCCCATTTGTATTTTTCAGACTCATTGATGGAATAGGAATTTCCACGAACTTGATACACTTTTGCCATTTCATAAACTACTTCGGCAATCGAAGAATCTTCAGGAAAACGTAAATATAGTTTTGCTAATGCATCATAATAAAGTGTATCGGCATTATCGAAAGCAGCATTGCTTTTTACAAATTTTAATCGTTTTAGTTCAACATCTATCAATGCTGTTGGATTAGAATCGTTAATGTGAATGTTTGTCAAATTTTGCAAGGTTTGTAGGGCGTAAAATTTTAACGAAAGCGAATCTTTTGATGAAATTTTCAGTTTAGAAAAAGTAGGAAAAGGCATAATGTAAGAAGAATCATCCAACACAAATTCATATACTGGTTTGGTTATATTAGGTTCTTCGTTCATAAAGAAATTGATGGCTCGGTGGGCTAAAAAATCGTATAAAAACGGACGGTAATTTCTTGCATTTTTCTCAATAATAATTTCATTAAATGTCTCAATAGGCGTTCTTTTTAAACTATCGATGTTTTTAATGGAAAGCTGATAGTGTTTAATGGTTTCTGTGGTAATTTTTTTCAAATCCCAAGTAGCAATGTCATTGTTTTCAAAATTGGTAGTAGCCGAGCGATTATAAAATTTCCAACGGTTATTTTGATAATACATCCAATACAATTCGCCAATAATGGAATGAAGCATTGGTTTTAAGGGATATTCAGCAGTTGTAGCAACGCTATCTAATTCGTTGAGGGTTTTTACAAAAGCATTTTCTTCCACATAACTTTGCAACTTTGCTTTTACAATGAGGGCTTTTACAATTTGCTCATGATTTTTTTCAGCAACAGCTTTTTTGGCAATTATGGCTACTTCGTCAAGTGCAGATTTGGTCAACCCATTTTGCTCTAGAGAGTCAACTACTTTCCATTCTTCTTTATACACATCGCCTTTGGCATAAACTAATACGGGTTGGCGGGTATTGTTATCCTCAGACACACTATTTGGTGAAGAACATTGAATTAAAAAAGTGCTTATAAATGCTACCAATAAAATGTAGCTGAATTTGAACGTTAATTTTTGCATAAGTTTTAGGTTTTACGGGATAGATGCAATGAAATATAAAATTGCATAAAAATTAAAACAAAAAATAATGTTTTTTTAATTAAACGCTAAAAACCCTTTTATAGCAAGAACAATTTTATATCACCGACTTAAACTGGCTTAAAAATCGCACATCCCCTTCAGAGTATAAGCGTAAATCATTGATTTTAAATTTGAGCATGGCTATGCGTTCTATTCCCATTCCGAAGGCAAAACCAGTATATTTTTTACTATCAATACCACAATTTTCCAACACGTTAGGATCTACCATGCCACAACCCATGATTTCAAGAAATCCAGTATATTTACATACGTTACATCCTTTTCCTTCACACACAGAACAAGAAACATCCATTTCGGCACTGGGTTCTGTAAAAGGAAAATAAGAAGGGCGTAATCTAATTTGAGTTTTTTCACCAAACATTTCTTTGGCGAAATACATCAATGTTTGTTTTAAATCAGCAAAAGAAACATTTTCGTCAATGTATAATCCTTCCACTTGATGAAAAAAGCAATGTGCCCGAGCAGAAATGGCTTCATTTCTATATACTCTTCCTGGTGAAAGGGTTCTTATAGGAGGCTTGGAATTTTCCATTACTCGTACCTGAACAGAAGATGTGTGCGTGCGAAGGGCAATTTCTCCTTGTTCAGCATCCACAAAAAAAGTATCTTGCATATCTCTGGCAGGATGTTCAGGAGGGAAATTTAATGCAGAAAAGTTATGCCAATCATCTTCAATTTCAGGTCCTTCAGAAACTGTAAAACCTATGCGTGAAAAAATTTCAATAATTTCTTTACGAACAAGAGAAATTGGATGACGGCTGCCTAATTTTTCTGGAAAAGCAGTTCGTGTTAAATCTGATTTTATTTCCGCATCAACAATTGTATCGTTTAGTTTTGATTGAAAAAAATCAAATTTTTCTTGTGCTTTTTCTTTAATCTCATTAATTAGTTGCCCTACTTCTTTTTTTTGTTCATTGGGAACATTTTTAAAATTTGCAAATAACTCTTTGGTAACACTTTTAGTTCCCAAAAATTTTATTCTGAATAGCTCCAATGCTTCTTTGCTGTCCGCTTCAAAAGTGGCTATTTCACTTAAAAAAGTGTTTATTTTTTCTTTCATCTCTATCTTTTAATAGTTCACTACTTTTTTATCTCTCGCAATCCCGAAAGCTTTCGGGAGCAATGTTCGCAAAGGTTTTAAAGGGTTTACAACACCACGAAGTAACACCGTAGGTAAATTTCACTTGTACTATTTTTCATATGTGTATTTTTATCGTTTTTTAATTGTAATATGTAATCGCCATACAAAATATTCATTAATGTAGGTGAGCATTTTTGCTTATGGTTTATTTCATCAGTTAATAGGAACAGCGAGGCTTTTAACTTTTTCTTTTTGCCTTCACTAATTTTAACAGTTAAAAAAACTAGCGAAATTTATCAAAGGTCGCTCCCTTAGTTCATTCTATATATTTCTAATCTTTACTATTTTTTTTCTAAAAAGAAAATTTGCGTAACGCAGTTATTGGCGATTTTTATGAGACGCTATTTACTAATTTTAACAATCATCTTCACATCTTCCAAAGGTCTATCTCTTTTATCTTTTGCAACAGCTGCAATTTTATCTAACACATCTAATCCCTCAATCACTTCACCAAAAACGGTGTAATCCATATCTAACTGTGGAGTCCCTCCTATAGTTTCGTATATTTTATATTGCTCTTCAGTATAAGTAACTCTACCTTGTTTACGTTGCACTATTTTATCTAAATCTTCTTTAGTATATTTTTTTCCTTGCACAATATAGAACTGACAACCCGAAGAGGCTTTATCTGGATTTACATCATCTCCCATTCGAGCAGCAGCTAATGCTCCTTTTTTATGAATGAGTGTAGCGTTAAATTCAGCAGGAATAGTATATCCAACATCACCATTACCTAAAGCCTTTCCTTTTACAGCGTTTTTAGAATCAGGATCACCACCTTGTATCATAAAACCTTGAATTATCCGATGAAAAAGCGTTTCATTATAAAACCCTTCTTTTGCTAATTTTATAAAATTATCTCTGTGTTTTGGTGTTTCATTATATAACTTTAACTTTATTTCTCCAAAACTAGTTGAAATAAGAATAGTTGTTTCTTTTTTGTCTTTTTGTAACATTGTGAAGCTCATCAGCGTAACAATAGTCAATATAAACATTATTTTTTTTTGCATCATAATTTTATTTCTTACATTTGTTCATTACAATATTAAGAATTAATATTAAAAACATAATATAGATATTCCATGAAAACAAAATTAACAACTATTTTCGTTCTACTTTCAATTCTTATTTTCAGTTCATGTGCTAAAGATAGAAACCCTACACTTGTTATTAAAGTAGTAGAAGCTAATGGAATGCCTGCTCCAAATGCAACTGTTCATGCTTGGCCAACCGATGGTCCTTTTGCTCCTTGCACAAATCCTCCTTGCATAGTTGATGAGGAAAGAATGGATCAAACTACATTTGCAAATGAAGTTGGTGAAGCTAAATTAACATTTGAATTTTCTGCTGTTGTTGATGTGGAAGTTGTTTATTATAAAATGGGCTTAGATTCTTTACTTCAACCTATTGTTACTGATACATTAAGTGGTAAAAAAGTGGTTAAAATTGAAGAAAAACGCCAACGAAGCAAAAACAATAATTTTAATGAAACGATTATTGTAAAATAATTTTTTTACAATTTTGTATTTTCTTTAAAATAATCAATTATTCCTCTTCTGATAAGTGTTGTTTGATTTTCACCTTCAATTTCATTTGGAATTTTTCTACTATTTTTGAAATGAGGCCATCCTTCATCATCTAAACCTATCGGTTGGTAATACCCATATTGGCTTAATACAGTACAAATTCCAATGTGAATAATATCTAATTTTTCCTCTTTCGTATAAGTATTATGCGATTTTTTTAATTCCTGTAATCCAATAATATAAAGTATAGTTTGTTCATCAAGTTTTTCTCCAAAACGCTCTTTAACCATTAATTGTGCTTCTTCCCAATCTTGAATTAATGTTTCTTTACTCATTCTATTATTTCTTTTAAATGTTCGTTATAAAATTGCTCTGAGGCAAGTTGTTCTGCTTTTTTCTTTGAATTAGCGATTCCAACTCCTTCTAATTTATCGTCTAAAAAGAGTTCAACGGTATATAAATGTATATTTTTTTCTTGATTTTCCTTTACTTCAAATCGGAATGTATGTTTATCTTTTTGACACCATTCAATAACTCTGCTTTTAAAATTGGTTTCATTAACCATCACTTCTTGCGTGTCAATATGATTATGAATTAATTTTTGATAAATAAAATTTTGAGCCACTTTATATCCTTTATCAATGTATATTGCTCCAATTAAAGCTTCTAGCGTATTTCCGTAAATGGAAGCAGCATGTTCTTCAGGTTTTTTTTCAATTAATTCGCTCAAACCAATTTTTCTACCTAATAAATTGAGCATTTCTCGGCTAACAAAACGAGAGCGAAGCTGCGTTAAAAAGCCTTCATCCTTAAAGGGAAATTTAACAAATAAAAAATGAGATACGACAGTACTCAGCACCGTGTCGCCTAAAAATTCCAACCGTTCATTACTTTCAGCTATTTTTTTATCATTGTCTGAAAGTGTTGATTTATGGGTAAAGGCTTGTTTGTAAACATTAATATTTTTAGGGTAAAAACCCAATATGCGTTCTAATTTCAACGCATACTGGGATTTTTTTTTAAAAATTCTATTTACCAATTATTCAGAATATTTTTTAAAAATAATAGAAGCATTATGACCTCCAAAACCGAATGTATTACTTAATGCCGCTCTAACTACTCTTTTTTGGGCTTTATTGAAAGTAAAATTCAATTTAGGGTCAAACGATTCATCATCAGTAAAATGATTAATGGTTGGAGGGACAATGTCTTCATTCACCGCCATCAGTGTTGCAATAGCTTCCAACGCTCCTGCGGCTCCGAGCAAATGTCCTGTCATTGATTTTGTGGAGCTTATGTTTAAATCATAAGCATGCTCACCAAAAACGGCCAAAATTGCTTGTGATTCAGCAATATCTCCTAAAGGCGTTGATGTTCCATGCACATTGATATAATCAATTTCATTAGGATTAATATTTGCATCACTTATGGCATTCAGCATCACATTTTTAGCTCCTAGTCCTTCAGGATGTGGAGCAGTAATATGATGAGCATCTGCCGACATTCCACCACCAACTACTTCTGCATAAATTTTAGCTCCTCTGGCTTTTGCATGTTCATATTCTTCAAGAACTACAGCCGCTCCTCCTTCTCCCATCACAAAACCATCTCTATCTTTATCAAAAGGACGTGATGCAGTTTCTGGAGAATCATTTCGTGTGGAAAGTGCGTGCATGGCATTAAAACCGCCCATTCCAGCTTCGTAAATAGCTGCCTCAGAGCCTCCCGTTACAAAAGCGTCTGCTTTTCCTAAACGGATATAATTAAATGCGTCTATCAATGCATTGGTTGATGATGCACAAGCTGCTACTGTTGTGAAATTAGGTCCTCTGAATCCAAATTCTATAGAGATAAGACCTGATGCTATATCTGCTATCATTTTAGGAATAAAAAATGGATTGAATCGAGGAGTTCCATCACCTGCAACAAAATCTGTTACCTCATCTTGAAAAGTTTTAATTCCCCCAATACCAGAACCCCAAATAACGCCAACTCTATCTTTGTTAACTTTTTCTAAATCTAATTTAGAATCCGCAACAGCTTCTTTAGCTGCTATTAATGCAAATTGTGTGTAAGGATCAATTTTTCTTCCTTCTTTTCTATCAAAATAATCGGCAACATCATAATTTTTTACTTCACAAGCAAATTGTGTCTTAAATTTTGACGCATCGAACCGTGTGATTTTAGCACAGCCACTAATTCCCTTTTTTAGATTTTCCCATGTTTCTGGGAAATTTTTTCCTACAGGAGTGATTGCTCCAATTCCTGTTACTACAACTCTTTTTAGTTCCATCTTAAAATAAATTACAATTAGTGTTATAAACAGAAATTGCTTTGAACAAACATCCAAAGCAATTTCTTAATAATTCTTAGAGCTAAAATTACTTACTTAAGATTGTTTTCAATGTATTTAATAGCATCTCCTACAGTAGCAATCTTTTCAGCTTCATCATCTGGAATAGCAATATTAAATTCTTTCTCAAATTCCATAATCAATTCAACAGTATCTAATGAATCTGCTCCTAAATCATTTGTGAAGCTTGCTTCACTTGTTACTTCGTTTTCGTCAACACCTAATTTGTCAACAATGATTGATTTTACTTTTCCTGTAATATCTGACATGATTTAAATTTTTTTAGTTAATAAGGTGCAAAGAAAATTATTTATCTCTACATAATCAAATTATTTTTCAATATTCGTTCAAAAAGAATGCATTTTTTATGAACAACTACTAAAAACCAACTAATTGTATTTTTATTAATGCATTTTTGAGTAATCACTATTGTTTTAATGAGCTAAATTAATACTTTTATCGCTTATATAATTAAATAATGAAAAACATTGCCATTTTTGCTTCTGGTAGCGGTTCCAATGCTGAAAATATTTTCAACTATTTTGAAAATAAAGCTGATGCTGGTGTGGTTTTAATGCTTACGAACAACGCAGATGCCTTTGTGTTGGAGAGAGCAAAAAAATTAGCTATTGAAAGTGTGGTTTTTTCTTCTGAGCAATTAAAATCAGGCGAATTAGTAAGTTTATTGAAGAATAAAAGCATTGATTTTATAGTGTTGGCCGGATTTTTACTCAAAATCCCTGAAAATTTAATTGCTGCTTTTCCGAATAAAATCATCAACATTCATCCTGCATTATTACCCAAATATGGCGGAAAAGGAATGTATGGTGATGCTGTTCATAAAGCGGTTGTTACCAATAAAGAGAAAGAGTCGGGTATTACTATTCATTATGTTAATGAACATTATGATGAAGGAGCTATTATTTTTCAAGCAAAGTGTACGGTTAGCGAAACAGATACCTATGAAGATGTTGCCCATAAAATTCATCAGTTGGAATATGAGCATTTTCCGAGGGTTATTGAGAGAGTATTAGCCCCCTAATCCCCCGAAGGGGGACTTTTCCACCGCACGAAGCCAGTTCCCCCCTCCCAACCTTCCCAAAGGCGAGGAGTACCTAACGCACAAAGCCTTTTATACTGCATCTTTCTCCTCTTGAGAGGAGCAGATGTTGTTCGAAACTGCCATAGCAGTGAGATTACAACATCAGAGGTGTGTTTTTATGAATTTAGATTCCTGCTTTTGCAGGAATGACGCACAGAACTTACTTCATCACTATACAAAGATAATAGCACCAAATGCCGTAAAAACAAGAATTTTCAATTCTTTATTTTTACGAGCATCCTC
>Ga0100377_1003591_pt1 | contig 12369 bp, 10 predicted proteins | sample CryGeymeta201501_FD_83664 | JGI IMG/M metagenome (GOLD analysis project Ga0100377, IMG submission 83664) | Groundwater microbial communities from Crystal Geyser aquifers in Utah, USA - Crystal Geyser metaG 2015-01 | ecosystem: Environmental > Aquatic > Deep subsurface > Groundwater | place: USA... | reverse complement strand
GCTCGTCTGGGGCGCGTTGAGCCCGCGACGCAGGGCCCTCCCTGAGCTGACGCTCAGGGAGCTCCCTGCACTGCGGGCTCAACCCACCCCAGACTCGCTATTACTCACAGAACCCCCTGCCCTGCGGGCTCAACCGAGATGCAGACGGGGTTGTCCCCAGGTGTGTCTTCTGCTCGGTCATGGGCCACTGGGCCCACTCCCTCACATCAGACGCCACCTGGAGACAGATTCTACGTCGGATCCATCGGCATCTATTTTCCGAATGGCTTCTGAAGGCGCTGCTGAGGCGGGCGCTCAGTCCTCGTCTTCGGGTTCGCTGGCCTGCGCCTCGCGGCGAGCGCGGTGCTGGTCCATCAGCTCCTTGGTCAGGGCAGGCATGACCATGGTCTTGAGACCGAACGGCGTCCCGCAGTTCGGGCACAGCCCCTCCGAGTCCTCGGGGAGGGCGGCGTCGCAGTTGCTGCAGTGTTCAGGTTCGGGATTCAGGCTGTCGTCGGTCATGAGCTCCTCGCAGGGGCAACGGAATCGATGTCGCAGGCTCGCCTACTGGTATATCATCTTGCTGGCGCGCCAACAATTGCCAACCGAGGAGTCCATCGGATGCACCCACCCCTCAAGCCCTCCGACTCGTCCATGATGTCGATGTCCTGGGGCTCGACGCCCCCGCCGGGCGGGTATGGTCGACCCGGTGGATACGGTGCGCCGCCGGCCCCCGGCGGTGCGGGTCCGATGGGACCGGCCGGGCCGCCGGCCTGGGGGCCGCCGCAGGGGCATGGGATGGCGCCGCTGGCCCCGTCGGACGAACCGAGCACGCTGGCGACGATCTCGATGGTGTGCGGGATCGTGTCGTGCGTCTCGCTGCTGTGCTGCGTCGTACCGTTCGTGAACTACCTCGCGATGGTGATCATGCCGTTGTCGGCCAAGGCTGCGCTGATCTGTGGGGGGATCGAGCTGGCCCGCTCGCCCACGCCGAAGAGCCGGTCGCGGGCACGGCTCGGGATGGTCCTCGGCGGCGTGGCGCTGGGCATGCTCATCGTGCTGATGGTCCTGCTCGTGGCGTTGGGGTTGGCGTCGGGGGTTCTGGCGCAGCTGATGGAGCAGCAGCAGGTCCATTGAAGCCGCTGGCAGAAGAAATGTGCAGCGTGGCTTAACGAGGCCGCGTGTCGCCGTGTCTCGGTGTGTGTGGACGCAAGGTTGTCCGCTCACGACCCACCGCCAGTCGGCAGGGTCAGCGACTGCACACCATCACCGAGAGGTTCCGACCATGACACGCACGATCATCACCCTGCTCAGCACCGTCGCCCTGTTCACCCTCACCTTCGCCAGCGTCGCTTCGGCCCAGGGCAACGGCGATCATCCGTGCCGCGCCGACGCCGAGCGGCTGTGCGGTGACGCCAGCTCCCGCCAGGAGCGGCACGCCTGCATGGAGAGCCACCAGGACGCGCTGAGCGCGTCGTGCAAGGACGCCATCGCCGAGCGCAAGGACAAGCGCGAGCAGCACCGCGCGGCTTTCGAAGGGGCCTGTGGGGCCGACGCGGCCCAGTTCTGCGCCGGCATCGAGCCTGGCCGCGAGCTGGCCTCCTGCATGAAGGCGCATCGCGACGACCTGTCCGAGACCTGCCATGAGGCGCTCCAGTCCTTCCGTGACCAGAAGGGTCTGCGCGGCAAGCGACACGGCGACCGCGGGGAGCGGGGCAAGGGCCAGCGCGCCGCGGTCAAGGCGGCCTGCTCGGGCGACGCCCAGCGCCTGTGCGCCGACGCCGAGCCCGGCCGGGGGATGATGGCCTGCATGAAGGAGCACCGCGCGGAGCTCTCGGCCACCTGCTCGGCGGCCGTCGATGAGGCGCGGGCCGGGCGCAAGGGCAACCGCAAGGGCAAGAAGGGTCAGGGCAAGGGGAAGAAGGCCGCAAAGCAGGGCTGAGCCGAGCACGGGCCGAACGGCTCGAGCGCCCGCAAGGGCGCTCGCCGTGGCTCGCTGCGGAGGCCTACTTCAGCCCCGCGGCGGTGGTCGTGATCCACTCATCGACCTTCGCGCTGTCGACCCACTCGCTGATACTCGAGCCGGGTGACAGGGTCCTCGGGCAACCGGGGTGCTTTGCGTTGAATGACTTTGATTTCAACTTCTTACCCGTCCTCCGGTCATAGATGACAGCCGTCTCGTCGTAGCGCGAGCGCTCAACGCGGACGTTGGAGTTGGTGTTCGGGTCGTAGTACGGGCACGCGCCGAGCTTCTTCTCGACGCTGGTGACCACGGCGACGTAGTCGATCTGCTTGAGCGTGGCGTTGGAGTTGCCGAGGATCGACTTGTAGCTGCCGTAGCGGAGCAGGAGCGTCGAGTTGTCACCCTTGGCGATGTCGCCGGTGAAGGTGATCGGCTGTTGGCTGTACGGGATGAACAGCTTCTGGACCGACGGCAGCGCGCAGTTGAGGTTGCCCTTGAGCTTGGCCCCCTTGGCCTCGGCCGAGAACGGCAGGCTGATGCGCGGCGCCCCCCCGCTGATGAAGCTGCCCTTGATGTCTCCGACGCGGTTGCCGAGCTCGATCGAGGCGGTGGCCTTGTCCTTGGTGAACGTCGCGGACTGGCTGTCCAGCTTGAGGGACTTCCCGCCGCTGACCTTGAAGCGCAGGGTCAGGCGATCGTTCCCGCTCTTGAGCTCTCCCTTGGGACGAACGGTGTCCGCCGATGGTGCTTCGAGCTGGAGGTCACACTCGACCGTGGCCGGTGTGCCGCTGGCTGCGACGCCCTCGAACTCGACCGCGCTGAAGTCGACCACGACGGGCTCCTTGAGCACGGTGATCTTCTTGCCGAGGGTGACCTTGATCTCGGCCTCGTAGGTGCCGCGGGAGATCTGGGGGAAGGTGACCTTGGCCTGGCCCTTCTTGCTGGCCTTGCCCTTCTTCGGTCCGACGGGCGAGCCGTAGGTCTGGGTGAGGTTGATCTCGACCTTGGCCTTGGCCTTGGTCTTGACCTTGAATGTCACGCCGCCAGCCGGGGAGTTGCGGACGACCTTGACCGACGCCTTGACGCCGCCGGCGCCATTGCTGATGTCGCAGGACTCGAAGCAGGGGCTGAGGGCGTCGAAGGTCTTGACCGTCTCCACGCACCCCTTCGAGCAGGTGTAGACCGCAGGCCGACTGGTCTTCTCTGCCTCGAGGTGCCAGGTGCAGCTGCTGATGTCGAACTCGGTGGGGGTGTAGTTGTCCTTGCCGCCGAGCTTCGACAGCTGCTTGCAGATCTTCGCCTCCTCGCTGTCGCCGACGAGGCCGCACGCGCTGAGGGTCAACAGAGAGGCGGCGATGAGACCAGCCGCGACGAGCCTGGACACCATGGATCGGTCGAGAGGAATCATGGGAGTCGTGCTCCGGGGCATCGGGGAAGGGTTCGAGACCAATGCGGCGGTGATATCACCGCAGCCGGCCTCCGTCCAGTGCTGTACAGGAAAGATCAAACCATCCTGGCTCCCCGGCGTTGAAGGAGGCCATCGTTCAAGCGCCGCTGGCGTGCGGCCTGACCCGGAGCCCCCCATGAAGTCCCCCCTGATGACCCCTCTGATTGTTGGAGCGTGCTTGACGCTTCTGTCCGTGGCGCTGGTGTGGTCGTCGACCGTGACCCCGATCGAGCCGCCGGTCCCGGTCGAGGCGCCGCCGCTGAACGCCACAGCCCCGAAGCCCCCGGCCTCGCTCCCCGACCGTCCGACCGTGCCGCCGGTTCCGGGCTCGGGCACGGTGTACGGCCGATGGCGGCTGACCGACACCGTGACCGGCCCCAACCAGCCCGCGATGAAGCTGGCCAACGTGCCCGGCTTGACGTTCGACCTGCTGGTGACGGCGGACGCGCTGACGTTCGAGATCACCACCGCCGGCAACGCCCAGCCTCAGCGCAGCGCGCTGCCGTTGACCCTGACCCAGACCAGCGATCGGACGTGGGTGCCGACCATGGGTCCGGCCGCGGCGCACCAGGGCCCCGCCCCGGTCAGCGGCCCGTTCTATCTCGTGCTGAACGGGCCGACCCTCGAGATGGTGACCGGCCCCGAGTCGGCGACGCCCACGCGGCTGATCTTCCGACGCCTCGACTGAGGCGGCACAAAGCCTTGTAGATCAATACGTTGTAAGCATCATCGCCTATCGCTGCGGCAACCGCCACATGCGAGGACCGATCTCGGTGAGCGCGAGGTAGATGGCGAGGCCGCTGAACGCCACCCAGAACTCCGACGCGTACAGGCGCCGGGTCACCATGAGCTCGAAGGGCATAGTGAGCGCGGCGGCGAACAGCGGCCCCTCGGTGTGCTCGGGCTTGACCACGGCGAAGACCATGTATCCGGCGTAGCCGACCTGGAAGACGAAGTTGGCGATGATCGCCCAATGGACGACCCTGAGCAGGATACGGCCCAGGGTCCATCGGGGGGCGGGGGGGCTGTCGGGGACGTCGGTCATGGGGTTCTCCGCGTGGCGGGGGTGCCCCGCGACGATAGAGGAGGCTGAGGAGGTGTCGAGAATTCCTGTCGCAGCGAGCGCCCGCGGACGTGGGTGCGGGCATCTGCGCGTCGGGGACTCAACCGCGGCGCCCCCACGCCAGCACCGTCAGCACCACCGCGACGCCCCAGAGCAGCCCGGCGGCCGGCGTGGCGCCGTGGCGCACGCCTGCGCTGCAGCTCCCGGAGCCGGCGCCGCCCCCGACCCGAAGCGGCGGGCGGCCGCCCGAAGCGGCGTCCTCAGGGCCTGACGGGCCCGGTCCGCCAGCGTCGTCGGTGTCGTCCGTGTCCGGGCGGCCAACGTCGCCTGCATCGCCGGCTCCTTCGTCCACGCAGGAATACTCGGGCGGGATGAGGGCGGCGTCCGGCGGCAGTGAGTCGGCGCAGATCACGGCGCTGCGGGGCAGCGTCGCCGAGGATTCGACCAACCACCCGGTCGGGCCGCAATCCGGGGGCCGTGGCACACAGACCGGCACGGCCTCGAGGCCAACGCTGAAGTTCTCGGCGCCCGGCGTATTCGTCCGGAACGCGATGCGATCGCAGCTCAACGCCAGGGGGTCTCCCCGGAGGGTCGCGCCCTGCCCCGCCGGGCACACACAGCTCGGGAAGCCGCCCACGTCGACACATCTCGAGCCCTCGCCGCCGCAGATCACCCCGCCGCAGGCATCGGGGAGGCTGAGGCCGCCCGCGCCAAGGTCGACGGTGCCGAGGACCGGGACGCAGGTGACCGAGGCGGCGCCGTCGAGGTCGACGAACCGTCGGGCGACGAAGCCCTCTTCGCACGCGCAGCCCGCGCCAGTCCGAGTCGCGACGCACTCCCCGCGCCCACAGTATACGGTGGAGCAACCCATGATCGCCTCGGCTCGTTCAAGGGCTGCTCCGTCTGTGACGTCATCGCGGCAGTTGTCGAGCGACGCGGTCGACGAGTCGAAGCGGCTAATCATCGCAGGGATATGCCTCAGCTCGAATACAGGATCGAAGGACATCTCCTCCGGCGACACGCGCGTCGTCAGACGCGTGAGCCACGGATGGCGCGCGGCCAGGTCGTCGAGGAGGTGCACGCTCTCGACGAGGTCCTCCTCCGCGGCGCAGTCCGCCTGATCGAAGTCGGCGACCGGGCACTGGCAGAGCCCGTCGTTCGCGACGCCGCACAGGTCGTCACCCCCTTCGCAACACCCGCTCGGGTCGAGGCGAGCGGCGGTGCCGGGCAGACCGCTGTACTCGGCGACGAAGGCGTCACCGCCCGCGTCGTCGATGGCGCGGGCCAGCACCATGGGGTAGTTGCTGCGCCCCCCCACGGTGCTGAGCCTGCCAGCGTCGATGGCGACGGTCGGGTGGTCCTTCGGGGCGAACGAGGCGACGCCGTAGATCCAGGTGGTGACGGTGAGGTGAGGCTCCGCGGCGACCGCGGTCAATCGGAGCGGGATCATGGGCTGGTGGCCCTGATAGGTCATCCGCAGCGGCTTGATCGCGTCGACGCCCGCGCCGGGGACCAGCTTCGAGGCGACGAACACCATGCCGGCGTCGAAGTACGGCTGCATGTAGGGGCCCATCGTCTCATTGACGATGAAGCCCTCGCTCCGCAGCCAGTCCACGGCGCCCGTCGCCTCCTCGGCGCTGAAGATCACCGTGTCGTAGGCGCCGATCGTCTCGCGCCGGATCACCTCGACACCGCCGGGGCGCACGCCACCGTTGTTGGTGGCGTTGTTGGTGCCGTTGTTCGCGTCGTCGCCGCCGTTGCCACCCGCATCCTCGCTGTTCTCTTCATCGCCGCACACACCGTGGTAGGCGCAGCGGTAGAGGGAACGCGGGCACAGGTCGACGGTGGTGTTCGAGACGCCTGGGCCGTGGAAGCGCTCGAGCAGCCCGAAGATGCCGGCCGGGCTCAGCGCCAGGTCCGGCACCGAGGGCACCGGCACGAGCCACGCGAACTGCTCGGGCGACCCGCTGAACTGGATGAGCACGTGGGCTGTGATGCGATCCTCGAGCGGGTCCACCTCGAAGATGATCTGCTCCGATTGCTGGTTCACCGCGAACGCCTCCTCGGACAGCGGCGCCGGGACCGGCGGGGAGAAGCAGCCGCAGCCGAGGGCGGCGCTGGCGCCGAGCGCCGTGACCGCGAGCCCCGCGATGACGGCAGGGACCATGCGATGGATGCATTGATGGCGTGTGTTCACGGGACCTCCAGGGATAAGCATATCTGAAAACCATGCAGGTAGATAGAAGTTAACCAGGATGTGACTGAAATGTCAAGGAGGTAGGGTTCTGCAGGCCGTACCGGTGTGGGGAGCGGCGCGGTGAGCCCGCGCGGATCCACCGGGGCGAGGCCGTGACCGACGCCCGTTGGCGTGACGTGCGAGCCCTCAACCGTCGGCGGCGTGGCGGCACAGTTGCACTCGGTCGTCCGTTGCGGTAGTCCTCTCCGGCGCGCGCTGGCGCGGTCAGTCCAACCGAGAGAAGAAGACCCCATGACGAAGACCTCCACACGACCCTGTTCGAGCTGCGGCGAGTCCATCGTGGCCGATGCCCGCTTCTGCAAACACTGCGGTGAAGCCGTCGAGCCCGACGAGGCCGACGAGGCCTCCGAGCCAGGCGGAGACTGCGCGAGCTGCGGAGAGCCGCTCGAGGAGGGCGCGAAGTTCTGCAAGAAGTGCGGCGCTGCGATCGCAGGGGCTTCGGCCACCGAGGACAGGACGGCCGCTGCCGGGTCCAGGGAGCGCTCCCGCCCGAAGCCTCGTGCCACCGGTGATGGACCGGCGCGACCCCGCCCCGCTGGCGGCAAGAACCGCCCGATGCTGACGCTCGCCATCGTGGTCGCGGTGGTGGCCGGCGTGGTGGTGGCTGTGTTCGCCTACATGGACAATGCCAACAAGACCACCCCGCCGGCAGGCGGTGTGGCGCCGGGCGACATGGGCGGCATGGGCGGCGAGATGGGGGGCGGCATGGCCGCCCCGGCCGGCCCGCCCTTCCTCGGCGGGACCATCGAGGTCGCGGAGGCGGCCAAATCGCACGCGCCGACGGGCGGCGTCTACTACATCATGGCGCGGGCGTCGGCCAGCGGGCCTCCGCTTGCGGTGGTCAAGCTGCCAGCGTCCACGGCCACGACGACCTTCTCGATCGGTCCGGCCGACATGATGATGGGCGGCGCGCTCCAGGAGCCGGTCATCATCCAGGTGCGGTGGGATCAGGACGGCGACGCCATGACCCGCCAGGCGGGCGACCTCGTCGGCGAGCTGACGACCCCGGTCAATCCGGGCACGATGGACCTGAAGATCGAGGTCAACGGCAAGCTGGACGAGGACGTGACCGTGGGCGGAGGCGCGATGCCCGCGGGCTCCCCCGAGAGCGCCCCGGCGATGGACGGCGATCCCTCGGCCGAGCCGTCGGAGGCGCCCGCAAGCGCCCCGGCCGAGCCCACCGAGGCGCCCGCCCCTGCTCCGGCTGGCGGCGACATCGTGGGCACGGTCCAGTTCGCGCCGGACGTGGTCCCGACCTCCCCCGAGAGCGGCATCGTCTTCCTCTACGCACGTCAGCCCGAGGTGCAGCGCGGGCCGCCCCTGGCCGCAGTGCGGTTGGCCGGCAGCAAGGGCCCGGTCGCCTTTTTGCTCGGCGACAAGGACGCGATGATGGGCGGGACGCTCGGCGCTGCGGTGAACCTCGAGGCGCGCTGGGACCAGGACGGCAACGCCATGACGAAGCAGCCTGGCGACATCGAGGGCACGTACACCAACAACCCCGCTCGGCCCGGTCAGAAGGACGTCATCATCCTCCTCGACACCGTGCGCACGAACTGAACCTTCGCCGCCGGTCGGCGCCATCGCGGCGCGCCGAACCGGCGCCGCCGCCTTCGCACCGGGGTGCAGAGGCCGACCCGACCGCGAGCAACCTCAGAGGAGTTGATTGATGGAACCGCACGACCACCCCGAATCCGCCGACGCGCTCTACAAGATCCGTCACAGCCTGGCCCACATCATGGCGCAGGCCGTCCAGGAGCTTCGCCCCGGGACGCGCCTCGGGTTTGGCCCGCCGATCTCCGACGGCTTCTACTACGACTTCATCCTGCCGGAGCCTCTGACCGAGGACGACTTTCCGGAGATCGAGAAGCGGATGAAGCGGATCATCAAGAAGAACCAGCCGTTCACCTACGAGGAGCTGCCCCGCGACGAGGCGACGGCGCGCATCGAGACGATGGGCGAGCCGTACAAGCGTGAGTACGCCGACGAGCTGTTCGACAAGAAGGGCGTCTCCGGCCTGGGCTTCTACACGAACGGTCCGTTCATGGATATGTGCCAGGGACCGCACGTTGAGAATACGCGCGAGATCCCCCTCGGCGGCTTCAAGCTGCGCAGCGTGGCCGGTGCCTACTGGCGCGGTGACAGCAACAACGTGATGATGACGCGCCTTTACGCCTGGGCGTTTGAGTCCAAAGAGCAGCTCGAGGAATACGTCAAGGCCTACCGTGACGCCCAGGCCCGCGATCATCGCAAGCTCGGCAAGGAGCTCGACATCTTCGTGATCGACGAGGAGGTCGGCAAGGGCCTGCCCCTGTGGCTGCCGAACGGCACGGTCCTGCGCGATGAGCTCGAGAAGCTGATGAAGGAGCTGGAGTTCAAGGCGAACTATCAGCGCGTCGCCACGCCGCACATGACCCGCGTCGGCCTCTACCACAAGACCGGTCACCTGCCCTACTACGCCTCCCACATGTACCCCATCATGGAGCTGAAGGAGGAGCGCGAGACCGCCGAGGGCATGGTGGAGGAGGTGAAGGAGCGCTATGTGCTCAAGCCGATGAACTGCCCGCACCACCACCGGATCTACGCCAGCCGCCCCCGCAGCTACCGCGACCTGCCGCTGCGTCTGGCCGAGTACGGCCAGGTCTACCGGTTCGAGGACTCCGGCGCGCTGGCGGGCCTGCTCCGGGTGCGCGGGATGTGCATGAACGACGCGCACATCTACTGCACCGAGGACCAGATCAAGTCCGAGTTCCTGGCCGTGATGGAGATGCACCGCGAGGTGTACGCCATCCTCGGCCTGGACAACTACTACATGCGGCTGTCCACCTGGGACCCCGAGGATCCGAAGGGTCGCGAGAAGTACATCGACGATCCGGCGGGCTGGGAGCTCACCCAGCGCCTGATCCAGGAGGCGATGCAGGAGAGCGGCCTGCCGTTTGTGGTCGGCAAGGGCGAGGCGGCCTTCTACGGCCCGAAGATCGACGTCCAGTTCCGCACGGTCACCGGCCGTGAGGAGACGGCGAGCACCAACCAGGTGGACTTCGGCATCGCCGCCCGGATGGATCTGACCTACACAGGCTCGGACAACGCCGAGCACCGCCCGTTCATCATCCATCGCGCGCCGCTGGGCACCCACGAGCGGTTCATCGCGTTCCTGATCGAGCACTACGGCGGCGCCTTCCCGACCTGGCTCGCGCCGGTCCAGGTCCGCGTGGTGACCGTCAGCGACAAGTTCACCGCGTACGGTGAGAGCCTGGTGTCGAGGCTGAGGGGCCACTTCGTGCGGGCGGAGATCGATCCGTCGTCGGAGACGATGGGCAAGAAGATCCGCAACGCGGCGACCTCCAAGATCCCGAACGTGCTCGTCGTCGGCGAGCGCGAGGAGGAGGAGGGCACGGTGACGCTCCGTCGCTACGGTCGTCAGGACCAGGTGACGATGCCCTTCGCCGAGTTCGAGGCGTGGATCCTCGAGCAGATCAAGACGCGCGCCAAGGCCGAGTAGACCGTCCTACCGGCCCGTCCGCTCCTCGGGCGGCGGGCCGGCGGCTGTGACCACCGACCCGACTTGCGTTGATCGCCATCGGCTCCTACCCTGCTGGGAGCCTGATCCCGATCACCGGCTCCCGCGAGCCCTTGCTCCCTGGCGATGATGAGCACCCGAGCCACCTCCTCCATCGGCCTCTTGATCGGCCTCGCGCTGGCGTTGACCGCGTGCGTCGCGTTCACCGGGATTGACGCGATCGAGCCTCCGCCGCAGCGCCCGGACGCGACCAACAACGGTCAGACCGACAACAACGGTCAGACCGACAACAACGGCGACACCATTTGCGGCCAGGCGTGCGGGGTGCTGGAGTCGTGCCTCCTGCAAGGGCTGGGCGTCGACCCCGACACCGCACGCCTGTCTGCGGCGCTGTCGGGGCTGTGCGAGGACATCTGCGTCGACCAGACCGTGAGCGCCGTCCAATGCCTGCTCAACGCCGGCCTGGACTGTACGGCCGCGCTGAGCTGTGTCCGAGAGGACCTGCCGGACCCGGGGGAGTTCGTCGGGGTGTGCAGGGACAGCTGTGACAGCCTTGAGACGTGCTCCTGGTTCAGCGGACCCGACCCCACCTACGAGGACGCGGCCGAGTGCAAGCTCGACTGCGTGGACGCCTTCTTCGTCACCAGCGGCGTGACGCTGCCCAGGGAGTTCCACGCGTGCGCGGCGCCCTTCCGGACGTCCGGCGATGTGTGTGACGAGATCTCGGCGTGGTGCGCCGAAGAGGACGACCCCTGTGCGCAAGCCTGTACGAAGCTGGGCACGTGCGGTGAGTTCGAGGGCGACTTCACGCGCGGCGAGTGCTTGACCGCGTGCACCAGAGCGACGGCGAACCCCGGAGCGCCGGACCTGCTGTATGGGCCAGGCTACTTCGAGTGCGCCAGCGGCGCCACGAGCTGCGACGTCATCGAGGACCGCTGCGCGACGGTGGACCTGTGCGCAGAGACCTGCCGCAACGCCAGCGAGGTGTGTCGCCCCCAGTTCAGCATCGCGAGCTGCCAGATGACGTGCGTCGAGATGGCCAGGGCCGGAGCGCTCTCGCTGTGCACGGGCAGGACCGCGTGTGCGGACAGAAACCAATGCTTCAGCGAGCTCGAGCTGAGCTGCGGGTGCTTGTGATGGACGACGGGCGTGACTCCGTCGACACGTCTCGCCGGATCGCCGCAAGGTGCCCGGTCCATCCCAGGGTTGGTGCCTCCGACCCCTTGCCAGGAGCCACCGCATGGCACCGCGCGCTCAGCTGATCTCCTCCCTGCTCGTCGCGCTCCTGCTGCTCGGAAGCGGGTGCGTCGCGTTCTCCAGCCTCGACGACACCGCCAACGGCCCGCTCCCGTGCGGAACCCAATGTCGGCAGATCTGCGCCGATCGCGGTGGGCTGGGTGCGGACATCGTGTGCGACGCCATGTGTGCCAGCGGCCCGCTCCCGCAGGCGTGCGTCGGGTCCACGTCGTGCCAGGCCCTGATCGACTGTGAGGCTGGTGCGACCGCGAACAACGCCACCAACAACGCCACCAACAACGGCGCATCACCCGACTGCGGTGAAGCCTGCGAGGCGCTCGGCGCCTGCGTGTTGGAGACGTTTGAGCTGGAGGCGGTCAGGCTGCCGACCCACATCGCGACCTGGTGCAAGGGTGAGTGCAAGGACGCCGCCGCGGCCTCGTGCGTCAACGGCGCGACGACGTGCGAGGAGCGCCGGGAGTGCCCGGGGCTGGGCGAGGCTGTCGCGGCTGCCATCCCGGCCGACCTGTGCCAGAGCGTCTGTGAGACGCTCAACGCATGTGGGATCGACCTGTGGACCGACAGCGATCAGGACCGCCGAGAGCTCTGCAAGCTCGAGTGCCTGAACGCCTTTGCCGCTCCCACCCATGCCACCGTGCTCGACGCAGACGACTACACCTGTCTGAGCGACCATCCGGCCTGCGAGGACGCGGGACAGTGCGTCGAGATTCCCACCAACAACGGCACGAACAACGCAACCAACAATGCTACCAACAACGGCACCAACAACGCCACCAACAACGCCACCAACAACGCCACCAACAACGCCACCAACAACGCCACCAACAACACCCAGCCTGACCCGTTCCGAGATTGTCAATCGGCGTGCAGCAGGCTGCTCCTGTGC
>Ga0100377_1003586_pt1 | contig 12383 bp, 12 predicted proteins | sample CryGeymeta201501_FD_83664 | JGI IMG/M metagenome (GOLD analysis project Ga0100377, IMG submission 83664) | Groundwater microbial communities from Crystal Geyser aquifers in Utah, USA - Crystal Geyser metaG 2015-01 | ecosystem: Environmental > Aquatic > Deep subsurface > Groundwater | place: USA... | reverse complement strand
GAACACTGTATTCGTTCTTTTTTAATTTTACTAGACTGGAATAAAAGGTATTTAAAATTTTTGGGACTTGTCTAGAACAGTAAAGTAATTTACATTCTAGATATATGTCCAGGTTGATTAAAAAAAGTAAATTAGCAAATTCTCAAATCAGAAAAATTATTCGGTATTTTGCTCTGGAATTAACCTCATTACAGTGCGCGAAAGAATTAGGAATTAATCGACATACGACAGACAGGATTTACGAAATTATTCGAGCAAGCATTGCCTATCATTGTGAAACCGAGCAAGACATTCTTAGTGGAGAAGTTGAACTGGACGAAAGCTATTTCGGTGACAAGCGGAAATATGAGCGGGGCAGATCGGTAAAACAGAAAGTTCCTGTATTTGGCCTACTGAAGCGAAAAGGTAAGGTATATACGCAAATCATTCCGGATGTATCTCGCGAAACACTGATAAAGATTATTCGCAAAAAAGTCGACATCAACTCAATTGTCTACACCGATTCATGGAGAAGCTATGACGGATTGATTTTGGACGGGTACAAGCATTACCGCATCAATCATGGCAAGGGAATATTTGCTAAGAACAAGAAGAACCATATTAATGGAATAGAGTCCTTCTGGAGTTACGCCAAGCGTAAATTAGTCAAACACTATGGTATACCTCCAGCAAGATTCTATTTATACTTAAAAGAGATAGAATTTCGCTTTAATCACCGAGACTGTCAGAATTTGGCTCAACTAATTGAAAAAATGCTAATTAGTTAATGCTGTTCTAGACAAGTCCCAATTTTATTTGCACAGCTTAAAACAAAACACATCGGAACACCGAGCCAAAAATCCAATCGTCTCATTGTCTTTATTTCCATAGCAGTTTAAATATCAATTAATCCTATAAACAAACACCCCGCCATCCTTATCCTCGTAAACCAATTCATAATCAGTGGTATTTTTCGCTACTTCCTTTTTCAAAAAAGTATCTGCATCAAAAAAGAGATACTTTGATTGAAAATTATCCTTAATGGTAGTTGCTATTATTTTTGAGTTTTCAAGCATAATTTCTTCAACCTCCTGGTCTGATTTTCCCTCAAGTATATCTTGTGCTAAATTTTTTTCCTGATTATCCGTATCCTGCACTACCCCATAAAGAGAAATGTTTTGCCATAGCCAGTAAAGCCTAGGACTATATTCGTACATATTCTTCGGTTCAATACCCACGATGTAGCGATTATCGCTGTCAAAGAAAAACAAACGATTAAACTGTCCAAAATCAGTGTTGAAGATAATTTCTCCTTTCTGCGTATTATCCCGAAGCCAATTTCCGACTTTTTCGTATTTCAAATAACTCATATCATTGCCAAAAGTAATGCGTAAATCTAAAATTCTAGCTCCGCCAGCAATAAGCAAAAACAAAAGAAGAGTTGAGAAAAATATTTTCCTTACCGATTCATTATTTACCAAAACATAACCATTTTCACTTAAAGTGCAAAAAGAAACTGCACTCCCTAGCATAGCTAATGGTATTAGCAAATCTTCAAATCTTCGAGAAAAGACAAAACCCAAAAACATAACGACAGTAACAAGAAAAACATACACTCTAAAAATAGCCCGATTTTCATTATCATCCAAATCCTTAACGTTGTTGTGTCTATATAAATAGAAAAAAATGTTCAATGCTATAAAAAATATTAAACAGGCAAAAACGATATTATTTTGGGCGAGCATCAAAAAAATATCCCCCTTGAAATTCTCTGATCCCTCTATTATTTTTGGTCCGCTAATTAATCCATAAATAAAAGAAAAGAGTTTTTTTCCGAAAACTAGCGGATTAAGCGGTGAGAGAAATGTGTGTGAGTGAGCAGGAAAAAGCAGAAACGCACCAAGCGAGCCAAGAATAGCAAAAATAATATTCTGGTAGGCAATTTTCTTTTGATAAAGAATTCTCGCCAGTTCAAAGCAAACTGCCAACATGCCTGGCAACCAAAAAGAAGCCGGATGCCACCAAGCGTGAATCAGCGACACAAAAAATAATGCCCAGTATTTTTTTTTGCTGATAAGGTAAATCTCCAGTAGCATTAAAGCATCAATAAACACAAACGGTCTATTAAGAAACAGTCGCATAGTAAAATTAAAGCTTCCAAAGACATAAAAAAATGCCACCACCCAGATTAACGCATTTTTAATTTTTAATCTTCGGAGAACCCAAAAACTGATAGTCGGAACGAGCGTCGCGAAAAAAAGACCGGAAAGCTTCAGACCTAAAATTTTATTAGAAAAAAGAGTAAAAGGCATCAGAACGTAATGGTATAGCCCCACGCCATAACCATAGCCGGACTGTGACAATTCCGTGAAATAGGCTCCCTGAAAATTAGTTATCGCGCTCCAGCCTTCTGTTCTTAGCAGATAGGCAATCTTAGTATAAAACCATTGATCATCAGGAGAAGAAACATTAGCAATCGTAAAATAAATCAGTGCGTTTAGCGCTAGAAAAAACAAGAAAACAAAAAAGACCAGCACTGATTCATTGACCTTGATTCTTCCTAGTAGCAAAACCAATCGACTTTTCATTTTGATATATTTCTTTTAAATAAAATCCCTGCCAAATAATAGCACCAACAACAAACCATTCCTGGTAATCTAGTGAGGATTATGAATCTAAATATTTTCCTGCCCGCCGAACAAACAACTATCCAGCGGGCATAGAAAATTACTACGAAGTCTTTTCTACAACTCGCATCCAGATGCGGTACCCCAAAAAATTGTACCTGTTTCATTGATGTTAGCGATACAAGTTGATCCCGATGGAATCTGATTAGCCCTAGCATTTAAAAAAAATGTTCCAGCACCAGTTGCTCCACAACTGTTAGCGCCAAAAGTTAAGGCATAGCCCTTAGCATTAGGCATAGTGGCACTACCGAACATTCCCGCATCACACTCCATAATCGCCTTTGATTGTAAAGCAGACGCTTGAGATTTGAAAGCTGCCACTTGTGCCTTCACTCTGGCGCTATTCAAACTAACCAACACGATTGAAGCCAAAATTCCAATAATCGCAATGACAATCAAAAGTTCAATCAATGTAAAACCTTTTAATTTATTTGTTTTCATTTTTTCACCTCCATTCTTTTTTTACCCCGTTAAACTCCGCCATAGGCGGACACTGCTTCACAGCTTGTTTAACAGAGTGAATTTTAAATTTTCTATTCAAAATCAGACATTATTCCAAATATTTTTTTCTACTGACAAGCTTTGGTAGAAAAACTGCAAACGATATTCGCCTCTCCTATTGTAGCGTTGCTTAATTCAAAAACAAAATCATCCGTATCCAAAAAATGTTCCCGTTGAATTGGTCCAATCATACGCCCAACCGGTGGCGGAAATGTCCGGCCACACTTGATCGTGTCCAGCCAGCGCGTCTGTCGTCACATCGGCGCAAGTGGACCCATCCGTTCCGTCAATACAGCAAATCGGAGTCGTCCCAGCAGTGGGGGCAGTCTGAATCGCCTCTCCTTCATCATCGGCGCAAACTGTTAATTCGGAAAGCGCGCTTTTGGCAGCGGCAAGAGCCGATACCCTTCTGGCTTTTATCCTGGCGTTATTCAAGCTTACAAGCACAATGGACGCTAAAATTCCGATAATCGCGATGACAATCAAAAGTTCAATAATGTGAAACCCCTTTTGCAATGCTTCGCATAACGATGCAAGCAGACCTTTTTATTTTTTATTTTCATTTTTCACCTACCTTTCTAGATTAAAAATAATTTTCAATTCCTAATTTTCAATTTTCAAACAATTTTCAATATCCCAATTCAACAATTCTTATTTTCTCTTATTGTTATGGAAATTTTGTTGAAAATGAAAGTTAACTCATAAGCTTCTTTCCAAAGAATTTTCAATCTTTCTTTTTCTTCCGGATTAGACTCCGCTAACATTTCTATCTAATACTTTGTTTCCTGTATTTATTTTCTGCAAATAAATATTTTTATTATTGAAATACTTTTTGGAACTGGCACCGTTCGCTTCGCAATAATTAGCCCCAACACTCATAGCAGATCTAATTAATCGAGAAATCATACTATCATTAATTCTGTGTTTTTTAATTTTTAACAAAAACTGAATAATCGCCTTACTGAATTTTCGCGTCCTATTTTCAAGATCATATTTCATGTTATTTGAAAATTAGAAATTGAAAATTGAAAATTCTACTCGATTTGCCCCGCAATGTTATATATCGGCATCAAAATTGCAAATGCCAAAAAAGCCACCGCAATTCCAATGAGCACCATCAAAAACGGTTCAATTAAAGAAGACAAATTTTTGGTGGCAGTTTCCGTTTCTTGATCATAAAATCTAGCAATATGCCCCAAAACCACATCCAATTGACCAGATTCTTCTCCAATTCTTATCATATGCGCCACTACCGGCGGTATCAATTCGCTTTTGGAAAAAATCGTGCTAACATCGCCTCCGATTTTCACTTCCTGCGAAGCCCGCATAATTATTTTTTCATAAACGCTATTGCCCACCACCAAACTGACAATTTCCAGTGCTTTCACAATTGGAATCCCTCCTGTCAAAAGCACTCCTAAATTTTCGGCGAATCTGGAAACATAGACTCCCTCGAAGATTGATCCAAAAACCGGCAATTTCATCTTAATGACATCAAATTCTTTTTTGCCGTCTTCACTGTTAAGATAATAAATCGTGCCAACAAACATTCCCGCTACCACAATCAAAACCGCCCACCAATAAACTTGCATAAAATCTCCTATCGCGATAATCACATTAGTGTACCATGGAACATCCGCTCCAAGGTCTTTTATCATTACTGTTAATTTGGGAAGAATCAATGTAATTGTCAAAAAACCGACAATAAAAAAAACCAGTAAAATAATTGCCGGATAGATCATTGCTCCTCGCACTCGGCTGGTTAGTTTATAATTTTTTTCAATATTATTAGCGACATAATCCACTGACTTTTTCAAATTTCCCGAAGCTTCTCCGGCTTTTATTATGTTTATCATTAGAGGTGTAAAAACATCTCGGTGTTTTTCTAAAGCGAACGAAAAAGGCAACCCGTTTTCAATATCGCGAGCCACTTCTTTAATGATTTTTTGCAAGTATTTTCCAGAAGACTGTTCGCTGATAGCGTTCAATGCCACCACAATCGGCACTCGCGCCTCAATAAGGATGGCCAATTGCCGAAAAAAAATCACCAGTTCTTTGGCAGTAACTTTGTCATATTTTCTTAAAATAAAACGAAAAAAATCATCCTCATCTTCTTCTGGTCTGACATCAATCGGCAATAAGTCGCTTTTTTGCAAAATCGCTACCGCCACTTCCTTGGAAGAAGCTTCTACTGTGCCCTCTCTATATTCTCCTCCCGGAGCTTTGACTTTAAAATTAAATTTCATACTTATTTTTGTTTTACTTTTTTATTTGAAAAAATTTTCTTCTCTTCTAAAATTGTATCACATTTTTCAAAAACAAGCCAACAGAATTTATTGGAGTTTCAATAAAGTTTCAAAATTCTTGGCGTCTTTGGCATAAGTTATTCCTGTTTCCACTGTAATCAGACCTTGTTTGACTAAATCCGCTAAATAGTTATCCATTGCAATCATTCCTTCTTCCGAACATGTGGCGATCACATTGTCTATTTGATATTGTTTACTTTCTCGGATAAGATTTTCTACCGCGTGATTTTTTATCATTAATTCCAAAGCCGGAATTCTCCCTCCATCCACTTTGGACAAAAGTCTTTGCGAAACCACTCCCAAAAGAACATTGGCTAATTGGGAACGCACTTGATTTTGTTGGTGCGACGGAAAAACATCCACAATTCTGTCTATTGTTTGCGGAGAATCATTGGTATGAAGAGTGGCAAAAATGAGATGACCGGTTTCCGCCGCCGTCAATGTTGTGGAAATTGTTTCCAAGTCGCGCATTTCCCCCACCAAAGCCACATTGGCATCTTGACGGAAGAGAGATTTTAGTGCTAAACCAAAAGACTCCGAATCTTGAAAAACTTCCCGTTGCTCTATCAAACATCGATCCGGTTCATAAACATATTCTATCGGATCTTCAATGGTAAGAATATGTTTTTCTTGCGTGTGATTGATTTCGTTGATAAGCGCCGCCAAAGTGGTGGATTTTCCGTGACCCGTTGGACCAACCACTAAAAAAAGACCTTGTGGAACTTTAGTAAAATCATACAAAATCTCCGGCAACATCAACTCTTTCAAAGTTTTTATCTCTCTTGGCACCAATCTAAAAGCCATACTGATAAAACCCTGCTGAAAAAAAGCATTTACCCTGAATCTCGCTTTGTCTTTAAAATTATATGAAAAATCAACTTGTCCTTCTTTGAGCAATATCTTTTTTTTCTCTTCGGAAATTATGGAATAACACATTTCTTCGGAAGAATCGGGAGTTAAAATAGCATCCTCTGTAAATGGATAAAGTTTCCCATCTACTCTGAAAGTCGGATATCTTCCTACCGTCAAATGGATATCTGACGCGCCCTGTTGAGTCGCCAAACGAAGCAAATTTTTCATTCTTTGTTCTGCATTCGCCATATTTTTTGTTTTTTAAATATACTTATTTATTTTTTCCAACACTTCCGATGGTGTAAAATGAGATTTTATCAAATAATCTTGAGCGCCCAATCTAAAACCTTTGTCAACTTTTTCTTTTTGACTTAAATTGCTAAGCAGAATAATCGGAATATCTTTGAAACTTTCATCGCTCCTGATTTTTTTCAAAGCGGTCAAACCATCCATATTGGGCATAACGATATCCAAAAGAATCATATTCGGCTTTTGCGGATCATTTTTCAATTTTTTCAAAGCCTCCGCTCCATCAGAAGCTTCCACCACTTCAAAACCAACTTGAGAAAGTTTGGTAATATAGATATCCATCACAAAGATATCATCCTCCACAATCATAATTTTCTTTTTTTGTTCCTTCATATTTTTTTCTTGAAAAAATTATCCCCTTACCAAAATTTAAATATCCTCTTCCAATTTAGCACCTCCTTCTGTTACTCTATCCACTTCTTCAATCGTGGTAAGACCTTTAAGAATTTTCAAAATTCCGTCTTGCCGAATAGTCACAATTCCCATCGCGTCTCTTTTTTTATTCATCATTTCTTCATTCCCATTGTGATCAGTCATAATATTTTTCATATCCTCATTTATCGGAATTACTTCATAAATTCCCACTCTGCCAGCAGTGCCGGTTCCATTGCAAGCATCACACCCCTTGCCATGATAGAATTTCAATCCGGAAGACAAATCCAGCTCATATTTTTCTATCTCTTTTGGAGAAACATTTTTTATCTCCGCTTCTATTTGATCTTTAACCGTTTTTGGCAAGTCGTATTCTTCTTTGCATTTTTCGCAAATTTTTCGCACCAATCTTTGCGACACCGCCATTCGCATAGAGGAAGACAAAAGAAAAGGTTCTATCCCCATATCAATCAAACGAGAAACCGATCCAATCGCGGTATTGGTGTGCAGAGTGGAAAACATCAAGTGCCCCGTAAGCGCCGCATGCACCGCTAATTCCGCTGTCTCTCCATCGCGGATTTCTCCCACCATAATCACATTGGGATCTTGACGCAAAATGGTTCTTAAACCATTGGCAAAAGTATATCCAATCTCCGGTTTTACTTGACTTTGATTCAGACCTTCAATGTTATATTCAATCGGATCTTCCAATGTTATGATATTTCTTTCTTCTTGATTAAGAATTTTTAAAAGAGCGTATAGAGAAGTGGATTTTCCGCTTCCAGTTGGTCCGGTGAAAAGAATCATTCCATAAGTTTCCTTGATCGCGCGCTGAATATGCACGAGAGCTGTTCCCATAATGCCCAAGATTTCAATACTGGCTAAACCTTTGTCTTTATCCAAAATTCTCAAAACTATTTTTTCTCCCGTAATCACCGGCAAAGTAGAAACCCGAAAATCTATCTCCTTGCCTTCATTGATCATTCTGAAACGACCGTCTTGGGGTTTTCTTTTTTCATCAATTTTCAAATTGGCTAAAATTTTCAAAGAAGATATAATTGCTGGTCCGATTTCTTTGGGGATAACTAAACTGACATGCAAAATCCCGTCCACTCTGAAACGAACTCTAAAGTTTTCTTCCATCGGTTCTATATGGATATCACTGGCTTTTCCTTCTATGGCATGGCTGATAATAACTTGAATCAATTTGGCAACAGGAGCTTCTCTTAATAATTCATTTTTCTTTTGCAAAACCTTGCTTTGGTCTTCCTCTTCTTTGAAATCAACATCTTCTTTGAAAGATTTAATGGCTTCTTTAACTATTTCCGCCGCTCCGCCATAGCTTTTGAACATTACCTCCAAAACCGGTTGACTGGTTTTATAGACCTCAAACTCTATTTTTTCTCTTTCTGCCATAAACCGCAGAACATTGAGCGCGTTAATATCTCCCGGATCCAAAATGGCAATTTTCACCAAATTTCCATTTTTTTCAAAAGGAATCATTCCATATTTACTTGCCACTTCTTCCGGAATGATATTGATAACAGCACTACTTATTTTTTCCGGTGCGGATTCCAAATTAGCCACTTCTGTTTCCGATGCAAACATTCCCGAAGAGCTATTGCCAAATGTCTGACTGGTATTACTATCTCCTATTTTTTTTTCTTCATTGTCCATATTTATAAAATATTTTATCCAGTCTTGCGTTATTTTGGAAAATAAAATCAAGAGATGCGTTTTTGACAAAGAACTTATCCAACAGATTGACAGGAATAAAGCCTATTCATAAAAAATGTTTCAATTTCAAAATGTCATTACCATCCTCAAATATCCATTTTTAAATTCTTTTCGAAAAATCGCAACAAAATGTTTTTTCTTTTTTAAAGAGAAAACGGGTTTGATCTTCCTTTCTCAAAAGGAGGCAATTTCAAAATATCCACTGTTTTTTTCTCCTTGATGCTAGCGATAAAATCCATATCCAAATCTGACAAAGTTATCTCTTCGCTACTTCTCAAATTTTTCTTTTTCATATAATTGAATCCAATTTCTCCTTCCATTTCCAAAACATCCAGCGATTTTTTATCTTCTCCAACCACTTCAGAAATTGTCAAATTCAAAATTTGATTGTATCGACCTAAATTGTTAATTTTTTGTAGAACTTCTTTTATATATTCATATTTGCCAAAAACAGAAAAATTGACGACAAAGTCAACCGGTTCGGCACTGGTAATTTCAACACTAGTTTTTTCACCAAATTCATCTTCTGTCGCAATCGTTTTTTCCACTGCTCCACTCTCATTATTTATTGAAACAGAAAAATCAGAAATAGAAACTCCCGAAGAAGAAAAAATGAGATTTATATTATCAATAATTTCTTCTTCTTGAGCTTTTTCCGGAATATATTGAAAAAGAATATCCTTTTCTCTGACGCTACTTTCTATCTTATTCCAAAGACCGTTCACCTTAGATACTTTCTCATTGGCGTCTTCAAAATTCTTTTTTCCTTCGGACAATTTTTGATATTCTTCTTTGACTCCATCTCCTCCAGCAGGGTCGGAAAAAGTGGGATAAACAAGCCAAATAAATATGACCATTGAAGCCAATAAGGTAACTGGAGCTAATAATATTTTCAGTTTCATTTGTTTTTATTTTAAAAAATTATTTTAACTTTAGCTTAACCATAAATTCAATCTTATTTTCTTCCTCATTGAAATTGTTCTCTCCTCCAATAACAGAAGCGAAAAAACCGCTATTTTTGAAACTCAAGATTTGAGTGGCAACAAAACGATAACCATCCGCCAAACAAGCAACAGTGATCATTTTTTCTTCTTTATTAAAAGAAACTTCCTTCAATTTCACTTTCGGAATAACCGTTTGTTCCAAATAGCCTAAATATTCTGCCATATTTTGATTCTCTCCCAAAAAAGATTTAGCCACTTCGGTTCTTCTTTGAAAATCCACCACATTTATTGATTTTTCATTTCCCACCAAACTATCCAACATATTTTTTTGTTCTTCTGCGACACTCTTCACTTGTCTAGCAAGATAAGTTTTCCCAAAAAGCAAAACAACATATAACGCTACAATTAAAATTAAAATCAAAAATATTATGATAAAACCCTTGCTGAATAATTTTATCTTCTCTGCTTTATTTTCACTTCCTAACCCTTTTGGATTTAAGTTGATATTGGTCATTTTTTTGTTTTTCGCCAACCCGTCATTGAAAAATTAAATCAGACAGGTTTTTGTTTTATTTTTAATTTTTTTTAAAAAAATATCTCACAGGTTTATTTTAAAACATTCTTTTATTTTTGGCAAATGGATAATTTTGAAATCATTTTAAAGTTACTCCAATACTTACGGGAAACTTTGTTTTCACAGCTTCTAAAACGCTTTCCACTCTGGAATCATAATTAACCCGGTTAAAAGGATTGCCTAAAATTGTTTTTACTCCTAGCCGAGATTGAAAAAAATCGGCTATTCCCAAAAGATCGGAAGTTCCTCCAGTAAGGATAATTGTTTCTACTTCGGATCCAACTTCCTTTTCAGAAGCCACTTTCAAAATTCTTTTTATTTCTTCCAAAATTATTTCCAATGTCGGCAATTGGATATTCATTTCAGAACCAAAAAAATTCGTGCCGGAAAGTTTCATTGCCTCCGCTCGTTCTTCCGATATCCCCAAACTTCTAGCAATATTTTTAGTTAAAGTATTCCCTCCTATACTGAGGCTTCTGTTAATTTTGATAAATCCTCCTTCTACATAATCAATATTGCAATTCATATATCCGATATCCACAATAACAAATTTTTTTTTGTCTTCGCCTATTAAAGATTTGACTGTCGCCACACTTTCAATTTCCACCTTTTTCAACAAAAGTCCAGAGTTTTTTATGCATTTTTCATAAAGAGCAATGTTTTTTTTGGCAACCACCGCTAAAAAAATTTGCACCTTTGAACTGTTTGAAAAAGTTGGTTCATCTAGAGAATTGATAACTTCCCAACTCATTGAAATTTCCTCCATCGGTATAGGAATATATTTTTGCGCTTCAAATTTAATAGCTTGATTCAATTCCTCTTTTTCCATTTGCGGAAAATCAATTACCGTTATCAAACTTCCCGAAGTGGCGATTCCGACATAAGCGTTTCTGCTTTTTATTCCAGATTCTTCCAAAGCTTTTTTGATATATTCCGGATAGACAATTTCAAAAAGAGTTTCTGTTTCTTTTTCCGATCTGCTGTAAATTTTAGGTATTTCCACCCATGCATAATTGGAAAGATAAAGTTTTCCTTCTTTGCTTTCCATCTCAGTTATTTTCAAAACAGTTCCTCCGATATCAATTCCCAAAAATTTTCGCTTGTCTTCGCCAAAAGAAAAATTTCCTAATTTAAATCCAAAGTTGAACATTTTTTTTTAATCTTTATTTTTATTTGTATTAACATTTGCTACAATTCTCCAACTATCCGATAAATTTCAAAAAATATCTTCGCAAAAAACTCTTCCAAAATTTCATTTCAATTAAAATTATTCCCTTTATCCAATAAGCTTGCTTTGAAAAAAATTATACCATCTTTTCCCAAAAAACAAAAATCCAATTTTTTTGAAAAAAATCAATGAACGACAAAATTTTATAAACTATGCTAAACTTTTCAGTGCGCTTGGGAGGAATCGGACCTCCGACCTTCTGGACCGCAACCAGACGCTCTATCCACTGAGCTACAAGCGCAAAATTTCACCTGCGACATTTTTAGGACTTGCGCAATCAATAATGATAATCTTTCAAAAAAAATTCAATCTTGGTTAAATCGGCAAAGTTTAATCTAATTTCACAAATTATGCTTGAGTAATTTCAACGCGAACGCGCAAGTCCTAATTTTATAATTTCATATTACATAAAAGATCTGCCAACATTGATATCTTCAGATCTTTTTTTTCCAGCCCTAAAAATCCATTTTATCCATCCAACCCGAATAGCAATTATTATAATTGAACAATTTCTCTCTTCAAAATTACTCCGATTTATAATTTTTTACAAATTGATCATAATCATCCATTAAAATTTTGGTTATTTCTCCCACTTGACCATTTTTTATTTTCAAATTTTCCACTTGTGTTACAGGAACAATTCCTTTTCCGCTACCGGTAAGAAAAATTTCATCCGCCGTCAAAAAGTCTTCCTGAAAAATCTCTTTTTCTTTCACACCAATTTTTCTTTTTTTTGCCAAATGAATGACCAAACTGCGAGCGCACCCTGAAAAAATTCCTTGTTGCGAGGTAAAAATTTTTCCCGATTTCACCATAAACACATTACTCGCTGAGCCTTCCAGAATTTTTCCGTCTTTCACATAAATAATTTCAAAAGCTTTTTTCTTTTTTTTC
>Ga0100377_1003584_pt1 | contig 12384 bp, 10 predicted proteins | sample CryGeymeta201501_FD_83664 | JGI IMG/M metagenome (GOLD analysis project Ga0100377, IMG submission 83664) | Groundwater microbial communities from Crystal Geyser aquifers in Utah, USA - Crystal Geyser metaG 2015-01 | ecosystem: Environmental > Aquatic > Deep subsurface > Groundwater | place: USA... | reverse complement strand
TGTGCCCGAGGTTCCCGAAGTGCCTGATGTGCCTGATGTGCCCGAAGTTCCCGAAGTGCCTGATGTGCCTGATGTGCCCGAAGTGCCTGATGTGCCCGAAGTGCCTGATGTGCCTGATGTGCCTGATGTGCCTGAAGTGCCTGATGTGCCTGATGTGCCCGAAGTGCCCGAAGTGCCTGAAGTGCCTGAAGTGCCTGAAGAGCTTGAAGAACTTGAAGAACTTGAGGAGCTTGAAGAACCTGAGGAACTGCTGCCGCCCTGGAGGGTGGTCGAGAGTGTGATGTTGAAGCTGAAGTTGAGTTCGTGGTCGTTCAGATCGCGTCCGTGGAGACTGACGGCGGCAACAACCGGGGTAACATCATCAGTGTATTTGGCGGTGTTGTTGCTCATGTAAAGAAAAAGTACTGGGGTATAGACCTCAAGCGGGGTGAAGAGGGTGGTGTAAAAGTTCGATTCGGCCGCTCCACCCCCTGAACCGCTGTCGGAGCCACCTCCACCCGAGGCTTGCATTCGAATGCTCTTTTCCGCCCCACCGCCACTCGAGCCGCTTCCCGAGCCGCTTCCGGAACCGCTTCCTGAGCCACTTCCGGATCCGGACCCTGCGCCGGTTTCACCCGGTTTCCCAGCCTGGAGAAACGCGGTGAGGGCGCCTGAGTGGTCGTATTTCCCCTTCGCCAATGGAGCCCCGTTGGTGCTGTAGTAGCGGATCATGTAGCTGTCAAGAAAAGCGGAGACTCCGTTTGAAATGTTGAAATAAACTTTGACCAGGCCCAACGTCGGCATGTTGGAATCGAACGTCTTTTCCGAAGAACTACTCGAACTGCTTGAACTGCTTGAACTCGATGACCCCTCAGATGGTTGAACCAGCGCCGGCTCGATTCCCGCCACATGCACATCGGATATCGGCGAGAATACCTGGCCCGGAGAGTTCTGGCAGCCAAGCAACGAGCTGAAGATGCTCACGGCAACGATGATGCTTGCAAAGCGTTTGGTGCTCATGGATTAGTTACCTCACAGTTTGGCGGAGGGGAGAAATGGGCCGAAGTCTTTTCCCTTTACCCCTTCGATGATGTTGGGAGTGATGAAGACAACCAGCTCTGAGCGCTTGTTTGATTTGGATGTCTGGGTGAAAATCCTTTTCAGAATAGGGATCTTGCCAAGGATGGGGAGGGTGTTCTGATCCTCGGATTTAGTCTCGGTGATCAGACCTCCGAGAATCAGGGTTTCTCCGGTGCGAACGACGACATCGGTATTGGCGGTGCGGCTTTCAGTCCAGGGAACCCCTTCGACGAAAGAGCGCACCGCGGTGATGTTGGGAACGACTTTCATGCGGATGGTGCCATCGTCGTAAATGGTGGGGGTGACCACCAGATTGATGGGAACTGGCTCGAAATTCACCACACGATTGGTGATGGTAGTCCCATTGCTGACCGTGGTGCTGGTGGTAACATAGGGCACTTTCTGGCCGATCTCGATCGTGGCTTGCTGCCCGTTTATAGCGGTAACTTTTGGATTGGAAAGCGACTTCGCCCGGTTGTTGCTCTTCAACGCCCTAAGAAGAAGGGTGAAGTTCTCGTTGTTGAGTGTTCCGAAGCGGATGGCGCCGTTTCCGCCGGTAGGAGCCAGGGTCTGGTCGAACTTCCAAAGGGGCTCCTGGCGCCCAAGTTGCATCATAATAGCAGACCAGTCGATCCCGGTGGAGTTTTGGTCGTCAAGGGAAACGTCGAAAATGTGGGCTTCGATCAGAACCTGCCTTGGCGCGATATCCAAGCTCTTGATGATCTGCTCGATCTTCAAGAGGTTTTCAGGGGTTTCACGGATGACGAGAGTGCTCTCGAGGGGAGTCGATCCGCCACCGCCCAGGCCACCACCACCACCACCACCACCACCACCGGCGGCTCCTCCAGCGGCTTGACCGTACAGGATCGACAGGCGAAAGCCGAGAAAGAGTACAAGCAGAACAGCGGGAACCAGCAATCGTATGTATCTTTTTCCGTATTTCATATTTTTCCCTGACAACCTTTCATATAAATGAATGCAATTAGCCGATAGCCCACCCCGACCCTCTCCTGAACCAACCCCGACCCTCTTCCACAAACACTGAATCTTTTCATTTTCTGGTGTGAGCTTCGCGCAATGTGACGGCCCAAAGTGGCAGCGGCTTCCAGCCGCTGCAGCGGAGGCTGGAAGCCTCCGCCACTTTTCGGGCATCCAACACAGCCCGATTTGTTACGAACCTTAATATGCCTCAAAGGCCACACCTTCATTTGCCCTGTCATCGGCTCACTGCGCTAGCAATTCGCCCGGCCTAACTGCCGGCCGCCGTGGACCCGCCACCCATGCCGCCAGTGCTTCCACCGCCGCTGCCGCTGCTGCCGCCGCTGCTTCCGCTGCTGCCACTGTCGACGCGCTTGATGTTGAACATTTGCTTTTCGGGGCTGAAGCGTGGCAGCACCATCTTGATGGCCTTCTCAAGCGTAGCCTGATCGATGTACTTTACCTTGAAAATGTGCTCATCCATGCGCCGATTCTCCATTTGAACGTCAAACACTTCTATCAGGCGAGCGATCTCTTCGAGCTTGAACCTCGGCGCTGTTACGATGATGGAGTTTGACCGCTCGTCCAGTTGCAGGTTCCAACGGGAACCGCCAGTTGATTGTGAAGATGCTCCCGATCCGGATCCGGAACCACCTGATGCGGGCTGTGAAGAAGCCCCGGATCCCGCGCCGCCTGATGTCGACTGTGAAGAAGCTCCGGGACCCGCGCCGCCCGATGTCGGCTGTGAAGAAGCTCCGGGACCCGCGCCGCCCGATGTCGGCTGCGAGGAAGCTCCGGGACCCGCGCCGCCCGATGTCGGCTGCGAGGAAGCTCCAGGCCCTGCGCCACCCGATGCCGGCTGCGAAGAGCCTCCGGCTCCGGCTGCGGCGGGCTCGGAAACAATGGTTGGTTCTCCCGACTTTGCGCCGCTTTCTCCGACGGCTGCAACGTTTCCAGTGTTATCCAACTGTTTGAGATTCTGCTCTATCATCGGGTAAAGATCGGCTGCGAAAGCGTTGCGAACAAAGAATACGCGCGTTTCAGGAGGTTCCTGGCCTTTTTTGAAGATCCAGATGATTCCTTCGCGCTGTTCGTATGAGTAGTCATTGGTTTTCAAAATCGTATCGAGTGCTGTTCCAACCGCGATATTCTCGAAATTGATGGTAGTCCGTCCGGTGATCTGGTTACGGCTTACGATGTTAAGATTGGCTTTGGTGGCCAGAAGCCGAACGATATCGGCGATCTCGACATCGCGGAAATTCAACGAGACCCTCACTTGGGAAAGTGCCTGAAGCTGATTCGACTGGCTTTTGGTCAAAACAACGGCCTTCTTTGCTTCATCCCCGGGCTGAACGGACGGTCCGCGGGGAAGATCCGATGGGAGAAGCGGCTTCGCGTCGAGTGAATAAACACGTACGGCAGGCTTGGCTGGTTGGATGGGCACAGGCCGGGCTGTTCCGGCCCGCGATGAAGACGGTGTCACGGTCGACGGAACGGAGGTGGCGCCAACCACTTTGCCCGAGGAGGCCCCCGATTGTCCTTTGACGTAAGCAGGTACCGGTGGACGCTCGGTTTCCGAGCCCGATTTGCCGACTGTGCCTTTATTCGAAGAACTCTTCGGCATTTTGCTCGTGGAACTGGCCCCCGGGCGTACGGCCTTGACAGGGACGGGCAGCCCCTTGATCTCATCGCGCCAGCGCTTGGCTTCGGCAGCTTCGCCTTTACGATCGAGCATTCCGACGAGTTCGGCGCCTCGCTTTGCGACCATGCCTTTCCGAGCGGTTTCGGAACGATCCATGACTTCCTTCTGCAATGCGATGGATTTTTCCATCTCACCGTCCAAAAAGTAAAGAAGGGAAAGACGATCGAAGATGCGCCGTGCCAGATCCACGCTGGGGGCGGCAGATATTCTTGCCCGTGCGGTCAGCGTCAGGGCCAGAACCACGGCCAAAGCCATTCCGAGGGCGATCCAGGTTTTTCCGCGAGGAAGCAGGTTATTGCTTGACATAGAGAACGAACTCCTTCCCGTCACGTTTGAGGACGACAGTTCCCTTGTTGATCTTCTTGACCTCGAAACCGTCGCAGAAGTCGCCGGGACGGGCGAACTGGTCATCAAGAACCGCCACTTTGTCGTTGTCCGAAGAGGTCAGGACGCCCTGAAGCGTCGGCATGTGCGTTTTGGCGGCTTCCGCTGTCGCGGAAGCCGCGCTTAGCCCCGCATTAACAGCGGCGACATCTGTATAGGGGCGGAAAACATCTCTGATGCGATCCCATTGGTTCGGACTGTTCGGGTCGATCTCATCCGTAATTGTCATTACTTGATCCTTTGCCTGTCCGCCCGGCATTGCGGCGCCCCCACCTGCCTGGGGATTGCCGGGGCCGCTGCTTCCAGCGTTCATCTCTGATTGCTGGTCCGCGGGCGGCGCTCCGCCGGTCATCCCGGGGGCTTGTGAAAAGACGGCCCGTGAAAACATGATAAGAACGGCGACCAGACCGTAAAATACGATGTTGGATCGATACATCATCTTCCCCCGTATATATAAGTCTTGACGGTCATTTTGACGGTCATCGGCTTTCCGGCGCCGGAGCTGGTCATCTTGAGGCCGACGACCTCAACCAGACGTGGAATTTTCTCGATGTTGTCGAGATACTTGCCGAGTTCCCTGAAGGTTGCGATCATATTCAGAGCCAGTTCGAGCTGTTCGTAGGTGACGGTGCCGCTGACCGGAGGCTGGCTGATTTTCACCTTGATAGTCTTTGAGACGATTTCACCCGGAGTGATCGACTCAAACCTGATTCCCTTTTTGACCGTGGTTATCTGTTCGAGTAGCGCTCCCGCCTCGCTCCGCATCGGAAGGCGGTTAAGGAGCTGGTTGATCGTCCGATTGGTCTGCTCGATATCCTGTTTGAGCCCGCCTACCTTGTCGCGGGCTTGGATGGCCGTGGCCAAGTCGGCACGAAGAGCGTTGTTGGTCTCGTCCTGGGCATTCATCTTCGCGCGGCGGGAGGGCTGGTTAAAGTACCAGTCGTAGCCGACCAACCCAATTGCAAGCGAAAAGAGAACGATTAGTTTGTTGTTCATGGCTTTTTCGCTACCTGGGCTACATTGCAGGTCACCGAGAACACGATCTCGCCGCTGCTCTCTCGCTTGCTTTCCTTCCAGACGAGACCCCGGAACGAAGGCGAGGACTCCATGTTTTTCAAAAAAGCGGATAGCGCAGCGAAAGTCTGGCTGCGGCCACTAATCTTAAGGGATTCACCACCAGGGCCTGAGGCTGCCGCTTGTGGCTGCCCGCCGCCCGCGCCTTGCCCGGCACCCGCGCCCTGCCCGGCACCCGCGCCTTGCCCGGCACCCGCGCCCTGCCCGGCACCCGCGCCCTGCCCGCCGCCGGCGCCTTGCCCGGAGTCGCCGCTCCCGAATGCGCTCGATGTGAGTTCGGTAAGCCAGACCTCTTTGGGGACAACCGATTGGATGTCGAGAAGTACCTGCGACCAGAACAATTTTCTTCGGGTGATGTTCTGAATGAAGATGCTTCTGATCTTAAGATCCTGCTGTTTTTTGACCAGCTGGTCGAATTCGTTCTTGTATTTTGAAACCGTCAAAAACTCGGACGTAAGTTTGACATTCTCAGTCTGGAGGTCGGCCAGTCTTTTATTAACGGGCTGGAAGACTTGCCACCAGTAGAACCCCGGAACCAAGAGAACGGAAAGAATCATAGCGACCGGGAGAACGAATTTTACGGCGAACTCCTTGATCTTCCTGATTCTATCGGCTCTGATCGCCGCCATGAGGTTGAGTGACGTTTCATCTGGCTGCAACGCACAGATTCCGGCTCCGAGCGCTAAAGCGGCAAGAGATTTGAACTCCATGGGCGGTTCGGCTTCGTCCGGATTCTCCGGAGCGAAGAGGATCTTATTGAATGGCGAAAGCTCGTGGATTTCGTCGACGAGCAGCAAGCCCCCGAGATTGTCGAGCAAGCCTCGGAGATTTGCGCCACCACCGAAAATGTAAGCTCTGGAGACCTGGGTTTTCATTTGCCCCTTGAAGTAATCGAGGGACAACCGTAGTTTTTGCGTCATCCGGTCAAGACCACGACGGATGAGTTCGGAAACCTGCACCTCAACGGCGCCAGTACCGTATCCGGAAGTCTCGGCCTCGTTGAGGATTCCAACGGTTGACTTGTAGACTTCGGCCATATTCCGGTCGAGAACGACCTCCTGGCTTTCGACCTTGTACGTTTTTACCAGGGATTTGGTGAGCTCTTCCCCGGCGAATGGGAACGAACGGGCAAGTCGAAGCATTTGCTTGTCGCAGACGGAAACCTGATTGCTGTTGGCTCCGAAGTTGATCAGGGCGATCAGATAAGGGGATTCGAGATCCCGGATTTCTTCCTGGTAATTCGCCAGAAAACAATCCCGGGCGGCGGTCGCGAATGGAAACACCCCGATCAGCTTTAACCCCGCCTTTTTGAAGTTATCCACCTGGTTTCGGATGGTCGCCAAGGGGAAGGCAGCGGTGAGGATCTGGACGGATGCGGTGTTGGTGTCTTTGGTCACTCCGACGATGGAGTAAGCGAATCCCATTTCCTTGCTTTCCTCAGGATTCGGCAGGGAAGCATGCAACTCGTTCATAAGCACAAGTTCGAGATTTTCCCGGCTCATCGGCGGCTTGTCGACGAACTTGAGCTGAACCTCACGTTCGCTGGAAACCAGCGCTGCGAGAGTCGTTTTCTTTCCGAATTTTGCTGCCACCTCTTTAAGAGCCGCCTGTATGTGGTTTTCGGTAACCGGTTCCCCTTCTGGGAACTTGACGACATGAATCCCGAGACAGCGCATCTCGTCGGCTTTCTTTTCGATCAAAGCCGCTTTGAGCGACATTGCCCCAATGTCAACGCCGATGACCGCAATATCCTTTGTCATTTTTTCATTCCACTTTCGAAAATGTTTTCCCAGGCTAGACCCTAGCCGAAAAGGTACTTTTTCGACAGCTTGGGCATGTTGGCGCCACGCATGACCGCGTTCACCACTCATTTGCCATTGGAAAGCGAGTTGGGCGCCGAGGCTTTTCGGCGAGGGTCAGGCTATATCATTCGGATCGAGTCACTCGGATCGTTTGCGCTGAAGGGAATGGTTCCGCCCCATGATCTCTCGGATTCTGGCTTGTTTGAGTTTGACCACACTGACGAATTTTTCAAATTCCCATTCAGGGTTTGCGTTATTGATTGCTTCGGGTGAGTTCGAACCCTCCTGAGCGCCGGCGGATGGCGCCGTTTGGCCAGGAAGGATGAGCTTCACGACGCTGTCCAGTGTTCCGATTACCTCTCCCCTCGTTACACATTCGTCCCCGGCGAACCGCCCAGTGGGATAACCCATTTTCACGCCTGCTCCTGAAAGTCGGCGAAGCGCGAGGCCCTCAGCCGAATCGGGAAGAACGTCCACATAAGGGAATTCAACTCCAGTGCCGGCGCCGTCAACGATGCCCGTTCCAACAAGGACTGAAGCAAGCCTGGCAAGTTGTCCTCTGGTAGTGTGGCGGGATGTCCTGGATTCGTCCACAATTTTCTGTATGTGGGCAAGCTGGTCGTTGCGTTCATTCCGGGCGAGGATTCCGCTGACCATTCCAGCGGCATCGGCAAGAGCGATCAAACGGTCGCAAGAGGGGCTCGATTCAGGTTTCGCGAACGCGAACGCACCGGCTTCTTCCAGCCGCTTGATCGGCTCGCTGAACCAGTTCCCGATGGAGATGTCGACGAGGTTGCGCCCATTATCCCCGGAGGCATCAGGCCGTTCCCCGGATACAAGTTGATAAAATCTGGAAAGTAGAAAAATGCAGTCGCGGTTGGTGAGAGGCTTTCCAACCCGCAAGCGCCCGTCGAGGTATCCTTGAATAATCCGGTTTTCGAACAAATAGGCCACCGCCTGCCTGAATCGCTTGGGAGGAGTGTAATCGGCGAATCTCGTTTTCCTTGACGGAGAAGTCGGCGGGGTGAGAAAATCCTCGCTCCACAAATGGATGAGAACTTTAAAAATCGTCTCGAAAGCCTCTCGCCGCATGACGACCGACTTATTTCCTTTTTTGGGAAGGATTCCAGCTTTCATCATAAGCGAAAAACGCTCGGCGATCGGATCGCCCAATAATTGAAGCATTCTCTTCACGGCAACTCGGAAATCGCGGGTATTGATCTCGTCCTTCCACGAATTTACCGTAAAAGCCTTATTTGGAAGAATTTTAAGGTCATACCCGAGCTTGATCTCGGGCGGCAGATTCTGAATGGCAATGGTCCGGTTGACCGCCGCAAGAAGAGCTTCGCCGTCGATCACCACACCAGCGACCAGAACCGCTGCGAGCGCCCCCACCAGGAACTGCTTCTTCCCTGAATTCATAGCTTTCCTCCGGAAAAGTGACTGCCAAGCCACAATCACTCTTCGTCAGGATGCGAGGAATTGTTTAACTAAAACTTACAACCCTGAAACTCTTACTTCAGCAGTTTGGAAATGTTGAAGAGGGGAAGAAACATCGATAAGGCGATCGTGAGAACTATCCCGCCCATGATGACCGTCATAATCGGCTCGATAGCCGCCAGGATGGCGTTAATGGTCTCCTGGGTCTCGGCGTCGAAATATTCGCCGACCTTGTTGAGCATCATGTCGACTTTGCCGGTGGTTTCCCCGACGTGGATCATAAGGGTGACCATCGCCGGAAAAAGAAATTTGTTCGTTTGCATGGGGGCGGTGAAGCTTCCGCCGCGCTCGACGCTGGTGTGGATCTCATTTATGACATCACGAACGTAATCGTTGGGAATGGTGTCACCAGTGATTTTTAGAGCTCGCAGCGCCGGAACTCCGCCTTTGACCAGAGCCCCGAGGGTGTGGGCGAATCTGGCGATGTAAACCTTTCGAAACAATTTTCCGAACAGTGGGACGCGAAGCTGGATCCAGGAGTAGACCCGCCAGCCATAGCGGGTTCTAAGGAACATCCAGATGAGAAAGATGCTCAGGGCGATCAGCCCGAGCAGTGTCGACCATCGATAGAGCAGGAAGTCGGAAATTGTCATTACAATCTTGGTCGGCAACGGAAGCAGGTTCTCCTTGCCCTTGAACAACTGCATGAAGGTCGGAAAGACGTAGGTCAAAAGACCGACGATGACCCCGATCGCAACCAGCACGACGATGACGGGAAGCACCATAGCCCCGCGGATGCGGCTTTTGGTCTTTTCCTGATTTTCGGTGTAAGCGGCATATCTGAGAAGGATCTGATCGAGCATGCCGCCCTCCTCGCCGGCTTTGACGAGGTTGGTGAAGAGCGGGGGAAAAATTGCCGGATGACCTTTCAGTGATTCAGAAAAAGATTTCCCGCTGGCAATCTGAGAGTTGATGTCGGTCAGAACCGATTTCAGAGTCGGGTGGTCAGCCTGCTCCGCCAGGGAGGCCAGGCTTGCGCGAAGAGAGCATCCGGCATCGATCAGCGTGGCGAGGTTGACGTATAAATACTTCAGGTCGTAGGTGGAGACCCAGTTGAAAAACTTGCCTAGATCGAAGCCGAGGGAAAGGGCGGTCTTCGGGCTAATCGAGGTCACGGAGATTCCGGCGGTGGAGAGCCTGTTTACGGCTTCGGCTTGGCTATCCCCGGGCTCGTCACCGGATACGAATTTCCCCGATTCGTCAATGCCGTTATAGGTGTAAACCGGCATTCGGGTCAGATCTCCTCGCTCTTGGTGACCCGGAGAAGCTCTTGTACCGTCGTGATTCCATGGTGAGCCTTATAGATGCCGCATTTCCGTAGGGGGGTCATTCCGTGTTCTATTGCGGCTTTTCGGATCTCGGACGAGGTGGCTTTCCCCGTGATCATTCTGCGAATGGCATCGTCGAGGGTCATCATCTCGTGGATTGCCGTTCGGCCCCTGTACCCGCTCGAACCGCAGCTGTTGCAGCCCTTGCCTCTGAAAAACTCAAGCTTTTCAGTGATTCCGAGTTGAGCCATCTGAAGGTCGGCGAGGTCTTCCGGGGGGGGGACGTCGCTTTGCTTGCATTTGGGGCAGATGCGGCGAACAAGGCGCTGAGCGACCGCCGCGAGGAGGGTCGAGGCGATAAGATACGGCTCGACCTGAAGGTCGATGAGACGCCCGATGGTCGAGGGGGCATCGTTCGTATGAAGGGTGGACAGAACAAGGTGACCCGTCATGGCCGCCTCGGTGGCAATCTGGGCGGTTTCGTGGTCGCGGATCTCGCCCACCATGATAACATTCGGATCTTGGCGCATGAGGGCTCGCAGAGTTCTTTCGAAGGTGAGGCCGATATCGGATTTCACTTGGACCTGGTTGATGCCCTTGACCTGCATTTCGACCGGATCTTCAGCGGTGCTGATGTTGATTTTGGGGGAGATGATGAAGTTGATCGCCGCATACAGGGTGGAGGTTTTCCCGCTTCCGGTGGGGCCGTTCAGAAGAAGGATTCCGTTGGGTTGTTTGACGGCATTTTCGAACTTTTGGAGCATCTCATTTTCGAAGCCGACATCACGCAGGGTAAGGTTCAGAGCGCTTTTGTCGAGAACGCGGATGACTATCTTCTCGCCCCAGACGACCGGCATGCAACTGACACGCAGATCGACGTTCTTGTCGGTGAGCTTTGCCCGTATTCGCCCGTCCTGCGGGAGGCGCTTTTCGGAGATATCCATCTCGGCCATGATCTTGACGCGGGAGGTAATCTCACTCTGGTTTGCTTTTGGAACCTTGATCAGCTCCGCGAGAACGCCATCGACGCGGAACCTGACCCTAAGGTGGTCTTCTTCGGGTTCGAGGTGTATGTCGGAGACTTTCTCGCTGATCGCCTGACGTATGAGCTGGCTGACGAAGTTGACCACGGCCGCCTCATCGGTTGCCATGAGGTCGAATGCCGACACTCCGCCCTGCGCCTTTGGTGCGCCGGATTCAGATTCTTTCTTGATAGTTTTGAGTGCCGAGGAAACATCTTCGGCTCCGTAATATTTACGTATCGCGGAAACGATATGCGATTCAGGGGCAATCGCCTCTTCGACCTCAAGATTCGTTTGGTAGCGGATTTCATCGACGATGAACGCATCGAGAGGATCAGCCATTGCAACCGTGAGGTTTCTTCCTTCTTTTGCGACCGGCATCAGTGTGTGGCTTCTGACGATGGTCTCAGGGATCAGCTTGAGGAGTTCGGGAGAGATGACGGCCTCATCCATCTGGATGAATGGAATCCCTAACTGGCCAGCGAGGGCCTGGGCGATCTGTTCGTCGGTGCAGAATTTGAGCTCGGTCAGAACCTTGCCAAGGCGTTTCCCAAGCTCTTTTTGTTTGCTGAGGGCTTGGCCGAGCTGCTCCTTGGAAATCAGGCCGGAGTCGATAAGCGCATCACCAAGGCGTTTGCGGATCATTCTGGGGATGAATCATCATCTTCCCAGTGCCAGTAGTAATGGCGGGCAAGATGGAAGTTAGGGTTGATCTGGAGCGCTTTGCGGAATTCGGCCATCGATTTGTCCTTCAAGCCCTTTCGGCGGTAAGCCATTCCAAGTTTGAAATGGATGTCAGCGAAACCGGTGTTTGTGCGGAAGAACGACTCCATTTGGCGAATCGTCTCGTTGAGCAGCACCGGGTCATCGAAAAGGAGTTCGGGTTCGTAGGGGAAAGGGTTCTGCGATCGCACCAGGAAGGGGGGAAGAGCGATCAGCTTTTTCAGCGTGGCTATGGCCTCGGCAAGGTTGCCTTCTTTTTCGTATACCAGCGCGAGTATGTAAAGAGCGTCGCCGAACTGCTCGTTTAGCTGCAGGGTGTGCAGAAGACATTCTTTGGACTGGGCAATGCGTCCGGCCGCAAAATGGATTTTTCCAAGCCAGAAATATGTGTCGGGCCATTCGGGCTTTTGGATTTTGGCGGTTTCGAAGGCTGCGCCGGCCGCTTCGATGTTTCCAAGAAGTTCATGGCAGCGTCCGACGGCCAGAAGCATGGAGGTGTCCCGTGGGTCGAGGCGGGCTGCTTCGATGAATGCAGCAAGAGCTTCAGGGTAAAGCCCCTTTTTGAAATACGCATTCCCGATGTCGCGACGATACTTGGTTTGTTCGGGGCTTGCGGCGATCAGTATCTTGCACCGCTCGATGACCTCATCGACCAGTTCCGGGCTGAAATAGGATATGAATTCGTCTGGCATTTCCCCCCCCTATTTGCTGGCATTCTAGTTAACAACCCGGCTTTTTGTCAACAACACAAAAAGGTATCTGTTTAATAATTCAGAGAAACTCAATGATTCCTGGCGCAAGAGATTTCTCCCTTCGGTCGAAATGACAGCATCGTTTGTCATTCCGAACGAATGTGAGGAATCTCGCTTTAT
>Ga0100377_1003561_pt1 | contig 12440 bp, 4 predicted proteins | sample CryGeymeta201501_FD_83664 | JGI IMG/M metagenome (GOLD analysis project Ga0100377, IMG submission 83664) | Groundwater microbial communities from Crystal Geyser aquifers in Utah, USA - Crystal Geyser metaG 2015-01 | ecosystem: Environmental > Aquatic > Deep subsurface > Groundwater | place: USA... | reverse complement strand
GCCGCCCCTCCTCCCCCCGCAATCGCCGGCGCCTCCGGCGCCGCCCCTCCTCCCCCCGCAGCCACGTCCAACGCGCGCTCGTGCACCAACCCCGCCTCATACAGGAGCTCGTAGCGCTCCAGCACCCGCTCCTCGTCCCACGCCCCGTCAGACCCGAACGCGATGTCCACGCGCTCGGCCCGACCGGCGGCCTCCGCCGGGTCCGACGCCGCCCAGCGGCTCAGCGCCGGCGCGATCAGGCTCGCGATCAGCGGCGACCGCCCCTGACGCGAGTCCTCCCAGGGCAGGAAGCCGTACACGTTCTGCCACTCCGCCGCCCCCGAGGCCTCCAGCAGCGCCTCCCGGCCAAGCGCCAGATACGCCACCGACACCTGTCGCGGCGCCCCCGCCCGCTCCGACGGGTCGCGGTGACGATCCCCGAAGGTGTACAGCTGCTCGACATAGCCCAGCTCCAGGCCCGCCTGCTCGAACACCCAGCGACGCACCGCCAGCTCCAGCGTCGGGCTGTCCGGACCGAGCGGCCCGAGCGGCAGCGAGGCCGCGCCCAACGGTGTTGAGACGGTCAGGATGCGTGGCACCTCGCCCGTCACCGCGAGCACGACCGCGCTGAGACCGACCTCGAGGGGATCGTTCGTGTTCATGGACCGGGCTCCGTGGCCGCCGCGCTCAGCGCCGCTGATAGATCACCCGGCCCGGCTCCACTGCGAAGTCCATGTGGACCTGGAAGGCCAGCGGGGCGTGGGCGATGTGCCAGCCATCGCCGTCCACCGTCGTCGTCAGCCCGAGCACCTCCACCATCCGGTGGCTGTCGTACCGCTTGAGCGCGACCCGGAAGTCCCCGGTGAGCAGGCTGCCCCGCACCTCGCCCACCACCCGGGCGGTGCACTCACAGATCGCCTGGTACGCCGCTTTGCGGGCGTCCTCGATGGACGGGACCTGCTTGAGGAAGACCATCGGCACCTCACCCCGGCTCAGATCCTCCACGAACCGGATCAGGAAGCCGGGCCCCGGCACCCACGCCGCGTCCTGGCCGCGGGCGATCTCGACCAGCTCGGTCACCAGCGACGCAGACATCGCCGCGAGGTCGGCCCAGTCGTCCGCCAGCGTCTCCAGTGGGCCGTTGTCAGTCCGGCGCACGTCGATCAGCGGGAGCTCGCGCGCCTCGCTGGTCGGCCCATAGACCGGGATCGCCAGCGTGTCCACGGTGAACACCGCCGGATCGCCAGGCGCACCCGGCCCCGTCATCGTCGCCACGGACTTGTTGAAGCCGAAGATCTCCCGGCCCCCTTCGGCCGCCACGCCCGTGTCCACCCAGAGATAGGGCATATACCAGCACAGGCGGTCGGGGAAGAACACGTCGCCCACCTGCCGGCCCGCCACCACCGGCACCCAGAAGCCATAGTCCTCCTCCCGCACCACCCCCGTCTCATGACCCGGCAGCGTCGACCCCATCCGGTCCACCGTCGAGGCCACGAACGCACAGAACGGCCCCAACGGCCTGTACGTCACCGTACCTCCGAGGTTCAGGTGCCGGTCGCACATCGCCTGCAGCTTGTTCAGGTCGGCGGTCAGCAGGAAGTTGAACATGGACGTGCCCTGCGCCAGATACGGCGGCAGCGCCATCAGGTCCCCGTCCCGCAGGATGAACGCGGGCCGATCGCCAGACTCGGCGTCCGCCGCTGGCGCCGACGCCCGCGGCGGCGTCGGAAACAAGGGCGACCCCGACCCACGCCCGATCCACTCGCCGACGATCGTGCGCGGGTATCCCGTGATCGCCCGCGACGTCGACATGCCCGCCTGCGTCGCACACTCGGCGCACCCGGCAGCGATCGACGTCAGCAGGAAGTCCCCGGTCATCAGGAGGTTGGCATAGCCGGTCTGGTCTGTGCGGAGCCGGTGGCGGCTGCTGCCCGGCACGCTCATCACATACCGGTCCGACGGCGTCCAGACCGCGATGTCGAACTGACCCTCGATCCGGGCGGCGCCCTGTCGATCCTCCGGGTCGAACAGCCAGTCCCAGTTCAACGTCTCGGGGTCGTTGGTCTGGGTGGCGTTCGGGAACAGGTGCCGGGTCGACCGCGTCCAGAACTCCACCGTCTGGGCGCGCACGCGGGCCATCTGACGGATCGGGTAGCCGTGGTCGGTCCGCGGCGGCATCGGCTCGTCGTCCAGCAGGTTGGAGGTGTTGTAGATCACCGTCGCCACCTTCCCCTCCGGCCACGTCTCCCGCGCCAGCAGGTGGCTCATGTCGGCCCAGGTGTCGTAGGGGGCCGCGTACGCGATGCCGATCGCCGTCCCCATCGTCCAGCCCATCTGCTCCAAAGAGGGCCGCAGCCAGACCTGCTCCCCCTTGGTCTGCGTCGTCCGCACGTGCTCGACCATCGACGCGAACCGCGGGTTGTCCGAATCCTCGATCAGCTCCTTGCAGATGTACGGGTACGCCCCGATCGAGATGCCCAGCACGCACAGGTCAAAGTCCCGATCGGCCTCCAGCGTGACCGCGTCCACATACGCCGCGTCCCGCCACCAGTTCTCCAGGTTCACCCCGCTCGCCGCCAGCGCCTCCCCCTGGTCGAGCTGCTCCCAGAGCGGCTCCGACGGCCACGACGGCAACCCCTTGACATCCACCAGCGGTGCATATTCCCCCCCGCCCCTGACCGTCGCCTGCACCCCGAGGTGCACCCGGCCCACTCGCCGCGCGCCGTCGGCGTCCTCCAGCTCCAGTCGCGTCACCTCGTGGAAGAACCGGAACTTCACGCCACGGCGCCGCAGCGCCTCATACAGCGGCCCGAAGATCACATCCCCCATGCCCGCCTGCATCTTGTACAGGACCGCGCCTTTGTAGGTGAGCAGCAGGCGGAACGCGCAGTACAGGATGGTCCCTGCACCCACGCCCACGCCCCGCGCATACACCGCGTCCTCCAGCGTCTGCACCGGCGTCGAGCTGCACGTCGAGGGGCGCGCGCCGTGCTTGGCCAGCCACTGGCGCAGGCTCAGGTCGTCGATCTTGTACCAATCCTGCTTCGGGAAGACGAGGCCGTCCACCAGCATCCCGATCAAGATCGACGTGGTCATGTCCACCAGCGTGAAGAACCGGTTGAGCTCCAGGTCGACGTCGAACCGCTCACCCACCCGGCCGAACGCCCAGCTCCGCAGCCGACGCAGCAGCCAGACCACCGTCTCCACGTCGTCGGCGAACGCGTCGCCGAAGCCGTCCATCCCCTTGACGATGTCCAGCGCCAGGTGGGCGAACACCACCTCGACGTCCGGCGCGAACCGCGAGGCGATCTTGTCGAGCGTGCCGCGCAGCGTGTGACGCAGCTTGTCCAGCAGCCCCGCCCCCGCCCCGTCGTCCGCCTCCCACCGGCGCAGCTCGTCCACGTGGCGCCGCAGCTGCGGCAGCTCCGCCACCAGCCCCTCCTTGACGTTCGTCGCCAGCTGCTCGTCCACCAGTCCGAACGGACCGTCGTGAAACAGGCTGATGATGAAGTTCAGGACGCGCTCAACCACGTCGCGCGGTGACGGAAGCACGTGGTCATCGCCCGGCACCCCGCCGTCGGGCGGAAACTGCAGCGGCCAGTGATGCCACTGTCCCCGGAAGTGCTGCTCCATCACCACCAGGTCGTGCGGCTTGAACGCCGCATCCCACGTCGCCAACGGCGCGTCCGGATGCCGCCCCAGCTCCTGATAGACGTCCCGCATCAGCCGGAAGGCGTTGTCGTAGAAGCCGAAGAAGATGTGCAGCCCGTGCTCCTCGATCCGGTCCCCCAGCAGCCGGTTGCGACCGCTGGCCCCCTTGCCGCCGAGCCGCCAACCCATCTGGTAGACCGTGAGATCGAGCCGGTCCTTCCAGCCCGGCTCGCTCGTCAGATACCACGCCGTCGTCAGGGCAGAGATCCCGCCCCCGAGAATCGTCACCCGCTTCGGATCACTCGCCATCTTGATCTCCCGTCGCTACACGTTGGGGGCCCGGGCGCGCCGTGCCGACACGGACGCCTCGCGCCTGAATCCTGGGGTTGTGCGCGAGGAGGGCCTCAGGTTCGGTGCAGTGACTCGACCAACCGGACGTGATACACACAGCCCAGCTCCGCGAAGGTCCGCCAGCAGCTGGCCAGATGCCCGTCTCGCGCCGCGCTTGACAGTTGCGTGCTCCGGCCGAGGGACACCTCCGCCATCGCCGCATGGAACGGCATGCCGAGGCCTTGGGCCAGCTGCGCGCTCTGCTGAAACAGCTTCACCGCTCGCAGCTCTCGACCCTCAACCCGCAGTATTTCACCTTCATACAGCAAAGCCGCAGGTCTGGCCAGCGGGAACATCCAGCCCAGCCGCGTCATCGCGCGCCCACACTCCTTCGCCCGTCGGGCCAGTTCGCCGCCGCTGTCGTCCTTGCGCTGCCACAGGTCGAGATACGTCAACGCCGTGCCCCAGTAGCCATCCAGCGTCGAGAACGCCGTCGGCGACGAGGTGGACATCAGCTCGAACGCCTGATTGGCCGCCGTGCGGGCGTCGGCGTCCTCACCGAGCCGCAGCGACGCCTCCGCCAGCAACCCCGCGACGATGATCGCCGAGGCCCTGTCACCCAACTTCTCGACCAGATCGTACGCGTCGTGCAACAGCGCTTGCGCCTCGGCGAACCGCCCGAGCCGGATCAGGCTCCGCGCGATCGAAAACAGGCCCCAGGAGGTGTGCTGCGCGTTCTCGCGCCGACGCGCCGCCTCCAGCACGCGCTCGTACCGCACCCGCGAGGCGTCGAACAAGCCGGTGTAGTACTCGATGTGTCCCCACACCGTCTCGATCAGCTCGTGGTTCTGCGGGTCGTTCGGCGCATCCACCCGCGCCTGAGCCTCGTTCAGCGCACGCCGGCCCTGGTCGAACCGCGCGAAGCCTGTGGCGTAGACCGCCTCCAGGATCCGGCAGAACGACTGCGCATGCGTGTCGCGCGCAAGGACCGAACACTCCACGCCCCGGTCGAAGTACCACCTGGCCCAACCGTGCAGCCGCGCCGAGCCGGCCGCATACCCGATCCACGCGTACGGCGTCCCCTCGCGCTCCTCATAGCCCGTCGACTCGCCGAGGTTCACGCTCAACAGCGCGCACGAGAACAGCGCCGGAGCGTCGTTCTGGAAGTAGAACCGCTCGGCGAGCAGCGCCGCCGCCAACGCAGCCTCGCGAAGATCCTCCTGGTCCTGCTCCTCCAGATCCCGGCGTACCTGCCCCAGCCCCGCCCGGTGGATCGCCTGCCGAACGACCTCGCGCCCGAGCTGAAGCCCCCAGCCCGCCTGCGAGCGCGGCAGCCGGTGGCCGAGCAGCTGCAACGCCAGCGTCGTCAGACGGTCCGCCGCCGCGATGTCGCCGACGCTGAACGCCGCATGACCCGCCCGACGCGCCCAGCGCGCCCTGCGCCGCGCGCCCACGCGGATCGACGACTCCGGCAGCTCCAGCGCCTCCTCCAGGTACCGAAGCGCATCGGCGAACGCCAGCGTGTCCATCGCCGCGAACGCCGCCCGCTCCAGCGTCTCCACCAGCTTCCTCGGACGCTCGGCGATGCGCCAGTGATGCACCAGCTCCGGGTACCGCTGCACCAGCTCCACCGTGCCCCGGTAGCGCGACTCGATCGCTTCGGCCGCCCGGCCGTGAAGCTCCACCCGAAGCCCACCCGTCAGCCGCGCGTACCCTCCCTCGCGCAGCTTGTCGTGCAGGAACCGCACGTGACCCGGCCGATCCTCCTCGAAGATGTGCGCCGTGATCAGCTCCTCCATCACCTCGAAGCGCTCCACCTCGTCGAGGTTGGCAAGGTCGAACAGCAGCTCGGCCTGGAACTCGCGGCCAAGCACCGACGCCCGCGCCAACATCGCCTGCGCCCGCGCGCTCAACCGATCAAGCCGACGCCCCACCAGCTCCTGAATGCCGCCCGGCACCGACAAGGCCTCCAACCGCTGACCGCGACGGCTCGGCAGCTGCCACCGCCCCATCCCGTCCCGACGCACGAAGCCCTCGTCCACCGCCGCTCGAAGATACTCCGCCACGAAGAACGGATTGCCCTCCGACTCGGTCGTCACAAACTCCACGAACGGCTCCGGCGCCGTCTTGAGCGCCAGCATGTCCGCCACGATCTGCCCGACCGCGCGCTGCTCAAGCCGCTCCAGCCGCACCGACTGCACCCCCGCCTTGCTGATCAGCGCGTTCAGATCCTCGTGCGCCTCCTCCAACCGGTACGTCAGCACCACCAGCACGCCTGCCAGGTGCAGCGCCACCGGATCGAGGCTCCGCAGAAACACCCGCGTCAGCGCGTCTGCCCACTGCACATCGTCCATCACCAGCACCACCGACCGGTCGCGGGCGTACGCCTCCAGCGTCTCGGTCAGGTCGTTCATCAGCTGCTGCCGGGCCACCTCGTCCGACACCGTAGGAGGCTCCCGGTACGCGCTCATGCCCGGCACCTTCAACAACGCCGGCGCCAGCCGCCCCAGACGCTTTCCCCGCACCCCCAGTAGCCGATCGGTCTCCTCGTGCCCACCCTCCCAACACTGGTCGGCCACGGCCGTCAGCAGCGGCAACAACGGGTGCAACGGCGCGCCGCGCTCCACGCCGAGCGGCGAGCACTCTGAGGTGATCACGTCGAGGCGAGGGAGGGACAGGCGGCGGGCGAACTCCATCGCAAACCGGGTCTTGCCCACACCGCTCTCACCACCGATCAGGATCACGCCACCGGCGCGCCCCCCGTCCGGATACCGCTCCAGCAACGCCTGCATCGTGACGTCACGGCCCGCGAACCCCGCCCGGTACAGGTAGGGGCGCGGCGCCGGACCCACCGGCGCCGACCGCCCGACGAACCCCTCCAGCCGCGACGCGACGTCGTCCGCGTGCCCCGGACGCTGCTGGGGACGCTTCGCCATCAGCGCCAGGATCAACCCCTCCAGCTCGACCGGAAGGCCGTTCACCCACCGAGACGGCGCCGGCGGGGCCGCGGTCAAGTGCTGATGCATCACCAGCAGCGACCCCTTCAGGAACGGCAGCCGCCCCACCACCGCCTCGTACAGCATCACCCCGAGCGCGTACAGATCCGTCCGCGCATCGACCAGGTCCCCCCGGATCTGCTCCGGCGACATGTAAGCGTACGTGCCCGCCCGATAGCCCGAGGTGTCGATCACCTCCCTCGATCGACGGCCGCCGAAGCTCGACACCAGCCCGAAGTCCACCAGCACAGGAGCCTGCCCCGCGCGAAGGAAGATGTTGTCGGGCTTCAAGTCGCCGTGCACGATTCCCAGGCCATGCAGATACGCGAGCGTGCGGCAGAGCTGCGCGATGATCCACAGCATCTCGTCGAGCTGGCTGTTGCCCGCCCACGGACGACGCTCGACCGCGATCAACCGCTCGTCCGCATCCGAATTCGACGCCGCGAACTCCTCGAGCACCGCCCCCATCTCCGCCGAGGCCGTGCTCGCCCCGAGCGCCGAAGGGGACAGCGACGACACGCCGAGCACGTTGGCCCACACACCGCGGAACCAATCGCGGAGGCTGCGCCCCTCCATCAGCTCCATGGCGTACCACGGCACACCACCGTCGACCCCCTGGTCCAGAATGCGCACCACGCCGGGATGATCGATGCGCTGCAACGCGTGGATCTCGCGCCGAATGCAGTCCATCCGACGCCGATCGACCAGCTGGACGGTCTTGACGGCGACGTGCGGGCCACCGTCAGGCGGCACGCCGCGGTAGACGACCCCCATCCCGCCCTTGCCGAGCGCTTCGAGCAGCCGATAGGGACCGAGATTGTCTGGGTTCTGCATGGCCGGCCGGTGAGACCTTGTTTCAACACGTCGTGCGACGCTCTGATTCTAGCGCCCCGCGCCCCCAACTGTCACGCGCTCCGTCCCCCTCAACACCGATGCTCCCAGCGACGATGACCAAAACGCACGAACGTCCGGTCTGCACAGCCTGAAGCTGTGAAGACCGCGGACCGGAACCCGGCCGGGGCGCCCGTTGAACCCGAGCCCACGATCATCCGAGCGCCTCACGCCACCCGGCGAGCAGCGACAGGTCCACCACCGCACCACCACACACCACCACGACCGTGTCGGCCGGCCGTGCCGGATCGTTCAGCGTCGCCGCCAACGCTGCCCCACAGGCCGGCTCCACCAACACCCGCACCGCATCCGCGAAGCGCACTGTCGCCTCCACCGCCTCCGCGTCGCTGACCACGACGCTGCGCACCGGATGACGCGCCGCCCAGGCCACCGAGGCCGCGCACACCGACAGCGCGCCGAGGCTCCCCGCCACGCTCCGGATCGCGGCCAACCGCACGGGCCGCCCCGCCGCGAGCGCCGCCGCATAGCTCGCCGCACCCTCCGTCTCCACCGCCACCACCTCGACGTCCGACCACCCGACCGACGCCATCCCTTCGAGCACGCCACACAGCAGCCCGCCGCCGCCGACCCCCACCACCACCCGATCCGGCCGAGGCCCCTGGTCCGCCAGCTCCGCGATCAACGTGGCGTGGCCGCGCCAGATCGCCGGGTCGTCAAACGGGTGCACGAGCCGCGTCCGCCCCCCCTCCGCCGCCACCCAGGCCTCGGCCACCGCGTGGGCCTCATCCCACACGCGCCCCACCACGCGCACCGTGGCCCCCTCCAGCCCGATCCTCGCGCGCATCTTCGCCGACGTTGTCTCGGGCACAAAGACCGTCACCGGCACCCCCAGCCGACGCCCCGACCACGCCGCCGCGAGCCCTGCGTTGCCCCCCGACGACGACACGAGGTGCGTACACCCCTCAGCCGCCGCCTCCGCGCACAGCCTGCCTATCCCCCTCAGCTTGAAAGATCCCGTCGGCTGAAGCGCCTCCATCTTCAGCCGTATGGCCGGGCCGGCGCACGGCCAGCGCCACGTCGGTGTCATCTCGTGCATCAAGACCTCCTCCTGGTCACCCCTTCGCTGACGGGTCAATCATTGCGCGACGGGGGCGAAAAGCCTAACGTTCTGTAAAGAAGAACGGGCGCGTGGGTCGTAAACGCAAGCTGTCGATTGCGGCCGACGCCTGAGCAGAGGGAAATCGAGATGAAGAACCTGATGGTGTGGTGCTTTGGGGTGTTGATCGCCGTGAGCTTCGTGGCCTGCAGCGACGAGCCTCCCGCCGGCGGACCGGTCGGGGGCGTCAACAACGCTAACAACGCCAACAACGCCGACAACAACTCAACGAACAACAACGCCAACAACGCCAACAACGGCGCACCCTGCGAGGACCGCGACGGCGACGGCTACTTCGCCGGCTCCAACTGCGCCACCGAGCTCGACTGCAACGACCGCGACCCGAACATTCACCCCGGCGGCGCCGAGAGCTGCGGCAACTTCCTCGACGACGACTGCAGCGGCACCGCCGACGACGGCTGCGCCTGCGTCCTCGGCCAGACCCGCCTCTGCTCCAGCGTCGGCAACCCGCTCGACCTCACCGCCGAGATGCGCTGCGTCGCCGGGGCCCAGTCCTGCATCAACGGCTTCTGGTCCAACACCTGCGAAGGGGAGGTCGGCCCCACCTCTGAGACCTGCAACAACATCGACGACGACTGCGACGGCGAGGTCGATGAGGGGCTCGTGAACGCCATCGGGGAGTGTATTCACGAGGGCGATCCGCCTCTGGTCGAGGACTGCGGGCCCACCCTGGAGGGCAACGGCATCGACGACGACGGCAACGGCCAGGTCGACGAGACCTGCACCTGCGTCGTCCCCCGCGACGATCCCCAGCTCCCCCGCCAGAACCAGCCCTGCTACTCCGGTCCTCGCCGGACCCTCGGCGTCGGCCTCTGCCACGGCGGCACCCGCGACTGCAACCTCTCCGGCACCTGGGGCGCCTGCGAGGCCGAGGTCCTGCCCACCGACGAGATCTGCGGCGACGACCTCGACAACGACTGCGACGGCTTCATCGACGAGACCTGCCCTCGCTGCACGGCCCCCCGCGATGAGCTCTGCGACAACGAGGACAACGACTGCGACGGCACCATCGACGAGGGCGTCCGAAACGCCTGCGGCGGCTGCGGCGACATCGAGGACAACGAGACCTGCGGCGACGGCCTCGACAACAACTGCAATGGCGTGATCGACGAGGGCTGCGCCTGCACCGCCGCCACCCAGCTCTGCTTCCCCGGCGCCGCCGAGTTCGCTGGCGTCGGCCGCTGCGTCCAGGGCACCCAGACCTGCAGCGGTGAGTTCTGGGGCGATTGCGTCGGCGCCGTCCTCCCCCTCGCCGAGCTGTGCGGCGAATCCGGCCACGGCAACGGCGTCGACGACGACTGTGACGGCCTCACCGACGAGGGCTGCGGCTGCCACGAAGGCGACACCCGCCCCTGCGGCGACGCGGGCGGCGTCTGCAGCTACGGCACCCAGACCTGCAGCGGCGGCGACTGGTCGGCCTGCGCCGGCGGCACTCCCCCTGGCACCGAGGTCTGCGACGGCCTCGACAACGACTGCGACGGCCTCACCGACGAGGGCCTCGTCAATGCCTGCGGCATGTGCGACGACAGCTGCTACCTCGAACCGGCCAACCCCACCACCACGGGCAACGCCGACGACGGCGCGATCGTCATCGAGGCCGGCGACCCGACCAACCCGTCCGGCCGGGCTGGCGTGACCCTCTCCCAGAACTCCTTCCTGCCGCCTTACCTCTGGGCCGCCAACCACACCCACAACACCGTCACCCGCTTCAACACTGACACCGACCAGGAGGAGGGCATCTACTGGGTCGGCGCCAACCCCAGCCGCACCGCCGTCGACCTCGACGGCAACGTCTGGATCGGCGGACGCGACGACGGGCGCCTCACCAAGATCTTCTGGAATGAGGAGAGCTGCCAGGACCGCAACGGCAACGGCACCATCGAGACCTCCCGCAACGTCAACGGCATCGTCGCCCTCGTGAACTCCTCGGCCGACCCCATGGCCGACGAGTGTGTCGCCTACAGCGCTCAACCCAACCCGTCGCTGCCCTCCATCCGCGGCATCGCCGCAGGGCCCGACGGCATGGTCTGGATCGGCTACTCCGGCGGCGGCGTTCAGTCCATCGACCCCCACTCCTTCGCCCTCGGCCCCTACGTTCCGGCCACCGGCGCGCCCCTGTTCGCCCCCGACGCCAACGGCGTCCAGCAGCCGCTGCAGGGCCAGACCGGCAACACCGGCGGCGTCTATGGCCTCGTCATCGACTCGGCCGGCCAGCTCTTCACCTCCTCCTTCAACCGCGACACCCTCGCCCAGTTCGACACCCGCACCGGCCAGTGGGTCGCCATGTACACCGGCATCGGCTGCGGCACCTACGGCATCGCCGTCGACGGCCGAAACCGCATCTGGCTCGGCGCCTGGCCCAACGGCAGCGGCGTCGGCATGTTCGACTACAACACCCGGCGCCATCACTGCTTCGGCGTCCCCGCCGGCACCCCCGCCGTCAACGGCACCTCCGTCCAGGTCTGGATGCCCGCCAACGGCGGCAGCGCCCCCAACAGCACCTTCCAGACCACCGGCGTCGGCGCCGAGCCCGCCACCGGCCACATCTGGGCCTCCTTCTTCCCCATCGGCTTCAACGGCCGCCTCGTCGTCAACGAGCAGGACTACTCCCAGAGCCGCTGGTACTTCATCGGCACCACCAAGGACGCCAACGGCAACGCCCTCCCCGGCGTCGGCACCGACCTCCGCGGCATCGGCTTCGACCGCAACGGCTACGGCTGGACCCTCGGCCTCGCCAGCGACCGCGTGTTCAAGATCGACCCCGAGAACACCAACCACCCCGATGACCCCGGCGCCGCACACCGCGCCGCCTCCCTCCCCGAGGGACGCCCCATCGGAGTCGGCACCCACTACACGTATTCCGACTTCACCGGCTCCACCGTCCTCTCCTTCACCGCCCCCCGCGGCTTCTGGCACTACGTCTTCGACACCGGCTTCGTCGCCGCTCAGGTCGACGCCATCGACTGGGAGGCCTCCGCCCCCGAAGGCACCGCCGTCGGCCTCCGCATCCGCGCCCGCGACCGCAACGGCAACCTCGGCCCCTGGCTCCCCGCCGAGAACAACGGCATCGCCACCTACATCGACTACCCCACCATCCTCACCCGCGACACCATCCTCCTCGCCCAGCACGGTGGCCCCCTCGTCGGCAGCGCCTTCGAGGTCGAGCTCCGCCTCACCACCAACAGCGCCGATGTCCGACCCATCATCCACGACATCAAGCTGAGGTGGCAGCGGCCGTAGGCGCCCTCACCCCCCAGCCCCCTCTCCCCTCGACGGGGAGAGGGGGAGGCCCTCACCCCCCAACCCCCTCTCCCCTCGACGGGGAGAGGGGGAGGCCCTCACCCCCCAGCCCCCTCTCCCGTAGGACGGGAGAGGGGGAGGCCCTCACCCCCCAGCCCCCTCTCCCCTCGACGGGGAGAGGGGGAGGCCCTCACCCCCCAACCCCCTCTCCCCTC
>Ga0100377_1003555_pt1 | contig 12453 bp, 7 predicted proteins | sample CryGeymeta201501_FD_83664 | JGI IMG/M metagenome (GOLD analysis project Ga0100377, IMG submission 83664) | Groundwater microbial communities from Crystal Geyser aquifers in Utah, USA - Crystal Geyser metaG 2015-01 | ecosystem: Environmental > Aquatic > Deep subsurface > Groundwater | place: USA... | reverse complement strand
CGCCAACTTGTGGTTCTTCTTCACGGCGTCCTTCTTGCCCTGCTCGTAGATACGGGCGAGCTCGGCGCAAGACGGCGCGTCACCGAGGTCACACAGCTGGCCGAAGTACTTGACGTCCGGATCGACCGCGGTCTTCGGGGCGACCATCTTGGTGGCTTTGGCGAGGAGGCTGCAGCTGTTGGCGTCCTCGAGGTCGCAGCCCTTCCCGTAGAATTCAATGGCCTTGGGCTTGTCTTTGGTCACGCCGCCGCCGCGCTCATAGAGACCGCCGAGCAGCCCGCAGGCCCGTGGGCTGCTCAGATCACACGCCGACTGGTAGAGCTGTGCGGCGCGAGCCTCGTCCTTGCTCGTCCCAGAGCCGCTCTCGTAGAGCTCGCCCAGCGCTTCGCAGCCCCTCGGCTCCCCCCAGTTGCAGGCGTTGTCAAAATAGGTGAACGCCGAGTACGGGTCGGCGGTGTAGCCGCCCCGACCTTGCAGCACCATGGTCCCGAGTCGCAGACAGGCGATCGAGACTCCATAGTTGCAGGACGAGAGGTAGAGCTCGGCGGCGCGGTACTCGTTCTTCGAGACGAACTCGCCTTGCTCATAGAGCGTGGCCAGGTCGGTGCAGACCCAACTGTCGTAGTTTGCGCAGGCCGCCTCGTAGAGCTCGATGGCGCGCGTGGTGTCCTGCACAACCCCGTCCCCCTTGAGCATCCGACCAGCGAGGGTCGAGCAGCCGGTGCTGTTCCCCAGGTCACATGCCCGTTGGGTAAACTCGAGGGCACGGGCGTCGTCTTGCGGGAAGCCATCGCCCGTCGCGAAACGCCGAGCCACGTCGCTGCAGACCCAGGAGTCGCCCACGTCACAGGCCTTGATGTAGAACTCCATGGCTTTGCCCTGATCCTGCTCCACGCCATCCCCCGTCAAATAGCGATAACCAAGGTCCGAGCAGGTGTAGGAGTCGCCAAGGTCGCAGCTCTTGCGGAAGAGCTCGTCGGCCTTGGCTGCGTCATAGGGGAGGTCTGTGCCGTTTCGATAGCTCCAGGCCAGCTCCGTGCACGACGCGGCGGTGCCAGCCTCGCAGGAGCGCTCGTAGATTGCGATGGCCTTCTGGACGTCGGGGGCCATCGTCGACGTTCCCCAGCGATAGTTGTTCGCCAAATCCGAGCAGGCATAGGGATGGCCAGCGTTGCAGGCCTTCTCCATCATCGCCAGCGCCTTGGGCTCGTCGCGGGGCAGGCTGTAGCCGTCCATGTACATGTACGCCAGGCTCATACACGCATCGACTGTCCCTGAGCTGCAGGCCTTTTCGAAGTAGGTCACTGCCTCCAGCGGGCGACCGGCCGTGTATTGAAGCTTGCTCCCGATGTTGTAACAGGAGAGGCCATCCCCCATCTCACAGCCAATTCCGTCCAGCTCGGTGCGGTGAATGTCCGACTCCGCGTAGCTGCCCATGTAGCTCCACTCCCAGCTCTGCAGGCTGCACCCCAGCTGGCCCTCGGCTTCGCAGCCCTTCAGGTAGACCTGAGCGGCCTTCTCGACGTCGACCGCGACGCCGACGCCGTTCTGGTGCATCCACGCCAGAGTCGTACAGGCCGCAGACTCGCCGAGGTCGCAGGCCTTCGAATAAAACTCCGCCGCCCTTACCGGGTCGTAGGCGAGCCCAACACCCATGGCGTACATCCAAGCCAGACCGATGCAACCAGTCTTCTCGCTCGAATCACAGGCCGCACGGTAAGACTGCGCCGCCTTCAACGTGTCCGATTGCAGCGCCTTTCCCATGGCGTGCAAATAGCCGAGCACCACACAGGCCTTGGCGATCCCTTCGTTGCAGGACTTTTCGTAGGTGGCCTCTGCGACCGCGCGTGCGCCCTCATCGTCCGAGCGCAGCGCCGCCTGAGCCAAGAGCATGCAGCTCTCCAACTCTCCCTCGTCACAAGCGGTCTGCGTCAGCCCGTCGGCCTTCTGCTGCCAAATCTCGGCTTGCGCCTCGTCGGCCGCGCCCCCCTCACCCAGACGCGCCATGTCTGCCGCCGTGCGACACCCCCGCGCCGAGCCAATCTCGCAAGAACGCGTATAGAGCTCACTCGCTCGCTTCGCGTCGCGCAGGACGCCCTTGCCCTCCCGAGTCATGTCGCCGAGGTGCAGACAGGCCTCCATCACGCCCTTGTCGCACGCGTCGAGGTAGAGCGACGACGCCCGGATGAAGTCCGGCGCGCCATCCAACCCTTCCTCGTAGATCCGGGCCAGCCGCGAGCAGCCCAGCGCGTCTCGCTTGTCGCAGGCTTTCTTGAACAGGCCTTTGGCCTTGGCGACATCCCGCTCGACGCCCGCCAAGCCCCCCAAGTAGAACGTGCCGAGCTCGCTGCAGCCAGCAGCCTCACCACCCTGGCAGCGCGCCTCGTGGTAGCGTGGGTCGGTCTTCTCGAAGCTCGGACCACACGAGACACAACTCAGGAGCAGCACGAACCTAACGGCGAACAGACTTGGTCGGAGGCGCATGGGTCCATCCCAATCGCGCAGTGGCACCAAGGCTGTCTCGCTCCGAGACAGCCTTGGTGCCGAGTAGCGCGCGAAACTCGCTCGGTGGTGGTTTAGGGCCGGGGCAGCTGCCATCCTCATAGAAGATGGCCCTGCGAAGGGCAATAGCAAGCCGCGCAGTGCCCTCCAGCAAATGACGAGTGTGCGCCGAGGCGCGCGCTCAGGGAGGGTTGCGGCTCACCTCTCGGTCAGACGCAGGCGAGCGCCTGCTCGAGGTCGGCGATCAGGTCCTCGGCGTGCTCGACGCCCACCGAGAGCCGAATCATCGATTGGGTGATCCCCATCTCGACTTGAGTCACGGGGTCGATGTCCGAGTGCGTCATGCTCGCCGGATGCTCGGCCAAGGACTCGGTCCCGCCGAGCGAGACGGCGAGCTTGACGAGCTGCAGGTTGTTGAGGAAGGCAAACGCCTCGCGCTCGCCGCCGACCATCTCGAAGGCGATCAGCGACCCCGGGCCCACGCACTGGCGTTGGAAGAGGTCGTACTGCTCGTCGCCTTGTCGGAGCAGGCCGAGATATCTTACGGACTGCATCTTCGGGTGGTCGACCAGGTAGTCGGCGACTTGCCGCGCGCTGCGCATCATGGCGGTCATGCGCAGCTTGAGGGTCTCGAGGCTGCGCAGCAGCAACCAGCCCGTCCACGGGCCCGCCATGGAGCCGAAGAAGGTCCGCAGCATGCGCACCGGCTTGATCCACTCCGCGGAGCCCAGACAGGCCCCAGCGATGACGTCGCTGTGGCCGCCGATGAACTTCGTCGCTGAGTAAATAATCAGATCGGCGCCGTGCTTCAGGGGCTGCTGCCAGAGCGGCCCGAGGAAGGTGTTGTCGACGATAACCGGGATCTTGCGCTCCGCGGATTCGAGGCTGCGGGCCAGGTTGGCGGCGGCGCGAATGTCCACCAGGCGGTTGGTCGGATTGGCCGGCGTCTCGATGAAGATGGCGGCGAGCTTGGCTGGGTCCACGCCCTCGAGCGCTTTTTCCATCTCAGCGGCGTCCGCCCCGGCGCGGAAAACTCGCTGCTCGATTTGAAGACGCTTGAACACGTGGGTGAGGAGGTGGTGCGTCCCGCCGTAAATGGGGCTGCTGGTGAGGATGACGTCCCCTGGCACAGCGAACGCCAACAAGGTCGTCGTGATGGCAGCCATCCCGCTCTCGAAGACCGCGCAGGACTCGGCCTCGTCCCAAAGCGTCAGGCGATCCTCGAGAATCTCCAAGTCTGGATTGTTCAAGCGACTGTAGATCAGCCCGATCTCCTCGCTGGGACCTTTCTCCCTGAGACCATAAGCGAGCTCGAAGAAGGCCTTGCCCTCCTCGGCGGTGCGGAACACGAACGTCGAGGTCTGAAAGATCGGCGACTTGATTGCGCCCTCGGAGCGGTGAGGATCGTAGCCGTAGCTCATCATCAGGGACTCGGGTCGCAGCTTGCGCTCGCCGATGGTCTTGCCTTTCGCCATTTTGCTCGCTCTATTGGACTTTATGAGGGGCGCAGACGGTGCGGGTCTCGCTTTGTGGCGCAACCTAACGCGAGTACCTGCCTAGGACAAGCCCGAGCTGCGCGGTGTGGTTCGCGAATCTCGGCCCTCACGCCTTCCCTTCCCTTTGGGCGAGGGCGGCGTTTGACGTGGCAGTTCGTGGTTGGCTCGAAGCATCGGAGACGGTTCCCGCGCTCCCGCCGCAAACTCCCCATTCACCCCAACTGCTGGACTCCCCCTCGCCCACGAAGTGGGAGAGGGGCTCGGGGGGTGAGGGCCGAAGCTCAGTTAATCGTGCACGTCGCCGTTGCCTCGGCGCTGTTGTCCACCGCATCGCACTCCGCGAAGGAGTCCACGGGCGTGTCGTCGGGGTCGTTGATGACGACGCGGAACGTGATGTTCCGGCCGACTTCGTCCATCGACAGGGTGTAAGGCGCGGTCAACAACTCGCTCTCGCCGGCCAACAGCGTGCGAGTGGTCACCACGCGTCCAACGCGATTGAAGGTGCCGGCCGTGTCGCGCACATAGATGGTGGCGGGGGTTCCGACCGGAATGGCGGCCCAGCCCTGGTTGAAAACTCGGAAGTTGAGCGTCATGAGCGACTGGCTGAAGCACTGCGTGATGTCGACGGCCAGCTCAATGGGGGTGGCGTTCGGGAGATTGGTGGCGCCTGGCTGTACATTCTGCCGGAAGTTGTTGAGCGCCATGGTCTTGCTGTTCGTCGGCTCGACCCTGGGGATGGACCCGTCTTCGGCGACGTTGGTGACGTGGTAGGTGTGCTGGTTCCAGATCTTGCGCGTGCCGACCCAGTCGTTGTTGGGGCTGGCGAACACCCGGATGCCGTGGAAGCCAGTGACGTCGCCGGCCAGGATGCGGGCGTCGACGCAGGTGTCGCGGCCCTCTTCGGGGAGCAGCGTGCTGGGACAGGTGGCGCTCGACAGGGTGTTGCTCGAAACCACGATCTCGGCCGCGCCGTCGGCGTTGACGTCGACGATCACGGGATACTCCCAGAGCGTGGCGCTGGTGTTGCACTCACAGAAGAGCACGTCGCCAGTCGGGCCGTCGTAGACGCGCAGCCAGTAGTGGTCGTTGTAGACCGCCTCGGCGACGCCATCGCCGTTGAAGTCGAAGACGCTCGAACCCGTCTTGCGAGAGGAACGATCCCACGAGGGCGCGAACCACTTGAGCGTCCCGTCGTGCTCCCAGACGTTGTAGGAGTAGGCGCCCGCCAGCGAGAGCTCTGGATAGAAGTCGTCATCGAAGTTGGCGATGGTCGCCGGGCCGCCGCCGCCCATGCTGTCGTTGGTCTGATCTGCGGCGGGAACGTTGGTTTGGTTGATGTCGATCGGACCCCAGTCGTCCGTCCCGTCGAAGTGCAGCACCCGCAGGAAGTGCTCGCCTTTGTAGGGGGTGGGGATGAACGCCGAGTTGACGACCACGATGTCGGGGTGCCCGTCCAGATCGAGGTCTCCAATGCTGGGGTAACCCGCCGTGAAGTCCATTGTGCGGTCATAATACACGGTGCCGTCGGCCCGGTACGCGGCGTTGCCCCCGACCACCTCGAGTTTGCCGTCGCCATCGAGGTCGTAGGCGGTGTTGTAGTCGCATGGGCTGTGCGAGGACGTGGCCCACGCGCCGTCGTTTACACAGCCATGTTGCCAGTCGACGCTGCCATCCTCGCCGTTGAGCACGTTGAAGCGCACGAACACCTCGGGGAAGCCGTCGGCGTCGAGGTCTGCGATGGCCGGCGCGGCCTGACTGCAGCCGTACGCTGAGCCCACGCCCCCCTCCAGCCCAACGGTCTGCCACAGGAAGCTCCCATCGTGGTTGAAGGCAATGACACTGTCGTTGTTCTCGTGACACGCGACGATCTCGACGAAGCCATCGTTGTCGATGTCACCGACGGCGACCTGGCCCCCAGGAACCGTGCGGTACAAGGGCTCGGTGATGTCGAAGAGGCTGGCGCCGGTGGCGCCGTCGAGCACCCGCAGCACGCCGTTGTTGCCGTAGCTGCCCGCGAACGAGATGAAGATCACGTCTGGCGTGCCGTCTTTGTTCACGTCGGCGACGGCTGGCGTCATCATCACCTGGTTGTGGGTGTCGAGCTGCGCGCCCACGCCGTCCCACGACCACACCAACGTCGGGATGAGCGCTCCACCCGTCGGCACCGCCTGGCACGCCGCGCCGCCCGGCTGCGGCAAGCAGTAGCCCAGGGTGCGCTCGCAGTATTCGTCGAAGTTGCAGTCGATGAAGTCCTGGCATGGCGTCACGGGCGCGAAGCACTGCCCGCTCGTGCAGCTCTCCCCTGCCCCACAGCAGATCTCGGCGCCAGAGCCGTTGGTGCAGCGCGCCGTGGTCCCGCAGTCCCGATGGCAGATCGCGCCCTCGCACACTTCGCCCCCGACACAACAGGTGTTGCCGCACAGCTCGGCGCGCGCGCAGCAGACGGCGTTCACCCCACAGACCTCGGTCGAGGCGCAGCAGCCCGCGCCGCACACTCGCTCGCCTGTGCCGCAGCCGGTCGTCTCGGCGGTGTCAGTGGCGTCGCTGGTGTCCGGCGGCTCGGCTGTCTCCATGGCGTCGCTGTCCGGCGGCTCGAGGGTGTCTGGGGTGTCGGTCGTGTCTGGCAACTCGGCCAGGTCGGTCAGGACGTCTGGTTTCGTGAGGTCGACGCCCTCGTCGGCCTGGTCGCTGGTCGCGTCACCTGTGTCGAGGGGCCCTTCGGTCTTGCTGCTCGAGTCGTCACAACCCATGACGAAGAGCAAGGCAGCGGCGAGAAGTCCAGAGAGCCAGGGGCGAAACAAAGCGGCTGCGGTGTGCATCGCGGACCTCGAAGGGACGGTGTGGGAAGCTCGCCCTTACGTTAGCACTCGGCGTCTTGCTGGCAAGGCGAGGCGCGGTTCGGCATGCAGAGTCTTGGTTGGCGCGCGCTTCCTGTGCGCAACCGCCCGGCCCACAGCGCCGTGGGCTGAAGCCGGCTCCACGAGCGTCCGAAAGGGACCCCATTCAGATCGGAAGGAGTGGGAGGCGAGTGCCGTCCGCGTGCCTCAGCCCCGCGAATCCCGCAACGCCCTCTCGAGCAGCTCGCTCACACCGAGCTCCGCCGCCCACTGTCTCAAATAGCCCTCGTCGAGTCGATCGGTCTGAACCTTTAAGACGCCAAGCACATCGAGCCATTGACGTTCCGATATCTCGTGACCGATTCGATACCATTCGAGCTTGTGGAGGATCATGTCCTCGGGGCTGGAGATCGAGAAACGACGCGCCTCAGCGCCGTCGGAGAGCGTGTCTTCGACCGCTCGCCCAAAGGCCATCTGGTCGAACGCCCGTCGCTTGAGAATGAACACGTCCACCTTCGTCATGGTCTCGAGGTGAATGACGTTGAAGGACGAGCGGTGACGGATTGCGTCGAGAATCATGTCCGCGTCGATGTAGAAGATCGCGGCCAGCGCAGCGACTAATGCCTGCACCGCCTCTTCGCGCAGATCGCAGACGATGTCCACGTCCAAGGTGGATCTTGGTGTTCCATAGACCGACGTCGCCACCGAGCCACCGATCCGATAGGGCACACCGAGCGCGTCCAGTTGGTCGACGAGGGGCGTCAGAGCCCGTTCGACGTCGCCTCCCGCCCCCATCAGAGCCGCCCTCTGCGCTCGAGATCGGTCCTGAGCTTCGCCGCCAACGACTCGCCATGGTGTAGCTTTACAAAGAGCACGAAGAGCTCGTCCTGACTCAAAGCGGGGTTGGCGCGCTCAAGAGCCCGAAAAGCCAATTGAAAGGTCATCATGCTCAGCGAGCGAACCCGCGCAAAGCGCTGTGCGACGCTCGCCCGACGCAGCAGCTCGAGCTGCACGCGTTCGACTTCAGGATGGGTATCTCGCGACTGGGGCTTCATCGGGTCACCTCAATAGGCTCCACTATACCGAACTGGCACGCTCATGCGAACCCGCACACACCAAGTCCGCACCCTCTGCCATGAAAATCGCGGGGTTCGAGCGGTATGTTGTCGATATTGCTCCGATCTTATCGCAGAGGCGCAGAGGGCGGCCGAGGCGCAGAGGGTTTGAGGTAAGGAGCTGTCTCGTCGTGAGTTCATGGTGGCAACGGTGAGTCGGGTTCTTGGTTTTCTCATCTCTTGGGTGACGCGCAGCGTCTCAGATGACTGCCATGAAAATCGCCGGGATCGATTGGTATGTTGTTGATATTGCTTCGATCTTAACGCATAGGCGCAAAGGCGCGGAGGCGCAGAGGGTTTGAGGTAAGGAGCTGTCTCGTCGTGAACTCATGGTGGCAACGGTGAGTCGGGGTCTTGGTTTTCTCATCTCTTGGGTGACGCGCAGCGTCTCAGATGACTGCTATGAAAATCGGCTCTCATAAGCAGACGCTGTTCGCCCAAGGCTCCGCCTTGGGCCGGGAATTGTTCGGCCCTCGAGGGGCCGATGCCCAGGGCGTTGCCCTGGGCCTGTCTCAAAGCTTTTCTCTCCTCTTGGATGACGCGCCAGCGTCTCATGGCGGCTGCGGCTCAGCGCCTCTGCGCGAGACCTACCCCACAGCTCAATCGTCCATCGACAAAACCGAGAGGAACGCCTCCTGGGGGATGTCCACGTTCCCCACCCGCTTCATCCGCTTCTTCCCCTCTTTCTGCTTCTGCAGCAGCTTGCGCTTGCGAGAGATGTCGCCGCCGTAGCACTTGGCGGTCACGTTCTTGCGCAGCGCGCGCACGGTCTCGCGGGCCACGATGCGGCTGCCGATGGCGGCCTGCAGCGGGATCTCGAATTGGTGCTTGGGGATCAGGTCTTTGAGCTTGGCGATGAGCGCCTTGCCGCGCTCGAACGAGGTCGAGCGGTGGATGATGATGGACAGCGCGTCCAGCGGCTCGTTGGCGACCAGGATGTCGAGCCGGACCAGGTCACCGGCCTGGTAGCCGATGAGCTCGTAGTCCATCGACGCGTAGCCCTTCGAGCAGCTCTTGAGCTTGTCGAAGAAGTCGAAGAGGACCTCGGCCAGGGGCAGCTCGTAGTCGATGATGACGCGGTTGGACGAGACGTAGTTGAGCTTGCGCTGCACACCGCGTCGCTCCTGGCATAGGGCGAGCACCGGGCCGACGTACTCAGCGGGGACGTGCAAAGTGGCGAGGATGTAGGGCTCCTCGATGCGGTTGATGCGGTCCAGCGGCGGCAGCTTCGACGGCGTGTCGATGGCCAACACCGTCTCCTCGGCCTCGCTCGCCCGACGGTTCAAGACGACGTGGTAGATGGTCGTGGGTGCGGTGGTGATGAGCTCGAGGTTGAACTCGCGCTCCAGCCGCTCTTGGACGATCTCCATGTGCAGCAGCCCCAGGAACCCACAGCGAAAGCCGAAGCCCAGCGCCACCGAGGTCTCTGGGTCGTAGCTCAGCGCCGAATCGTTGAGGATGAGCTTCGCCAGGGCCGTGCGCAGCATCTCGTAGTCGACCGAGTCCTGCGGGTAGATGCCCGCGAAGACCATGGGCTTGACCTCCTTGAAGCCCTCGAGGGAGGCCGAAGCGGGGTGCTCGAGGCTGGTCAGGGTGTCGCCGATGCGCACCTCGTCGAGCTCCTTGACCATCGACACCACGAAGCCCACCTCGCCCGCGTTCAGGGCCGGGGTCTGCGTCGGGAAGGGGGCGTAGATCCCCAGCTCGGTCACCTTCGAGCGACAGTTCGTGGCCAGCAGCCGCATGGTCTCGCCCTTGGTGATGCGCCCCTCTTTGACGCGGACCAAGGCGATGACGCCCTGATAGGGGTCGAACCAGGAGTCGATGACCAGCGCGCGCAGCGGCGCGTCGGAGTCGTTGGGCGGCGGCGGGATGCGTTGGACGATGGCCTCTAGGACCGTGTCGACGCCCAAGCCAGATTTGGCGCTGACCTCCAGCGCGTCGCTGGTGTCCAGGCCGATGACCTCCTCGATCTCGTGCTTCACCCGTTCGACGTCGGCCGCCGGGAGGTCGATCTTGTTGAGGACGGGGATGATGGCCAGGTTGGCGTCCAGCGCCAAGTAGACGTTGGCCAGGGTCTGGGCCTCGACGCCTTGCGCCGCGTCCACGACCAGCAAGACCCCCTCGCAAGCCGCCAACGAGCGGCTGACCTCATAGTTGAAATCGACGTGGCCTGGGGTGTCGATGAGGTTGAGCTGGTAGCTTTTGCCGTCCTTGGCCGTGTAGGCCAGCCGGACGGTTTGTGCCTTGATGGTGATGCCGCGCTCGCGCTCCAGGTCCATGTTGTCGAGGAACTGCGCCTTCTGGTCGCGATCCTTCAGCGTCCCGGTGATCTCCAGGAGCCGGTCGGCCAGCGTGCTTTTGCCGTGGTCGATGTGGGCGATGATGGCAAAATTGCGGATGTTCGACGTGGACATGGTCAAGGGTTCGATTCTTCTGTGGCCGGCGAGTGTGCCGAGCGAGGCGCATACGCTGAGTGAAAAATTCGCGATCGCCCGCAAACCGCTCTATTGCTGGTTTTGAAGTCGAACGCGAAGCCGGCCCTTATAGACCACGTCGGGTTCGAATACTAGACAGGTGTGCGCTTTCCGTCAGGAACAAAGGCGTCTACGCCCTCGTTGACGAGACTTCCGCTTCCCACTCCTTCGATTCTGCGCGAGACCGGATGACTGACCCACAGAGCGTGCTCGTCGTCGACGACGACGCTGGACATCTCAAGACCCTCGAGAAGGTGCTGACCCGCGACGGCTTCCGTGTGTTCATGGCCTCCACCGGGCAGCAGGCGCTGGACTGCATCCGCGAATCGGCCCCAGACCTCGTCGTGACCGACCTCATGATGCCCGGCATGAGCGGCGTCGACCTCCTCAAGGCCGCCAAAACGCTGCAGCCCTCGGTCGAGGTCATCGTCATGACCGCCTTCGGCACGGTCGAGCGCGCCGTCGACGCCATGAAAGAGGGCGCCTACGACTTCATCGAAAAACCCATCAAGCGCGCCGCCCTGCTCAAGAGCGCGCGCCGGGCGCTGGAGCGCAAGGCGCTGGTCGCCGAGAACAACACGCTGCGCAAAGAGCTCGACCATTTCCTCACGCAGCGCGAGATCGTTGGCCGCTCCGAGCGAATTCGTCGCGTCCTCGAGCTGGTTCGGCAAGTGGCGCCCACCCAGACCACGGTCCTGATCTTGGGAGCATCGGGAACCGGTAAAGAGCTCGTGGCGCGGGCGCTGCACAGGCTCTCCCCGCGCTCGTCGGAGGCCTTCATCACGGTCAACTGCGCGGCGCTGCCGTCGTCGATTCTGGAGAGCGAGCTCTTTGGCCACGAGAAGGGGGCGTTCACCGGCGCCCACCAACGCAAGCTCGGGCGCTTCGAGCTGGCCAACCACGGCACCCTCTTCCTGGACGAAATCGGCGAGCTGCCGCTGGACATGCAATCCAAGCTGCTGCGGGTGCTGCAGGAAGGCGAGCTGGAGCGGGTCGGTGGCACCAAGGCCATCCAGGTCGACGTGCGCATCGTCGCCGCGACCAACAAGAATCTGCAGGAAGAGGTGCGCGCCGGGCGCTTCCGCGACGACCTCTTCTACCGCCTCAACGTCATCGCCGTGGACCTGCCCTCCCTGGCCGAACGGCGCGAGGACATCGTGCTGCTGGCCGAGCACTTCCTGCGGCACTTCGTGGACGTGCACAAGCTGGCCATCGGTGGCTACACCCGCGCCGCCCTTGAAGCCCTCTCGGCCCACGACTGGCCGGGCAATGTCCGCGAGCTCAAGAATGTGGTTGAGCGCGCGGTCGTGCTGTGTAAGGACAACATCATCGACCTGGCCGACTTGCCCGCCGCCGTCTTGGCCTCGGCCGAGTCCCTGCCAGGCCAACGCAACCTGCTCATCCCGCTGGGGACGCCGCTCGAAGCGGTCAAGCGGCAGGTGATCCTCGAGACGCTGCAGTCGGTCAAGGGCGACAAGCGCTTGGCGGCGCAGCTGTTGGGGATCGCGACGAGGACGATCTATCGGTTGCTGGAGGAAGAGCAGGAGTGAGGCGGTCTGCGGTGCGCAGAGGCTTAAAGAATCTTGTTCGACGCAAGCTCTGTCTGATCCGCGCGGCTGCGCCGCGCTCTAGGCGGGGACTGCGGCCGGGCTGCTCCTCGCGGCGCGGCGCCGCTTCGTCACCACCCCGGCCTGCGCCCCGCTCGGGCCTCCAGCCTCAGGCCGTTCGACCGCTTGGGATCAGTGGACGCTTGGGTGTGAGCTCAGGCGTGACTTTGCACAGGCAACACCGATGGTCATGGGCGGTCTCACCGCCTTCGGCCTACGGCCCGGCGACGTGGAATCTGGCGGGCTGCGGTGCGCAGAGGCTTCGAGCGACGTGGGCTCGGGCGGGCTGCGGTCGGGCCCGTTTCGGGGGAGGGGGCCGACCCCCAGTTTCCAACCGACTCCGTCTTGCTGTACCTTCCTACTCGTCTCCCACCACCGACTCCGCGGCACGCCCATGACCGACCCGCTCTTCGCCGTCT
>Ga0100377_1003554_pt1 | contig 12454 bp, 9 predicted proteins | sample CryGeymeta201501_FD_83664 | JGI IMG/M metagenome (GOLD analysis project Ga0100377, IMG submission 83664) | Groundwater microbial communities from Crystal Geyser aquifers in Utah, USA - Crystal Geyser metaG 2015-01 | ecosystem: Environmental > Aquatic > Deep subsurface > Groundwater | place: USA... | reverse complement strand
GGGGGCGCGTGCCCCGAATGGCACAAAGATAAGCCACCAAGAAAGAATTTTTACACGGATAAACATGGATGAACTCGGATTTGAAGTCATCAGAAAAGTCAAAATTTGGCTTAACTTAGTGGCATTCGCGCGAGCCCCCTCTTTTTGACAAGATACGATTTTAGCCCTCTCAAGTAATCAAGGCAAAGGCCATCGGAATCAAGGAGGTGAAGAACTCCCCTTTCCCTTTTCACCCGGCAACTTCCAACCCACGCCTCTCTGTGCCAATGAAGCTGGATTACCCGGTTACAACCTTGAAGATGGTTACCTCGCGGGTTTTTCCCTTGACCGTCGTGATGGGGAGCCGGTTGAGGCGGCAGCCTGATACGGGCGGAGGGTTTGCGGGTGCGTGCCTTGAGCCTGCGTATGCATGGGGTTCCCCTGGAGGGGCAGCAAGGTTGACGTCATCGATCCTTGCCGTGGATGTTCGACTTTGATCCGTCACTTGTTCCCCAAGCAAAGCGGCAAAATTGCCGTCAACAATGGTCCCGCCGCCGGGCTCTTTGGCGGCCAGATCGGCGAGGCGGGATGCGAGGTTGACGGTATCTCCGAGAATCGTCATATCGAGCCTGACCTCGGCGGCGCCCATCATACCGAAAAGAACCGGGCCGAAAGTCAAACCTGCCGCTGGGCGTAAGGAAAGGCCTTCCAGAGTAGAGGGAAGTTTTTCAAGAAGGCTCAAGGTAGCCCGAAGGGCGCGTTGGGCGGCCAAGGCCGGATTCCCATCGTCGGAAACGGGAAAAAAAGCCAGCATCTTCTCTCCGATGAACTTATCGACATCTCCGCCCTCGGCTCGAACGGCGCGGGACATGGTGGCCAATGCGTTGTTGAGCATGGCAATCAGGCGGACCGGCTCTTCGGTTCGAAGTAGTTCCTTGAACCCGCCGATTCCGGCGAAAAGGACAACGGCCCGACCGGCATTCCCTTCGCGTGCAGCCGCCTCCATGCCGCCGTCACGAAGAGTCTCGCGAACGGCATCGGAAACGAATCGTCCGAGAAGTTTCCCCTCCTGGGCTTCCCGGGCCATGTTGTTAAAGGCTCCGGCAAGAACGCCGAACTCCGTCCGATCGATCACTTCGAGCCGAGCCGAGAAATCGCCCTCGGCAACCCGTTTCGCGGCATCCATGAGGAGCCGTACCGGGGAAAGGAATCGGCGGGAAATAACCAACGAAAGAATCAATGCGAGAATCAGGAGTAGCATGAGGGTAACTTCCTGCAGGAGATAGATACCCCGGGCGTCCTCAATGATTCTTCCCAGGGGAAGATCCCCCCGGATAAAGATGCCTCCCAATTCCTTTGCCATCTGAATCGCGACCAGATGTTCCCCGCGGCCCTTCCCATGCCGCTCAACCGCTGGAATGCCCGTTTTTAGTGCGGTTTCGACAAGTCGATGGTCGAAAGGGGTTGCGAGGCGAAAATAGAACAAAAAATTCTTCAGTAGGGAAACAAATTCGGGAGCCAGTCGGAGCGAAGGTCGTCTCGCCTGAATCGGGCGGATTCTGACCGGGTTCCATGGACTCGCATTCGTATTGAAGGGTGAAAAGAGGTGCCGTTCGAACTCTCCGCTTGCCCAATTCACCATCAGTGACTGGAGGGGTTTCCCATGCGGGTGGAGATAGGCATGCAACGAGAAATGCCGGAAAGACTGGCCCGCTGCCCAATCCTGGAAATGGAAGGGGCTGAGAAGAAGGGCCGCGGGGATTCTGGGACCGATGCCGAATGTCAGGGTCTGAATGAATTCATCGATCTGGCTTCCGACAAGCATGTCCGAACCTTCGCTGCCTTTCAGTCGGGCAGGCTCAGGCAATCCACGCATTCTGGACATCTCGCGTGCAAACTGGGAGAATATCGCCGCGAATGCCGACTCACGCTCAACCGGGTTATCGGGCGCAACTCTTCTGCCAGTTCCATCGGCTCCGACAAGGTTTACGTCCCTCAAGACCAACCCCCGACTGGTCAGATTTTCGAACATTTTTTTCAAATTGAAATTGTCTGAACCGGACCCGGCGTGGAGCACCAGGCCCGACATCCAGGCCATGGTGATCGCTGAGGCATCGTCAACCGAATCAATTGCCGCCTGAAGAAAGCGGCGGGATTCCTCCTTCTGCCTTATTTCCCCTTCAACCCTCGAGCGTTCCAGGGTAACAATCGCGAGAAACAGGCTGGGAACAAGCGCCAACAGAAAACCGGAAAGGAGTTGTCTTCTCAATGGGACTGACCCGATTCCAACTATTTTCCATCGAAGCAGGAATGTGAGCCCCCCCACAAACCAGCATCCCGGGAGAAACCATGTCAGCAGACGTACCCACGTTTTCTTGTTCCAATCGGTCAATCGCCTTGCGATGACCAGATTCCTTCCATCATCTCCCGGTTCCTGGAAATTCAGGTATCGCCAATTATCAGAGGCGGGGTCGGTGGTTGAATCCATGGCAGGGGAGGTTCCCGTAATTTTTGTGTGGAAGCCTTGTGTGGCTGCCGAAAAGGATGCAACGTTACGGTTTGAGACCGCGCCCTCCGCGCCCCGCCGCCGAAGTTCACGAAGAAGATCAGGGGTGGGCAACGGCCCCGGCTTGATGCCCTTCGGGAAGATCAGGAGCAAAAATCCCCGTGTTTCGCGCTGTACCTCTTCCCGTTCATTCCGACGCTCTGGGTCGTAGGAACGGCGCCCCGCGCCGCCCGATCTGTCGGCCCAATCCCGGTCTTGAAACAGGGAATCAGACAAGAGAAACGGCGTCCAGAAAACAGTTCGATCCTTTCCCGAGAGATTGATTACAATGGGCATCCGCATTCCTTCTGCGAATACGTTCATCGGGCCACGAACGAATTCGAGAAATTTTTTTGTTTCGGGAACCTTTTCAGGATTGAAGCGATCTTTCGTCTTCATCTTGTCAGACAAATTTCCAACGAAATCGTAACCCAGGCTAAAGAGCAAAATCCGGGCTGTCTCCGATGTAAGCCCGTCTGGAAGCGGACCGCCGTGGGTCAGGTTATTGGTATCCCAGAATTTGTCGAGGTTTGATCGGTTTCCCGCGCAAACGGAACACCCCCAAAAGGCGTCGGAATCAACGGGAAAGCTGAAAATTCTCAATTCCTTCCATTCAAGGGAATCGGTCGAAAAGGAGGCTTTGAAGGTATGTTCATTTGGCAGACGGGTTAGCTGAAGCCAGATACGATCTAGGTCTAATGGCAGTGTCAGGGATGCGATAACACGGGCATCGGTTCCCTGTTCCTTTCGAACGACGAGTGACAATCGCCTTTGCCTGACGCAAAGGTAAGCCGACGGCGAATTTCCTTCGAGGCCGCCTCGAATCATCAACCCTGAATTTGTATCATGGCGCTCCCGGCTCAGGATTCCGATCTTTGCTGTCAGGGATACGATGGGTCCGGACTGGAACCGGTAGAAACAACTGTCCCAGCGGGTTTCGGTTTCGAAACCTCCGCCAGTGAGATTCCAGTTCTTCGCTCCGTCAGGTTGGAATTTTCCCTCTGGCATGGCGTTTCCCAGGTCTATCAACTCCCAGGGGGCGACCGGATCACTTTTCCAGAGATGTTTGGCGGATTCAGAGGCGAATTCAAGTTCCACCTCGCTGAAAGAGGCCGTGACCGTGTTGTTGAATGTCGGCGCGGAAAGATATGCCCAGAAAAGCCCGGGAAAACGCTTCTCGAGTTTTCGACAGGATTCGATCGTCCGGGCCGCGATAGCATTGGTTGCCGAGGCGGCATCAAGAGCGGAGCCATTGCTGAAAGGCGCGACAGGAAACATTTTCTGAAGGGATTCCATCCAGGCAAGTTCAGGTGATGCTTTTCGTTGGAGGAATCGACGATCTTCGTCCAGTGCCGAAAATGTTGTTGCAAGTTCGGCGTCTCTGAGTGTCTGGAGCCATGCGTCGATCCCTCCAATCCAGATGAAAAGGGGAAGAAGCCAGATTATCGCCACGATCGAAAGAACACCACCGCCAAGATGTTTGAATGCTCTTTGCGATCTGGGATTTTCGATTATCTGAGGAACCTTCTGTTCGTGATTACGAAGGAACCCGGAATTTTCTCCCCCCGTGACCTTCGTGACCTCCGTGGCCTCGGTGGCCTCCGTGGCCTCGGTGGCCTCCGTGGCCTCGGTGGTTTTCTGGAATTTCGGGGATTCGCAACTGCCGAATTTCTTGAGGTGATTTGGCATTTCTTGCTCATCACACTTCTTGCGCCACGCCTCGCCCTGGTTTTCGGGGTGCTCGGCGGTCGGCGAGGCAGGTCCGGATAGAGGACGGTTTTCGGTTCGGCTTTCGAGAGTCTCCCAAGCGTCGTCAAAGTCGGGAAGTTGATCGAACCGGACGGCGGGATTGGCTTTCCTCACTATCGTGGAGGCGATAATCCTTGAAGCATGGCCGTGTCGTGAAAGGCTCTCGAGTTCGGCGGAGCGGATGACCGGTTCCCCGAGGACCGAGTAATCCAGGCGCACTTCCCCGTCACCAACAATGCCGGATAGAACCTCCCCGGTTTCGAGGCCGATCCCGATCTCATACCCGAACAAACCGGCGGCTCGCCGCCTCGATTGAATGATGTTGTGCGCGGACCGCATTTCACGAGCCGCGGCGAGAGCACGCCCCGCGTGAGCACGTCCACCCGTCACAGATTTGATCGATGGGGAAAAAACCGCGACCACGGCATCGCCGATGAACTGCCCCACCACCCCGCCGTGACTTTGAATCGCAACGGTCATAGCCTGGAAGTGGGTGTTCAGCGCCTGAAATACATCACGCGGAGAATTGGTCTCGGAGAGGGTGGTGAAAGAGCGGATGTCCGAGGTGAGTACGGTCGCCGTCATTCTCTCCCCCTCCGCTGCCTGCCGAAGGTTTCCGCCGGCTACCGCGGCGAGGACCTGCGGGGCAACAAACCTGGCCAGCTTTTTCCGCTCGGCGAGCTCTCGGGTCATGGAATCAAGGATTCTGCCGGCCTCGCCCAGTTCATCAGGTCTGGCTTCGGAAACCGTGATTGCCAGGTCACCTTTGGCGATTTTATCGAGACCGCTGCTGATGCGGATAATAGGGGAAGCCATCCAGTGGGACATTATGTTTCCAAGCAGAAAAACCATCGCAAGGGCAGCGGCGAAGAGAATTTGAAGCTGCATTCTTTCCGAAGCTATCTTTGCCTTGACCGGGGAAAGCGATGCCTGGGCAATCAAAAGCAACCTCGGGAAATCCCTGGTCGCGATGCTTATCCCTAGGCGGGCTCCATCTCCAAGCACCCTTGGGGAGGCGGCGCTGGGAACGGCATCCCTGGCAAGATTTGGAAAATCGATCGTGCAACCCGAAGCGACTTTCAAATGAAGTGCCGATCCTGTTCGCTGGAAGAAGCCGATTCCGATAAGATCATCGCTTGAAAGGGATTCCTGTGGAAGTCTCGCTATCAGGAAATCGCGTGCTCTTGCTTCCTGGTCCCAAAAGAAACTCACGACGAATTTCGGAATTTTCCCGGAATAGACTGGCGTAGCCAAGCACATGAGCTGGGTTTCCCCGATCCAGAATTTATCAGCCCGATCTAAGTAGGCTGATTTAAGGGTCAGCAAATTCGAAAAATCCGCTCCAAAGAGGCCGGAACCGGGAATGTTCCTGGTAACCGAGGCGGGTTCAGAAGCGTAGGGTTTCAGAATCCCACCCCAAAGGCGGCGAAGGAGCGGCTGTACCTGGGGGTTGTCCTTTGATGCGATGTCAAGACTTCCGGCCTGGAAGGTCATGGTCCCGGGGGCGAAAACGAAGACCGAAAGTAGTTCAATTCCGGCGATACGGCTTTTTTCCAGCATTTCATCAAGGACTTTTGGTCTTTGATCCTTGCGGGAAAAAGCCTCTTCGAGCAGGGTGAGAAAGGGACGGCCGCCTTGATATGAAGATGAAAGGAGTTTGTACAAATGCAATTTCGGCGCTGCGAGCTTGCGGCCGACATCCTGTTCTATTGCCCGAAGGCGATTTTCAAGACTATGGGCGAGAGCCCGCCTGAGATTCCTTTCGTGGTGGTCGAGGAACCTGTTTCCGGCAACAAGGCCGGCAAGGATGGGGAGGGAGACCAAACCCACGAACCACAATCGAAGCGATTGTCGAACGCCCGGTTCGGGCCAGTTCCCGGTTTTCATCCGGTTTCCAAAAATCAGAATCATCGTGACGGACCAGATCACCACCCCACCTTGAAGCAAAAGACCGAGGGACGTGGGCAAGCGGGGGCGTTTTGGGAAAAGTAACACACCGACTTTTCCGGTTCTCACATCCAATGGGCACACGCGGGCCCACCATGGTCCGAGTGTTATCACTCTATTAACCAGATGGACGGGAAGGCGAACATCGCCCAGTTGGTCCCCGAAATTTCTTGATTTTCTAACTCCGAAAGAACGGGCAAAACGATCGAGGACTGCGCGGACTTTTGGACGATCGAATTTCGCGGGAAGTCGTATTTCCCCTGTGGCCGGCCCCATGTCGATGGGAAGAGGGAGGACAGCCGGGATTACCCCGCCCGGGCGCCAGTTATTCATGAGATAATTTACGCCTACGAAGTGCAGTCGGTCAGGATTTTCCGTCATCAGGAGGAGGAAAGCTCCAAGAACCTTGTCGCCGTTTTTGCAGATCTCAAAGGTCAGGAAACCGGACTTACGGCGATAGACCGTCGGGAGCGGGGTTCCCATGTAGGCCGGAGCGAAGAGGCTTGGAAAAAATCTGTAGCCGAAAAGACCCCGAAGAAGATTAGCCCAGCCGAGGTCCTCCAGGTTTTTTCCCTTCCGCAGGTTTTGTCGGACCACATCCCGAAGAAGGCTTGAAACGAGGCGCTTCTCAGAGACCGCCGTTCCATTGCCGGAAAGCACGATCGGATCATGTTTTGGGTTCCCATCGGGAAAGACCACTGCCCAGAGGAAAGCTTCGGATGCCGGCCCGGCGCTAAAGGATTGAAGTACCCTTCCGAGGCACGCTTGCCGCGAGTCGAGGGGGAGCGACGCGCGATCGGCGTTTTCCCAGGCAATCTTCAATCGTCGGGCACGCGAGCGAATAAGGGAATCCGGGGCGGACAATTCGCGGAACATCCGGGCGAGCGGGGTTGACCGTTCAAGGAGGCTGGAGGATTCTTCCTGGCTTTCAACCGTGGCCTGACGGCTGGTTTCCCAGAAAAGGAAAACCAGGGGCATTACCGAGAGAATGAGCGGTAGTATCAGCCCCCCCGAAGAGCGGATCGACGGGAGCGCGACAGGTTCAGACAGAGGTTCTTCTTTATTGTAAATAACTTTGAATCATCTCAATAAGTCGGGGGAAGAGTGAAGGCAGACCGGAGGTCGCAAAGCGCCCCCCTTATTTTAAGAAGTTACATTACTTCTCCTCGATTGTGATCGTCTTGATAACGGGGGGGATCTTGGGTTTGCTCATCTCACCGCCATCATTCATGCCGACCTCGAGGTCGGAGATCTTGAGAACGACGTCCATGCCCGCGATCACTTTGCCGAACTGGGTGTAGTTGGGGCGGGAATCAAGGCGCTTTGCCCCGGAGCCGTTGCAGATGAAGAACTGGCTGCCCTGGGTGTTGAAGCCGGCATTGGCCATGGCCAGGATGCCCGCATCGTAGGACCGCTTCACGGTCAGCTCGTCATTGAACTGGTAGCCGGGGCCGCCGGGGCCGCCGGCCCCGGTTCCCGCGGGGTCGCCACCCTGAATCCTGAAGTCCTTGACGATGCGGTGGAAGATGATTCCATCATAAAACCGTTCGCGGGCCAGAAAGACGAAGTTGTTCACCGTGTTCGAAGCATCCTTGGCGAACAGCTCGATCTTGATATCCCCGAGGCCGGTATTCATAGTGGCGGTGTAGGTCTTGCTCGGGATGATTTTCATTTCAGGCGCCTTGGCATAGGTCTTGGATCATTTACTTTAAACTGTTCCAAATAAGTTTCGCGAGGAAACTTGGCGGTATCATAGCCTGGAAGATCTCCAAGAATCACACCGTTCCATTCAAATTCCTTAAGCTCTTGGGTTACATCAGTTGTTACGTCTACTGTTGCAACGGGCTTTCCGACTAGTTTGTTAATGATGGAAGACTTCCCGGAACCTGGTTGCCCAAATAAAGCCAACCGGACCTTAAGATTAATGGACTCTTCCAGTTTTTTCTTGATTCGCTCTGCTTCTTCACGAATACCCATTTCAAAATCCCTCCTCTGTATTATTTCCCGAAACGTTTCAATACTGCGTGGTCTGGATCAACCTTTTCAATTTCTAATAGGCAATCATCGATCTCTTCGCGTTGGTTCGTCCTTTCAAAGTGCTCTATGAGATTGACGCAGGCATAAGCCCTGATTTGTTCCAATTGACTAATAGCGTTTCTGCCCAAAATGCTGGAGCCATGAAGAGCTTTTGAGACTTTTTCTCGAACAGGAGGAGAATTGATTTGCTGCCTCGTTTAAATCACCACTCCCCTTTAGTTTCAAAGCCTTTTGATACAAGGAGTCCATTTCCATCAAAACTGAAGACATTTCAAATCCCCCTTTTCGACGATATTTATTTTTGAATTAGCTTCAATAACGGTACATCTACATGAACACAAGATGGAAAATGTTTTATGTGTTTTTCCTTGCTTAGATAAATGAACGATCTGCATGTGATGAAATTGCAGAAAAGGCCACTTGGCTGCTTTGAATCACAGATATACATTTCGTCTTCAATGAAATTCCCACAAACCATGCAAATCAAAGATTCCTTTTCCTGTTCATCCTGCGAAATATTCTTTTGTGAATGGTACTTAAACAACTTTGAAAGCAACTTGTACAAGGCAAACAAGCCGGGCGCACGCGGCAAAAAGGAGGACACCAAGCCCGGGAGGACTGAACTCCCCGCTGCCGCTAAACCACCCTAAGCTGCTATCCCACCTTTAACACCACCCAAAGAGGTCAGCGTATTTTCATTGCTGATAGATCTTATCTCTAGCAAACCCTTCAAAATTTGTAACCCATCGGTTTTGTAAATTGCTTCTCGTATTTCTTTCGCGAATGTTTCATTAGCAACGATTCCCTGCAAGAATGTCGCCTTCCCGTTCGCTGGCCCCTGCGGAACGAAAGTGCCATTTTCCCATCGCATAATTGTACGCAAGGAGACATCAAACACCTTTGCATATTGTTCTTGGGTAAAGCCTAGCCTTTCCCGCGTCTTCTTTATTTCTCTTGGTGTTATCGTTGTTTTCTTTAATTCTTTAACATGAAACTTGTCATGTCATTATAAAACGGATCATTGAAGAGGTCAACAGACTGGAGATATCGACGGGGAGCCCCCGGAGCGAAGCCGGAGGCGTAGCGTTGGGGGCGTGCGGGTAGAGGGATGCACCGGTGAAAACTTCTAATACCACAAAGCCACGATGACACCACGAGGCAACCCGCCCCCAACGTCCGGCCGGAGCGTCCCGTCAGGGCGCGCAGGCGGGCGTTGCCCGCGAACCTGCGGACGGCGCGAAGCGCCGTCCGTGACGGGGGCCAGGTGGAGCGGCGACAGCCGCGGAACCTGAACCACGGCACCCAGGATCTCGGGGCGGGTTGCCGATGCCTGGGACGGTCGGCCGCGCGTGAGCGCGGCAGGGTTATTCGAGGACACGACCCTATTTTGAGTGCGGAAAATTGAACTTCCTATCAAGTCTTTCGATTTGATCAGGTAATCCCGCAGATCACGCATTCCGACCAGGGCGACCGAGACGGGAAAGCGGCCGACCCCCCGAGCGGAGAACCCGCTACGGAGCTGGCGCAGGAAGCTGACCATCGTCTGATCTTTCAGCGTATCGACCTCATCGAACAGCACCACCAGAGGTTTGGGCGCCACCTGGGCCGCCCACTCACGCAGGAATGCCGTCAGCATGTTCAGCGGGGAAGTACCGGCGGGCGGGGCGGACAGTCGCGTTCCGGTCTGCATTTCGGCGGAAGAAATGGCATGCTCCACGATGGCGGGCATGGCACGCTCGGGTTCAGGGACATCCTGGCAGATCTCGACCGAGACGTAACAGGCGATCACCGTTCCCGATGCGTTGAGTTCACGCATCCAGCTCTGCATAAAGGTCGTCTTGCCGGTCTGACGCGGTGCGTGCAGCACCCAAAAGAGTTTGCTTGAAACATAGCGGGTGAGTTGAGCCCCGACGAGGCGTTCTACCGAAGGAAGCATGTAATGATCGACCGGGTTGCAGGGACCGGTCGTGTTGAAAAAACGTGAAGAAGCCCTTCGAACTTTGCTCGTTGGTTTTTTCGGCTGTTGCATCATGCCCTATATAACCACTTTTCGAACCGGGTTAGCAAGCCCCGGTAGTGTCTGCGATCGACTGATTTCCCCTCTTGAGAATCTGCGGCAATCTGCGAAATCTGCGGATAAAAGATAAGCGAATTTTCCGAAACCCAAAGTACCCAAACGTTTTCTCCACATGAAGCAGGAAGACATTCGAAGTGCATTTTTTTCCCTCGCGAGGGAAATCGAGGAAGGAGGTGCTGTCCGGGGAGACTGGCCGAACTACGGAAAGCTGGGAAAAACAGTGCATCATTGCCATCTAAGGACCCGGGCAATAATAACATTGTTGAAATTTTTGTCCCAGGGTCCATAAGGGGCCGAAGAAAAATAACCAAAAGGCAAGGTTATTTTTGCACGGCCCCTAAGTAAGGGCAAACCATGACTAACAAGAAAAGCTAAAACTGGCTGTCACCTCGACCGAAGGGAGAGATCTCGGGCTACTCAAACTCGCTAGGGATGAGATTTCTGGTGGTGAGATGGTTTGACTGATAGGCGTCTGTCATTGCGAGCGAAGCGAAGCAATCTCCTGGCCCAGATTGCTTTGCCGCGCTCCGCTCGCAACCGCTGACGCTCCTCGCAATGACAAATTGCCGTCAGTTGATTCGCTACCACTACCGATTCTCCCTGATGTGAAAAAAATTTCTTGTTCCTTAGCAGCCTGTGGATAAAGTGTTTCCCGGTCACCCTGAGGTATCGAAGCCTGTCCTGAGCCTGACGAAGGGGGTGACGGGGAGGTGCTTGAATAGACATGTTCGTGGTTCGATACCTCACCACGAACGGCAGAGTTCGATTTTTTCCACAGGCTGTTAGTCTTGTTTTTTTTGGGGTAATTTAGCTATAACTTGGATTTTGCAAGTAAACAACATGTCATTGCGAGGAACGAAGTGACGAAGCAATCTCAAGGTGAAAAGCGAGATTGCTTCGCTTCGCTCGCAATGACACTTTCAGTAATCGGATTGCAAAATTTAGCTATAATATGAAGCCTAAAAACGGTTGCGTTTCCCAGCTACGCGCCAAAGGGAACATGGTTCCCAGTCACACCAAATTGAAAAGCGACCAAATCCAACCCTCAAATTAGCGTTAAACCAGAATTCAAGGTGATTTTAAACATGTCTGAATCGCTTTTTCCGAAAACAGCCAAGGGAAAAGCATTGCTCGCGATATTCGTCATTGCCCCCCTTCATCCTGCCCAGGCTTACATCGATCCCGGATCGGGTGCCCTCGTTTGGCAGCTGCTCCTGGCCGGGGCCGTCGGTTGTCTTTTCTACATCAAACGGATCTACTTCTGGTTTGCGTCATTTTTCAAACGAGCCGATTCCAAAAAGAATGATGAGCATTAGCCCTTCCTATTCCTTCCGAGATCCGGACGGAAAGGTCATTGATACGGGGGAACGGGTTTTCCGGGTGTTGGCTGATACCGGGTGGAGCCTCTACCAGGACCTCGTTTCCTCGGGAGTCCTCTCCTGCCTCGGCACCCGAGTAGTCAAAACCTGGGTATGCGAAGATGCAGGAACCGCCCTACCACGAATTCCCGCCACGCAAGGCCTCGAAGGGCATCCCGTGCTTGAACACGAGCGGATCCCCTTCCCTAGCTATCCCTGCGAGTGGTCCCCTCGGATGCTCTTCGATGTCGGGGAATTCCTTCTCGACCTTCTTTCCTTTGAACGCCTCCCGCCCGACCTGAAGGTTTGGCTTCCGCAAGCCCAGTTCGAACGAAATTTTCTTTACCCCCTGATGATTTATTCCTTTCTCGGCCTCCCGCCCGGGGACTTCTTTCTCAAATGCCGGGACGGTGTCGAACTGGAACAAGCGGCGGGTTTGCTTTGCCGGGGATTTTGGGTGCTGCGTCCAACTGTATTCACGAATCTTTTCATGCCGGTTCTTTTGGGAAAGTTCTTTCGTGACCCCACAAAGGGATTGTCTTCGACGGTTCAGCATTCTTCCCCGTCCCCGCAAGATGAATCGGCCCGGGAGAAAAACCTTTTTACCCTTAACACACTTCAAACCATACTTGGGTGGAAATAACGGCGGTTCGCGCCTTCGACTTCTTCCGACATGTGGACCCGATATGGGGAGGAAGCCTTTAGTTACGAAGAGGCAGAGCGACGCGAGAAGGAAACTTTCGTTGAATCATTTTTCTCATC